>ERZ773242.82-NODE-82-length-101115-cov-11.610212_pt1 | contig 101115 bp, 66 predicted proteins | sample MGYA00511077_ERZ773242 | MGnify/ENA primary metagenome ERZ773242 (study PRJEB29015, sample SAMEA2737754) | human gut metagenome | biome: human gut; feature: human-associated habitat; material: faeces | place: China | collected 2012 ... | reverse complement strand
AGGAGATAGAGCTGCTCCGCGAGAACAACATCCTGGTGTCGAAGACACTGGCGGAGGTGGGTCGCCACATCCGTCCGGGTGTCACCACCAAGGAGTTGGATTCGATTGCCGAGGATTTCATCCGCGCGCACGGAGCAGTTCCTGCCTTCCTCGGGTATCAGGGATTTCCCGCTTCGTTGTGCATATCGGTAAACGAACAGGTAGTTCACGGTATCCCATCTTCGAAATGCGTCCTCAAAGAGGGCGACATCGTTTCGGTCGATTGCGGTACGTTTATGAAGGGGTTTGTTGGTGATTCGGCATATACGTTTGCCGTGGGAGAGGTTGCCGCGGAAGTAAGGCAGCTGATGGAGGTCACCAAAGAGGCTCTTTATAAAGGTACGGCGCAGGCCAAGGCCGGCAACCGCGTAGGCGACGTGTCGGCGGCCGTGCAGGAACACGCCGAGAGCTTCGGCTACGGCGTGGTGCGCGAATTGGAGGGACACGGATTGGGTCGCAGAATGCACGAAGACCCCGGCGTTCCCAATTACGGCGCACGCGGCAGGGGACCATTGCTCAGGGAGGGCATGGTCATCTGCATCGAACCCATGATCAACATGGGGACCAAAGCGGTGGTTTTCGAACAGGATGGCTGGACGGTCCGCACGCGGGACCGCAAACCGGCGGCGCATTATGAGTTCGCCGTTGCGGTTCGCAAATCGGGCCCCGACGTATTGACGGATTTCAGTATCATCGAACAGGCAATAAACAACTGAGACTCTATGGCAAAACAAGCTGCTATCGAACGGGACGGGACGATCATCGAGGCACTGTCCAACGCGATGTTCCGCGTCGAGCTGGACAACGGCCACGTGCTCACGGCCCATATCTCGGGGAAGATGCGTATGCACTACATCAAGATCCTTCCCGGAGATAAAGTAAAAGTGGAGATGACGCCCTACGATCTTACGAAGGGACGTATATCTTTCCGGTACAAATAATTAGATTGCTTGAAAATCATGAAAGTAAAAGCATCCATCAAGAAGAGAAGCGAGGATTGCAAGATTGTGAAGCGCAAAGGCAAACTTTACGTCATTTGCAAGAAGAATCCCAAGTTCAAAATGCGCCAGGGTTAATGTTTTTTAGACAAGTCAAAAAAGAAAAAGTATTTATATGGCACGTATAGTCGGTGTAGATTTACCGAAAAACAAAAGAGGCGAGATCGGCCTGACCTATATCTACGGCATCGGTCGCTCGACGGCTCGCAAAATTCTCGAGACGGCTGGCATCAGCTACGATCTCAAAGTACAGGACTGGTCGGACGACCAGGTCGGAGCGATCCGTTCGACGATCGCCGACATGGGCATCAAGGTCGAGGGCGAATGCCGCTCGATGGTCCAGATGAACATCAAGCGCCTGATGGATATCGGCTGCTACCGCGGCATCCGTCACCGTCTGGGTCTTCCGGTCCGCGGTCAGTCAACCAAGAACAATGCGCGCACCCGCAAGGGCCGCAAGAAGACCGTCGCAAACAAGAAAAAGGCAACGAAGTAATCTTTAGAGAATTATGGCAAAGAAAACTGGAACAGTTAAGAAAAAGGTTGTTAAGGTCGGTGCCGTTGGCAATGCCTACGTTCACTCCACTTTCAACAACGTAATCATCACCATCACCAACGAGGTGGGTGACGTCATCAGCTGGTCGTCGGCCGGTAAGATGGGTTTCCGTGGTTCGAAGAAGAATACTCCGTATGCAGCACAGACCGCTTCGCAGGATTGCGCGAAGGTGGCTTACGACATGGGCCTGCGGAAGGTGAAAGTCTATGTCAAGGGTCCGGGCGCCGGCCGCGAGTCGGCTGTGCGCACCATCCACGGCGCAGGTATCGAGGTGATGGAGATCATCGACGTTACTCCGCTGCCGCACAACGGTTGCCGTGCTCCTAACCGCCGCCGCGTCTAATTTTCGGTGCGAGGTAAGGAATATTCAACGTTTTTTTAATAAGTTAAGACAATGGGAAAATACATAGGACCTAAATCGAAAATCGCCCGCAAGTTCGGCGAAGCTATCTATGGTGCGGATAAGGTGCTCGAAAAGCGCAATTATCCTCCCGGACAGCACGGTCTGGCGCGCAAGCGCAAAAAGGTGTCGGAGTACGGCACGCAGTTGAGCGAGAAGCAGAAGGCCAAATATACCTACGGTCTGCTGGAGAAGCAGTTCTCGCGCACCTACGAGCAGGCTGCCCGCATGGGCGGCATCACGGGCGAAAACCTGTTGAAGCTGCTGGAATGCCGTCTGGACAACGTCGTTTACCGCTTGGGTATCGCCCCGACGCGTGCCGCTGCCCGCCAGCTCGTTTCGCACTGCCATATCTGTGTGAACGGCAACGTCGTGAACATTCCCTCGTACTCGCTGCGTGCGGGTGACGTGGTGTCGGTTCGCGAGAAGTCGAAGAGCCTGGAAGTGATCACGGTATCTCTGTCCGGCTCGTCGAAGAGCCGCTACGCCTGGTTGGAGTGGGACAACGCTTCGATGAGCGGAAAGTTCCTCCAGCGCCCGGAGCGTGAGGAGATTCCCGAGAACATCAAGGAGCAGCTCATCGTCGAGTTGTACTCGAAGTAGTAATCAAACAAATTCACTATTATGGCAATATTAGCATTCCAGAAACCTGAGAAGGTTATTATGCTTGAATCCACTTCATCGTTCGGAAAGTTCGAGTTCCGGCCGTTGGAGCCCGGATTCGGCCGGACTGTCGGTAACGCTTTACGTCGTATTCTGCTCTCCTCGCTCGAGGGTTATGCGATCACGACTGTCAAGGTAGCCGGTGTCGATCACGAGTTTGCCGCTATCCCCGGTGTGATGGAGGATATGTTGAACATCATCCTCAATCTGAAGCAGGTTCGTTTTATCCGCACAGTCGATAATCAGGATGCAGAAAAAGTATCCATTAACGTTGCGGGTGTGACGGAGCTGACTGCCGGATATATCTCGAATTACCTGTCGTTCTTCAAGGTGCTCAACCCCGACCTGGTGATCTGCCACCTGGCCCCGGGCACCAAGATGCAGATGACGCTCACGATCGGCAAGGGCCGCGGCTACGTGCCCGCGGAGGAGAACGCCCCCGCCGAGAGCGAGTTCGGAACGCTTCCGATCGACTCGATCTTCACGCCCATCAAGAACGTGAAGTACTCGATCGAGGACTACCGCGTCGAGCAGAGGACCGACTACGAGAAGTTGAATTTGGAAATTACTACCGACGGGTCGATTCACCCCAAAGAGGCTCTGAAAGAGGCCGCCAAGATTCTCATCCAGCACTTCATGCTCTTCTCCGACGAGAAGATCACCGTCAACATGGAAGATACGAACGGTGCCGAGGAGTTCGATGAGGATGTTCTCCACATGCGTCAGCTGTTGAAGACGAAGCTCTCGGACCAGGATCTTTCGGTCCGCGCCCTGAACTGTCTGAAAGCCGCCGACGTGGATACCGTGGGGGATCTCGTGAAGCTGAACCGCAACGACCTGCTGAAGTTCCGCAACTTCGGCAAGAAGTCGCTGACGGAGCTCGACGAGCTGCTGACCTCGCTCAACTTGAAGTTCGGTATGGACGTATCAATCTACAAACTTGACAAAGATTAATTAAATGAGACACAATAAGAATTTCAACCACCTCGGCCGTCAGGCGGGACACCGCAAGGCGATGCTTTCGAACATGGCATCGTCGCTGATCATGCACAAGCGCATCGAGACCACCGTTGCGAAGGCAAAGGCCGTACGGCAGTTCGTGGAGCCCCTGGTAACCAAGTCGAAGGAGGACACGACCCACTCGCGCCGTGTAGTATTCTCGTACCTGAAACAGAAGGAGGCCGTCACGGAACTGTTCCGCACGATCGCTCCGAAGATCGCCGAGCGTCCGGGCGGTTACACCCGCATTCTGAAGACCGGTTTCCGTCTGGGCGACGCTGCCGACATGTGCATCATCGAGTTCGTCGATTTCAACGAGGCTTACACGCTGGGCATCGCTCCGGCTGCCGCTTCGGAGGCGAAACCCAAGACGCGCCGTTCGCGCAAGCCCGCAGCGAAGAAGACCGACGCCGTGGAGGAGGCTACCGTCGTCGAGGGCGGCGAGGCCAAGAAGGCCGCAGCACCCAAGAAGGCTGCCGCCCCGAAGAAGCCCGCAGCCCCGAAGGCCGCTTCGGCCAAGGCTGCCGCTCCGAAGGTTGCCAAGAAGACCAACGTGGGCAAGAAAATGTAATTCGTGACAGCGGTGCATTTGCGCCGTTTCCGTTGAAATCCGCGGATGGGACTGACGCCCCATTCGCGGATTTTTCGGATTGTATCATGGACGGAAGATCGCTTCGCTGTTTCGCAGGGGGCTTTCGTCCGGCCTTGCCGTTCTTTCCGCTTTCCGGACGGCAACGGCGAAATGAAAAAATCCCCTTTTTTAGGGATGCGTCCTGTTTTGCTATTCCGAATTAATATTATACCTTTGCACATTCTCTCCGGTGTCGGATAACCTGCCTCCGGAGCGTGCGAAAAGTCAAATGAATTCCGATCGGCCGGAGTCGCTTTTTCCCGGCAGGCGGAAATACTCCGAATCTATGAAACTGCGACTTCTGCTGCTTCTGTTGTCTGCATTGACCCCCCCCCTGCTCGTTCATGCACAGAGTAGCGCTTCCAAACCCAGCCGGACGATAACCGGCAATGTCAAAAACGAGAAAGGCGAATTCATTGTCGGTGCCTCGGTCTATGTGAAATCGACGCCCCGCATCGGCACCGCGACCGACGCCAAGGGCGAATTCCGCCTGCAAGGTATTCCGTCGGGCAAGCAGACCATCGTTTTCACCTTCATAGGCATGGTCCCCTTCGAGGTGGAGTATGCCAACCAGCGCGATCTGGAAGTCGTGCTCAAAGAGGATGCCACGCAGGTCAACGAAGTGGTGGTGACGGGTATTTACAGCCGCGACAAGAACAGCTTCGCCGGTTCGGCGACGACCTACACAGGCAAGGAGTTGCGGGCCATCGGTACGAAGAACGTCTTTCAGAGTCTCAAAACGCTCGAACCGGCCTTGACGCTCGTCGAGAACCGCGCTTTCGGTTCCGACCCCAACCGGCTGCCCGATCTGGAGATTCGCGGCAAGACCAGTCTGGTGGGCGACCTCACCACCGAGTACGACAATACGGCCAATCAGCCGCTCTTCATCCTCGACGGCATCGAGGTGGAGATCGCCCAGATTCAGAACCTGAGCATGGACCGTATCGCCAGCGTCACGGTGCTCAAAGATGCCGCTTCGGCGGCCATCTATGGTTCGAAGGCTTCCAACGGTGTGATCGTCGTCGAGACGGTCAAGCCCGAGCCGGGGCAGCTGCGGGTCTCCTATTCGGCCGACCTGCGGTTCGAGTTCCCCGACCTCTCCGACTACAACCTGATGAATGCCGAAGAGAAGCTCCGCTACGAGGTGCTGGCCGGACGCTATGTCGGCGAGGATCAGGATCAGTTGGATGCGCTCTACAATTCGCGGCTGGCCGAGGTGATGCGCGGCGTGGACACCTATTGGTTGTCGGTTCCCCTGCGTTCGGTGCTGAACCACACGCACAGCGTTTATATCGACGGCGGCAGCGAGGCCATGCTCTACGGCGTGGGGTTGAATTACAGCAATCAGAAGGGCATCATGAAGGGCTCCGAAAAGGGGATTACGGGCGGTAATATCAACCTCGTCTACCGCACCGACAAGCTGATCTTTTCGAACGATTTCAGCTTCGATTCCGTGAAGAGCGAGCGCGAGCCGGTCTCCTTCTCGACTTTCGCCCAGGCCAATCCCTATTACCGCAAATACAGCGAGGACGGGGAGATTCCGGAGTTTCTGGAGCCTTATTCCGTGGCGCAGGAGTTCATCTACAACCCGCTCTACCAGCTCCGCCGCGTGGTCAACACCGACGTGACGAAGGACCTCGGACTGCGCAACAATTTCACGGTCATCTGGCGTCCCGTGACCTCGTTGCAGGTCCGCGGGCGTCTCGCCCTGAATAAGAGCATCTCCGAGCGCGAGGCGTTCAAGTCGCCCGCGCACTCCGATTTCAACGGTTCGACTTCCAAGGGCTCCTACACGACGGAAAAGACCGATCTGATGAGCTACAACGGCGATGTCACCGTCACCTACGGCCGGCTTTTCGGCCATCATCAGATCAATGCCGTCGGCGGCTGGAATTTCAGTTCGCGCACGCAGAAGAACACCGGCTACGAGATCTTCGGATTCACGAGCGACCTGCACCAGAATCCCTCGTTCTCCGAAGGTTTCCAGCAGGGCGACAAGCCGAGCTACACGGACCGGATCAGCCGCAGCACGAGCTTCTATCTCAACGGCAACTACTCCTACCGCAACCGTTATCTGTTCGACGCCAGCCTGCGTATGGACGGATCGTCGGTTTTCGGTTCGGAGAACCTCTTCACGACGACGTGGGCCGTGGGTGTGGGGTGGAACATCCACAACGAGGCGTGGTGCAAGGCCGAATGGCTCGACCTGCTGAAGCTGCGCTTCTCGATCGGTAACCCCGGAAACCAGAATTTCGACGCCTACACGGCTTCGGGAACCTACATCTACAACTCCACCTACCAGAATCTCTTCGGGACCAGCGCGATCCTCGAAAAGTTCGGCAACCCGAATCTCAAATGGCAGAAAACCATCGACAAGAACCTCGGTCTCGACATCGACATCTTCGACCGTGTGAAGTTCTCGGTGGATTTCTACCACAAGAACACCGACCCGCTGCTGGCCCAGATTCCCGTGCCCCCGTCGCTGGGCACGACGCGCATCTACACCAATTTCGGCGGTCAGATCTCGAAGGGCTTTTCGGGCAGTCTCAACGTGGTGGTCATGAAACGGCAGTACCTGCGCTGGAGCGTGAACGCCTCTTTCAGCCAGAACAACTCGGAGTACCGCAACATCGGCGACAAACTCGACTTCATGAACCAGAAGGGCAGCGCCACGACCTTCAAGCGTTATTACGACGGCGCCAGCCCCGACGACATCTGGGCCGTGCGGTCGCACGGCATCGACCCCTCCTCGGGACGCGAGGTCTTCATCCGCAAGGACGGCAGCTATACGTTCAAGTACGACGCCAACGACGAGGTGGTGGTGGGCTCCTCGGCTCCCGCTCTGGAGGGCATCATCGGAACCTCGATCTTCTACAAGGGCTTTTCGGCCAGCGTCAACCTGCGTTACAGCTTCGGGGCCGACGTATTCGCTTCGGCGCTCTACAACAAGGTGGAGAACATTTCCGAAACGGCGCTCTACTACAACCTCGACCGGCGCGCGCTGCACGACCGCTGGCAGAAACCCGGCGACAAGGCCCGTTTCAAGGCCATCAGCATCGACGACACTACGCCCATGTCCTCGCGCTTCGTGCTCCGGGAGAACTACATCGCCGGGGAGTCGATCTCCGTCGGTTACGAAACCTCGGCCCGCTGGCTGCATGTCGTCGGCGTCCAGGGCGCTTCGTTCCGCTTCTATATGAACGACATCTTCCGCCTGGCATCCTTCAAGGAGGAGCGCGGTACGGACTATCCTTTTTCGAAAAGTTTCTCGCTGTCGATCAGCCTGCGTTTCTGATCCGAAAACCGTATGCTTATGAAAATCACCAAACTATATTTCCTGATGGCGCTGGCGCTGTTGTCGGGCGGCTGCAAGGGCTGGCTGACGATCGACTCGTCGGACCGTATCATGGAGAACACCCTGTTCGAGACCGAGGAGGGGTTCTTCACGGCGCTCAACGGCGTCTATGCCGAGTTGCCGCAGGCGAGCTTATACGGCAAGTCGCTCGCGGCCGTCACGTTCGATGTGCAGGCCCAGTATTTCGATACCACGCAGCCTTCGACCCATACCTTCAACACGCTGGGCGCCTACTCCGCAGAGGCTCGCAAGACGGCCGTCGCCGATACGTGGGACAAAGCCTATTTCGTCATCGCCAACGTCAACAAGATTCTCGAACATTGCGAGAGCGACCGCGATGTGCTCTCCGACCGCGCCTACCACATCATCCGCGGCGAGATGCTGGGCATGCGGGCGTTGCTGCACTTCGAGATGCTGCGCATCTTCGGGCCCGTCTTCGCGGAGGCTCCCGCCCGGGTTTCGATTCCCTACCGCACGAGCAGCGAACTGATCGTCACGCCGCTGCTGCCCGCGAACGAGGTGGCCGAAAAGATCGCCGGGGACTTCACCGACGCGCTCTCCGAACTCGCTGACTGGGACCCCGTGCGCACCGAGGGGCGGTTGAACGGCGAAACGACCGGTTCGGTGCGTTACCGGAGCCGTCACCTGCGGCTCAATTACTTTGCGGTGAAGGCGTTGCAGGCGCGGCTGGCCATCTATACCGGCGACCGGACGCTGGCCGGGCGGCTGGCCGGGGAGGTGATCGACGAGGCCGGGCCGTTCTTTCCCTTCGCGTCGCGCGAGGATGTGACCGGACAGACCGCCGTCGGCGTGGCCACGCAGAACTCCGAGGACCGCATCTTCTCGTCGGAGGCGCTCTTCTCGGCGGTCAACTCGAAACGCACGAGCGACATCCACGACAAATTCTTTTCCAATAAACTCGAACAGGTCAACCTGCTCACGATGGGTGAACTGGCCGTGCACAACCTCTACGATTCGGAAAGCGACCTGCGCACCTACCAGTGGCAGACGCTCAAGAATACCGAGGGCGTGGACCAGCGTTTCTTCGTCAAATACGGGCAGGTGCAGGACATGGACCTGGGTTACGCCTCGATGGTCCCCGTCGTCCGGATGGCGGAGATGTACCTGATCGCCGCCGAGTGCGAGGACTCCAAGGCGACGGCCTACGGGTGGCTCAATGCGCTGCGTTCGGCCCGCAAGGCGACCTCGCTGCCCGCGACGGGAACGCTGAGCAATGATCTCACGGAGGAGTACATCCGCGAATTCGTCGGCGAGGGGCAGCTCTTCTGGTACTACAAGCGTCTGCGCAAGACCTCGATCCGGAAAGTGTACAGCAACAACGGCGGCTATTTGGAGTTCGATCCGGCGAATTACCTCTTCGCGCTGCCCGAGAAGGAACAGGAGCACCATAAATAGCGTTCGACATGAAAAATTACAACCGATACGGACTGATTCCGGCGCTCGCTGCCGCGGCCCTCGCGTTGGGGTCCTGCAACGAATCCATCCGGACCTACGACGGGCAGACGGGAATCTATTTCGCCATGCTGCAATCGGGCAGCGACGAGGAGAACCCGCGCTACACCGCCGATTCGAGCCTCCCGTTCGCGCTGCTGCCCAGCGGAACCGACGAACAGACCCTGCAACTGCGGGTCAAGGTCATCGGTTCGGTGGCCGACTATCCGCGCGCCTTTGCCTTCCGCACCGTCGCCGACCGGACCACGGCGCAGGAGGGACACGACTACGAACTGCCCGAGGGCGACTGCGTCGTCGCGGCGGGCGAGGTTTACGGTTACATTCCGATCCGGTTTTTCCGCCGGGCCTCGCTCGACGGGAAGGAGCTGACGCTCACGCTCGAACTGCTTCCCAACGAGCAGTTCGACCTGCCGCTGAGCGCCTGGCTTCCGGTGAACGGGACCGAGACCGTGGGTACGGACGTGCTGCGCCACACCGTCACGGTGAGCGACAAGTACGTGCGGCTCGACGGGTGGTCGGACCAGTTCTACGGACCCTATTCGGACAAGAAGATCAAACTCATGTGCAGCGTCTTCGACCTGACGCTCGCCGATTTCCAGCCGGACGCCCTGTCGTACGTCGAACGCAAGGTGCTGGGACAGAATTTCCGCCGCTACCTCGACGAGGAGGAGCGCGCCGGGCGGACCGTCTATGAGGACTATCTCGACGGGGAGGGCAATCCCGTCAAAATGGAATCCGGACCGGATTCGGCCGAATAATGATTCAGAGCCTATGAAAAAGAGCTGTTTGTTCGCGGTTTCCGCACTCCTTCTGCTGCTGGGCGGCTGCTACGGCGACAAGGGGAATTACGATTACCGCGAGATCAACGAAATCGTCATCGGGGCCCGGGGCTTCGAGGGTGTGGAATACAAATTGCGTTCGGGCATCGACGAACTGAAAATCAGCCCCTACATCACCGCGTCGCAGGACCCCGGGCTGACCGGGAGTTACGAATACGAATGGGTGGTCGTCGGTCAGGTCCGCAATCCGGGTGAGCGCACCACGATCGCCCGGACGCGCGATCTGGACTATGCCGTGAACCTGCCCAGCGACGACTATTCGCTGCTGCTGCGCATCACCGACCCCGCGACGGGGCTGATGTTCAGCCGCAGCACCACGATCTCGGTCAGCACGGCCTATACGCGCGGCTGGCTGGTCGCCGCCGAGGACGAGGAGGGCGCCGCCGTCGTGGACATGGTGTCGATCAGCCGCGACACGCTGCTTCAACGCGACGTGGTCAGGGACGACACCCGCCACCGCAATCCCCTGCGCATCTGGTGCGACAACAACGAGTACACTTCGCTGGTGCACGGGCGCATCTACCTTTCGACCGGAGAGGGGAGTTTCCTCTACGACCGCGAATCTTTCGGGACGGACGACTATACCGTCATGCGCAACTACTTCGCCAATCCGCAGTACCTGACGGAGACCGCCGCTTCGGATATGATCCAGATCGACGACAAGTTCCGCATCTTTCTGGTGGACGGCTACGCGTACGTATACAGCATTTCTTCGGTCAACACGGGCTATTTCGGCAATCCGGTCAACCGTTATGCCGAGAGCTACGACTACGTGCGCATCGGCGACCGGATCGCCTACAACCTGAGCGGCGGAAGCGGCGCCGGGTCCATCACCACCGTCATGCTCTACAACGACGACGACAAGCGCTTCTGCTACCTGATGCGCAACGACGAAACCCTGCGGAATGCCGCCGACACCGAATCGGACCTTGCCCTGTTTCCCTGGCGGACGGGGCTGGATTATGTGACGACCGTCAATTCGCGCTTCCTTTCGGGGCAGTCGGCTACGATCCTGCACGACGCCCCGGCGGGGAAATACTGGATCTACACCTACGCCTGCCTGCGGTCGGGTCCCAGCAAGGGGGCGCGTTACGAGATCGACGCTTCGGTTCCCGTGGCGGAGGCCGCGAACTGGTGCATGACCTCGCAGCACGGCTATATGCTCTACTCGGTGGGCGGCGTGCTCTACGGCTACGATTTCCGCAATGGCCGGAAGCCCGTGCAGCTGCTGGATTTCTCGCCCGCGGAGATCACGCAGATTCACGGCGACATCCACACCGTGGCCGAAGGCAACAGCGATTGCGTTTATGTCTGCACCTACGAGGCGGGCACTCCGGACAGCGGCCGCATCCGCAAGTATGCGGTGGCGGACACCGCCGACCGGATCGAACTCCAGGCCGACGAAAATACCGATTGGACGGGATTCCAGCGCATCCGTTCGCTGTGGTTCAAGGAACTGTAACACACACAACATCCGATGAATATGAATAAACAACTGATTCTGGCTGCAACCGCCGTGCTCTTGGCTTGCAGCCCGTTGCACGCGGAGCAGATGTGGCCCTTCTCCAGTAAGAAAAAGAAGGCCGCGAAGGTCGAGAAGACGGACTCCGTGAAGAAAGAGGACAAATTCGACAAGGCCGTCAAGGGCGCCCGGAAAGGCAGCGGCCTGTTCGACTACTATCTGACGAAGACGGGCGAACTGCTGCTGGCCGTCACGCCCCGCAACCTCAAAGCCAGCTATCTGCTGGCCAACCGGATTTCGGAGATCAGCCAGAATTCCAATTTCGTGGCCGGGCAGATGCTGGGCGATCCGTTCATGATCCGCTTCTCGGCCGATACCTCCAACGTCTATCTCCACAAGGTCAACCATTGGGAGCGCGTGGCGCCGAACGACCCCATCGAGAAGTCGTTCCGCCGCAACGTGCAGGACCCCATCACCCGGACCTTCAAGATCAAGGCTTCGCGCAACGACACGCTGCTGATCGACGTGACCTCGTTCTTCGTGTCGAACGACAAGCTGCTCACGCCGATCCGCCAGAGCCCGCTGGTTCCGGGCGAGATGAGTGCGACGTACGATGCCGCCGGATCGAAGCTCAAGGAGGTCAAGGTCTTCGAAAAGAACCTCGAAATCACCAGCATCCTCAATTACAACTCCGAGCCGGACGGCTACACGGTGACCGTGCGGCGGTCGATTCTCGAACTGCCCGAGGAGCCGATGAAGGTCCGCTGGCAGGACAACCGCGTGGGTTATTTCAGCTCGAAATATTACACCTACACCTCGTCGAAGGACAAGCTGCTGACGCATGAGATGATCCACCGCTGGCGCATCGAGCCGAAGGAGGGCGAATGGGAGAAATACTTCCGCGGCGAACTGGTCGAGCCCGAGCGCAAAATCGTCTTCTACGTTGACGACGCTTTCCCCGACAAGTGGCGCGAGGTGGTGAAGCAGGGCATCGAGGACTGGAACAAGGCTTTCGAGGCCGCCGGTTTCAAGAACGTGATGGAGGCCCGCGACTATCCCGACGATCCGTCGTTCGACCCCGACGACATCCGCTACAACTGCATCCGCTACGCCGTTACCGACGTGGCCAATGCCATGGGCCCGAGCTACACCGACCCCCGCACGGGCGAGATTCTGGTGGCCGACGTTATCTGGTACCACAATGTCATTTCGCTGGTGCACAACTGGCGTTTCGCCCAGACGGGAGCCGTCGATCCGCGCGTGCGCAAGCAGGTCTTCGACGACGACGTGATGCGCGAGTCGCTGCGCTACGTGGCCGCTCACGAGGTGGGCCACACGCTGGGACTGATGCACAACATGGGTGCGAGCTACTCCTTCCCGGTGGATTCGCTGCGCAGTCCGTCGTTCACGCAGAAATACGGTACGACTCCTTCGATCATGGATTACGCGCGTAACAACTATATCGCTCAGCGCGGCGATTTCGAGCGCGGCGTGCGGATGGTGCCGCCCCTGGTCGGCGTCTACGACATCCACGCCATCAACTGGGGATACCGCATCTTCGAGAAGACGCGCGACGCCGAGGAGGAGCTGCCGCTGCTCAACGAGCTGCTGGCTGCCAAGCGCGACGACCCCATGTACGAGTTCGGCGCACAGCAGATTTTCCTGACGCTCGATCCCACCGACCAGTCGGAGGACCTGGGCAACGACCATATCAAGGCGGGCAATTACGGTATCGAGAACTGCAAGTACATGATCGCCAACCTCTGCGACTGGTTCGCCGAGGAGAACCGCGACTATAAGAATATCCAGTCGATGTATGCCGCCGTGATCGGCCAGTATACGCGCTATCTGATGCACGTGATGCCCTATCTGGGCGGCGTGGAGTACAAGGACCTCGTGCAGGACGGACGCCCGCTGCGCGCCCTGAGCTACATTCCCGCCGAGCGGCAGAAGCAGGCTATGAAATGGCTGGTCGATCAGGTGCTTACGGCGCGTGCGTGGCTGCTGCCCCAGGAGCTGATGGACAAACTGGGCCAGCCCTCCACGATCCTCGACAACGCGGCTTCGGGTGTCGCCGGCAAGATTTTCAGCCCTGCGACCCTGGGCAGCATCTATCAGGGCGAGCGTTCGGGCCAGAAGGGGATCTACCGCGTGGACACCTATCTGAACGACGCCTACAATACGGTCTTCGCTTCGGCCGTCAGGGGCGGTTCGCTGACTGTCGAGGAGATGAATTTGCAAGGTGCCGCCGTGGCTGCGCTGCTCAAAAACAGCGGATTGACAGGCCCTTCGGGTACGGCGCTTCAACTGGGCAAGGGACTGGCCGACGACGGAAGCGCCCTGCTGGCGCAGCTGGCCGACGAGGCGCTGCCTCCGTTCGTCTGCAACCATCCCGAATGCCGCCACGACCACGCCTCGGCCGGGGAGATCTCCTACTATCGTCACGACATGAAAGGTCCGTCGCTTTCGGCGCAGGTGGGACAGCCGCTCTACGCAGCGACGCTTCGCCGGGTGCTGAGCCTCTACAAACAGCGCCGGGGTTCGGGCGACGCCCGCACGCGGGATTTCTACGAATTCCAGATCCTGAAGATCGAATCGGCGTTCAAGAATGCAAAATTATAGTCCAATTTTAATATTCGTTAGGTTATGAAAAAGATGAAATTTCTGATTCCGGCGTTCGCTTTGGTTGCGTTGACATTCGCCGGGTGTTCCGACGACGGCGACGATCAGCCCGTCGTGACCAAACTCGCGCTGGCCGATCCGGCGCAGGCTGCGCTGACGTTCGTGGCGACCTCTCCCGAGGCGCAGGTCATTGCGCTCGACACCGATGCTTCGACGGTCACGGTCGAGCAGGTGTTGGCCGAAGGCGAGGAGAAAGCCGAGTGGTGCGTGGTGACGGTCCAGAGCGCCACTCAGATCAAGGTGGCTCCTGCAAGCAACCTGACCACCGAGGAGCGTACGGCCAAATACCGTATTTCGGCCGGAACGGTAACTCCCGTGGAGTTCACCGTGACGCAGCCCGGTATTCCGAACGATGAGTTGTCGATTCCGGCGGAATATGAGTCGGGGACAATCATGGGTAACGGCGAGTATGCATCGTATGAAATCGAGATTACCACGACTGCCGATTCGTGGACGGCGACGCTCGAACCCGATGAAGATAATCCCTATGCTTTCATGCTGGGTTATGGAACGGAACCGGTATCGGGTGAGAACGGAGAAACGCTGGATATTACCTTTAATCCGAACATGACGGAGATGCCTATCATGGCGACAGTAACTATTACGGCAGGAAACGCAACTCCGATTCAGTTGATGCTTTATCAGATGAACCAAACGAGGACCTATGCTACGGCAGTGACGGTGAAAAATTCCGATGACGAAGTATTAACGTCGCCTCATACGCTGGAATTCGGTGCCGCCGAATCCGGTACCAATGCACGTAAGGTATTCTCCATCGAGGCTGATAATGGCGGAGATTTTGACGTGAAAGTTCTCGACGGTACTAAATTAATAGCTTTGGACGATTATGCCGGTTGGGTAATGGCATATGCAGGTCTTTCGTGGCCGATTTATCCGATATCGGCCAATACGGGTGCGGTCCGTGAGGTAACTCTTGTGCTGGTCGGCGAGAACGATGCGGAACTGTTCCGCATGGTCGTGAAGCAGGCCGGAGCGTAAGCGGTTCGGTCCTGAAAACAGCGGGGCGGTCGTATCGAACGACCGCCCCGTTTCGTGTCTTGTCCCGGCGTGCTTTACAGGAAGAGCAGGAAGAGGATCGGCACGGCGATGCCCGCCGCGAGTTCGATGCCTCCCCGGCCCCGCAGTCCGTTGCGCCCCGGAACCATCACCAGCCCCGTGAGCGTGATGACGAGCAGCGATGCGGCGAAAATGTCGGAAAAACGGGTCCACCACCGGTTGGGGTTGTAGTGCAGACGGTTCATCGAACTGATGACGGGCCTTTTGGTCAGCTTTTCGTAGACCGCCCGGCCGTTCTGCATGTCCACTTCGAGTACGGAGCCCCCTGCGACGAAAACCTTTACCCGTTGTTCGCCGCTGGCGTAGTGCTTCACGTAGCGCGCTTCGGGATCGGCAGCGCGGAGCAGCTCTTCGGCCTGCTCTCGGCTGGTTTCGGCCGGGGCGGGATAGCTGCCCGGCATCTGCAATTCCGTGCGGCGGACCGAATAGTTGCTGTTGAAGTCGCGTTTGTGGTTCAGCACGATGCCCGATACGGCGTAAACCACCACCACGCCTGCGAAAAAGTAGGAAAGGTCGCGGTGGATGATCCGCGCCCACCGGCGAATCTGCGAGCCTCGTTTAGCGCCCGGCTTCGTCGTCGATTGCATGGCAGGCGAACGTTTCGATGCGGTAAATGCTCCAATACTCCTTGCCTTCGCGTGCACGGCGGGCGGCGATCGAGTCGCGGAGTTCGCGGATCTGCCCTTTGAGCACCGCTACGGCTTCGGGATTGCCCTTGCCGCCCTCGATGCTGGCATCGAGGCGCATCTCCCAGTCGTCGAGGAACGGCAGTTCGACACGCTGTTCCGCCACAACACCTTCGACGGCTACCGTGCGGTTGGAGATCAGCGGATCGAACGACTGCATGCGTTCGTCGGCCAGCGCTTCGATCACTTGCGTCGTGTCGCTGCCCATAAGGGTGATGTGGGTGCTGCCGTGGCCGCAGGTGCTGACGCAGAGCCCTTCCACACGTACGGTGTCGCCCACCAGGGCGTCGGCATCGGCGAGCAGTTCATCGACCGTTAGGGTTTCGCCGCCGGCGTTGGCGGTGCGGTTGCAGGCCGTTATGGAGATCGCGGCCAGCAGGAGGATGAAGATGTGTTTCATTTTCATGGAATCGGTTTTCGGCCGGGCAGGTCCGGGGTCCGGAGACCGTCTGCCCGAGCGCGGGTTTATGATACAAAGATAGCGATTTGCGGCCGAATGCACAAGCCGGAAACGCAGTTCTCCGGTGCCGTGGCTGAACATCTGTGCCCGGGGCGTCGGCTTTCTGTGCGCGGCGTCGGAACCGTGGGGCTGTCTCGCCGCATCCGCTTCGGGACGGGCGCCATGAAAAATCCCCAATCCGAAAAGGATCGGGGATTTGCGTTGCAGGGCGTGCGGATTACTTTGAGAATCCTTTGCCGATGGCGAGGAAATCCTCGGCTTTGAGGGCTGCGCCGCCGATCAGACCGCCGTCAACATCCTCTTTGGCGAAGATTTCGGCTGCGTTCGAAGGCTTGCACGAACCGCCGTAAAGAATCGCCGTCTCCTGGGCTGCGGCGCCGAATTTGGCAGCCAGCACCTCGCGGATGTAGGCGTGGATCTCCTGCGCCTGCTCGGCCGTTGCGGTCTTGCCGGTGCCGATGGCCCACACGGGCTCGTAAGCGATCACCAGCTCCTTGTACTGCTCTGCGGTGAGGTTGTAAACCACCTCCTCGATCTGGGCTTTCACCACGTCGAAGTGCTTGCCGGCCTCGCGCTCTTCGAGGTTCTCGCCTACGCAGTAGATGGGAACCAGTCCGTTGGCATAAGCCTGCGCCATCTTCTTGTTGAGCGTCTCGGAGGTCTCGCCGTAGTACTGGCGGCGCTCCGAGTGGCCGAGGATCACGTACTTGCAACCCAGCGCGGCGATCATCGACGCGGCGACTTCGCCCGTGTAGGCGCCTTTGGCTTCTGCGGCGCAGTTCTGTGCTCCGAGAGCGATATCCGAACCCTTCAGGGCTTCGGCGACCATCGACAGGTGGGTGAACGGCGGGCATACGATGAAATTCACGCACGAGCAAACCTCTCCGCGGCCTGCTGCGACGCCTTTGGCCAGTTCGACACCTTCGGCGGGAAGCGTGTTCATCTTCCAGTTGCCGGCAACAATTTTCTTTCTCATTTTCCTAAATGTTTTATAGTGAATCAGTTCTATTCCGCGCACCATTTCTTGACCTCGTCGATCGAGGGGGCTTTCAGCCCGAGTTTGTTCTTCTTGTTGAATCCGCACAGGTCGTTGAAGAACTTCCCGGGGGCGAGTTTTTTCAGCGATTCGACGGTGAGGTAACCCATCTTCTGAATCACCGGAACCCACTCTTCAGGCACTCCGACGGCGGTGTAAGCCTCTGCGGGATCGCTCACGACCTTCTTTTCGGGGCGCATCTGGGGGAAGAACAGCACGTCCTGAATCGACGGCTGGTTCGTCATGAACATCGTCAGACGGTCGATGCCGATGCCCATTCCCGAGCAGGTCGGCATGCCGTATTCCAGCGCGCGCACGAAATCCATGTCGATGAACATGGCTTCGTCGTCGCCCTTCTCCGAGAGCCGCAGCTGCTCCTGGAAACGCTCCAGCTGGTCGATCGGGTCGTTCAGCTCGGAGTAGGCGTTGCAGAGCTCCTTGCCGTTGACGAACAGTTCGAAACGCTCCGTCAAATCGGGATTCGAGCGGTGGCGCTTGCACAGCGGCGACATCTCGCGCGGATAGTCCGTGATGAAGGTGGGCTGGATGAGCTCCTCCTCGCAATACTGTCCGAAGATGGCGTCGATCAGCTTGCCTTTGCCGTAGGTTTCGTCCACCTCGACGTTGAGTCGCTTGCAGGCTTCGCGCAGCTCCTCTTCCGTGCGGCCCGTGATGTCGTAGCCGGTCTTCTCGCGGATGGCGTCGGTCATCGTCAGGCGGCGGAACGGGGCCTTGAACGAGATCGCCTTGCCGTCGATCGTCAGCTCCGTGGTGCCGTTCACGGCCACGGCCACCCGTTCGAGCATCTGCTCGGTGAACTCCATCATCCAGAGGTAGTCCTTGTAGGCCACGTAAATCTCCATGCACGTGAACTCGGGGTTGTGCGTGCGGTCCATGCCCTCGTTGCGGAAGTTCTTGCCGAACTCGTAGACGCCGTCGAATCCGCCGACGATCAGTTTCTTGAGGTAAAGTTCCGTGGCGATGCGCAGGTAGAGGTCGATGTCGAGCGAGTTGTGGTGGGTGATGAACGGACGCGCCGATGCGCCGCCGGGGATGGGCTGGAGGATCGGGGTCTCGACCTCGATGTAGCCCCGTTCGTTGAAGAACTCGCGCATCGTGGCCATGATCCTGGCGCGGCGGACGAAGGTCTCCTTCACCTGCGGGTTGACGATCAGGTCCAAATACCGCTGGCGGTAGCGCACCTCCGGGTCGGTGAAGGCATCGAACGTCTTGCCGTCCTTCTCCTTGACGACGGGCAGCGGGCGGATCGACTTCGACAGCACGGTGAACTTACGGCAGTGCACCGACAGTTCGCCGGTGTTGGTATGGAAGGCGAATCCCTCCACGCCGATGAAGTCGCCGATGTCGAGCAGTTTCTTGAAAACCGTGTTGTAGAGTGTCGGATCGCCTTCGGGGCAGATGTCGTCGCGGCGGATGTAGACCTGAATGCGGCCCGTGTGGTCCTGTAGCTCGAAGAACGAGGCGCTGCCCATGATGCGGCGCGACATGATGCGGCCGGCGATGCGGACGTCCTGGAAATTCTTCTTCGCGTCGTCGTAGTTATCGGCGATTTCGCGCGCCGTGGCCGTCACTTCGTAACGGGCGGCGGGGTAGGGTTCGATGCCCAGATTGCGCAACGCCGTGAGCGACTGCCTGCGAAGCTGTTCCTGTTCGCTGAGTTCGATTGCCATATCGTGTGTTTTTGATGTATCGTTTTATATCCGTGCAAAATTAGTGAAAAAAGGGCAAAGTAGCAACTCTTTCCGCAATCGGCTGCAACCGCGGCGCGGCGGCCCGGGAAAACCGGGCGCGGGCGGTTGTTGTTTATTTGGTTTTTATCGCTATATTTGTGTGTCTGACTAAAACCTGAATTATGAAACAACTCTCCATTCTCTTTCGCGGCACGCTGGGTTTCCCCTTCCCGGTTTCAGGGGCGTTCGCCTTGTGCCTGCTGCTGCTCGCCTCGTGCGGCGGCGACGACTCTTCGGACGAGGGCTATGCCGCCATTGAATCCGCATCGTTCACCTTCGACGAAACGACTCCGGCGAACAATGCGGTCCGTGTGATCGCCAACACCGGGTGGCAGGTTTTCTGGACGCCCGAGTCGGCTGCCGTCCGGGTGGAACCCGTCTCGGGTTCCGGTAACGGAGTGTTCTACGTGCGGGACATGCCCAAGGGCGCTTCCGTCCAGGTGGGCGTGCGCGCCGCCTCGGGCAAGACCTCGGGCAAGCCGGTCACCGTGACCCGTGCCGCCGATGCTGTCGGGGTGACGCTCTCGGTCGCTCCCGGCAACTTGGATTTCAACCCCGCGGGGGAGAATCGCATTACGGTAACTTCCAATGCTGCGTGGCAGGCTTCGTGTCCCGATGCGGCGCTCAAATTCTCGCCCGCCTCGGGTACGGGCGACGGGGTGATCACCGTCAGCGACGTTCCTGCGGGCAAGCGTTGCGTGCTGACCGTCACTGCCGGAACGGGTTCGGACGCCAAGTCGGAAACCGTGGAGATCGTTCGCCGGGCGGATGTTCAGGACGATCCTTTCTTCACGCTCGATTTCGGCGACGGAGCCGGCGGGGTCTGGGCCGATGGCAATCAGGAGTGGAAAACCCAGACCGGGGCGGGAGCCTCGACGGTGAGCTATGAGGTCTACAACATGCGCATCAACAACGACAATTTCGGTTCGGCGGGCAAGTACGCCGGTGCTTCCGGGAAGGCCTATGCCAAGTTGTTCTACGACCCGGCGAAGACCTATTTCACGATCGCGCATATCGCGTTGCCGGTCGCCGAGACCGACTACACGCTTTCGTTCGGGGCGATTTTCGAGGCGGGCGACATGACCCTTGCGATCAGCGCCGACGGCAAGAGCTGGAAACCGCTGACCTATACGGCTGCTCCGACCTACAACACCTGGACGTTGACCAGGGTGGGCTTCACGCTCAAGGAGCCGGTCGGCGAGCTGTACATCCGCTTCTCGCCGACGGGTACGGAGCGCGCCTACGGACTGAATTTCGACGACATCCGGCTCTCGGCTGGCGGCGGCGGTCAGCAGGTCGACCTCGGGACGACTGTCGTCGGCTACCGCTGGGCGGAACTTCCCGCGACGCCCGCCGATATGACCCATAAGAAAATCCACACTTTCTGGGCCTCGACCGTCACCTCGAAGCAGTATTTGCGCAACTACACCTACTGCTACGACACGCGCCGCCACAGTCCGCTGTGGATCGCCCATCCGCAGCACGCCTGTTATCAGGAGGGCGGCTGGACGCGTCCGGCCACCGATCCCTGGGCGCAGGACCCGAACATGACCGTCGAGGAGCAGGCCGTGATGTGGCCGATTGACGGAAGGGCCAAGTCTCTCGTCTCGGATACGCCCGAGGGGCCTTATCAATGGCAGCGCGGCCATCTGCTGGCATCGAGCTACCGCGGATGCGGCGATAAGAACAATCCGGCGGAGATCAACAAGCAGACATTCCTCGCCTGCAATATTTCGGCTCAGCGGATGGATAACAGCAAGGCGTTCCAGACCCTCTGGGCGGCGGCCGAGCGGCGGTTTACCGATCAGTATGTCTGCGCCGATACGCTCTATTGCGTTTCGGGCGCCTATTTTGCCGACGAGAATACCCGGGCCTACGATTGCAGCTGGATTTCGGGCGATGTGAGGTATTCGCTCGTGGAGTATTCGAAAGAGTGCATCGTGCCGACCCATTACTACAAGCTGCTGCTGCGTACCCGCAGCGGCAACCTCCGCAAGCCGATTCAGGAGTGCTCGGCCGGCGAGTTGAAGGCCGTGGGGTTCTGGTTCGAGAATGCCGACGTGATCAAGGGGTCGACGGCGCCGACGCTGGGGGCCGAATTCATGGTGTCGGTCGAGGAGATCGAAAAAATCACGGGCTTCACCTTCTTCCCCGACGTTCCCGCCGAAGTCAAGCGGCAATGCGTCCCTTCGGATTGGGGATTCTGATCCGTGTGATGCGACAAAACGGAAAAGGAGCTGCTATTGCAGCTCCTTTTTTGGGCGGGACAGTCTCCGGTAGGTCCAGAAGGCCGCCAGTCCCAGCGCGATGCCGATCGCCGTACCCCACACGAGGTCTATCGGGTAGTGTTTGCCCAGATAGATGCGCGAGTAGCAGATCAGGAGGGTGGAGAGAACCATTAGTCCCGTGAACCACCGCCGGCGGATGACCGAGGCCGACAGCACGGCCAGCGTGACAATGACCGCCGCATGGGCCGAGACGGTCCCGAAGCGGCCGCTCACGGCCTCGACGGGGACGTGTACGACCCAGTCGTGCGTGACGCCCGCGGCGGCGAGCGAGTCGGGCGTCAGCCAGCGCAGCTTGCGCAGCGAGTCGGGAGCGATCTCCAGCCCTTCGAGCGCGGGGGTGAACATCGGCCGCCAGCGCGGCTCGAAGCCCGGCAGCAGGCCGCCCAGCACTCCGTTGCTCTTGAACATGCCCGAAACCATGTCCGCGAGGGCCAGCGCCGCGATCATCAGCACCGTGAAGACGATGACGCCGCGCCATCCGCTGCGCCGCCAGACGAGCCACAAAATCAGCGCATAGAGCGGAAGCCACATCGCCGTACCCGAGACGGTCAGCATCAGGCGGTCCATGCAGGGGCCGCCGTCGAAATTCAGGTCGAGAAACAGTTGATGGTCGAAGTCGTACATCGGTCACTTAGAATTGGAAATAGATAAACGGCTGTATGTCGCTGGATTTGATCTGCATGACGCACCAGATCATCGCCGCGGCCATCACCACTTGCAGCACCAGCGGCGCGTGGACCACGATCCGCTGCGCCAGGGCGTCCACCCGGCCCGGAAGCAGGTGGAGGACGTAGCCCGCGGCGATCAGCGCGAAGACGGCGGCATAGCCCGCCAGCACCTGCGGAATCATCGGGGCGTTGAAGTTCTCGAAAATCTGGTGCAGCATCAGCTGAACGGTCTGCATCGACTCGGCGCGGAACATCAGCCATCCGAAGCAGACGATGTTGAACGTGAGGAAGATGCCCGCCGCACGGCTCCACCAGTGCATCTGGGCCCCGGTGGCCTTGGCGCCCGGAACGACCGACATCCACAGTTTGTGCAGGGCCAGCGCCGCGCCGTGGAGTCCGCCCCAGAGGATGAAGCGCACGGCCGCGCCGTGCCACAGTCCGCCTAACAGCATCGTCAGCAGCAGGTTGCCGTAGGTCCGGATGCGGCCCTTGCGGTTGCCGCCCAGCGAGATGTAGAGGTAGTCGCGCAGCCACGACGAGAGCGAGATGTGCCACCGCCGCCAGAATTCGGTGATCGTCGCCGACTTGTAGGGGGCGTCGAAATTCTTCGGGAAGCGGAATCCCAGCAGCAGGGCGATGCCGATGGCCATGTCCGAATAGCCCGAGAAGTCGCAGTAGATTTGCAGCGCGTAGCCGTAAATGCCCATCAGGCACTCGAATCCGGAGTAGAGCAGGGGCTCGTCGAAGATGCGGTCAACGAAATTGAGCGAGATGTAGTCCGAGATGATCGCCTTCTTGAACAGACCCGTGAGGATCAGAAAGACGCCCGTGCCGAACATCTCGCGGGTGACGACGATCGGATTCTGCCGGATTTGCGGAATGAAGTCCCGGGCCCGGACGATCGGGCCGGCCACTAACTGCGGAAAGAACGACAGATAGAAGAGATAGTCGAGCCAGTTCGACAGGGGTTTCAGCTGGCCGCGGTAGATGTCTATGGTGTAGCTCATCGACTGGAAGACGAAGAACGAGATGCCGACCGGCAGGAAGATGTTCCGGAATTGCAGGAACCCCTGTCCGAACAGCTGGTTGGAGATGTCGATGAAGAAGTTGGTGTACTTGAAGTAGCCGAGCATGCCGAGGTTGACGGCTACGCTCAGCACCATCAGCCAGCGTTTCAGGCTTTTGGAGCGGGTGCGGAAGATGCCGCGCGCGATCAGGAAATCGCTCGCCGCGGCGAAGATCAGCAGCAGGAAATAGATGCCGCTCGACTTGTAGTAGAAGTAGAGCGAGAAGGCGATGACATAGACGATGCGGGCCATCGGCGCGCGGCGGAAGGCGCTGTAAACGAGCAGGAACCCCGCGAACAGGAAGAGAAACAGCCCGCTGCTGAAGATCAGCGGCGACGAGGCGTCGTAGGTCAGCAGAGCCAGCACTTTGTCCCAGAATCCGTCTGTCGCGGGAAGCGTCATCGTATCGGCGGTTTAAGCGGTTCGGGGGCTGCGGCGGGCAGCAGGCTGCGTTCGATGCGCGCCTTTTGCAGGGAGTCGAGCACGGCGGCTTCGGCCTGCCGGCGCAGTTCGGCGGCCCGTTGTTCGGCATGGAGCGCGCAGGCTTCGGCGTTGAGGGCGTCGAACAGCGCCCACGCCACGCGGCGTCCGCCGGCGTAGTTGATGTGGGTGTAGTCCTTGCCGGCCCAGCCGTTCTTCACGAACTGCACCATGCCCCCTTGTGCGCGCATGGCGTCGCACGTGGGCCAGAAGGCCGCGCCCGTGTTCCGGGCCGCCTGGCGCTGAACGTCGAGCATGTAGGGGATGGCGTCCATCGGTTCGAAGCCCGCGTCGGTCTTCGTCGAACGGTCGCTGACGCCCAGCACCAGCACCGCGGCGCGGGGGAAACAGCTCCGGACGAAGGCGACCATCTTCTCGATCTGCGCCGCGTAGTTGGTGTAGCTCTTCACGCCCGACTGCATGATGTTGAGCCCGTATTGGAGGATCACCAGATCGTAGCCCGTGAGGGCGTTGATCCGGGCGTTGACCGAGGGGTTGGTCCAGAACATCGCCTGACCGTTGTTGCTGCGCACCGAGTAGTTATCGACCACCACGCCGCCGCCTTCGAAGATCGCGCCGTAGCCGATGAAGCCCTCCGTGCCGGAGAGCACCTTGAAGGCGAGCGAGCGGACGTGCGGGGCCGAAACCTCGATCTGACGCACGGCGGCGTCGCCCGTGATGTCGAACGCGCGGCGCAGGGTGTCGTTGAGCGTCACCTCGACACGGCTGTCGCGGGGCGAGAGGAAGAAGATGCGCGCTCCGTCGCACGAGTCGAGCAGTTTGCGGTAGTCGGTGTTCTCCCAGCGGGTCGATGCCCCCGCCGCGGGCTGGCTGACCCATCCCGAGATGTAGAAATGGTTGCGCAGGTTCTCCGGGGCGGCCTTGCGCTGCATGATGTTGTAGGTCGTCCAGCCTTTCGACTGGGTTTTGATCGTGCGCCGGAAGGCCGTCAGCGGCGAGGCCATCGGGGCGAATCCCGCACCGCCGCCGGGCCGCTCCCCGAAAGCCGTCTGGAGCTGTTCGCGCAGGTCCGCGGTGAGGATGTCGCCCTCGACGAACGAGTCGCCGAGGAAGGCGATGCGCACCGGACGCCGGGCGTTGAGCAGCGTGTCGCAGAAGGCGCGGATGCGGCCGCTGTCGCTGTAATCCTCGATCGGAACGGGCGTCGCGGTGAGGCGCGCCGGGTCGGGTTCGGGCCGCGGGCCGCGGAGGCTGTCCCGCGGGATGATCCACCGATAGGTGGCCTGCGTTTCGCGCGGGGCGGTGTCGGCCTCGATGCGTTCGGCGACGGCTTCGAGGTCGATGTGGAAATCCTCCTCGTCGAAAAGTACGGGCTCGGCGGCGGGTTCGGCCGCCGCCGCATCGTCGAAGACGAGGACATCCGAGAGGATGTTGGCGCGGCGCAGTTTGACGCTCCCGATGCTCTGCGGGGGAATGAAGCTGACGGCTGCGAGCACTGCGATAAGCGCCGCGCTCGCCAGCCAGCTGCGGTGGGTGAAGTCTTTTTCGGGGGAGTTCATCGCCGGGTCAGTCGCGCCGTCCGAGGATCAGGAAGACGTAGTAGAGGACCGAGGCGATGGCGCTCAGCGCCGCCACGAGGTAGGTGCGGGCCGCCCACGAGAGGGCCTCCTTGGCCTGTGCGAGCTGTGCGCCCTGCATCGTGCGGCTGACCTGGAGCCACTCCAGGGCGCGGGCCGAGGCGTTGTACTCCACGGGCAGCGTGACGAGCGAGAAGACCGCCGACATGGCGATCATGCCCACGCCGATCCAGCAGAGGAGTTCGTTCTGCGTCGAGGCCAGGATCACGAGGCCCAGGATGATGACCCACGTGGCGGCCGACGAAGCGAACTGCACGACGGGAACCAGCTGCGAACGCAATACCAGCGGCGCATAGCCCTGCGCGTGCTGCACGGCGTGGCCGCACTCGTGGGCTGCGACGGCCGCCGCTGCGACGCTCGTCGAAGAGTAGACCGAGTCGCTCAGGTTGACGGTCATCGTCTGCGGATTGAAATGGTCGGTGAGGTGGCCGCTCACGTGCGTCACTTTCACGTTGTGGATGTTGTTGTCGCGCAGCATCTTTTCGGCGACCTCGGCGCCGGTCAGGCCGCCCGGGAACTGCACCTTCGAATATTTCTTGAACACCGATTGCAGGCGCGCCTGCACGATGAAGCCGACGATGCCGATGGCGATGATCAGCACGAACATGCCCATCGTCGCGGCGTCGTAGCGTGCGGCGTGGGGCTCTGCGTAATAGCCTGCCTGGAGCAGTGTAATCATAGGAAATGTCATAGCGTTCTCTATTTTGTTTTGCGGTACGTGTAATAGGCTCCGGCCTGTCGGGCGGGCATCAGTACCATATCATTAACGTTCATATGCGCGGGTAATTGTGCGGCCCATGCGATCGCTTCGGCGATGTCGTCGCCGGTGAGGGGCTCGACGCCCGCGTAGACCGCATCGGCGCGCTCCTTGTCGCCGTGGAAGCGGACTTCGGAAAACTCCGTCTCGACCATCCCCGGGCGGATCTCCGTGACCTTGATCCCGGCCGACAGCAGGTCGGCGCGCATCGACTGCGAAATGGCGTGCACGGCGTGCTTCGAGGCGCAGTAGACCGCACCGTTCTCGTAGGCTTCGGTTCCGGCGATCGAGCCGATGTTGAAGATGTGGCCGCCGCCTGCGGCGACCATCTTCGGGGCGATGACGCGCGTGACGTAGAGCAGCCCCTTGACGTTGGTGTCGATCATGGCGTCCCAGTCGCGGGTGTCTCCCAGGTCGATGTGTTCCAGTCCGGCGGCCAGTCCCGCGTTGTTGACCAGCAGATTGACCCTTTCGAGCGGTTCGAGATTCCGGCGCACCTCCTCTTCGGAGCGCACGTCGAACACGAGCGTCGTGCAGCGGCCTCCCGCGGCTTCGATCTCGGTTTTCAGCGCCGCGAGGCGTTCGGCACGCCGTCCGGTGGCCGTGACGGCATACCCCTCTTTCGCAAGCCGCAGCGCCGTGGCGCGTCCGATGCCCGATGTCGCACCCGTAATAAGAGCTTCCTTTTTCATATCGAACCCTTTGTTTGCCGCAAAGATAGGAAAAAACGAGCGGTTTCGAAATACTTCCCGGATGATAAGTGTCGTTACGATGTTAATCGGTACAAAAAAGCCGGGCTGTTCCAAAACCGGATTGCGGGGGCTTTGTAAAACAAAAGTGTCGTTACGACACCCGAAATACGAAATTTATGTGTTTCTTTGCATAAATTTTCTGCAAAACCGTTGCCATGAATCTCGCCTTTTTCATCGCACGCCGCATGGCGAAGCTCTCCCCGGAGAACAAACCCGGGGTGATGGAGCGTATCGCCGTGGTGTCGGTGGCTGTGGGTGCGGCGGTGATGATCCTTGCGATGGCCGTCATCATGGGGTTCAAACGCGAGGTGGCGCACAAGATGACGGGCTTCGCCGCCCACGTCTCGGTGACCGACGTGCGGGGCGTCAACGCCCTCGATTCGGAGCCCGTGCACCGCAGCGCACACCTCGAAGAGCTGATCCGCGCGACCGAAGGGTTCGAGGCGATGGCCCCCTACGCCGTGAAGGGCGGCATCGTGCGCACGGCCGACGCCGTGGGCGAGGTGATGCTCAAAGGCGTCGAGGGGGATTACGACTGGTCTTATTTCCGCGAGTGGCTCGTCGAAGGCGAGCTGCCCCGCGTGGGCGATTCGGTGCGCACGAAAGACATCCTGCTGTCGCGTTCGCTGGCCGACAGACTGCTGTTAGGGGTGGGCGACAAGGTCGAGATGCTCTTCGTCGAGCCGGGCGAGATGCCCCGCCGCGACCGGTTCAAAGTGGCGGGCGTCTACGCCTCGGGGATGGAGGAGATGGACGGCATGGTGGTCGTCACGGACATCCGCAACGTGCAGCGGCTTTCGGACTGGGGGCCGGACGAGATCTCCGGTTACGAGATCCGGACCCGAGACCTGCGCGACGCCGGCGCCTTCGCCCGCACGTTGGGCCGCACGCTGCTCTACGACGAGGCGGAGGGAACGGAGAACCTTGCGGTGACGAGCGTCACGGAGCGTTACGCCAACATCTTCGACTGGCTGAAAGCCCACGACGTGAATGCCGCGGTGATCATCGTCATCATGCTGGTCGTGGCCTTCTTCAACATGGCCTCGGCGCTGCTGATTCTGGTGCTCGAACGCACGCGCATGATCGGTCTGCTGAAGGCTCTCGGGATGCGCAGCGGCGAACTGCGGCGCATCTTCCTCTGGCGGGCGGGCTTCGTCACACTGCGGGGACTGGCGTGGGGCAACGCCGTCGGGCTGGGGTTGTGTCTGGTGCAGAAGTGGACCCATTTGATAAAACTCAGTTCGGAGGGCTACCTGCTCTCGGAGGTGCCCGTGTCGCTGGGATGGGGATGGTGGCTGGCGCTGAACGCCGGGTTCGTCGCCGCGATCGTCGCCCTGCTGGTGATCCCGACGGCCGTGGTGTCCGGCGTGAAACCCGAAGAAACGATAAGATACGAATGAAACCCTACAACACAGATCAGACCAAGAAGGAGGAGGTCCGCGAGATGTTCGACAACATCGCGCCGCGGTACGACCTGCTGAACCATACGCTTTCGGTGAACATCGACCGCATCTGGCGCCGCCGTGCGGTGAACGAGGTGCGGCGTGCGAATCCCCGCCGCATACTCGACGTGGCGACCGGCACGGGCGACCTGGCGATCGCTCTGGCGCGGCGCATCCGCGACGTGCAGGTGATGGGCGTGGACCTTTCGGAGGAGATGCTCGCCCTGGCGCGCCGCAAGGTCGAGGCCCGGGGGCTGGACAGCCGCATCGTCCTCGAACGGGGCGATGCCGAACATCTGGAGGTGGCCGACGCCTCGGTCGATGCGGCGACCGTCGCATTCGGGGTGCGCAATTTCGGCGACCTCGCGGCCGGGCTCCGCGAACTGGCCCGCACGATAAGGCCCGGGGGCAAAGTCGTTATCCTGGAGTTCTCGCGGCCCCGCAACCGGGTGTTCCGGGCGCTGTACGAGTTCTACTCCTACAAGATACTGCCCCGCATCGGCGGACTGGTGTCGCGCGACAAAAGGGCCTACGAGTATCTGCCGGCTTCGGTGGGGGAGTTCCCCGCTCCGGCGGAGTTTCTGGGGATGATGGAAAAGGCGGGGTTCCGGAACTGCCGGGCGAAGAGCCAGAGTTGCGGGATCGCGCAGATATATATAGGAGAGCGATGAGAAAGTTTCTGTTATACCTGTTGCTGCTGGCTGTGGCTGCGTCGGCGGCTTCGTGCCGCAAGGCCGTCGAGAAGGCGCAGCGCAACATCCGCTTCGAGGGGATCGAGAAGATCGAACGCCAAGGGCTGACCGGCGCCGAGATCGTCGTGCGGGTGATGAACAATACGGGCTACAAGTTGCAGCTCGAAACGGCCGAAATCGATGTTTACTACGCCGACGGGCGTGTGGGGACGGTCGTGCTGCGCGAGCCGGTCGAGGTGCCCCGGCGCACGACGGGCAGTTTCCGGACGCTGTGGCGGGTGAAAATCTCCGATCCGCTGGCGCTCTACGTGCTGCTCCGGAAAATCGAGGCGGGAGACCTTTCGCAGGTCGGCATCGCCTATGCCCTGGAGGGGCGCGGAGGCCCGGCGCCCGTAAAAATTTCGCGCGACAGGATGCCGTTGTCGGATTTTTTGAATACCTTTGGCCTGACGTTGCAGGACGTTAAAAACAAATTGAAGTGATGCGCAGATTGTCGATCCTTATCCTGATGCTCCTGTGTGCGGCCGTTTCGCTCCGCGCGCAGTCGCTCGACGCTTTCAAACAGCGTCTGGCCGAACCCGTCGCCGGCACCGCCTTTTTCGGCCGGGCGCAGGTGACCGTCGCGGAGCACGGCGACGCCGCGCGCGCCGTGGCCGAGGCCGTGCGCGCCGGACAGCAGCTGCGGGTGCGCGGCTTCCGCGTCTGCATCTTCTCGGACAACGGACCCGAGGCCCGCAACGGGGCCTTCGCCGCCCAGAAACTCTTCGAAGAGACCTATCCGGGCGTGAAGGTCTACATGGATTACAAGATCCCCTATTTCGTCGTTTCGGTCGGGGACTGTCTGAGCAACGAGGAGGCCGTGATCCTGAAAGGCCGCGTGACGGGGACTTTTCCGAAGGCGTTCCTGAAAAACGAGGAGTTCCCGATTTCGAACCTTTTGGACTGAAAAAGCCCGTTTTTGAAAAATATGCGTTTTTTCTTTGCTTATTTCGGGCGAATATCTATCTTTGCGGCGTTACAGAACAACTAATTTCTAAACATTTAGCGCTATGAAAAAGATTTTCTCTTTTGTTGTCGTCATGGCTGCCGTCGCTATGGTAAGCTGCTGTGGCAATTCGAACAAGAAGGCCGCTGACAATGCCGCCGCCGAGGCTGCCGCCACGACCGAAGCTGCTGCCTGCTGCGCCGAGAAATGCGACTCGACGAAGGCTTGCTGCGCCGAGAAGTGCGATTCGACGAAAACCTGCGCCGAGAAACCCTGCTGCGAGAAGGCCGAGTAATTTCCGGTTAGGTTTGAGAGTGAGGGAGGTTCGAAAGAATCCCCCTTTTTCATTATAGATGAAATGCCGTGTCTCCGGCGCGGTAAGTGCAGGGAGTGTCTTTATTAAAAATAGCTGTCATGAAAGTACTGCTTATCAACGGAAGCCCCCGGCGCGAGGGGAACACCTTCATCGCGCTTTCGGAAGTGGCCCGCACGCTCCGCGACGAGGGCATCGGGGCCGAGATCGTGTCGATCGGCACGCGGGCCGTGCAGGGGTGCATCGCCTGCGGGAAATGCGCGGAGCTGGGCCGCTGCGTCTTCAACGACGCGCTCTACGACGAGGTGCGTGAAAAACTCGCCGGGGCCGACGCCCTCGTGGTCGGGTCGCCGGTCTACTACGCCGGGCCGAACGGATCGCTGTGCGCGCTGCTCGACCGGCTGTTCTACTCCTGCGGGGAGCTGCTGGCCTACAAGCCCGCGGCTGCGGTCGCCGTCTGCCGCCGGGGCGGGGCGAGTGCGACGTTCGACCGGCTGAACAAGTATTTCACGATCTCGAACATGCCTGTCGTCTCGTCGCAGTATTGGAACAGCGTTCACGGACGGCTGCCCGGCGAGGCGGCGCAGGATGCCGAAGGATTGCAGACGATGCGGGTGCTGGCGCGCAACATGGCGCGTGTGCTTCGCGCGGGGCTGCTGGCCGGGGAGGGGCGTCCGGAGCCCGAAGAGCGGGTGGCGACGAGTTTCATCCGGTAGGTGCTGCCGACGGAAGAAGATTGGTCGGATAGTTGTGAATTGTGGGATTATTTTTTCATTCGTCGCCGCACGGGATGCTTATCTTTGCCGTATCTGAAAATCTGTACGCATGAAGAACCTCCTTTTCCTTTTATCGTTTCTGGCCGCAGGTTGCGGCGGGCATTACACCAATCCGCTGGATGTCGCTTTCGGCGATCCGTTCGTGCTGGCTGCCTCCGACGGACGTTTCTATATGTACGGTACGAGCGAGGGCGCAGCCGGATTCCGGGTCTGCGTCTCGGACGATCTCGTTACCTGGAGCGAGGCCGGCATCGCCTACCGGCGCGGCGAGAAGAGTTGGGGCGCCAACTGCTTCTGGGCTCCCGAGGTGTATGAGCGCGACGGCCGTTATTATCTCTTTTACAGTGCCAACTGGCGGGAAAATCCCGACGGGGATGCCGAAAGATTCCGGATCGGGGTCGCCGTGTCCGATTCGCCGGCCGGACCGTTCGCCGATCTGTACGACCGGCCGATTTTCGACCCCGGTTATCCGGTGATCGACGCCAATGTGTTTTGGGACAGCGACGGAAGCGTCTATCTCTACTATTCCCGCTGTTGCTACCGGCACAGCGTGGAGAGCGAAGTCTCGGAATGGGCACGCCGCGAAGGGCTGTACGACAGGATCGAGGAGAGTTGGGTGTACGGGGTCCGGATGAAGCCCGATTTCAGCGGAGTCATCGGCGAACCGGTGGCGCTGCTGATGCCGCCGGCGACGATGGACGATCCCCAGTCGGAATGGGAGAGCCGCTCGGTGACCTCCCGGGAGGTGAACCGCCGCTGGACCGAAGGGTCTTTCCTCCTGAAGGACAACGGTCGGTATTACATGATGTATTCGGCCAATTACTACGGCGGGCAATATTATGCCGTGGGATACGCCACCTCCGGTTCCCCGCTGGGGCCTTTTGTGAAATCGCCGGACAATCCCGTGCTGGAGAAGAATACGGACCGCGGCGGGGATGTGACCGGGACCGGGCACAACATGGTGCTCACGCTCGGCAACGGAGACCGCTACTGCGTGTACCACGGACGGACATCGGCGACCGGGGACCGGCGCGTAGTCTTCATCGATCCGATGGAGATAACTCCTGAGGGAAAGCTGGTCGTTCACGGTCCCTCGACGGACGCCCGGCCCAAACCTGCGCTCTGACACTTCTGCGGATTGAATGCGAAAACGGATTGCAAATCGAATTTGCAATCCGTTTTCGTTTGCGGAAAGAAGGGGATTCGAACCCCTGAAACCCTTTAGGGGTTTACTCGCTTTCCAGGCGGGCCAGTTCAACCACTCCTGCATCTTTCCGAAAGGTGCCCCAAAAATACGCAATATTTCCTGATTCTGCAAATGGAGACCCGATTTTCTGCGGAAAGCCCTGTGCCGGACCGGTTTTGCATCGGAACGGGCAGGGGCGGAGCGGCCGTCGGCCTATCGGGATCAGTAGATGCGGAGCTTTCGGACCGGCTTCCCCTCTTCGGCCTCCTTGTGCAGGACGGCGAGAACCTCGGCGGCGATCTCGGGAAGCGTCTATAAGGCGTTCGGGCGTCGGGCGTAGAGCCGTTCGCAGGCCGTCCTGATCGGTTCGAGCAGCGCCGTCGTCGCCACGATATGCGGTGCGAGTTTTATCCCCGAAAGGTCGTATTTCCCTTCCTTGAGGTAGTTGAGAAAGGTGTCGTAGGTCGTTCCGAGGTATTTGCCGTATGCCCTGTAAATCCGTTTGCGGTTGCGGCTGGAGTTTCCGTCTTCGTAATAGAAGGCTTTGAGCTGTCGTGCGAGTGCGATGCGCAGTTTCAGGTGATCGGGTACGTACATGGTTCTCCGTTTTTTAGGGTTTGAAATTCTTGGCCGGCAAAAACCACGTATGTACGAAGAGGGCGGCAGCGACTATGGGTCGGTTAGGTTCGGATCGGCACGGTCGGAGCCCCCGACGGATGCCGTGGTTGTGCTGGTCCTGTTGTGTTCATGTTCATAAAACAAAAATCCGGTTTAGATACTGTATGGGCAATTCTAATCCCAAGGCTTGGTATTAATTTATAAAATTTAATTGTAAATTGAGATGGAATATTGCAAAATGCGATGCTCCGGCCCTGTGAAAAAGAGCCCGGACCGGGCGCTGGCGGGCGTCCGGTCCGGGTGGAATCCCGGCCTTGGGCGGGGCGGGGGCGGGTCAGAAAGGATAGCCGATGGCCAGGTGGAAGCCCAGGCCGTCCTTGAAGCTGGAGATGTTGTAATAACCCTTTTTGTCCGGATTCGGATAGGGCGTGTGCAGGCCGATGCCGAGGTCGGCGCGGATGACCAGAACGCTGATGTCATAACGCAGTCCGAAGCCCGTGCCCAGGGCGATCTCGTTCAGGAAGCCCTTCCATTTCAGCTCCGCGCCGGGGCGTTTGGGGTCGTTCTTCAGCAGCCAGATGTTGCCGGCGTCGAGGAATACGGCTCCGCCGAGCTTCCCGAGGAGCCCGAAGCGGTATTCGACGTTGGCCTCCAGTTTGAAATCGCCCGTCTGGTCGAGGTATCCGTTGCGGTCGTCGCGGGGCGGGCGGTAGCTGCCGGGGCCCAGCGAACGCACCGTGAAGGCCCGGATGCTGTTGGCGCCGCCGATGTAGAACTGCTCGCTGTAAGGCATCACCTCCGAGTTGCCGTAGGCGTAGCCCACGCCGACGAGCAGGCGCGTTGCCAGCCAGTTGTTGCGGCGGCCGATGCGGTGGTAGAACTTCAATTCGCTCACCTCCTTGGCGAACTGCGAGAATCGGTTGCCGAAGAGGTGCTGGGGCTGGCGTTCGCCGAAGGCCCGCAGAATGCCCGAGAGGAGATTGCCCGCCGAAGTGACGCTGTTCTGCCAATAGAGACGGCGATTGCCCGTGGCGCCGTAGCTCTTGTCGAAGGTGTAGGTGTAGCCGATCGACGGCACGAACTGGTTGCGGAAGCTCATGGCGATGGCCGGGTTCTCGTCCATCGTCTGATCGAAGGATTCGGTCGTGTGCAGCAGCTTGTTATAGGTGAGCTTGAAGACCGTCAGCGCGTGGCGGCTGTAAGGCGAGGTCTGGAAATTGTAGCCCGCTGAGCCGCTGAAGGCGATCAGCCGGAAGAAGCTGGGGCGGTTCATCAGGTCCACGCCCAGCTGGAACGAGGTGCTTCCCGGATAGCGCATGCGCCGCGTCATGGAGTGCGGCAGCAGCAGTCGCGGGATGTTGAGGTTGGCGTTCAGCCCCAGTTCGTAGGAGTTCAGCCGCGAGGAGCGGCCTCCGGAGTTCCGGTTGCCCGTCTGCCATTCGTAGGAGCCGTTGAGCTTCAGGGCGAGGACCTCGCCGCCCCGGAAGAGGTTGTTGTTGCTGACCTTGAAGGTGATGCCCGGGCCGATGAAGCTGTTCGACTTGGTGGTCACGTCGGTTTCGAGGGCCGCTTCGAGCGGGTAGTCGAACTGCGCGTCGAGCGTGACGTCGAGCGTGTCGGCGCCCCGCAGGGAGTCGAGCAGCGTGACGCCCAGGTTGACCGAGCGGAAAATCCCCAGTTTGTTGAGGCTGGTTTGCGTGCGGCTCTGGGCATTGACGGTGAAGAGCTGGCCGGGTTCGAGGGCGAGCGCCCGGGCGAGGACTCCGGGCCGTATCTTCATCGGACGCTGGGCGATGACCGTGGCGTTGCGCAGCCGGAGGGTGTCGGCCGGACCGGGGCGGATGTTGGTCAGGCGGACGGTGATGTCGCCCACGCGGTAGGGTTTGAGGGCCACCTCGGGGGTGTTTGGCTTGAGGTTCAGCCGCACGGCGACCCGTTGCGGCGAGATCGTCGTGTCGGCGAGGTATTCCAGATACTCCGGACGGAAATAGTAGTAGCCCCGGTTGCGCAGGAGCCGCGCGATGCGCTGCCGTTCGAGCGTGAGGGTGTCGAGGTTGTATTGCGCGCCCGTGCGGAGCAGCGAGGTGGCGTGCAGACTGTCGATCAGGGGTTTCAGCCCGCCTTCGACCGCCGGGTAGGTGATCTCCGAGTAGCGGAACGGCGGCGCGATCCGGAGCGTATAGTTCACCTTGGCCTTGCGGCCGTGCTTGCGGTGGAGCAGGGAGTCCGAGGCCCGGGAGCCGAAATAGCCGTAGTTTTCGAGAACCTGCTCGGCGACCCGGGTGCGCAGTTCGGGCTGCACCTTGGAGATCAGCACGGGCTGTTTGGCCAGCCGCTTGTAGAACCAGTATTTGAATCCCTTTTCTTTCGGCGTGTAGAAATAGTTCCACGCCCAGAGGCCAATCGGCAGCGGCGTGCGCAGATAGGGGCTGTAAAGCGGGTTGTTCGGGGCTACGGAGAGGGGTTCCTTCACGGCCGATTCGGCGGCCGAGGAGAGCACGACGCCCGAGTCGGGCTCGATGCGGATTTTCTTCACGCCCGTGTACAGAACCTCGCCCGCCCCCAGACGCCGGGTGGTGGAGCAGGCTGCGAGCAGCGCGGCGGCCGCAAGCAGGAGGACGCTATTTCGGAAGCTCTTCGGACTCATTGCGTTGTCGTTTTTCGGCGCTGCGCTTCGTCAGCCGGAACAGGTCGCCCAGGCGCAGCAGTTTCTTGCGGATGACGAAGCCCACGCCCGTCTCGGTGATCTCGCCTTCGAGGATGCTCTCGTAGCCCGTGTGGCGGAACAGGCGCAGGTACATGTTGTCCCGTTTGGTGAGCATGTATTCCAGCGAGATGTCGTCGATCAGGTTCTCCTTGAGGTTCTGCGACGGATCGGCGTCGGTGCTGATCTTGCCTCCGATGACCGCCCGCACGCGGTTGCTGAACAGGCTCTTCGAAAGGCGGTAGGAGTAGTCGGTGCGCTGGCCGTTGGGGTCGTCCTCGCCGTAGGAGTTGATGCCGAACGAGAGATCGACGCCTTTCAGGTTGTTCTGCGCCCACTGGTTGAGCTCCTTCTGAATGAACGAGTTGAGCGGGTTCTCCGAGGAGGCTTTGCCCGTCGATCCGGGACCCGTGTAGGTGTTGTAGATCAGGAGGTTCATCGCCTGCGTGGCGCGCTGTTCGGCCGTGAGCGAGTTCAGCTCGTTTTGCAGCGTGAGATCCTCGGGGGCCGCGAGGTCGAAGTTCACCGCGAGGTCGTTGAGCGTGTTGCGGATGTTGATCGAGATGTCGAAATTCACCGGGCGCGCATCCTGGTCGTTCGAGGAGACGTTGGTCCGGACGGTTTCGACGGCCGTGATGTTGAAGGCCGGGTCGGCGATGTTCCCCACCCACTCGACATAGCCGTCGGGGGTGATCTTGAAGATCTTCTGCGAGATGACCGGTGGGTTGTAGCGCACGGTGCCGCCCGAGAGGACGTATTTGCCCGAGAGGCTCACGTCGCCCAGCGGATTCATCGTGTAGGTCAGGTTGCCGCCACCCTGGAGGTCGATGCGGTTATCGCCGCTGGCCGAGAGGTCCACGCCGGCCTTCACGTCGCTGTTGATATCGACGTTCAGCAGCACGTCCATACCGCCGATCCGGACCGCCGGGGCCGCTTCGGAGGGCTCCTGCGCGTCGAGGTCGCGGAACGACACGAACGACACGACGTTCTGCGGCCGCTCTTTCACCTCCATCGGCGAGTCCTGCATGACGTAGCTGATGTCCGTGCCGCCCAGCAGGGCGAGGCTGCCGCGGACGACGAGTTCGTCGAGCGGCCCCCGGGCCGTGGCGTCGAGATCGAGGTAGGCTTTTCCGTAGACCGGGGCTCCCTCCTTGCGGGCGACGTTCACGAACTGGAAGTCGGAGGCGCGCAGCGCGAGGTCGGCCTTCATCCGGGCGAAGTCCGAGAGATCGACGCTGCCCCGGATCGTCAGCGGATTTTTGTTCGGGGCCGTGATCGCGTAGTCGTCGAACCGCACGCGGCTGTCGGCGATGCGGATGGTGTCGGACGAGAGCCGGAACGAGGTGCCGATCATCGGCACGCGGACCTCGGTCTGCGCGAACCGCACGCCGCCGTCGAGTATCAGCCGGTCGGAGGTGCCCCGCACGTGCACTTTCGCCCCGAGGTCGCCCGAGAGGCGGAGCAGATCTTCGGGCAGGAAGATGTTGACCGGACGCAGGGGAAGTCCCGGAACTGAGACCGTCAGGTCGAGCGGGCTTTCGCGGTCGGGGCGGTAGTCGCCCGCGACGGTCAGCGCCTCGGCGCCGTCCAGCAGGAGCCGTGCATCGGTCCGGTGTCCCCGGCCCTGACCGTAGAAGAGCCCGAAATCGAGATTCCCGAAACGCTGTTTTGCGTAGGAGAGCTCCGACACCGACACGTCGCCCCGGAGGCACAGGCTGTCCGGCGCGAGGTGCAGCGTCACGTCGGCGCCCAGCACGCCGTCGATGGGCGGCGCCGAGGGGAGCAGTTCCAGCATCGAGCCGATGTTCAGTCCGGCGATGTCGAGCCGGATGCCGTCGGGCGCGCCGGGGGCGGAGACGCTCCGCAGCGCGAACCGCTGGGTGCCGTGGGTCAGGTCGAGGTCGGCTTCCAGCCGTTTGTCGAAGCGGTAGACGAGGTAGTTGCCGGGATTGACCTCCCAGGGTTCGAAGCCGAAGAGCGGGTTGCGGGGCGTGACGCTCGCGCGGATCAGGCTGTCGGTCCACGCCACGTCGAACCCGAAGCGGAACCCTTCGCGGCCCGCACGGTTCTTCTGCCAGAGGTTCACCGTGCCGGTGTTGCCCGTCAGACTGCCGTACAGGGCGGCTTGCGCCACATGGTCGAGATTGCCGGGGGTGTTCGCCGCGCGGAGGTAGTAGGCCAGTCGTTCCGCCTCCTGCGCGATGCCGAGCTTCACGGTGTCCAGCACGATGCCTCCCGAGGCGAGCCCTTCGACGCGCATCCGGAGCGAGACGGGCTGCGAACCGTGGTTGCCGCCCCGGATTTCCAGCGCTTTGAACGAGGCTTTCCGGGTTTTCAGCAGGTTGTTCAGGATATTGTTCCGTCCGGCTGCGGCTTGCAGGTCGAAGTCGGGAAGCACGGGTTGCAGCTGCTCCATATCGACCTTCTGGAGGCGGATTTGGCGCGCCAGCGTGTCGGCGCTCCGGGTCAGGGCTGCGATCAGCGAGTCCAGCGGACTGCGCGACGAGAACCGCAGCGACAGGTCGCCGGACGACGCCTCGACCCGCGTCGAGGCCGTGTCGGCCGCAAACGAGAGGCTGGTGGCGCGGATGCGGTCGGTGCGGTAGCCGCTTCGGATCACGATGCTGTCCAGCCCCACGCGGGCGGCATAGCTGCCGGAGCGGGTCGCCGATGCCTCGGCGTCGAGCAGGAACGAACCGCCGAGCCGCTCCGGGACGAAGCCCATCTGTGCGAGGTTGAAATCGGCGATTCTGCCTGCGAGGCGCACCTCCTGCCGCTCCTCGGTCAGCGCACCGGAGAGCATCAGCGACATCCGCAGGGCCGAATCCCGGTCGGAGAGGGCGCCCGAAAGACGGTGGTCTTCCAAATCCGCCTCCAGCCCGATGCCGCCGAAGTCGTGACCGCGGTACTCCGCATGGTCGATCTGCGCCCGGAGGCTCGCCCGGGTCCGGGCTTCGAACGGGTCGAATCCGGCGCCCCGGGCGGTCAGCGCGAGGTCGAGCATCCCCAGCGAGTCGGACGGCAGGAAGCGGCCGGCCGGGAAGCCGTCGCACCGGAACTCGGCGTCGTAGCTCTCCTGCCGGGGATCGAGACGCCCGTCCAGAACGATGCGGCCGTCGCCGACGGAGAGTGTCGAGGCGACGGAGAAAGCACCTTTGTCCGCCGCGGCCGAGCCGCGAAGTCCGATCCGGTCGGGGATCGCCACCCGGCGGCGCAGGGCCGAATCGGGCAGCAGTTCCACGAGGAAGGCCATGTCGCGGAAGTCGCCTTCGAAACGGGCCGAAGCGTTCAGCGATTCGGGGTCGAGGAGGTTTTGCGCCCGGCCGTCGGCGGTGAAGTCGAGGTGCCCGGGCGACGATATGTCGAGACCGATCCGGCCGATGTCGGCCAGGGTTCCCGCCGCGGTCAGTTTCATCCGGACCGTGCGGTCGTTCAGCGCCGGAGGGATCGCCGCCGGGTAGAGATCGGCGATCTCCCGGGTGTTCAGGTCGGCGGAAAGCGCGGCGGAGAGCGGCGTGCGGGGCTCCGTGCGCAGGATGCCGGGTCCGGCCGAAACGTCGGCCCGGAGCCGGGACCGGGTGGTTCCGAGTTCGAATCCGGAGAGCGAAACGCCTGCCGGGCCCATTTCGAACCGTCCGCTCGCGTCGCGCACCGAAAGTCCGCTGCGTTCGGTGAACGTCAGCTGCCGGAGTTGCAGGGCGATGTCGGCGCCCCGGTTGTAGACCGAGTCGATCCGCAGGTCGAGTGCCGAGAGGGCGATGAACGCCGGGTCGAATCCTGCGGCGGGGCGGTGGCCCAGCGTGCCGTACTCCACCCGGTTGTCGGTCAGCGCGACACTTCCCACCTGCACGGTCCACGGCAGGGAGGGCGTCGTGTCGGCGGGTTCGGGCGGCGTTTCGGCCCCGGGGCCGGACGGGGCGGTCAGGTAGGAGCAGACGCCGCGGTCGAGCAGCACGCTCCCGACGCTGACCTGCTGGCTGTCGAGCCGGACGCGGCACTCCTCGACCGTGCCGTCGGCAAGGCGTACCGCGAGTTCGGTCACCGCGGGTGCGGTCCGCATCCCGAAGGAGGTGTTCAGGACCGAGATTTTCCGGATGTCGAGCGACCAGGCCGGCGGAGCCGTGCTGTCGGCCTTTTCCGCAGGGGCCGATGCCTTCAGGCCGAGGAAGATGTCGCCGTCGGAGAGGGTGATCCGGGCGATGCCGGCCCTCTGGGTCCGGAGGTCGGCCCGGGTCTCCCCGAGCGAGAGCAGTCCGGCGGAGAGGCGCATATCCAAACCTCCCGTGGTGTCTTTGTAGCGGGCCGCGATCCGGTCCAGTTCGAAACTGCGGACGACGACCTCTTTCCGGATCAGCGGCCACAGGGCCACGTCCAGCGAGAGCCGGCCGCAATCGACGAGCGTGTCGGCCCGGTCGATCAGCAGCGTCTCTTCGACCGTCAGCCGGAGCGGGAAGGCGAGGCGGATGCGGCCGACCGAAAGGTCCATGCCGAGCGCCTCGGAGGCGTAGCCGACCGCCTTGCCCCGGATGAAATCCTGAACGGCCGGAACGTAGAGCAGCGCGGGGGCGAGCAGCACCGCCAGCAGGATGACGATCAGTGTCCGAAGCGTATATTTTACGATTTTTCTCAGCATGTGCACAACGAACGATTCCGCCTGCCGCAAAATTCAAGCCGTTGAATGCCAGTTGTTTCTGTCCGCAGCTGCGGGAAGCGGATTTGTCCGGCTGCAAGTTACTAAAGCCCTGCCGATTGCGCAAGCGGAGGACTTCGGATAAACGGTCTTATTCTGGACATTTACGGTCTTTTCCGCTCGCATCTTACGGGCGCAAAGAGAACGCCGGCTTGCGCCGGCGTTCTCTCTTTCTCATCCCTTGATCATGGTCAGCAGCATCTTGAACCGTCCGGCGGCTTGCAGGGCGTGAGGGACCCCGGCGGGCATGATGACGGCGTCGCCGGTTTTCAGCCGGAGCGGTTCGCCGCCGATCCGGATTTCGGCCTCGCCGTCCAACACCTGCACCAGGGCGTCGAACGGTGCGGTGTGCTCTGCGAGCCCCTGCTCCTCGTCGAATGCGAAGAGGGTGATGTTGCCGGCGTCGTTTTTCAGCACCTGTTTGCTTACGACGCCTCCGTCGGCATATTCGATTTTATCCGCGAACCGCATCACCGATGCCTTCGGGAACGTGTTTTCCGTCGTTGTTTTCATAAATCAGGTTTTTCATGTCTTTTTCCACGGTCGAAATGGTCCCGAGGCCGAATTTGTCGGTCAGCACTTTCAGTACGTTCGGCGACAGGAACGCCGGGAGCGTGGGCCCGACGTGGATGTTCTTGATGCCGAGGCTCAGCAGCGACAGCAGCACGATGACGGCCTTCTGCTCGTACCACGCGATGTTGTAGACGATCGGCAGGTCGTTGACGCTCCCGAGCCCGAAAGCCTCCTTCAGCGCCAGCGCGATGCGCACCAGCGAATAGCTGTCGTTGCATTGTCCGGCGTCGAGTACGCGCGGAATGCCTCCGATGTCGCCCAGCGGCAGTTTGTTGTAGCGGTATTTGGCGCATCCGGCCGTCAGGATGACCGTATCTTCGGGCAGCGCCGAAGCGAAATCGGTGTAATACTCCCGCGAGCGCATGCGGCCGTCGCATCCGGCCATCACGACGAACTTCCTGATCGCTCCCGACTTCACGGCATCGACCACCTTGTCGGCCAGCGCCAGCACCTGATGGTGGGCGAAGCCGCCGACGATCTCTCCGTGTTCGATCTCCGTCGGAGGCGGGCACTTCTTGGCGTGCTCGATCAGCTGCGAGAAATCCTTCGGCCTGCCCTCCTTGCGGTCCGGGATATGCGTTGCGCCGGGCAGCCCGGCCGAGCCCGTCGTATAGATCCGGTCGGCGTAGGCCGCGTTCGGCCGCGGGGGCACGATGCAGTTGGTCGTGAAGAGGATCACGCCGTTGAAAGTCTCGAATTCGTCGCGTTGTTTCCACCAGGCGTTGCCGTAGTTGCCGACGAAGTGGCTGTACTTCTTGAAAGCCGGATAATAGTGCGCCGGAAGCATTTCGCTGTGGGTGTAGATGTCCACGCCGGCATCTTTGGTCTGTTCGAGCAGCTCCCCGAAGTCTTTCAGGTCGTGACCGCTCACGAGGATGCCGGGGCGTTTGCCAACGCCGATGTTGACCTTCGTGATCTCCGGGTCGCCGTAGGCCGAGGTGTTGGCTTTGTCGAGCAGCGCCATCGCCTTGACGCCCGCTTCGCCGACGTTCAGGACCAGCGCCGTGAGCTCGTCGGCGCCGATGTCTTCGCGGCTGACCTCGGCCAGGGCGTTTTCCAGCATCTCGTAGAGCGACGGGTCTTCGTGGCCGAGGTTCAGGGCGTGTTCGGCGTAGGCGGCGGCTCCTTTCACACCGTAGATGATCAGTTGTTTGAGCGACCGTATGTCCTCGTCGCGCATGCTCAGCACACCCACTTTTGCGGCTTCGGCTTCGTATTCCGACGGGGCGGGGTGAAATTTCACTTCGGGCATGTCGGACAGCGCGATGCCGCGTTTCTCGGCCGTTCCGATCAGGCGGTTTTTCGTCGCCAGCGCTTCGGCGATGCGCATCTTCAGCGCCTCGTCGTCGAAATTGGCGTTGGTGATGGTGCTGAACAGCGCGTCGAGTATCCGGCGGCTGGCGGCGGTGTCGGCGGCGCCTTTTGCGCGCAGCGCCCGGTTGACGATCGCCTCGCCCCGGACGGCATAGATCAGCACGTCCATCAATCCGGCGGTCGCGGGTTCTTTTCCGCAGACGCCCTTGATCGTACAGCCTTTGTTCATGACCGTCTCCTGACATTGAAAGCAAAACATTCCCATAGTTGTATGTGTTTGTGTGTTTATGTCAGGAGGCCGTCAATTACCTTGCCAGCGACCGGGAACACGCTCTTTCCGACCGGAATGTTTTGCTTTGCATGCAGATTTTCAGCCCTCGGCCGCCGCTGCCGGGCCGCCGCGGTTTCCTCTTTCCGACCGGATGCAGTTCGTTGCAGTCCTGACTGCCGCATCCGGTGGCGTTTCCTGCTTCTGGGTTCATGTCGAGAACGCTGTGAAGGAGCGGTTGTAAAGACCGGGGCCGAAGGGCCGGATGATCGATTTTCCGGAGGAATTTTCCGGAGATGAGTCCTTTTATTTTCGCCCGTTTTTTCGTATCTTGTGCCGAATCTGCCGGTGATGGACGATCCGGCGGAAACCTCGGGAAAAAACCGCGCGGACGTGCGGAAACCGACCCGGGTACAGAACTTAAAAACAGATTTCATGAAAAGACTATTCAGAATGTTGCTGACGGCCTCCGGGCTTCTTGTTTTCGTTGGCGGCGGTGCGGGCCGCGCTTCGGCCGCGGAGCCCGGGACGACTGAAAACCGGCTGCCGGAATGGGCGCTGGGCGGCTTCGTCCGGCCTGCGGGCGCCAATCCCGTCATTCGGCCCGATTCGCAGGTCCGGTTCTATTGCCCGATGCGCAGGGATTCGGTCGGATGGATGGAGAGCGACACGTTCAATCCGGCCGCGACCGTCCGGGACGGGGAGATCTGCGTGCTCTTCCGCGCCGAGGACAATTCGGCCACCGGTATCGGCAAGCGCACGTCGCGGATCGGGCTGGCCCGGAGCGCGGACGGCGTGACGATGCGCCTCGGGGATGCTCCGGTGCTCTTTCCGGCCGAGGACGCGATGAAGGAGTGCGACTGGCCGGGCGGTTGCGAAGACCCCCGCGTGGCCGTCACCGAAGACGGAACCTATGTGATGCTCTACACCTCGTGGAACCGCCGCATTCCGCGGCTCAGCGTGGCCACGTCGCGCGATCTGGTGACATGGACGAAGCACGGCCCGGCATTCGCCAAGGCTTACGGAGGGCGTTTCCGCGACCTGAAGAGCAAATCGGGGTCGATCGTGACGAAACTCGACGGCGACCGGCTGGTCATCGCGCGCGTGAACGGGAAGTATATGATGTACTGGGGCGAACGGATGGTCAACATCGCCACGTCGGACAACCTGATCGACTGGACTCCGGAACTGGATGCGGACGGGAATCTGAAAGGGGTGGTCTATCCGCGCGAGGGTTATTTCGACAGCGCCCTGACCGAGTGCGGCCCTCCGGCGCTGCTGACCGACAAGGGCATTCTGCTGCTTTACAACGGCCAGAACCGGCTCGGCGAGGGGCGGGACAAACGTTATCCGGCGCGCACCTATTCCGCCGGGCAGATCCTGTTCGACGCGAAAGAGCCCGGGAAAGTGATCGGACGCCTCGACGTGCCGTTCTTCCGTCCGGTGGACGACTTCGAGAAGAGCGGACAGTACAAGGACGGGACGGTCTTCATCGAGGGGCTGGTCTATTTCAGGTCCCGGTGGTATCTCTATTACGGCTGTGCCGATTCGCGGGTCGGGGTCGCCGTTTACGATCCGGCCGTCACGACGCCCGGGGACCCCGTTCCCGGATGTCCGGAGTGACGTTTCCTGCCGTCCTGAAAAAAAGGAACGATCCGAAAATCCGGATCGTTCCTTTTTTCATTGCACCTCGGCGCGGGTGGGCGGCGGCCCCTGGTAGGAGCGCTGCATGCCGCCGAAATCCAGCACGATCTTTTGAAGCACCGTGCCGGCGTCGCCGCACAGGATTTTCAGCGTGTGTCTGCCGGGCTTGCCGATGTGGAGCGTCGTTTTGTTCACGCGGCAGTTCCGCAGCACGCTTTCGTACCAGGTCTGCGCGTATTCGATCGACGAGGTCGAGGGGTTCATCACCGGACCTTCGTCGATGCAGACTCCGTACTGGGTTTCCAGATTCGTCGCCTCGTGTCCGGCGTATCCCCGGTCGGCGCTGATCACGAAGGTCGGCAGTACATAGGTGTAAACGTCTACGGAACCCTGCTCGAACGTGTAGAAATCGTATTCCACGCAGGGCACTTCGCGCCGCCGGGTGTTCTGCTTCGGCAGGGTCGGGTCGCCCAGTTGGAGCGCCGTGTTCTCGACGCCGAGGTTCGGAACCGGGCGGATGCGGATCGCGTCGTTCTCGCGCTTGCGGTGGAAATCCGCCGCCGGGATCGAAATGTATCCGTTGTGCTGTACATACACCCCTTGCAGCTCTTCGCGGGCGGGGGAGGCCGGGTTGAACACCGAAACCAGCACGCGGCGGCTCTCCCCGTTCGCGGCGGCGATCGTCAGACAGCCCGAAACCTCGTCTCCGACGGGAACTTTCGTCCAGTCCACCGACACTTCGATCCGCTCTTCGGTGCGCGTCGTGCCGGCCGTGCGGCTCAGCACGATCCACTCGTCGCTGGCGGAGGCGCTCCATTGCAGCGGCTCGCGGCCCTTGTTGTAAACGTCCACGAAATGGGAACGGCGCAGGAACGTGTCGAACGTCGGGAGCATGTGGAAGCTGCGCAGCCCTTTCATCACATCCTCGTTTTCGGCCTCGACCTCCAGCACGGCGCCGGGTGCGAGCTGTGCGCTCCGCAGTTCGGGCAGCTGGAAATAGGAGGCGGCGAATCCCTGGTTCATCGTCATCACGTGATTCCACTTGCCGCCGAGCAGGGCGTTGTAGCTCGCCGTGATGATCCGCAGGCTGTCGTGGCACATGCGGCTTTCGGCGGCCAGCGCATCGGTCGCGGCACGCTGCTGCATGGCGTAGCGGCGGTTCTGCTGTCCGCGGAGCACCATCCGGTTCAGCAGTTCGCACGCTTTCACCGGGTAGTAGAGCACCTGATAGAAGCACGCCCGGTTCGCTTCGGGCATCCGGTCCATCAGCGCTTCGGCCTGCCCGGCGATCCGGGCGTAGGCTTCGAGGCGGCGGTCGGCCTCGCGGTAATTGGCGAACGAGAAGTCGGTGTCCGTGTTCCGCTCCTTGCCGTGCTTGTCCGTGGCCCATTGGTAGCCCCAGCCCATGAACTCGGGCTTGCGGACGAATGCGAGGTGGTAGAAGGTGTCGGAAATCTCCCGGAAACGGTCGAAATACTCCCGGCCCAGCAGACCGCTCATCCACTCGGCGCGGTAGTCCGCGGCGCGCCGGAAGTCGAACGAGTCGATGTCCCAGGCCATCGCCAGGAAGAAATCGACCGCGAATTCGCACGACTTGATATCGCCGGCGTTCAGCAGCCATATGCGGTCGGCCGTCGAATCGTAGGCTTTGCGCAGCTCCTCGTACATCAGCGTCGGCGAGGTGGTGTTCATCCACAGGTAGTCGTGCGGACGGCCCAGGTAGGACGAGTGGTAGTAGACGCCCGAACGTCCGGAGCGTTTCTGCTCCGCGGGGCTGCTCAGGCGTTTCATGTAGCCGTAGTTGTCGTCGGGCCAGATGATCGTCACGTCGTCGGGGAGCTCCAGCCCCCGGTTGTAAACGTCGAGCACCTCCTTGTAGGGCGTGAACGCCTGCGGAATCTCCTCCGCGGGTTTGCCCAGCACCTCTGTCAGGATCTGCCGCTGTGACAGCAGGGCCTCCTGCATGGTGGCCTTCCGTGCGTCGAGGTCCTCGCTGCCGGCCATCGCCCGGTCGTGCAGACCCCGCAGGGCCAGCGTGTAGACGTTCTCATAGGGCGCCGAGGTCTCGACGCGCTCTTTCAGCACCCGGTCCACTCCGGCGCGGTTGTTCACGTAGTCCCATTCGCCCATCGTCTTCGAATCCCATTCGCTGGCGGTGTTCAGCCCCAGCGGCTCGCAGTGCGACGAGCCGACGGCGATGGCGTAGCGGTCGGCGATCCGCATGTTTTCGGGAATCTTGTAGAAGGCCGTCGTCGCGTCGTGCATCGCCGGAGCCAGGTAATTCGCTTGCAGGCGGAGCAGCAGTTCGCACACCTTCTCGTAGGTCTTCGGGCCGATGTTGCCCAGCTCCTTTTCGAAGTTCTCCTTCGCCCAGCGGTAGAGGCCCCAGTCCTCGTCGTTGATGAAGATGCCGCGGTATTTCACCGAGGGGCTTTCCGACGTGAAATCCCCGACGCGCAGCGTCAGTCGGTCGCGGTGCCGCACGGGGGCGTCGGCCCACCAGTACCACGGGCTTACGCCGATGGCGCGCGACACCGAAAGCAATCCGTAGGCCGTGCCGCGGCGGTCGCTGCCGGCGATGACCAGCGCTTTGCGCACGCCGTGGCCCGGACGCTCGACCAGCCGGATCGCATAGCGTTCCCAGCCGCCTTCGATGGCCGAAACGTCGATTTTTTTCGCCGCGATCAGTTCGTCGATCCAGCGGCTCTGACCGATCGTTCCGACGATCACGGCGCAGCGCGTCTTCGCAGGGAGCTCCTGCCCGGCGACGACCGGGATTTCGCGGCCCGTCACGCGGGCGACATCCGCGGCGAACAATCCGGCGGCGGTTTCCACGACCGCGGCGTCCCCGGCGTCGTAGCAGACGGCCGCACCGGAATCCGCGGCGACCAGTTCGAAGTCCGTGCGTGCGGAGGTCCGTTCGGTCAGCGCGACCTGCGCTTGCAGCGCCGCGGCCTGCATCCACAGCAGGGTCAAGGTCAAGAGGGTTTTTCGTATCATCGTTGTCTGAATTTTGAAAGTGGGAAAAGGCCCGAAGATTTCTCCTTCGGGCCTTTTCGATTACGCTACCCGACGGCCTATTCCTGTGCGCGTCCGAGGTAGATTTCGTTGATCTGGATGGTATTGCCCGGGTTGATGCCTCCGTATTCCACTCCGCGGGCGCAGTAGAAGCCCAGATTCGGAGACGCCTGCTTGACATCGTTCCAACCGCTGAACCGCAGATAACGGTAGTCGTTCTCCGGGATCGGAACGTTGTCCGTTTGCAGGTTCTCGTAGACGTTCGGATCGGGAGTCAGCTCGACCCGTTCGGCAATGACCTCGAAGTTCGTGCCGTCGTTGCTGCCCTCGATGCGGTTGAAGCCGAACCAGCGGACCAGAATGTTCTTGTTGCCGCCTCCCTCCGGACGGTGGTGGATACGCAGGTAGTTGACCTTGCCCGGATTCTCGCCGCGGTCGATCTGGAACCAGATCACGTCGTCGGCGGAAAGGCCGTTTCTGCCCGGACGGTCCATCGACAGCGTCGTGCTCGCATTGTCGTCGATGGCGGCCGTCGCGCTGCTTCCGATGGCGCTGTCGGCTTTCCAGCCGTGCGAGAAGCTCATCGACCATTTGCTGCGGTCCCAGTCGCCGTAGAACTCGGTGACCGTGACCTCGATCGACGCCTTGACCTCGGGGTGGTTTCTGGCGGCGGCCGTGATGGTGACGCTGCCGCTTCGGTGGCAGATCATGCGGCCCGTTTCGGCGTTCACCGATGCGATTTCCGGATCGGAGGATGAGAAGACCACGCCTTCGTTCTGGTCGAACGGCTCGACCGAGACCAGCAGGTTGTAACCGACTCCGGCGTAGGCATTCATGGCCGGGGCGGAGAATACGATCGACTCGATGTCGATCGGGATCTGATCGACGACCGTCACCGCGAAATAGGTTTCGATGCCGCTCACGTAGATCGAAATCATGGTGATGCCGGCTTTCTGGGCCGTAATGACGCCCTTGGGGCTGACCGTCGCCACTTCGACGTTCGAGGAATAGAAGAGCTCCGCCAGATCGGTGGCGTTTTCGGGCAGCACTTTCACTTTCAGCGCAACGTCCCTCGTTTCGCCGACCTCCATGATGAGGCCGCCGCTCAGCTCCTCGTCGAGCACGACGCTCTCTGCGGGAACCTCCATCGTTCCCGGTTCGGGTATGCCGTCTTCACAGCCGGCGCACAGCAGGGCCGCCGCGGCAAACAGACAAATGCTTATTTTTTTCATAATTTGAAAGTCGTTTTTTCGGTTGAAGATTCCGGACCCCGGCGGCGGACCGTGCTGCCGCCGGAGCCGGAAAGTTTATTCGTCGAGGCCGAGGTAAAGTTCCGCGATCTGAACCGTCGTTCCGCCTCCTACGCCATTGTCTTTAGTCGCCTGGCTGGAGTCGATCACGAACTTCAGATAGCGGTAACTCGACTTCGGGAACTTGATATTCGGACAAGTGCGGTGTTTGTCGATATTGCGCGATCCACCGTCGTTGGGATCGATTCCGGCGGCGTGTTCCAGCCCTGGAATCACGGCATCCTTGGCGATCGAAGTAAAGGTCTGGCCGTCGTTGCTGCCCAGAATTTCGGCGAACTTCTTCAGACGGGTTACCCGGTCCGTGTTCCGGCAGGAGTTGTGCATGATCCGCACGTAATTCACCGGACGTTCCTGTTGCATGTCGACTACGAACCAGATCTCCTTGGCTTGCGTGGCATCGATGATCGGTGCAGGTGACATACTCGTTTTCGTGGGAGTTGCCATTCCGAAATTCGATCCGGTGACTTCCTTGAAAAGATTGGGATCGAATCTACCGTCGAATAAAGCCGTGTTACTGTTCTCCTTGGGAGCACCGGGAAGGGCGTGGGAACTGTCGGAAACCGTCCATCCCGTGCGGTCGTGGTCGTGGGGATCGGTGATGTTGACGGCGAAATAGGCCTTTTTGGCTCCGGCAGTCTTGAAATCATTATTCTCGTTGCTCTTGGCGAGGATGACGAATGTGACCGTACCGACGCCCTTGCAGGTGACGATGCCGTTTTCGTCGATCGTGGCGATCTCTTCCGGACCGTAGGCGACGTATTTCACCCCTTCGGTCTGGTTCGCGGGCGTAAGCTGGAGCTGCGAATACAGGTCGAAGGTTGTGTTCGCCCCGAGAGCGACCGATGCCGAGCCTTGAATGGGCGTGGCTCCGTTCTTGATTTCGATCTTTTCGAGGTCGACCTGAACATCGGCGGCGACGGTCAGCTCGAACGATGCCGAAACTCCGTCGATTGTGATCGAGATCGTCGTTTTTCCGGCTTTCAGCGGTGTTACGACACCCTCGGCGCTGACCGTGGCGACCTCCTTGTCCGACGAATCGTAGCTTTCGGCACGGTTCGAGGCGTTCTCGGGAAGCACTGCCGCCTTTCCGGCAAGCTCCAGCGTTCCGCTGAGGGGCATCGTATAGCCGTCTTTCCACTCGTCGGGCAGCGTGACCGACTCCACGGCGATCTTCTCGACCGTGAGGGTGAACTGGGCCGATTGGCCATCGACGGAGATCGTGATCGTCGCTTCGCCGACGGCGATCGCCGATACGATGCCCTCTTCGGTGACCGACGCGATCATCGGGTTCGACGAATTGTAGCTTTCGGTCTTGTCCGTGGCGTTCGAAGGGGTGATCGTCGCCTTGCCGGCGATGTCGAGCGTCGCGCCGAGTTTCAGCGTTACGCCGTCGGCCAGTTCGGCAGGCAGCGTGACCGATTCGACGGAAATCCGCTGCTCCCGGACCTCCACTTCGAAGTGCGAGTGCTTGCCGCCCACGCTGATCGTGACCATCGCCAGGCCCGGCTTCACGGCCTTCACGACGCCGGCGTCATCGACCGAAACGGTCTCCGGGTCCGACGACTCGTAGGTCTCGGTCTTGTCCGTGGCGTTTTCGGGGCGTACCGTCACTTTGCCGGCGATGTCGGCCGTCTGGCCGACGACCAGCGAGATGCCGCCGCTCAGCGACGTGTCGAGTGCGATCGCCGAAACGGGAATCACCTTGTCCGTGTCGGAGCTGTCGTCGCAGCCGGCACCCAGTAGGGCCGCCGCTGCGAACAGGAATATGCTGATTCTTTTCATCATCGTAAGTTTATCGGTTTATACGGCTCTACCAACCGGGATTCTGCACCAGCACGTCGCTGCGCTTGATCTCGTCCAGCGGAATGGGATAGAGGTAGTTTTTGTTCTTGAAGGAGCGGGTCTGCAACTTCGTGCGGGTGTAGAACGCGGGCTGCGCCTGATCGACGTTCATGCCGTGGAAATCGCCTCCCTGACCGCCTTCGCCGGGTGCTTTGTCGGCGATCATCCAGCGGCGCACGTCGAAGTAGCGCTGTCCCTCGGTGGCCAGTTCGATGCGGCTTTCGCGGCGGATCGCCTCGCGCTGCAAGGTCTGGTTGCCCTCGATGGCGGGATTCAGCGCCTCCAGATCGTCCAGCCCGGCGCGCCGGCGCACCAGATTGACGTATTTCAGTACGTCCGCGTTGCCCGGGTCCACCTCGTTGAGCATCTCGGCGTAGAGCAGGTAGAACTCCGCCAGGCGGAAGATGATCACCGGACGGTATTTCGACGTTACGGCGCCGGAGATGTTGCCTCCGTAGACCGTGCGGTTCATGCGCTTGTAGAGCAGGTAGCCCGTGAGCGGGGCGCCGTCGGCCACCGAGTTGTCGTCCCGGCCGCCGCGGTAGAACTGGATCTCCTGATTGCTCATGTGCCACTTCATGCCCGAGAACGTGACGGTGTTGTAGAAACGGGGTTCGCGGTCGATGTACATCTTCGACACCTGAACGCCGTTGTAGGTCCCCATCTCGGCTTCGTTGGCGGGGTAGAGCTCCGACTTGGGGAGGAACGAGGTGGCCTTGATCGGCTTGCCGTCCTTCATGTAGAAGTCATCGACCAGCTCTTGCAGGACGTGGAATCCGCCCTGACCCTGAGGCTGCGAGCGCGGGGTTGCGAAGGTGTCGAATTTCTGTTCGCCCAGCTTGCCCCACGAATTGGTCGAGGTGGCCCAGATGATCTCCCTGTTGTATTCCTGGAACAGTTTGTAGAGGTCGTCGTCCGGGTTGCCCGTGTTGAGCAGTTCGTAGCGGCTGCCCTGCTCGGCGTAGTCGAGGAAGTCGCGCAGACGGTCCACCGCCGTTTGCAGCTTCGAGTCGTTCCGGTCGGGGAAGAGCCGTTTTCCGTCCTTGTTCGTCAGCGCCAGAGCCTCGGGCCATCCGCCGTTGAAGAGCGGGCTGGCGGCATAGACCCACAGTTTGGCGCGCAGCGCCAGCGCGGCGCCCTTGGTGGGCACGGCGCGCAGGTTCTCGTTGTCGTGGTAGGGCTCCTGCGCCATCTCCTCCATGCACTCCTTCAGCTCCCGGTCGATGAATTCGATCACCTCGTCGAGCGAGTTGCGCGGGAGGTCGAGATCGTCTTCCAGCGTCATCGAATGATCGACGATGGGAATCGGGCCGTACAGCTCCATCAGGTAGTAGTGGTAGGCCGCACGCATGAAGCGGACGTTGGCCTTGTAGAGCTTGATCTCCTCCTCGGTCAGACGGTCGGCGTCGGGACCTCCCTCGTCCACGATCGGGTGAGCCTGCTCGAGGAAGATATTGGCCTGCCGGATGCTCCCGTAGAGCGTGTTCCAGCGCTGCGAATTGCTGTTGGACGAGTTCCACTCGGTGTATTTGCCGGCGTTGTTGGCCAGTCGCGTGTAGATTTCGTCGGAGTAGGAGGTCCAGGGATTTCCCATCGGGCTGTCCGTGACCCAGACGGCCGAATAGTCGGGACGGTTGTTGAAGACCTGCGAATACCACTTTTTGGTGCGATCGACATTGCTGAACACCTGCGAGATGTCGGAGATGCCGCCGGCCAGTTCGTCGGACACGTCGAGGAAACTGCACGACCAGACCGTGCAGGCCAGCAGTCCGGTGGAAAGTATTTTTACAAAATTCTGTTTCATAGTTCGTTCTCCTTGATTAGAAGTTGACTTCGAGTCCCAGCGTGAAGGTGCGCGACATGGGATAGCTCATGCCGTTGTTGCGGTTGCCCTGCTCGGGGTCCCAGTATTTGATGTCGTCCCAGACGCAGAGGTTGTTGCCCAGCATGTAGACGCGCGCCGCGTCGAGGCGGATCTTGCGGAGGAAGGTCTTGGGTAGGTTGTAGCCGATTTCGAGGTTCTTGAAGCGCAGGAAGTTGCCGCTCCGGAGCCACCACGTGCTGGCCTCCTTGTTGACGTTGTGGCTGTAATGGCTGTGCAGACGCGGCATCGTGACATCCTGGCGCGGGTTGTCGGCCGTCCAGCGGTCGAGGAACAGCGTGCGGTAGTTGGACTTGTCCTCGTACCAGTTGAAGGGCCAGAAGTGGTTGTTGCCCGACGCCAGCAGCACCGACGAGTTGCCCGTGCCCTGGAAGAACGCGCTCACGTAGAAGCCTTTGTACTCGACGTTGAGGCCGAAACCGTAGTTGATTTCGGGATTGTAGGGGTGTCCCACGCCGCGCTTCTTGTCGTTGCTGTCGATCACGCCGTCGTGGTTCAGGTCGGCGTACTTGATGTCGCCCGGGCCGAGGGTTCCTTGCAGCGCGACGATCGGAAGTCCCGGACGCAGCTCGTAGGAGTAGGTTCCGTTGGGATTCTGCGTGCGGATGAAGTCGTCCTCGGTGTAGAGGCGCTCGGCGATGTAGAGCGTGTTCTCGTTCACGCGCGTGCCGGTGATCCGCTGGTAGTCGTAGAGCTGGTTCAGCTCGTCGTATTCGACGATCTTGTTGCGCGCGAACGTGAACGTACCGCGGGCGCTGATGCGGACTTTGCCGAAGTCGTGGCGGGCGTTCAGGCTGGCATCGACGCCCCAGTTGTCCACGATGCCGTAGTTCTGCCACGGCTTCGCGTGGAATCCGGCGACTCCGGGGACCGTGTTGCGCTCCAGCAGGATGTCCTTGCGGCGGTTGTTGAAATAGTCGGCCGTGAGTTCGATTTCGTTGTCGAAGAAGCCGAGGTCGAGTCCGACGTTGCGCTTGGTCTCGATCTCCCAGTGGATGTCGTTGTTGACGAAGCGCAGGTCGTAGATGCCGGCTCCCATGCCGTTCGAGGCCGAGGTGCCGATGCCCTGGTTGAAGGTGTGGCCCTCGGTGTTGAACGTCGCACGGTAGAGGAAGCGGTCGGTTCCCGTGTCGTCGTTGCCCGTGCGGCCCATCGAGAGGCGGATTTTCAGGTTGTTCATCACCTTTTTCAGCCCTTCGGGATAGAATTTCTCGTTGGAGACGAAGTAGCTGACGCCGACGGCCGGGAAGAAGCCGAAACGGTTCTTCTTGGCGAAGGTTTCGCTGCCGGTGTAGCCGAAGCTGCCCTCGATGAAGTAGCGGTTGTCGTACGAGTAGGTCACGCGGCCCACGACGCTCTGCTTGCGGTAGGGAAGCACCGGATCGTTCTTCTGCTGCTCCTTCTGCATGTAGAGGAGCATGGCGCTCACGTTGTGGACATAGTTGAACGTGCGCTGGTAGTTGACGGCGCCTTCGATGTAGATCTTGCGCAGGTAACTCGTCGAGGTGAATTTCGGGTCCGAGATCTCGGGCGATCCCGACGAGGTGGTGGTGAAGACCAGGTTGCCTTCGGCGTCGCGGCCGCTGGCGTGGTAGAGGCTCGGCCAGTAGTCGCGCAGCGTCGCCGAACTGCCGTCGTAGTCGAAGCTGACGCTTCCGCGGACGCTCAGACCCGGGGTGATGAATTTCAGGTCCTGTTCCAGTTTGATGTTCGACTGGATCTTCACGCCCCACTCCTGGCGGTAGCCCTGGTTGTAGAGCATGTTGTAGGGGTTGCGGTTGTTCGAGTCGGCCTGCTTCTCGTAGCTGGCGAGCGTGCCGTCGCTGTAAATGGCCGGGAAGAGGTACGACGGCGTGTGCAGCATGAAGCTGAAGATGTCGTCGGCCGAACGGTTGGCCGTGCGGCGGTGTACGTACTGGCCCGAGAGATCGACGCTCAGGCGCGTGGTTTTGCTCACTTTCAGGTCGATGTTGCTGCGCAGGTTGTAGCGCTCGAATCCGAAGTTGCTGTCGTATTTGCCGTTGGGGTTCTCCTTGAAGACGCCGTCCGACTGGTAGTAGGCCATCGAGACGAAATATTTGGCATTTTCGGCGCCGCCGCGGAAGTTGAGCGTGTAGCGCTGGCTGTGCACGGCTTTGCGGACCAGTTCGTCGATCCACTGCGTGTTCGGATAGAGGTCGTTGTCCGCACGGTCGCGGTAGAGCTGGATTTGCGCGGCGCTGAAGTTGGGCGTGAGTCCGTCGTTGGCCCGGGCCTCGTTGGCCAGTTCGAGGTAGTCCCACGAATCGACGAACTCGGGCAGACGCTGCGGCGAGGCGATCGACTGTTCGATGCGGAACGAGATTTTGGGACGGGAGATCGTACCGCGCTTGGTGGTTACGAGGATGACGCCGTTGGCACCCTCGGCGCCGTAGACGGCCGTCGCCGCGGCATCTTTCAGGATGCTGAACGTCTCGATTTCGTCGGCTTCGATGTTGTTGATGTCGCGGGGGATTCCATCGACGAGCACCAGCGGGTTGGTTCCGCCCTTGAAGGTGCTGATGCCGCGAATCCAGAACTCGGCGTCGTCGCGTCCCGGTTCGGCGCTACGCTGGATGCTGATCAGACCGGCGAGCTGTCCGGCGAGGTTGCTCGTCAGGTTGCTCGACGACGACTGCATCAGGTCGCGCGATCCGACGGTGGCGATCGAGCTGACCATCGCCTGACGCTTCTGCTTGCCGTAGCCGACGATGACGACCTCTTCGAGCTGATCGGTGTCGGATTGCAGCTTGATGTTGAATACCTCGCGGCCGTCGGTCGGGAGTGTCTGCGACAGGTAGCCGATGTAGCTGATCGTGATCTGCTGTTTGGGCAGTACGTCGATGACGAAGAGACCTTCGGTGTTGGTCGTCGTTCCGACGTTGGTGTCCTTGATGTAGACGGTGGCGCCGACCAGCGGCGACCCGTCGGCGTCGGTGATGGTTCCGGTGATGCGTCGTTTCCCCGTTTGTGCGGAGGCGCCCTGTGCATGGACTGCATCGACGCTCACCGACAGGAACATCACGAGAAGCAGGGCGATGCCCGCGCTTTTCAGCGCTCTGGCGTACCCGATGCTTGTTTTATAAAATTTTTCCATACGGTTTTGGTTGATTGATGATGATGATTCGGAATGGTTCGGACCTCGAAAGCCCGTAGTCCGGAAGGCGGGTCGCGCCCCGGACCGAATGTTTCTTCATTCGGTCTGCTGTGTGTGTTTCATAGGCTTGCAGGTAGGTTTAGGATTGTTCTGTCGTTTATTGTTTCTGTTCGTTGGCCAGTTCGGTCAGCGCGTAGGCGCACCACATCACGGCCGCCTGTCCGTGCAGGTCGCCGGTGTATTTGTCCCGGTCGCGGTAGTATGCGTAGCTCGTGCCGGCTCCGGTTCCGCAGCAGACGTTCCGGATCTCGAAGTTGGTGTTCAGGTAGTTCTGGATTCCCAGCCACCCTTTGCGGGCGACTGTGCCGTAGGTCTTCTCGTCGAGCCAGCCGTTCTTCACGCCGAGGATCATCGCGTAGGTGAACATCGCCGACCCGGAGGTCTCCTCCCACATGTCGCCCTGATTGGGATGGATCAACTGTCCCCACAGTCCGCTGTCGTACTGATAGGCGCTCAGCGTGGCCATCATCTTCTTGTATTCGGCGAGAATCCGGTCGCGGTAAACGTCGTATTTCGACGATTTGGGAAGCATCCGCAGCATTTCGGGCATTCCGACGGCCATCCAGCCGTTGCCGCGCGCCCAGAAGAATTTGGCGGTGGGGGCGTGGTAGAAGATTCCGTTCTCGCCCGGAAGTTCGTCGAGGTAGAGAATCATCTCTTTGGCGGCCCGTTCGATGTATTTCTCGTCGCCCGTGGCCAGATAGGCCTGCGACTGGAGCGCCGTGATCATGAACATGTCGTCGATCCACAGGCGCGTCTGGTACGAATAACCCTGATCGTGCCATTTCTTGGCATTGGGCAGATTCTTGGTGTATTGCGGATCGCTCGGCAGCTCCCACTGCTGGTCGGCGTAGCGAAGCCCCAGGTCGAGGTACTTTTTGATCTCCGACTCGGCTGCGCCGCGCTGTTTCTTGACATGGTAGATGTGGAGCGGCACGGCGCCGAAGATGTTGTAGTCCACGGCGTTGTTTTCCGTGCGGGGGATCTGCGTCACCAGACTCTTGTTCGGTTCGACGCTCTTGTTGTCCACTTCGAGGAACTGGTCGAACTTGGCCACCAGCCGGTTGAACAGGTCGTTGTTGCCCGCCGCTTCGGCATACCAGAAGGCTCCCAGCCAGGCGCAGACATCGGGGTAGGAGGTCAGCGTGCTCTTCCTGGAGGAGTGCATGTCGCCCCAGTTGGAGTTGCCCGAGCGGATGAAGAGATCGACGACCCCTTCGCCGACCGTTTTGGGGTCTTTCCGGTCGGGGAAGTTGACCAGATCGTAATCTTCGACTTCGGGCGTCGGGTCGGGCTTGGGTTTGGGCTTTACGCCCGATCCGGAGGTCGCTTTCTCGCTGCATGCCGTCAGGCACAGTCCGGCCGCGGCGAATCCGAGAAGGATGGTTTTCAGAATCTTGTGCATGATAGGGATCGGTTTACCGTTTCGGGGTCAGTTTGTAAGGTTTCACGTCGCAGGAGAGCGCATAGGCGCACCACAGCATGGCGGCCTGTCCGTGGAGGTCGCCGGTCAGACGGCGGCGGTTCTGATACCAGTCGAAGCTGTTTTTGGCGCCGGTGCCTTCGCAGACGTTGCGGAGATTGTCTTTCTCGTCGAGGTAGGAGAGCAGCGCCAGCCAAGCCTTGCGGGCGGCCGTGCCGTAGATTTTCTTGTCGAGCCAGCCGTTCTTCACGCCGAGGATCATCGCGTAGGTGAACATGGCCGTCGAGGAGGTCTCCTTCCACGAGTTGGGGTTGTCGATGATCTGACGCCACATGCCGTCGTAGCCCTGATAGCGCAGCAGCGTCTCCATCATCTGCATGTAGGCCGCCCGGATGCGCGGCAGGTAGGGGTTGTCCTTCGGGAGCATGCGGAGCATCTCGGCCATGCCGACGGCCATCCAGCCGTCGCCGCGGCCCCAGAAGTAGGGCGTGCCGGTGTGGTGGTAGAAGAGTCCGTTGGGACGCTGGATGCGGTCGAGGTAGAGCGCCATCTCACGGGCGGCGCGGTCGATATACTTCTTGTCGCCGGTTACCAGATAAGCCTGGGCTTGCAGGTCGGTGATCATGAACATGTCGTCTACCCAGAGCCGGGTTTGCCACGAGTAGCCCTCGTCGGCGTATTTTTTCGCTTCGGACAGCTGTTTGTAGTGCTGCGGATTCGCGGGCAGCTCCCACTGTCCGTCGGCGTACTTCATGCCCAGTTCGAGGTATTTCGGATCGTGGTTGCGCTTGTAGATCTCCAGGGGCACGGCGCCGAAGACGTAGAAATCGACGACGTTGTGATCCTTGGGTAAGAGGTTGGGTTGCAGATTCTTCTGCGTGGTGAACAGCGGTTCGAAGCGCTCCACGAGCCGGGTGTAGAGGCTGTCGTTGCCGGTTCCGGCGGTGAACCACAGCGCCCCCAGCCAGGCGCAGACATCGGGATAGGTCACGAGGGTCACCTTGTGCTTCGAGTTGATGTCGCCCCAGTGCGAGTGCGGGGTTTGGAGGTAGCGTTCGGTGAGCCTTACGCCGATCTCTTCGGGACGGCATCCCTTCGGGAATTTTTTCAGGTCGTAGCTTTTCTGGGCCTGAACGTTCGGGGCCGCCGCGAACAGCAGCAGCAGGGTTTGTGCGGCTAACAGGAATTTTTTCATCGGTTTGCGGTACTGTTATTCGGTTAGATTAACGATGTGAACGGGTTTTCAGAGGGTTTCGCCCGAGGGCAGCAGCAGCGGTTCGCCCCATCCGGCTCCCTCCCCGAAATCGGGGGTTCCGTCGGCGTTCCACGTGAATTTCTGGACGAAGGGGTAACGCTGGCCCCAGCCGCCGTCGGAGTAGCGCATGGCGTGGTAGACGATCCAGTCCTCGGTTCCGTCGGGCGACTTGGTGAAGGTGCAGTGGCCCAGTCCGTTGACGCCCGATACCGGCTCCTTCGTGTTGTCGCAGCGCCAGAAGGCGTAGTTGCTTGACTTCTGCCAGTCGGCCGGATTCATCGGATCGCCGTCGTTCATGTCGAGCATCAGCCAGGCCAGCCGGTAGTTCTTGGTCCACGAGGGGTTGCAGGAGTAGACGATGAAGAGCTTGCCCTTCTCTTCGTTGACGAGTATGGCGGGACCCTCGTTGATCTTGCGTCCGTCCATCGTCTCCCACGACTGCGTGGGGGTCGAGAGGATGACCATCGACGAGGAGATCGTGCAGGGGTCCGACATCGTGGCGATGCGGATCTGCTGAACGGCGTCGGTTCCGTTGCCCGACCAGACGGCGTAGCGCTGTCCTTTGAGTTCGAAGGTCGTCAGGTCGATGGCGTATTCCGTGTTCGCCGCAGTGGGCTTGATGCCCGGCTGGTAGTCATAGCCCGTGTAGAGCATGCCCATGTCCTCCCATTCGCCCAGCGGGTCGTCGGTCTTCGAACGGAGCACGCCGCTGCGCTGGGTGCCGTAACCGGTTATTCCGTCCTGTCCGCGGCGTCCGGCGGCGTAGTAGACGTACCAGCGGTCGCCGATGTGGAACAGCTCGGGAGCCCAGAGGTCGGCGATGTTCCACGGTTTCGAGGGGCCTTCGTAGGGAAGGCTCCATTTCTTGGTGGTGGCATTGACCACCGTGAGCCGCATGGAGCGCGAGATGGCGATGCCGTTGCCGCTCGCCTTGCAGGTGTAGTAATAGTCGCCGTCCTTGACGATGTAGGGGTCGGGCATCGTGGCGATGTTGCCTCCGATGGTGATGGGGTTGGTGAAGGTCAGCGCCGACTGCGTGATGATGATTTCGACCGGATTGACGCCGTCGGCCGTGAAGCGTACGATGCCCGTGCGCTTCTCCGTGCCGTTCTCCTCGAAGGAGATGCGCACCGCGAGGTCGCCTTTGCCGCCGCTGCGGTCCACGCTGAGCCATTTGCTCCGCGGCTCGGAGGTCCATTCGGTGTTCGACGACACGAATACTTCGAGCGATCCGGCGGAGTTGGAAACCATCTTTTCGCTGAAATTGAGCCGGATGTACGGCTTTCCGGAATTGCCGCTGCCTGAGTCGTCCTTGCTGCAATGGCTGCAACACAGCATCATCGTGACAATGGCCAGGGAAGCGGTCAGAAAGGAGAGAATTCGTTTCATATTCATTTGTGTTTTAGAAGTTAGTCATTGCGATCCGGCGAATCCACTCCCGCCGGGTGGCCGTGCCGTCGGCCGTTATTCCGCGCCCTGCGAGCGAGCTCCACAGGCGCGCCGTGGAGGCGTCGAGCGGACGGTCGAGCCCCGCCTCCCATTCGGGGAAGAAGCCCCGCAGCGCCAGCCGCTGCACGGCGGCGTAGTCGGGATCGCCGGGGCGCAGGTCCCGCAGGTAGACCAGCACCGCTCCGTGGCGGAGCAGGCGCTCCTGCAACGAGTCCACGGGGATTTCGCGGACGTTCCGGCGGCTGTCGGCCGCCAGTGCGGCCGCCGTTCCGGCGGCTTCGCCCAGGGCCATCCAGCAGGGCTCCATGCGCAGCGTGGAGAATCCGACGTGGCTGCCCGAAACGGCTGTCGGGAAGAGCAGGTTTTCGACCCGCCGGGGAACCATCACGCCGTAGGGAACCGTGTAGACCGCCGTGGGGTGGCTGAAAAAGCCGTCGAGGTGTATGCGTCCCGGCTCGCGTTTGCGCACGGCGTGCGAGTCGAGGGCGTAGTGGCTCGCGGTGACCGAACTGCGGTGGAGCGGCGGGCGCTTCCCTTCGGCTTCGGGCAGGGCGTCCTGCGCGGTGAAGAAATGGCAGCCTTCCAGCCGCCGGCCCTCGCGGACGTAGACCTGACGCGGGAATCCGCCGTTGTCGCGGTATTCGTCGGCGGCGAGACCCCACCGCAGACAGGCTTTGCGGAAGTGCGCGGGCAGCGCCTCGTCGTGCTGGGCGAACCACAGCAGGCCCAGCGTGTAGTCGCGCAGGCGTTTGGCGAAGCGGTCGCGCCACGCCCAGCCGGCCGTCGGCCACGCTTGGTTCTCTTCGGGCAGGTCCGTGGAGATGAGCGCGAGGTGCTGGTTGTTGGCGTCCGTTTTGGCGTTCGGCAGGCGGGTCATGCTCGTCACCTTGGCCATGCCCCAGACATCGCCGGGGGCCGAGGTCCGCTCTCCGGCCTCGATGCGCCGGCGGTTCCGGGCGATGGCCGCCGAATCCGCCGTGCGGTAACGTGCATCGGTGTTGCGGCCGTCCAGCACGTCGCCGACCAGCGAAACGTACTCTTCGCGGTCGTAGTTTTCGGGCCGGGGAATCGCCAGCCGGTTCTGCGGGTCGTCCGTCAGGCAGAGGCGGTAGTTGTAGGCTTGGATGGCGTCGTCGCCCTCGTAGGTTGTGCCGTCGGCGTCGGGACCGTGTTTCCACCAGCGGTAGATTTTTCCGGCGCACGGTTCGCCGTATTCGGCGGCTCCTTCGCGTCCGGTCCGGAACGGAACTCCGGCGGCGGCGCCCAGGTCGCCTTCGTAGGTGGCGTCGATGAATACCGCGCCGCGGTAGTGCTCTTCGCGGCCCGTCGCACGGTCGAGGATGCGGATCGAGACGATCCGGTCGCCCCGCTTCTCGACGTAGCGCGCTTCGGCGTCGAACTGGCGGCCCGTCAGGACCGTAATGCGTCCGGGGCCGGCTTCGGCGAGCATCCGTGCGAAGGTCTCCGCCGCCACCGACGGTTCGAAATGGTATCCGTCGCTGCAATCGCGCACCTGCTGCGAATCGGCTCCGTATTTTTCCGTGTAGTGGGCCTTGTTCAGCACGACGAAGCGGGCGAACAGCCCCGCCGTGGCGCCTCGCGTGGCGATGTCCGTGGCGCCCAGTCCGTTGACCGGGAGTCCGCCGACGTGGTCCGAGCGTTCGAGGATGACGCTGTTTTTCCCTTCGCGCGCGGCGGCGACGGCGGCGGTGATCCCCGCAGGGGTTCCGCCCACGATCACCACGTCGTAGGTGTGCGGCCGCGCTCCGGCCGTGAAGGCCAGCAGCAGGAACAGGATGTGCAGCAGGGGTTTCACGGACGCCGGATTTTGACCTTGAATTCGCGTGTGTCGAGGTTGAAGCCCCGCACGACGAGCGTGTATGTCTCTTCGGGGAGTTTGTCGAGCGCCGTTTCGATGCGCACCGTCCGGCTCTCGCCCGGCATCAGGCAGAGGAAATTGTCGGTGTAGAACGAGGGCCGCACGGGCTTGCGCCGCTCGTCGAGCCACTGCACCTGCGTGAAGAACGCCACCGTACGGCCGGTGTTTTTCAGCCGAAGGTCGATGTAGTGGCATCCGTCGTCCACCGAGGTTTCGTACGACGCGGCGACGCGGGTCCGGGCCAGTTCGCCGAGCGACTGGAATCCCGCCGTCGCCGGACCGGTGAGCGTGTTGGCGCCCTTGTATTCGTTGTTCGAGCGCCAGTAGAAGTTGCTGCCTGCCTGCTTGCCGCGTTCGTCGAAGAGTCTCAGCTTGATGAACTGCACGGGGGTCTTCGACGCCGAGAAGTCCAGCGTCAGCACGTCGTTCGCAACGCCGTCTTCGGGTAGATCGACCGCCGCCGACTGCGAGTCGATGCGCCGCATGTCGAGGTCGTAGACCTCGGCCGTGACCCGGTAGCCGTGGTATGCGCGGTAGTGGTCGTTGACCACCGACACCGTGTTTTTCAGGTAGTCGAACTGCGGATGGAGGGGTTCGCAGGCGTTCTGCGCGGCGTAGAGCGCCGCGGTGGGTTCGAGCGACCAGTCCCACATGCGTCCGGCGACCTGGCGCACAGCCGAATTGTGGTACCAGTAGAGGAATCCCGACGTGTAGCGGTCGCCGTAGCCGAACTTGTTGTAGTTCCAGACCTCCCAGATGCTCTTGTAGTTCATGGCGCCGAGGAACTGCGCCTTTTCGGCGAACTCTTCGATGCTTTGCGAAGGCCCGTATTCGTTGGTCATGTCGGTGTAGAGCGTTGACATGAGGTGGAAGCCGTTGCCGTCGGAGTAGTCCCAGACCGCCTTGTTGACGGGCCACAGGTCCTTTTCGTCCATCATTTCGCGCAGACACTCGACCGTCGGCAGGCACGGGGCGCCGTATTCGGGGTTGAATCCGTAGACGCGGCTGCCGCGCGGGGAGGCTTTGTCCTCGTAGTGGCTCATGATGTTGACCTGCTTGTAGGGGCTGCCGTCGTGGATGCCGCCGCACTCCGACTGCATCTGATAGCCGCGCGTGCCGTCGAGCCTTTCGAGCAGCCGTTCCATCTGCGGCATCTCGGTGCTCTCGTTCGAGGAGACGTAGTAGGCCAGCGAGGGGTGGTTGCGGATGCGCTTCACCGTGGAAATCACGTTCGAATAGTAGACGCCCGGATCGTTGGGGTGGTTGGTGTCGCCCGTCATCCAGAACTCCTGCCAGACGAGGATGCCCAGCGAGTCGCAGAGCTGGAAGAAGTAGTCCGATTCGGTGATGCCACCGCCCCAGAAGCGGATGAGGTTCACGCCCGACTGGGCCGTGTAGCGCAGTTCGGCCCGGGTGCGTTCGTCCGACGTGCGGAGCATGGCTTCCGGCAGCCAGTTGGTGCCCCGGACGAAGAGCGGCCGGCCGTTGACGCTGAATGTGCGCGACTTGTCCGGCGTGTCGGTCGTCGAGGCGATCTCACGGATGCCGAAACGCGTCGAGATCGAATCGCTGACCCGGCCGTCGAACTCGACTTTCAGCGTCAGGTCGTAGAGCTCCTGTTTCCCCTTGTTCAGCGGCCACCACAGGCGCGGGTTGCGGATCACTAACTGCGGGAACTCCTCGGGGGTGAAGACCACCTCCTTCACCTCGCCGCGGTAGAGCGACACCTCTTTTTCGAAGCGGATGCCTTCGCCGCGGATTTCGCCGCTGACTTTGGCTTTCCGCCAGGTGTTCTGCGGGATATAGTCGGGATAGGTCACCTCGACCGAAACGGTCTGGCGCGCCACGTCGTAGCCGGGTTTCGACAACTCGGATTTCACGAACGGGTGGGCCAGCCGCACGCGTCCGGTGGTGAAAAGCGAGATGTCGCGCCAGATGCCGGTGTTGCGGTCGCGGATGCCGTCGAGATAGAAGAAGTCCCACCCGACGGTCATCAACTGGGTGACGTTGCGGCCGATCTCGCCGTTGCCGCCGTTCTGGAACTCCCCGTTGGCGCCGAACGACTTGCCGCCCTTGGGGCGTATCGTGCCGGGCATGTCCACGGGGTAGACCTTCACGGCCAGGATGTTCTCCCGGTCGAACGTGACCTTGTCGGTGATGTCGATCACACGTTGCAGGAACATGCCGGCCGTGCTGCCCACCATGCTGCCGTTGAGCCAGATTTCCGCGCGGTAGTTGATGCCGTCGGCTTGCAGCCAGACCTTCCTGCCGCCGCACTCCTTCCGGTCGAGCCGGAACTCCGTCCGGAACCAGTAGGTGTAGAAATCCCGTCCGGCGCGGTAGAGATCGGGAATGAGGTTCGATTCCAGTTTGTTGTTGAGTCCGTAGTACGGTTCGGGGTATACGCCGTCGTGCACCAGCGAGTTGAGCACCGTTCCCGGGACCACCGCCGGCAGCCACCCTTCGGTCGGGAGCTCGGCGGAGGAGACCTCCTCGGAGCGTACGCCCACTTCGTCGGCACGTTTCATTTTCCAGTCGAACTGCCCGCCGTGGCCCTCCTTCGAGGTCAGGGTGCAGATCGTCTCGCGTTCTTTCAGGGCGCTCTGCGCCGGTGCGGCGAGCGGTGCGAGAAGAATGAGAAGCAGTAGAATTCGTGTCATTTGCCCGTGGTTTATCGGTTGGCGAAAAATTTCGTGACGCGGTCGGGGGTGAGCATCTGCCAGAGCGACGCTACGGTCCATCCCGGCGCGAAGATGTCGTTGTAGAAGCCTTTGCCGTTCTTGCCGTAGTCCCAGGCGGTGTGCTGCACGACCTCGGGGTAGTAGCCCGTGCGGGCGATCCCGAACATCGACCCCTCGGCGGGCATCAGCTGGAGCATCGAACTCCGGATCACGGCGCTCATGCGGGCGAAACGGGGCTCGCCGCACGTGTCGGCCAGGAAATCGAGCACCGTGGCGAATTCGAAGATGAAGACATCGACATGGTTGTTCTCCACCGACACGTTGCCCCAGCCGCGCGAGCGGAAGCCTACGTCGCCGAGCATCTGCCCCTGCGCGAAAGGCACGTCCCAGAGGTAGTACCACGAGAGGGCGAAATAGGCCGCCTCGCGGCACAGATCGACGTAGCGCTGCCGTTCGGCGCCCTCGGAGATGAATGTCAGGTAGTACATCGCCGTTGCGGCGTAGAGCGAAGCCTCTTTGTCCTCGCAGTTGGCGTCGAGCGTCGAGGAGAAGTAGTCGGCCTTGGAGATGAGGTTCTTTTCGAGATAGTCGGCCGTGCGTACGGCGCTCCGGCGGTACGCCTCGTCCCCGAAATAGGCGCAGGCCATCGTCAGGGGGAGCGTGGCCGAAGGCGTGCTGCCGCCGGAGGCGTCCACGACGGTCAGGTTGTCGCGGAATTTGCGGGGGAAACTGCCGTCGGGATTCTGGAGCGTGCGGAATTTCTCCAGCAGGGTCCGGATGCGGGCCTCCCACCGGGGATGGCTGCGGCCGTGCCGTTTTTCGTAGTCGAGGTAATTCAGCAGGGCGTAGAGGCCCTCCGACTGGCGGCGGATGCTGTACACGTCGGCTTCGCGCTCGCGTTTGAAATCGACCACCTCGCGGATCAGGCCGCCCGGCGTGAATCCGTATCGCAGGTAGCTGTCGAAGATCGACCGGGCCTCTGCCGCGAGCTGTTCGCGGCCGTTCGCCTCGGCGTATTCCAGCGCGTTGAAGGCATTGAGCAGCACGCGGCCCACGAATCCCACTTCGGCGATGTCCGTGCTTTCGCAGTCGGCCGTGCGGAGCTCCACGCCGGAGGTGAATTTCAGCGGGTATTTCCCGACGTAGCTGCGGGAGAAGTATTCGGACAGAATGGCCTTGGCTTCGTCGGGGGTGTGGCGCGGGCTGACGGGCCGGGGATCGAGCGTGTCGAAGGAGTCGTTCCACACCTCGGCCACGAACGACGAGTAGGAGGGGCTGGCGCCCTTGCGGATGGTCCATGTCAGGCGGCGCGTCTCGCCCTTCTCCAACTTTTCGAATGCCCGGACAGCCGGGGCGAGGGTCAGTTTGCGGACGTAGGATTTCGGGGCTTCGCAGTAGGGGAAGCCGAAGACCAGCGCGGCGTGTGCGTCCGCATTGCGGAATCCCGTGAAGCCCAGCGACGTTTTGCCCGAGAGGATCACCTCGCCGTAGTTGTGGCAGGCGAGCGCCTCGCAGTCGGGCGTGTCGGTGCGGAGCACCGTGTAGTAGGTGCCCGATCGTTCGTCGTAAATACCCGTGAGGGGCGTGCTCAGACGGTCTTCGCGCACCTGCCAGCTGTCGCCGGTGTGGAACGAAGGGGCCGATTCGGGCGACCGCAGGTTCTTGCGGTACCAGAACCCGGGCATGTAGAAGAGGCAGTTCTCGTGGGCGAGGCCCGTATGGAAAGACTGCTCTACATTATAATATAGGAGATCGTCCGCTGTCAGCGTGAGGACGATTCTGATTTCGTCGTCGGTTTCGGTTTTTTGCCGTCGGACGGTCAGCGGCAGCCGTCGGTCAGCTTCTAAAATTCCTCCCCCCCCCTCAGCGGTTTCGCGGAGGTTGTAGGTCACGGCGCGGTTGCCCGGGGTTTTCAGCGTGATCCGCTGCGAAAGGCTGCCCTCCATGGCAGCGGTCTCACCGGCGATCGCACAGCAGGCGAGCAGAATGGAAATGCACTTTTTCATCGGTTGCTTTCGGTCCGGCAGCCATCCGGGGCGTGCCGTTTTAAGTCGGGTTTTTAGCTGAAACAAAGATATGAAAGGGAAAACGGGCGCAAGAAAATATAGTCGCTATTAACGCAAGAATTATCTCAATTTTGTCTCTTGTCCGGTGTGAATGGATTGTTTTGTTTTTGCAAATCGTTGTTCGTCAGTGTGTTGTGAAAATGGGTTCTTTTGTCGCAGGGGCTGCGGGGTGTTTTTCGGTGATATAAATTTAATTATATTTGTTCTGCTAACCTGAACTTCGTATGGGAAAATTTTATCTGCTTGTCCTGGCGTTTTGTTGCGGCGTTTTTCCGCTCCGTGCGCAGTCGATCCATTTCGACCGGCTGGACATCAACGACGGATTGTCGCAGAATACGGTCACTTCTATCATTCAGGATGACAAAGGCTTCATGTGGTTCGGCACGAAGGACGGCCTGTGCCGTTACGACGGGAAATCGTTCAAGACTTTCATGCACGATCCCCGTCTCACGGCCGGATTGGGGAACAGCCTGATCAAACGTCTCGTCCAGGATCACGGTCACAGAATCTGGGTCGGCACCGATTCGGGGCTTTATATCTACGATCCCGAGACGGAGCATTTCTCCAGCGTGCCGCTCTACGCTGCCGACGGGAAGCCGGTCACCAAGCCCATTTCGATTCTCGACTGCGACCGGGAGGGCCGCGTCTGGATCGTCGTAGAGAACGGCGACGTTTTCTGCTACGATCCGCAGACCCGTGAGGTCGAACGCCGCTACAAGCCGCGGAAGCCGCTGCGCAGCCTCGCTTCCGATAAGAACGGGGTCATCTGGTTCGCCGGCTACGGCGGCGGGCTTTACTGCACCGAGGACCTGTTCCGGACCGTGAAACCGTTCCTCGACGCCGACGGGCGGGAGATTTATCCCCAGGACATCATCTCCTTCATCTGTTTGAGCGACTACAACGAGATGTACCTCGGGCTGGAGGAGCGCGGCGTGGCGAAGGTGGACCTCGTTTCCGGAACGGTTACCCGCCTGCGGCTGTCGGACAACCCCGATGCGCCGCTGTTCGTGCGCCATATCCTGCCGTATTCGTCCGAAGAACTGTGGATCGGAACCGAGTCGGGCATCGTCGTCTACAACGTCCGCACCCGGCGTTACCAGCATCTGAAAAGCTCCCCGTACGATCCCTATTCGCTCTCCGACAACGCCGTGTATTCGCTTTGCAAGGACCGCGAGGGCGGGTTGTGGATCGGTTCGTTCTTCGGGGGCATCAATTACCTGCCCCAGCGGAACTCCGATTTCGAGAAATATTACCACACCGACGATCCGCACAGCCTTCGGGGCCGCCGCGTGCGGGAAATCTGCCCCGGCAGCGACGGGCGGCTCTGGGTCGGCACGGAGGATGCCGGGCTCTACACGTTCGATCCGGCGACGGGTTCGTTCGGCTTCTTCGCCCCGAGCCGGGAGTTCTCCAACGTCCACGGACTGCTGATGGACGGGGACGACCTCTGGGTGAGCACCTTCTCGAAAGGCATCCGGGTGATCGACACCCGGACGGGCCGCATCCGCAAATACGACAACGACAACAAGCCGGGACGGCTGTTCAGCAACTATGTTTTCGCCCTCTACAAGACCAACGGCGGGCGCATCTACGTGGGAACCATGCACGGACTCCAGTATTACAACCGCGAGACGGACCGTTTCCTTTACGTCCCGGAGATCAACGGCGGCAAGATGGTCCGCGACATCCGGGAGGATTCGAACGGGAATCTGTGGGTGGGGACCTCCTCCAACGGCGTCTACCGTTACGACGCGCGCAACGACATTTGGACGCAGTTCCTGCACGATGACGACGATCCCGACTCGCTTCCCTACGACAACATCACGGGCATTTTCGAGGACAGCGGCCGCCGGATATGGCTCACCACCGAGGGTTCGGGCTTCTGCCGCTTCGACCCCGCCGGGAACACCTTCGTCCGCTACACCTCCTCCGACGGAATGCCCAGCGATGTCGTTTTCCAGATCATCGAGGACGACCGCGGCTATTTCTGGATCACGACCGACCGGGGGCTGGCGCTGTTCGATCCCCGGGCGGGCCGTGTCCGGCAGGTCTACACCGTGACCGACCGTCTGCTGAGCAATCAGTTCAACTACAAGTCGGGGTACAAATCCCCGGACGGGACCATCTATTTCGGCTGTATCGAGGGGCTGATCTCCTTCAACCCCGAGACGCTCCTCGGCCGCAAGACCGACTACGTGCCGCCCATCTACATCACCGATTTCTCGCTGCTCGACGAAAAAGTCGCCGTCGGGGGCCGCAACTCTCCGCTGCGCAAGAGCATCATCTGTTCGGATTCGATCCGCCTGAAACACGACCAGAACTCCCTGTCGTTGCAGATCGCCGCCCTGAGCTACCGCGAACCGCAGACCAGCCGCCTGCTCTATAAGCTCGAAGGCTTCGACGACCAGTGGCGGCAGTGCTCGCCCGGGAGCGCCACGATCACCTATTCGAAAATCCCCTACGGCAAATACAACTTCCGGGTGCGTCTTCCGGCGGGGTCGGACCATGCCGGCCCGGAGGCGGAGAAGCGTCTTTTCATCGAGGTTTCGCCGCCGTTCTACCTCTCTGCGGCGGCCTATGTCGTCTACGGGCTGCTTGCCCTGGGGGCGCTCGTGCTGATCCGGATTTACTATACGCGCCGCAACGTCCGCCGCCAGCAGCAGCACATCCAGGCTTTCGAGCGCGAAAAGGAACGCGAGCTGTACAATGCCAAGATCAGCTTCTTCACCAACATCGCCCACGAGATCCGCACGCCGCTGACGCTCATCAAAGGGCCGTTGGAGAACATCCTCGGCCGCCAGATGACGGACCGGAGCATGGCCGAGGACCTGATCGTCATGGACCGCAACACCAACCGTCTGCTGGACCTCACGAATCAGCTGCTGGATTTCCAGAAGATCGAGAAAGAGCGTCTGTCGCTCAACCTGACGCGGCAGAACGTGACGGATATCGTCGAAGAGACGTTCTACCGTTTCAGCTCCTCGGCCAAGCAGCAGCACAAGACCTTCGAACTGGACCCGGGCGAGGGGGCGATTCATGCGCAGGTCGATCGGGAGGCTTTCACCAAGATTCTGAGCAACCTGATGAACAACGCCCTGAAATATTCCGAGACGATGATCCGCGTCGGGCTGTCGGTGGCGGGCGATGCGTTCCGGCTCACGGTGACCAACGACGGCGAGGTCGTGCCTCCGGAGATGCGCGAGGCCATTTTCGCCCCGTTCTTCCGCCATACCCGCAAGGAGGAATCGACCGGAACGGGAATCGGGCTGGCGCTGTCGCGCTCGCTGGCCGAACTGCACCACGGCACGCTGGCGATGGAGGCTGACACGGAACTGAACGTGTTCGTGCTGACCGTTCCGCTCTGCCGGCAGGAGGCGGAGGCGGTCGTGGAGACCGTATCGGCGGAGGATGCCGAGAGCATCTCCGACGAGCGCGGCGATCCCGGCTGGGAGGCTTACAGCGTGCTGGTCGTCGAGGACAATCCCGAGATGTGCGCCTTCATCCGGCGGCAGGTGTCGGAAAGCTACTCGGTGCTCACGGCCGGGAACGGCGTCGAAGCGCTGGAGCTGCTGGAGAAGAACTACGTCAATGTGATCATCAGCGATATCATGATGCCCAAGATGGACGGCATCGAGTTTTGCCGGCAGGTGAAAACCGACCTGCGTTACAGCCATATCCCCCTGATCCTGCTGTCGGCGAAGACGAACCTCCGTTCGAAGATTTCGGGCATGGACGCCGGGGCCGACGCCTATGTCGAGAAGCCTTTTTCGTCGGATTACCTGCTGTCGGTGATCGCCAACCTCATCAAGAGCCGGCAGATGCTGAGCGAGGCTTTCTCGAAAAATCCGCTGGTACTGGCCAATACCGTGGCGACCTCCTCGGTGGACACCGATTTCATCGTCCGGCTGCAAGAGATCATCCAGGCCAACCTCAGCGATCCCGAGTTCAAGATCAACGACATCGCCGAGATGGTGCACATGAGCCGTGCGAGCTTCTACCGCAAGATCAAAGGTGTGCTGAACATGACCCCGAACGACTATCTGCGGCTCGAACGGCTGAAAACCGCTGCCCGGCTGCTCCGGGACAAGCGTTACCACATCAACGAGGTCTGCTATATGGTGGGATTCAGTTCCACGTCCTATTTCGCCAAATGCTTCCAGAAGCAGTTCGGCGTGCTTCCGAAGAAGTATGCGTCCGAGTGACGCGCGGGACTGCGGCCCTTGCCGCAGCGGCCGTCGGAAAGCGATCCCCGGCCGCCGTCATATTGCGTGTCTTGGGACTTTCGAATTGCGGCCGGGATCGCAGACGGTTCTACCGGGTTTCGTCCGGACGCCGCATCGGATCGTGCGGCGGAGAGCCCGTTGAAATTACGGAGATCGAAAAAAACGGGTGCGGGACAGGCCTAAAAAATATAAGTGACGCTTTTAACCTGCAAACATGAAGAATTCGAACTCCCGCACCCAATTCGCCCGATGTCCGGTTCTGCGTTCCGGTCCGGGCATAAAAAAGCACGGAACGCAGGTATAGCCCCACTAACAGACCTTGCGAGCCTTCAAATGGTAACTGCCCTTGCGCCCGTGCATGCCGCCTGCACCGAAATGCAGGGGCAAAACACAGGTTTCAGACAAATTTTACACCATTTGAAAAACCTATTGCATCGCTGCAATAGTCGCAAGTTTGTTAGTGGCATAAAGGTTTGCCTTAACCTTTAAGTTGTTTCTAATGCAAATATAGCATAATTTTTTTAATTCGGGCCGTTCGACCCCGAAATTTTGCGGTGCCGGAAACAAAAAAGAGTTGCAAGCCACGCTTGCAACCCGGCGATCTTCGCTTCTGCGGAGAGAGAGGGATTCGAACCCCCGGTACAGTTGCCCGTACACCGCATTTCGAGTGCGGCCCGATCGACCACTCCGGCATCTCTCCTTGATCCCAAAACCGCTGTTTTGGGACTGCAAATATAGACATATTTTTTATTTCCGCCTATTTTCATGCGAAAAAAATTGCGATCCGTTGAAAAAAAGCTCCGAAGGCCCCTCCGCGTCGCGCTTTCCCGGATATAATTCCTATCTTTGATGGCGGGAATCCCCCTCGCGTGCGCAGTATTTCCCGCGCGGGGCCGTTTATAAGAATGAAATGATACTAAAAACGGTATGGTTTTCGTTTTTAGATCAGAGACTAACGCAAACAATACCCTTGTGCGCTATGAAAAAGTTGAGAATTTTGATCGGAACCGTCTTGCTCTCCGCCGGTCTGGCCGGCTGCACGTCGGCATATTACGCCTCGGCGGGGTATGCCTCCGACGACCTCTACGCCGTGCATGACAAGACGCAGATCGCCCGCAGGAAGCAGGCCGAGGCCGAGGCGCAGCGTGCTGCCGCCGAAGCCCGCAGGGCCGAATGGGAGGCGAAGATCGCCGAGGCGGAGGCCGCGGCTGCCGAGAACAACTATTACGAATATCAGGCTGCGGATGCGAATCCCTATCAAAGCGTGCTGGCCGACGACTACGAAAGCGCCTATGCGCGCCGTCTGCGCGGCTTCGAATCGCCGAGCTACAAGATGCCGTCGAGCTACCTCGACGCGCGTTACAGCAGCGCGTTCAGCTACGCTTCGGCCTATGATCCGGCGTTCTACAACATCGTGATCTCGGGCGACCAGGTGTGGGTCGAACCCAAATACATTACGTCGATGTTCGGATCGTGGGGAACGGTGATCTACGGCGATCCGTGGTACTGGGGCTGGAACCGTCCGTGGGGGCCCAGCTTCTCGATCGGCAGCTGGGGCTGGAGCTTCGGATGGAATTCGTGGTACAATCCCTGGTACGGCCCGTGGGGACCGTGGTACAGCTCGTGGTACGATCCCTGGTACCATCCCGGATGGGGTTGGGGGCCCGGATGGCACGGCGGACACCACTATTATCCCGGTCCGGGATGGGGAGGACACGGACGCCCATATCATTCGAATATCGTGCGGCGGCCCAATCCCTACACTTCGCCTTCGGGAACCCGCTACGGTGTGGGATCGCGTTTCGGAAGCCCGTCGTCGGGATCGCTGCGGGGCAGCGGCAGCAACCGCCGGAACAATTTCGGCGTGCGCTCCAACAACAGCGGCGGTTCGTCGAGGAGCCGTTACGATTCGGGCAGCCCGTCGCGCGGAAGCCGTTACGACGATACCTACCGCAATTCCGGCGGCAGCACCTACAACCGCGGCGGCAGCTATAACAGCGGCAGTTCGTCGCCTTACAGCCGGGGCGGTTCGTCGTCGGGAAGTTCCGGAGGCGGCTCGCGCGGCGGTTCGGGAACGACCTCTTCGGGCGGCAGCTATCGTAACTCCGGCGGACGGTAACGTTCGGACGCCGATAAATGTGAAAACACGATGAAGAGAGTGATTCTATTGCTTGCGGCCGTCGCAGCGGCGGCCGCGGCTTCGGCCCAGAGCTCCGGCAGAGGCTGGGGCGGCCTGCTGATGGATAAGGATGTGCTGATGCCGGGGGATATGGTCGAATTGTCGCAGACCCAGTTCAATTTCGGGACTGCGCGGGCTATGGCTATGGCTGGGGCTTTCACGTCGCTGGGAGCCGACCTTTCGTCGATGTCGATCAATCCGGCGGGCCTGGGCATGTACCGGCACAGCGACATTTCGATCACGCCGATGATGTCTTTCGCCCGGAGCAAGACCAATGCCCCGGAGTACGGACGCAATTCGCGCGACCGTTTCTCGATGGCCAACATCGGCGTGGCGATCAATGCCTATGAGGGCTCCGGTTCGTTGGTAAGCCTCAATATCGGCTTCGGATACAACCGTCTCGCCGATCTGAATTACGACTATTCGTTCCAGAGGGGCGGACAGCGGGCGACCGTCGGCGATGTCTATTCGCGCCAGCTCTATTGGAGCAATGTTTCGAAGAACGATTTTTACAACGCGGGCGGTTCGGGCAACTGGAACTGGGACAATATCGCCCCCGAGTTCTGGAATGCCGCGCTGGCTTACCGCGGATTTTTGGTCGATCAGGTGGACCCGGATGATCCCAAAAGCTGGAAGCCGACCTGGGTCGGGAACGATGCCGAGATGGGCCATTTCACCGAGTTCCGGAGCCGCGGTTCGATCGGGGAGTACACGCTGTCGCTCGGCGCCAACATCAACAACAAGATCTATATCGGCGCGTCGCTCGGCATTCAGAGCGTCTACCAGCGCAAATACATCGATTACGGTGAAGAGTACTACTATCCCGGCACGGGGCCCGACGGATACGGCAATTCCGGACTGGATTATCAGCTCCTCTGGTGGAAACTCAACCAGAGCGTGATCGTGGAGGGTACGGGCGTCAATTTCAAGGCGGGTATCGTCTATCGTCCGACGACCAATCTGCGCTTGGGTGCGGCGATCCACACCCCGACCTATTATTCGCTCGACCGGAAATTCCAGAGCGCCGCGGCCGGACTGGCTTACGCCAACAACCATGTCGATCCGAATGTCACGCCCGACGACGATGGATACATTTCCACGGCGAACGATCCCAACATGACCTCGCCGGTGCTGCTCGACGACGGTCCCAACAGCTGGTCGTTCGTCTCTCCGACGCGGCTGATGTTCGGCGCTTCGTACACCTTCGGGCAGCGGGGCGTGATCTCGGTGGATTACGAGCGCGACTGGTACAACGGCATTCGCATCAAGGACAACCCGTCGGGACTCGACTCGCAGTCGTGGTACAACGATTCGTTCCGCGACAACTGCAAGGGGGCCAACATCGTGCGTGTGGGCGCCGAGTTCAAGCCCCTGCCGGTGCTGGCGCTGCGGGCCGGCTTCGGGTACAGCGGTTCGATGTACAAGGACGACGTGTCGCCCTCTTCGCCGCTGTTCACGAAGACCACCTATTACGGGGCCGGCGTAGGGTTCGTGCTGGGCCGGGGCGTGCTGCTCGACATCGCTTATCAGTATGTTTCGTCCAAGACGCCGGACTATTACCTGTTCTATGTCTGGGACGAGGAGGGATCGGCCGACAGCGCGGTCTATTCGACCGAGGTGAAGCGTCACAACGTGGCGCTGACGCTGGGATTCCGTTTCTGAAAGCATATATATTCAATATAAAGGTCCGTCTTTGCTGCGGACCTTTATTTTTTTGTATATTTGCAGTCCGGAATAAAAGTAAAAATTAGAAAGATATGGCAAAGGAACTGAAAGACCTTACGAAGTCCGACGAGAACTATTCGCAATGGTACAACGATCTGGTCGTGAAGGCCGGGCTGGCCGAAAACTCGGCCGTCCGCGGATGTATGGTCATCAAACCCTACGGCTACGCCATCTGGGAGAAGATGCAGGCCGCGCTGGACCGGATGTTCAAGGAGACGGGGCATCAGAACGCCTATTTCCCGCTCTTCATCCCCAAGTCGTTCTTCTCGAAGGAGGCCGATCATGTCGAGGGATTCGCCAAGGAGTGCGCCGTGGTGACGCACTACCGCCTGAAAAACGATCCCCACGGCAAGGGCGTCGTGGTCGATCCCGATGCCAAGCTCGAAGAGGAGCTGATCGTGCGTCCGACCTCGGAGACGATCATCTGGAACACTTATAAAAACTGGATTCAGTCCTACCGCGACCTGCCGATCCTCTGCAACCAGTGGGCCAACGTGGTGCGCTGGGAGATGCGCACGCGCCTGTTCCTGCGCACGGCTGAATTCCTGTGGCAGGAGGGCCACACGGCGCATGCCACGCGCGAGGAGGCGATAGCCGAAGTGGTAAAAATGATTCATGTCTACGAACGGTTCGCCCAGGAGTGGATGGCTTTGCCGGTGGTGGTGGGTCATAAGTCGCCTAACGAACGCTTTGCCGGTGCGGAGGATACGATGACCATCGAAGCGCTGATGCAGGACGGCAAAGCGCTGCAAAGCGGTACGTCGCACTTCCTGGGGCAGAATTTCGCCAAGGCGTTCGACGTGCAGTACGTCAACAAGGAGGGCAAGCTCGAATACGTGTGGGCGACCTCGTGGGGCGTTTCGACCCGTCTGATGGGCGCGCTCATCATGGCCCACTCGGACAACAACGGTCTGGTGCTGCCTCCGAAACTCGCGCCGATCCAGGTGGTGATGGTCCCGATCTACAAGGGCGAAGAGCAGCTGACGGAGATCCGGGCCCGCTTCGAGGCTATCGCCGCGCAGCTCCGGGAGAAGGGTATTTCGGTGAAGATCGACGACCGCGACAACGTGCGTTCGGGCTTCAAGTTCGCCGAATACGAATTGAAGGGCGTGCCCGTGCGTCTGGCGATGGGCCCCCGCGATCTGGAGAACGGCACGATCGAACTGGTGCGCCGCGATACGCTCGAAAAGGAGACCGTTCCGCAGGAGGGGCTCGTGGAGCGCATCGAGGGGCTGATGACCGAGATTCAGGAGAATATCTACAAGAAGGCTTTGGCTTTCCGCGAGTCGATGATCACGAAGGTCGATACGTGGGAGGAGTTCAAGCGGGTGCTCGACGAGAAGGGCGGCTTTATCCTCGCCCATTGGGACGGCACGGTGGAGACTGAGGTGGCGATCAAGGATGCCACGAAGGCCACGATCCGCTGCATCCCGGTGGATGCTCCGGACGAGGAGGGCGTCTGCGTCTTCTCGGGCAAGCCGTCGCACCGCCGCGTATTGTTCGCCCGCAGTTATTAGTTTCCGATTTCAGGCGGATATTTCCGCACATCCCTCGAACGGGACGAATGGAATGTACCTGAGTACAGTCCATTCACATCCAGATAGAGTTGTAACTTAAAAAGTTATGGCTCTATTTACATATAGCAGGCAATGGTTAGGAAACGGTTGTATGCATTTGTTCGCATCTGCTTTCCTTCATGTCAAACAACTCCTGTTATTGAATACAAATTTAATAAATTGTAGGTTCGGATAGTTTGGTCCGAGCGTGTTCGACCTGAAATTGCGTCGGTGTCAGGCCAAACTGTTTCTTGAACCGGATCGTGAAATATTTGGGAGAACTGAATCCCAATTCATAGGAAACCTCCGAAATCAGCCGTCCGCCGTCGCAGAGCAGCGTTGCGGCCTTTTTGAACCGAATCATTTCGATGAATTCTCCCGGACTGTGCCCCGTAATACCCTTGATTTTCTGGGTCAGAATCGTTTTGCTGACGTTCAGCTCGCGACACAGCGTTTGGACGTTGATGTCTTCCTTATAAAGATTGCGCTCGACCGCTTCGGTGGCAGCTGCCAGGAAATTGGCATCTTTATCGTTGGTAGTCACCACATCGGAACCCGCAATCGAACGGCTGTATTTCCGGCGCATTCGCTGCCGGTTCTCCAACAAGTTGCGGCAGCGCACTTCGAGCTGGCTGATGTTGAACGGTTTGGTAATATAATCGTCGGCTCCCTGGCTGAAACTTTCGAAATTGAGGCCAGTCGAGGGCTGGGCGGTCAGCAGGATGATCGGAATGTGACATGTTTCGAGGTCCTGACGCAGTTTGCCGCAGAGGCTCAGACCGTCCATCACCGGCATCACCACGTCGCTGATAACGATATCGGGTTGCAGTTTTTTGGCCATGCTGTACCCCTCGGCGCCGTCGGAGGCTTTGCAGACCCGGTAGTCTCGTTTGAAAATGGAATACAGCAGGGTCCGCAGTTCGGCGTCGTCCTCGACGATCAGCATCTTATAGCCTTTTTCCGGGGCCTCTGCGGCAACGGGTGCGGGAGTGTGGATGCGGGACGGCAGAGGAACCGAGACGCATTCCGAACGGGATTGTTCAACGGATGTAACCTTGTCGTCGCCGGCATACCATTTTTGGCCGGACGGGAGCGTGACGGTAAAGAGCGCACCGCCGTTCCGGTTGTTTTGTGCGGTCAGAGTTCCGTGGTGCAGTTCGAGGATGCCCCGGCTCAGGGCCAGTCCGATGCCTGTGCCGTGGTTGTGGCGGTCGCGCGAGGTTGTCGCGGGGTCTTGGTAGAAAGGGTCGAAAATGTGGGGCAGGGCTTTTTCCGAGATGCCGCATCCTGTGTCGGCAAAGGTGATTGTAACGGTATTGTCCTCTTTGAGGTGGTGTTTGATGTGCATGCTGATGTCGATGCGTCCGCCGTCGGGCGTGTATTTGAACGCATTGATGAGCAGGTTGGAAAAGACTCGCTGCATCTGTTTTTTATCGATGCTCGCGGTCACCGTCTCAGCAGGAAGATGCAGCTCCAGACGAATGTTGCGGTAGTTGGCATATTGTGCGAACGAATCCCGGATATCGGCGATAAATGCGCCGAGGTTCGTTTTCGAAACCGTGATGTTCGTATACCCCTGATTCTGCTTCTCGAAATCGAGCAGGTCGGATACGAGCCGCTGCATGTTCAAGGCGTTTCGATAGGTATTCTCAATGTTCTCAATCCCAGAGGAGGAGTGTCCATGGTTGCGGAAGAAAAGTTCGAGCTGTCCGATGATGAGTGTTAGCGGTGTGCGTAGTTCATGCGAAATATTGATGAAAAAGCGCATACGTTCCAAATTCTCGGCCTCCTTCTGTTTCAGTCGTTCAGCCAGTAGCATCCGTGAGTAAAAAAGCATATAGCAGCCAGCCCAGCAGGGTCAGACCGGCGATACAGTAGAATATACGGGCCAGCAGTGTGGCATACCAGGCAGCATGGATTTCGATGGGAAGCGTGATCTGCGTATGGTCGTTGCTGAATTTGGAATATGCAGCGCGTACACACAGCCGGTAATCGCCGGGCGGCAGGTTCATGTAGACGATCGGATGTTCGGGTGAAAAGAGAGTCCATTCATTATCATAACCTTCGAGTATGTATTCGTAGAAGATCGGATAGACTTTTTCGAAGTCGAACGAAGCCAGTTCCACCGAGAGATTTCTCTGGCGGTGCTGCAATACGAGTTTCTGCGTGAATGGCAGTTCTTGTTGCAGAATCGGCTGTCTGTCGTCGGGAATACCCGGGTAGATCCGCCTGTTATTGACGATCAGACGGTCGAAGGCGATGTCGATGCTGTCGTCGGAGAACTCGACTTGTGAGGGCGTGAGGGTCTCGACACCATCGATGCCGCCGATCACGATGTCACCGTTGGCGCGTCTGAGGATGCAGCCGCTCCGGGCCGAACTGATGCTCAGCCCGTTGTTGTGATTATAGTTGTAACAGCGGTTGGTTCGGGTATTGAACAGCGACAGTCCGCTGTTCGTGCCGATTAGCAGAACATCGGGATTTACTTCACCGATGAAACTGGTAAAATTGTCAGCTAAGCCGATGTTTTCCTGCTTATAACGCACTCCCTGCTGCATGTCGAGACGAATGAACCCTTGTCCGAGGCTTGCCCCCCACATGCAACCGTCGTGGTCGCAGAAAAGCTTAATGAAATTCAAATCATTGTTGTCGAGACCGACGTAACGGGTCATATGTCCGGTTTTAAGGTCGAGGATACGAACGCCTATGCCGCCGATCCACAATCGGTCCAGGGCGTCGAACGCCAGTGAGAAGACGATCCCATTGTAGCCTTTGATCGGGCTGCAAACTATTTGTGCGCTCCGTTTGTCGAATACGAGCACGCCGTGTGTGGTTCCCAGATAAAGCCTGCCGTCATGACATTTGATGTCGTTGACGGTTTCGGGACCGTTTGTGCCGTCTTCGCTGCAGAACGTGTAGTCCGACCAACTCTGGGCTGCGATGTCGTACTTGCGCAACGTTCCCATGTAGGACCCGGTCCAGATGGCATCTTCGTCGGCATCGTACCAGGCGGATTTGAATTTGTGGCTGCCACTGCCCGCAACGTAACGGATCTGTCCGTCGTGCGCCGATTGGCGGAACATGCCAAACTTGTCGGTCAGTATCCACAGGTCGCCGCGTTTGTCCTCGACCATGGCGTTGATGAGCTTTACCTTACGTTCGGCCGGGAGCAGTATCGGGTTGAACGGGTAGTTATCGGAGTTGCAGTAGTAGATTCCGTCGTAGAACGTACCGACCCAGATGCCGCCCTGATTGTCGGCCCGGAGACTCCATACCGAGCTTTCGCCGAGGGCCCCCAACTCGTCCGTGCGGCACAGACGGTCTGTTCCGAGACGGTCGACGCCGCTCATTGTCCCGATCCAGAGATTTCCTTTTTGGTCTTCGCAGAAGGTCCGGACCAGGTTGTTTTTTAGCTGCATACCTCCGGAAGCCTCCCGGTGGTAGTGTCCGGCGACCTTATAGTCGCAGCCGAGCCGCCAGCAGCCGCGGTCCATCGTTCCGATCCAGAGATCACCCCTGCTGTCCGGGTAGAGCGTGCAGATGTTTCCGGCGACGGCCATGCGGCTGTGAATTTTGCCGTCACCGTCGATCTCGTACAGTCCGCCTTCGGACGTTGCGGCCAGCAGGGTTCCCGCCTGCGAACGGCAAAGAGCGGTGATGTACGTATGGGGGTGAGGCAGTTCGTGTCGCATACGAAGCGAATCCCCACTGCGCTTGTAAATACGGTTGCCTGATCCGACCCACAACTGTTCCTCTTCGGCATATAAGGCGCAGTTCGGATAGTCGATCTCCGGGGAACAGAGCCGTCGGGGACGGTTTGTGCGGATATCATAGCAGAGAATGGCATCGTAGGAACAGATATAGACCAGCTCGTTGCCGTTGCCGCAGAGTGGACGCTTGGGCATCGGTCTTTGCAGAAAGTCGAGCGATGTGCCGTTGTAACGGCAAAGTCCGTAAGTAGAGTTGAGCCATATGGCTCCAAGTCCGTCCTGATAGATTGAGACTACCGAACTGTTGGAAAATGATTCGAGCCGGTTTGCGCGAATAAATCGGAATGAAGCTGCCGACAGAGGCCAAGGGATTAGGCATAAAATCGGCAACAACAGTTTCAGGAACTTGTGGTGAATGGTTTCAGAGAGGGCCATACGCAAATTTAAATACTCGTTTTCGATAAAAAAAGGATTCCGGCGAAAATCGGAACTATTTTTTTCAGCCGGTCAAAACTACCCGTAAATCCGTTCAAAATTACCCTGCGCCTTGGTCGGAAATTTCGCATATTTTACTGCGAGACGGAGATTGGACGCCTGTATTTTCGCCCGGGAATCAAAAATTACCCCTAAATCCGGACGATCCTATCCCTTAGGACTTGTGGAAAAATGATTAATTTGTAATATCAGAACGGAAAAATCCGACTAAACAGAATCAACCTAAACCTAAAACCTATGTTTAAAAAATCTACCCTGTTTGTAGTTGTATCGCTACTGGCGGGCGGCTGTATCGAACCGGATGATTTCGGTCCCGAAGGTACCTATATGGCTGAAACCCGCGCAACAGTAAAGGCCGCATCTCTGGAATACACGGATGCGGAACGCGAACCGTACCAACTTCAATGGCATGCGGACGATGCCGTGGACCTTTATTATGCGCCGACGAAGCTGTGGACGACCTATGCCCGGACTTCGCCGGGAACGGACGCTTCTGTCGCCGGTTTCTCAGCCGAACAGGAATGGGAGTACGGCCGCCGGTCGCATATCTTTTATGCGATAGCCCCCTCCCGGGCGTTGTCGGAAACGTCTGAATCCGATCCGTCGGGACTGCCGTTTGAACTGGCAGAAACACAGCTCGTGAACGACGGGTTTGAGAAATACATGATTAGTAGTGCGCTGGCTGTCGTGAAGGAGTCGTCCGGAGAAAAGCACGTCGAACTGGAACTCTCTCCCGCATTGTCGCTGTTGGATCTGGAACTTTCGGCAACCAGCGATTTCGTGCTGAAAACGCTCTCGTTGACCCCCGTCGGGGCCGGGACCGGCAAGGGTCTTACCGGTCCCTACAAACTCGACGCCGCGACTACGACGGTCAATATGCGCACAACGGCTGGTAATAGTGTGACCCTCGATTTCGGCGAGGGACTCACGATGGAGAAAGGCAAGCTCTATCAGGCCCGTGCGGTCGTGCTTCCTGCGAAACTTGCAGGAGTGAATCTTTCGGTTTCGGGGAGTACGTCTACAAGTTCGCTCAAACTTTCTGTCTGTGAAGCGATGGACTTGAAACCGGGGACTATCAATAAACTTTCCCTGAGCCTTTCACCGGGTCCCATCCGGCAGGATTACACTTTCAATGTTACTTCGGGAGCTATCGGTGAAGGGACCCCAAATAATAAGCAACTTATCTATTTGGGGGCTAATAAGACCCAAACTACCGCCATTAAAGGCATCCGAATCGCCGAGAGCAAAGTGGATCTCGAATATGCGAATGGTGAAAAGAAATCTGAAGATGTTTTTTGGGAAGCTACTGCTCCTGATTGGATTGTACTCAGCCAAACGAGCGGCAAAGGTGCCGCCGATATTGACGTGATGGTGCTGCCGAATCTAAATCCCTTGAAAAAAGATCGCGTGGAGACCACCACCGACCTTTCGGCAAACGGCACGGCTAACACCTATATGGTCCATGCGCCCGGTACCTACCGCTTCGATGCCCGGGTGATGGGGAACGGCGATGCAGGAGTTCTCGACGGTGCCGGATTCACCGATTATAACGGTTCCGAGATCACTTCGGCGGCTTTGTCGGGCGGTGTGTCGGCGCGTGTGCTCTGGCAGGAGTGCGTCAACCAGATTACGGACGTGAAGTACGACGGCTCCTCCATCGAGTTTACGACGAGCGATTATGTTGTTCCATGTAATGCTGTTATCGCCCTCTGCGATGGAGTCGGACGGATCGTCTGGTCGTGGCAGATCTGGTTTACCGATGAACTGAATGCCGATGATGTGATTGTTAATGCGAACACCAATGCAACGGCCGTAGCGCAGGGGTTGAACCGCTTTCCGTTGATGGATCGCAATCTGGGTGCGATGTGTAGGCTGGATAGTGATGCAACCAAATTTCCCAAAAAACGCGAGGGTGAGATCACGGTCATCCAATATACCGACGAGTCGAAAACCATCCCTACCGGAAAATCGTTCACCACGAAGGTTTACCAGCATGGTGTGGCCTCGAACTCTTATTACAAACCGCTCTGCTACTGCGGCATGAAGTACCAGTGGGGCCGTAAGGACCCCTTCGTGAGCCCGTACACCTCCGGCAACTGGCCGGCCTTCGTCCGGTTCGACGGCGACAACAACGAGATTGCCCGCATCGTGACGGCAAACGGAGGTTTCGGAAAAGGCTACGGCATCACCATCGCTTCGGGCATTACGTCTCCCGACACGTACTACAAACCCAACAGCACGGTGCACTGGATGGATGCCCACAACTACGACCTTTGGGGCAATGCCGACGGCAACAAGGTCGATGCGGCGACCAATGCACGGCCCTATGGCGTGAAGACGGTCTACGATCCGTGTCCGCCGGGGTATATGGTGCCGACGATCGACGCCTTTACGGCCTTTTCGACGACCTGGGTGGTCGGCAGTTTCTCGAACGGCTATTTCTTCCGCGCCGGCAGTTCGGACACCGCAGGCGTCTTCTTCCCTGCAGCCGGAGAGATCAACTCGGGCGGTTCGCTGGGAAGCATGGGGGCCGAAGCCTATTATTACACGGGAAGCGTTACCAAAGGGTCGAACAATTCCCACCAGCTGCAGATCAAGAACGGCTTGGTCAACAACAATAACAATACCGGTCACGGTAATGCCCGTCCGGTGCGCTGCATGCGTGAAACGCGATAATTCAACCATCAACAAACCGAAAAACAATGAATCTGAACTGTTTTATCATTAGTGTGGCTTTGCTTGCCGCCGGTCTGACGGCGGGATGCGCCACGGAATACGATATCGAATCCGATCATAAAAAGGATTTTACCGAGCGTCTCGTTCTGGAAACCAGGACGGGGCAGTATAAGGAGAAACCGGGCGATACGGAATGGACGGAAACGACCTCGCGGATTGTCTCCGGGAGTTGCCGCCCCGAAGTTCCGGCCCTGACGGCCTGGGGAGGCCGCAAGGACCTGACGGCGACGGATATCGAAGGTACGGACGGTTATTTCCGCCTGGGCCGCGTCGGGCGCCGCTGGGTCTTCGTCGATCCGGAGGGCGGGGTGAATATCATCCGTGGCACCCAAAACGTCGCTTATCCCGAGAGCAGCCGTTTTGCATCGGCGGACGACTGGGCCGCCGAAACGGCGGAACTGTTGCTCGCCTACGGATTCAACCATGCCGATTTCACGGGCGTACGGCCGCAGTATCAACAGAACGCCCGAAACGAGCGGATACTGAATCCCGCCGAGGGCCGAAAGAATTCGCATTCCGTAGCCCTGAACATGCTGCGGTCCTTTATGTGGGACGACGCCCGGAACCTGCCGTGGACCTATGACGACACCGACCGCGACATGAATCGGCTGAACCTGATCTTCGAGGAGCGTTACGAAACCTATCTCGACGAGAAAACCCGCGAGATTTGCGCACAGGTCGCCGACGATCCCTATATGCTGGGTTACCAGCTCGACAACGAACTGGGCTTCCGCGGGTGGGACTACCGGTACGGCAATCAGGATGTGCTGCTGCATAAGTTTCTCGCCCTGCCCGATGCGGCGGCGGCCCGCCGGTATGCCGAGGCGTTCGTCGTCGAGAAGGGGCTGAACCGCTCCGAGGTCATGACCGTCACGAAGAGTGCGGATGTCGTCCGGCTCGGGCTTTCGGATGCCTATGACGAGTTCCGCTCGCGCGTCGCCGAAAAGTATTACAAACAGTATCATGACGTTATCCGCAAATACGACCGCAACCACCTGATCTTCGGCAGCCGTCTGCACAGCAACGGCAAATACGACAGACAGACGTTGCAGGCTTGTGCCAAGTATTGCGATGTGGTGACGATCAATTATTACGGGGTCTGGACTCCCGAGGCCGATTTCCTGGAAGAGTTCCGTTCGTGGACCGGCGACCGTCCGTTTTTCGTCACCGAATTCTATGTGAAGGGAGAGGACGCCAATTACGATGGGACGCCTTACAACAACCTCAGCGGAGGAGGCTGGGTGGTGCCGTCGCAGATCGCCCGCGGCGATTTCTACCAGAATTTCTGTCTCGGGCTGCTCGAAGCCGACAACTGCGCCGGATGGACCTATTTCGCCTACGACGACGCTTTTACGAGCACGGCCGACAACAACTGCAATAGGGGGCTGGTTTCGGCCAAATTCTATCCCTGGCTCGGATTCCTCGAAGGCGTGGGCCGCCTGAACCGGAATGTTTACGCCGTCATGGACCGTTTCGACAGGTGATCCATGTGGTATGATTTTCAAAAACTACTAATATTTGGAGATTTATGAAAAAGTTTATATATTATTTCATCGTCGCATGGTTGTTTGTTTCTGTGCCGTATTCCCTGATATCGGCGCAACCGAAACAAGATACTTCTTTGATTACGGGTACGGTCATTGACGAGCATGGCAGCCCGGTGATCGGAGCGACGGTCGTCGTTACCGGGACATCGTCGGGCGCTACAACCGACACCCGCGGGCGATTCACGATCAAGGGGGTGAATGCGGGAACGTTGCAGGTCCGGTTCATCGGCTACCAGACTGCCGAGGTTAATATCCAACCCAAGAAAACGCATTACGACATCACCTTGCAGGAAGAGATTCGTTCGGTCGACGAGGTGGTGGTCATCGGTTACAGAGCCGTTCCGCGCAAGGACTTGACGGGATCGGTGGCGGCCATGCGTTCGGATGAACTGATGAAGACTGGCTCAACAGATTTTACTTCCGCTCTGCAAGGGCGCATGGCCGGCGTGCGTGTCACGACGCAGTCGGGCGAGGCTGGAGCCGGCGTGGATATTACTATCCGCGGTACCAATTCGTTGAATGCCGGCACGGCGCCGCTCTATGTCATCGACGGCATGCAGATTGACGTGAATCAGGGAGAGGTGGCGACCTCTTCGGCCGGCGGTGGACAGAACACCTATAATCCGCTTGCATCGATCAATCCCAACGACATCGCGTCGATCGACGTGCTGAAAGACGCTTCGGCAGCCGCCATTTACGGTGCGCGCGGCGCCAACGGCGTCATCATCATCACGACCAAGAGCGGTAGCTCCTCGTTAAAGACCGATATCAATCTGAATATGTATTTCGGCGTGCAACAGATTACCAAACAGTTTGATGTGCTTGATGGACAAGGGTATATAGATTACAAATTCGCACGAGGCACGGACAAGGAGATCTGGGGAAAAGATTATCAGGACGGCAACGGCGTGGTACCGCGTAATGTGGCCAAGGACGGTTTGCAGACTTTCAATTACCCGAACGCCATGACCCGCACGGGATTCATGCAAAATTACGATGTTTCACTGAATACCGTTGCGAACAAGACCCGGATCTCCGCCTCGCTGGGCTATTACGACCAGCAGGGTATCATCAAGAGCAACGGCTTTCAACGCTATTCGGGCCGCATCAAGATCGACCACGAGATCAACAAGAAGTTCTCGGCAGGCATTTCCGCGACCTTCGGGCGGGTGGACAACAAAGGGGCCGTGAGCAGCGGTGGCGTTTCCGGCACGGGCGGTTACACGGGTATCGTCCAGATGATGTACACCGAACGTCCCGTGATCCTGTACACGGCCAGCGAGCTGGCCGGAGAATATGCCGACTATGTCGACCTGACCTCGATGATCTCCAACGAAGTTTACAAGCGCTCATTGTTCGACCGGCTGCTCGGCAATGTCTACGTGCAGTACAAGCCGATCGCCGATCTGCGCATCCGTGTCAGCGGTTCGCTCTCCGATACGAATTCGAAACTGAGCGAGTTTTACTCCTCGCGCAGCCGTTGGGGGCGCGGCAGCGACGGACGTTCGCAGATCACGAATACCGGAACGCTCGGCTATACGCTCAGCGCGACGGCCGAATATACGAAATGTTTCTCCGGAGTGCACAATTTCGGAGCGTTGGCCGGTGTCGAGATCAACGGCTATCATTATGAACGTTCATCGACGCGTGTCGATAATTTCGAGGATGAGAGTACTGGGGTTTTCGACATCGGTAAGGGCCTGACGCCCCAGTCGTGGGGATCGGATGTCTACCAGACAAATCGCGCCTCGGCATTCGCCCGGTTAAGCTACAATTTCGACAACCGCTATTACCTAACAGTCAACATGCGCGTCGACGGTTCCTCGAATTTCGCCAAAAACAACCGCGTCGGTTATTTCCCGTCGCTGGCTGTAGCTTGGCGCATCGACAAGGAAGGATTTATGAAGAAGGTCAAGGCGATCAATAACTTTAAGATCCGCGCCAGCGCGGGTATTACGGGCAATGACCGGATCACCTCTTACTCCTACCTTTCGCAAATGGGATCGAGTTATTACGCTTCCAACGGCAGCCTGAATTACGGCATGGCCATCACCAATTCGGGAAATCCCGGGCTGAAATGGGAAACGACCTACCAATACGACGTGGGCCTTGACCTGGATCTTTTCAAAAGCCGCATCTCCCTGACCGCCGACTACTACCTCAAAGACACGCGCGACATGTTGTACAATGCCAGTATTCCCTCGCAGTCGGGTTATTCGAAGCAGTGGAAAAATCTCGGTCGCATGACCAATCAGGGTTTCGAGTTTACGCTGACCACGCAGAACATCAACCATAAGAAATTCGGCTGGACGACCACGATCAATTTCGACACGAACAAGACCCGGCTTATTTCACTGGGCGGTTCGGAGCGTTATTTCCCCGTATCTCAAGATTACGGTTCGTTCTCGGGACAGGAGATCGCCCGCGTCGTTGTCGGAGAGCCTATCGGGGTGGTGTACGGTTATGTTTGGGATGGTAACTATCAGCTCTCGGATTTCGACTGGACCGACCCCAATACGGGTGCTGCCGTCGATCCGTCGGTCATTACCTCGGAAAATATGAATCAGTTTAAATATGCGCTCAAAGAGAACGTGGTCTCATTTGAGGGAAAGACCATCGCACCGGGTGACCGCAAGTACCGCGACTTGACGGGTGAAGGCGTCGTCAATTCCAATGACCGGACGGCTATAGGCGATACCAATCCGCTCTTCAACTTCGGCATCAATAACGAATTCCGCATCGGCAACCTGGATGTTGGTGTCTTTATCGATGGCTCCTACGGCGGTAAAATACTTAATGCTTTCCGCCGCCAATTGGAACCCTCGCTGGACAACAATATCAATAATCTTTCGACCGAGGCGTGGGCGGGACGGTGGACTCCCGAAAACGGGTCTAACGTCTATGCCCGGCTTCTTAACCAGACTGACCAGCAGGTTTCCACCTACTATGTGGAGGACGGTTCTTATTTGCGCATCAAAAATCTGAATATCGGCTACACTTTCGGCCAAAAGTATTTCGGCCGCTCGGGGATCAGCAAGCTGCGCGTGTACCTGCTCATTGACAACGTCTATACTTTCACCAAGTACTCAGGACTCGATCCCGAGGTGCGCTCGTACGAGAAGTTCCTGCGGGCCCTGGACCAGACCTCCTATCCGCGTACCCGGAACTATATGGCAGGCGTAAACATCACTTTTTAATTTAAGAATCAAAGGATATGAAACGATTATTATTATATGCATCGCTGTTGACGGCAGGTCTGTTTTCGTCTTCCTGCATCGACGATTTTTTGACTCAATATCCGTATTCGACCACTTCGCCGGAAACTTTCTTCAAAACCGAAGACGACTTCAAGCAGGCATTAAGCGGTTGTTACAGCATGATTAACTCTTCTCAGATGTCTTATTATTACGGACTGATCTATGTGTTGGAGGGGTGCAGTGACGAGGTTGTGAGCAATCCGGCTTCGACCGGTACGCTTTACGACCTGTTGCGAGGCTCGTATCAAACTGACAATGCGCAGATTCGCAGTTTCTGGGTTCTGTTTTTTCGCGGTATTTCGCGTTGCAATACGCTTATCGAACAACTGAAAGGTGAGAACGATCTGACTCCCGAGCAGCGCACGGCCTACGAAGCCGAGGCGCGCTTCCTGCGGGGTTTCTTTTACTTGCATCTGGCGCAGACGTTCGGCGGCGTTCCTGTCTACGATGCGCCGGCTGTCGGTTCGACGGCAGCCCGCGACAACCTAGAACGGGTATACACCCAAATCATCGGTGATTTCAAATATGCCTGGGACAAGCTGGAAGATGCGGGTATCTTCAAGTCGAGTGCCAACCGTTGGACGGCGGCCGCCTATCTGGGATCGGTCTATAATTACCTGGCCAGCTGCAAGCGTTACGATGTCGGAAAGGAGCTGGTCGGCATCCAGCCGTTGAATGATTTCGGGTGGGTCGACGAGGAGGCGATGAGCCTTGCGGCGCGCGACGTTCTGAAAGAGGTGGTCGAAAAAAGTCCCTATGAACTGCTCGACAAGAATAACTACCGGAAACTCTATTACGAAATGTCGAAGGAGGCGCAGTACAAGGAGTGCCTGCTGATGGCCGAATACGCCGAAAATACGAAGCATTGTATGGTGTCGTACTACGTGCTGAGTCCCGTTGGCGATGCCAAGACCGTCGGCGGAAGTTACCAGCGCATGTTCCCGACGATGAAGCTCTATCGTTCGTACGACAATGCGGATGTGCGCCGCGACTGCAATATCACGGGCGCCTACAATCCGAACAACCGGTACGGAAGCGACCTGAGCAAGATTCCTTCGGAGACGGTCGACGGTTACAGATACTATGTTCCGGCCGAATCGTCGGGCGTCGCCTCCGGAACCTCTACGGCGCTGTGGTGCACCGGCAAGTTCCGGGTCTCGGACCCGAAGGAGCGTTCCAGTATCAGTGCCAATCAATGTGTCATGAACTATCCATTGATGCGTATGGCCGAAGTTCGGTTGCAATATGCCGAGGCGCTCTATTTCACGGGCGATGAATCCGGTGCCCGCAAGCAGTTCGATCCGGTCCGCGAACGGGTCCTGGCCGGCGACGTTTCGCTGAAAAAGCTCAACGAGGCGTACTACCGTTCGGATTTCGTCGAGGAGCTGCTCGAAGAGCGTGGTCGCGAACTCTGCTACGAGTCGAAGCGCAAGATCGACCTGATCCGTTTCGGCAGAATTACGGAGACTATCGAAGAACTACCTTCGGAGGGCGGTCCCAACAACGTGGCCGTCGGCATCGACCTGCTGAAGGATAACTGGCGGAGCTATAAGATCTGGCTTCCCGTTCCGCAATTGGAGATAGACCTGAATCCTAACCTCGAACAAAATGCCGTTTATGCTGACTGATATGAAAAAAATATTGTTTTTACTGGCTGCCGGACTGTTCGGAAGTTGTTCGGCGCAGACGACCGCCGCTGATGAAGTGCTCTTGGTGAAGACGCCTTCGAAAGTTTCCCTGTTTCTGCCTTGCGCAGGACATGAAGCCCGCTATATCAGGGTGGACATGGACTATTTTCTCAATCCGGCCAAATGCACCCGGCTATGGCGGCTGACACGGGCCTATGACGTGGAGCGGACCGGGGATTATACGTTCCAGAACCGACTGAGTAAAGAATTCGTCTATCCCGGGGAGTGGGAATGCGCGTTCATGCAACTGAAAGAGGGGCGGCGGATGCCCGATTTCACGGGCGGTTTCCACGGCTACGAGGAATTGTCGGAGGTGAGTCTCTCGCTCGACGGCGAGCCGCAGGACCTTGCCCGGGTTGGGAACGGGGTCGGCCGGGAGGTGAAATTCCGGCAGAAATCGCAGATGTTCGAATACGGGACGGATCGTCCCATTGCTGAACACATCAAGGAATTGACCTTTTCGACCGGCGGGATCGAGATTGTACAACAGGTAACCTGGCTCGAAGAGGTCGAAGTGGATAACATGAAGCTGGCCATGCTGCCCATCGCCCGGAGCCTGAACGACGGTACGCAGATCACCGACCGGCTCGTTATGGACGATTCGGAACGGGTTTATGATGTAAGCCGTTCGGACCGGACGCTTTCGGTCGGGGGCCGGGACGTGCGCAAGGTCCGCATCTGGGGCCGTGAAAGCGGATTGTTCGCGGAGGTGGAAGTGGATTATGAGCCTTGGATGCCCCAGAACCGGTTCTTTTGCAGCATGTATACGCCGCAGGACGGTTACAACAAACTCTATTTCGATTATTGCGGGAACCGGGTCGTTTCGCGCGGGGAGGTGTGGAAGTCCGAAGCCCGTTATCGGCTGGGGATTCTCGAAAAACAGGAACGCTGATGAGGAATTTACGGATAACCAAACGATTCGCAGCAGGTCTGGCCGTGGTCGGCCTGGCCTGCTGCACGGAATCTCCGACCTGTGCGTCGGAGCCTGCGGAGCAGTATGATCCGGGGAATAATCCGATCTACCGGAAAGGCTGGATCGATTTCAACAAGAACGGCCGCAAGGATGTTTACGAGGACCCGGAGGCCGCCCTGGACGACCGAATCGAAGACCTGCTGTCGCAGATGACCGTTGAAGAGAAGACCTGCCAGCTGGTGACGCTCTACGGCTATAAGCGCGTGCTGCAGGATTCGCTGCCGACACCCGGCTGGAAGGATCAGCTCTGGAAGGACGGGCTCGGGGCTATCGACGAGCACCTCAACGGATTCGTGCAGTGGGGCAAGCCCCTGCTCGACTGCGACTTGGTATGGCCGGCGTCGCGCCATGCGTGGGCCATCAACGAAACGCAGCGTTTTTTTGTCGAGGAGACCCGTTTGGGCATTCCCGTCGACATGACCAACGAGGGGATTCGCGGCGTGGAGGCTTACCGGGCGACGAATTTTCCGTCCCAGCTGGGCATGGGGCATACCTGGAACCGCGAACTGCTGCGTAAAACCGGACGCATCGTCGGCCGCGAAGCCCGGCTGCTGGGGTATACGAATATCTACGCTCCGGTCCTCGACGTGGGGCGCGACCAGCGGTGGGGGCGCTATGAAGAGGTTTTCGGCGAATCCCCCTATCTGGTGGCCGAACTCGGCGTGGCGATGGCTTCGGGCATGCAGACCGATTACCAGGTCGCTTCGACGGCCAAGCATTTCGCCGCTTACAGCAATAACAAGGGGGCCCGCGAAGGCATGTCGCGCGTCGATCCGCAGATGCCGCCGCGCGAGGTGGAGAATATCCATCTGATACCTTTTCGGGAGGTTATCCGGCGTGCCGGGATTCTCGGGGTCATGTCGAGTTACAACGACTACGACGGAGTGCCGATCCAGGGCAGCCGCTACTGGCTCACGGAACGCCTGCGCGGCGAGATGGGTTTCCGCGGTTACGTCGTTTCCGACAGCGGTTCGGTGGAGTATCTCCACAACAAGCACCATACGGCTGTCAACCAGTTGGATGCCGTGCGGCAGAGCATCGAGGCCGGGCTTAACGTACGCTGCAATTTCTGGCACCCCGAAACCTATGTGATGCCGCTGCGGCAGCTCTTCCGGGAGGGGCTTATCACCGAGGAATTGTTGGACAGCCGGGTCAGGGACGTGCTTCGTGTGAAATTCCTCGTCGGCTTGTTCGACAGACCTTATCAGACCGATCTGGCCGCTGCCGACCGTGAGGTGGACGGTCCGGAGCACAACGAGGTAGCCCTGCAAGCCTCGCGGGAATCGATCGTATTGTTGAAAAACGAAAACAGCACGCTTCCGCTTGATGCCCGGAAGATTCGCCGCATCGCCGTGCTGGGACCGAATGCCGACGCCCGGGGATTCGCGCTGGGACATTACGGTCCGTTGGCCGTCGAGGTCACCTCGGTGCTCGACGGACTGAAAAAGAATCTGGGCGCGCGGTGCGAGATCGTCTATGAGAAAGGATGCGAGCTGGTCGATGCCGCCTGGCCTTTGTCCGAGATTTTTCGGGAGGAGATGACTCCCGAAGAGAAAGCCGGGATTCGGCGGGCCGCAGAGGCCGCATCGGAGAGCGACGTGGCCGTTGTGGTCCTGGGCGGCGGTTCCCGCACCTGCGGTGAAAACTGTTCGCGGTCGAGCCTCGACCTGCCGGGCCGCCAGGAGGAGCTGCTGCGGGCGGTCGAGGCGACTGGAAAACCCACGGTGCTGGTGATGATAAACTGCCGTCCGAACTCTATCAATTGGGCCGATGCGCATGTCGATGCCATCGTCGAGGCATGGTATCCGGGAGCTCACGGCGGGCAGGCCGTCTACGAGGTGCTGTTCGGAGAGTACAATCCCGGAGGAAAGCTGACGGTCACTTTTCCGCGGCATGTCGGGCAGATACCCTTCAATTTCCCGTACAAACCTGCGGCCAATACCGACGGCGGACTCACGCCGGGCCCCGGCGGCAACCAGACCCGTATCAACGGGGCGTTGTATGATTTCGGTTACGGGCTGAGTTATACGACGTTCGAGTATGCCGACTTGCGGATCGAACCGCAGACGATCCGCCAGGACGAACCTTTTAGGGTGTCGTTTGACGTGACCAACACCGGGCAGCGGGACGGGGACGAGGTGGTGCAACTCTATATTCATGACGTGCTTTCGTCAGTGACCACCTATGAAAAGAACCTGCGCGGCTTCGACCGCGTGCATTTGAAAGCCGGCGAGACGCGCCGTGTGACCATGCAGGTTCGTCCGCAGGACCTATCGCTGCTGAACGAACGGATGGAGCGGGTGGTCGAACCCGGGGATTTCGACGTGCTGATCGGGGCGTCGTCCACCGACATCCGGTTGAAAGCTACCGTCACGGTCGATGGCGAGGGACCCGTGGCGCCGAAAGAGGAGATTCGCTGTCCGTATGCGCTCGACAAGGGTGGATCGCTGATCCTGCCGACCGGGGGCGATGGTCGGCCCGAAGGGGTGGAGATTCGCTGGTCGAAGGATTCGGAGGGCACTTTCGAGGTGCAGCTCATGTCGGGCGGCGGCCAGTTCTTGACGGTCGGAAGTTATCCGATACGCTTCTCCCGGTCGGGGACCCTTTATCGCTTCCGTCGGACCAATGCCAGCGAAATGCGCATCCTGATTACCGAGGGCAGAGGCCGGATCGAGGCCCTGCGCGTCACCGAATGAGATACGAACATGAAAAAACTGCTTATTCTGTTGTTTGCGGCGATCCCGCTACTCGCGGTTCGCTCCGCCTCGGCCTCCGGTACGGCCGAAACACAAGCTGCCGCCGCATTGGCCCGGCGTATCCTGCCGCGGTTGGGAGCCGGTATCCGGTTTGTGCACGTTCCGTCCGACCGGGACCGGTTCGTGCTCGAAATGCACGGTGACGAGTTGCATATCTCCGGCAATTCGGCGGTCTCGATGGCCTTCGGCCTGAACTGCTACCTGCGTGAATATTGCCGTGTGACGGTGACATGGTACCGACGCGACAAGATCGACGAGCCGAAGCGGTTGCCGGCCGTGGAAGGACGTGTCGAACGCGAGGCGCGGGTCGGCAACCGGTTTTTTCTGAATTATTGCACCTACGGCTATTCGCTCAACTGGTGGCAGTGGGACGAGTGGGAGCATTTCATCGACTGGATGGCTTTGAACGGCGTCACGATGGCGCTGGCGACTACGGGACAGGAAGCCGTCTGGCAGCGCGTCTGGCGGCGGTTCGGGCTGGACGACGATACGATACGCGGTTATTTCACCGGGCCTTCCTATCTGCCCTGGCATCGCATGGCCAATATCGACGCATGGCACGGGCCGCTGCCGCAGTCGTGGATTGACGGGCAGCTGGAATTGCAGCGACGCATCATCGCCCGGGAGCGGGAGCTCGGTATTCAGCCGGTCTTCACCTCTTTCACGGGGCATGTGCCCAAGGCCCTGAAAACGCTTTTCCCCGATGCGGATATCGAACGGCTCAATCCGTGGACAAGTTTCGAGAGGCCTTACAACAGCTATTACCTGAACCCTGCCGAGCCGCTTTTCAACCGGATACAACAGGCTTACATGCAGGAACAGCGGCGGCTGTTCGGCGAGAGTTCGGTCTATGGGGTCGATCCCTTCAACGAGCTCGATCCGCCGAGCTGGGACCCGGAGTATCTGGCACGGGCCGCCCGGCTGACGTACGAGTCGATCACGCAGTTCGACAAGGATGCCGTCTGGCTGCAAATGGCCTGGGTCTTTTACCACAAGCGCAGGGATTGGACTCCCGAACGGCTGAAAGCCTATCTGTGCGCCGTTCCGGACGGGAAGCTGCTGATGCTGGACTATTATTGCGACAAGGTGGAGCTGTGGCGCAGCACGGAATCTTTCTACGGTCAGCCTTTCATCTGGTCCTATCTGGGCAATTTCGGCGGCAATACGATGCTTGCGGGCGACGTGAAGGACGTAAGCCGGAAACTGGACCGCGCCTATGCGGAGGCCGGGCGCAATTTCGTGGGGATCGGCTGCACGCTCGAAGGGATGGATGTCAATCCGTTCATGTATGAATATGTCTTGGACCGCGCCTGGACGCAGTTATACGACGATGCCGGGTGGATCGACCGGCTGGCCGACCGCCATTCTGGACGTATCGATGTGCATTACCGACAGGCCTGGCAAATCCTTTACGACAAGATCTACTGTGCTCCGAGCGGAAACCGTTCGGCGGCGGTTTGCGCCCGTCCGAACATGAAAGGCCGTTCGAAATGGAGCAGCCCGCATCTCGACTACGACAACCGCGATTTGCTGAGAGTCTGGGAACAGTTGACGCTCGCCCGGCCGGAACGGACAGCATCCAGCCGTTTCGATTGCGTCAACATTCCCCGGCAATGTCTTGAAAACTACTTCGGGAATCTGAACGAGCGGTGTATCGCCGCCTGCCGCGGCGGGGACCGGGAAACGGTCGCCCGGCTTTCGGCGCGCCTGCTGGAGTTGCTGGACGATATCGACCGGCTGGTCGCCGCAGATGCCTATTTTCTGCTCGGGAAATGGATTGCCGACGCCCGCAGCATGGGAACGACGCCCGCCGAGAAGGACTATTTCGAAATCGATGCCCGCAACATCCTCACCACCTGGGGCGGCCGCGGCTATTCGCTGAACGACTATGCGAACCGCACCTGGTCGGGACTGGTGTCGGACTACTACAAGGAGCGTTGGCGCCGTTTCTACGACCGGCTGCAAAGCGGCGGCGAACCGGACGAGGATGCGTTGCTGCAGGAGTTGCAGGATTTCGAGTGGGAATGGGTCGGCCGGAAGGGACGTTTTGCGGAGAGGCCCCGGGGAGATGCTTTCAGGCTTTGCAGATCGCTCTATACGAAATATGCGGCCGAAATCGACCGTTTCTATACTGAAAAGACCGAACGATGAAAATCCGAATATTTCTTTTGTCGATGGCTTTCAGCCTCGGCAACCCCGGTTTCGGGTAGCGAATGCCCTACGGGAACCGTTGCACAGTGGAATACCAAAAAATCGGGGGCCATGTCAGTGTCAGGGTCTTCCTGTTTGCAGTAGCGGAAATGATGCCTATGAAATAGCAGCACTCAATAAATAGAGCCGAATCTGGATTTTGTAAATTTCGGATTCGGTCTTTATTAATCTCATGCCATTTTGAATTCCCTGTCGGACCTCACCGAAAAGGCGTCCATATCGCGTCCAATCTTGTAGTTGGTGATCTTCGTATAAATTTGAGTTGTAGTAATATTCTTATATCCCAGCATTTTGCTGACTGTCTCCAAAAGTACGCTTTAAGCAAGCGAAGTCGTCATCGCGAAAGTGTGCCTTGCATAGGGCATGGTAGGATAGAGCGTGAGGCCCGCATATCTTGCCACATGCCGTCTTATTATTTGTAATTTCGCATGCACTACCGCACAGCGGACGTAATCTGCTGCTTGACATTCCCTTTCTTGTAGTTCATTTTCGTAACTCTGATTTGTCTTTGTCCTTGAGGCTCGGATGCAGGCCGTATTTGCGCTCCAAGTCACGCAGAATCTCCATTGAGCGCCGGGCCTCGCAATCGTGCGGAAGTGTGCAGCCCTGCTCATCGACCCGCAGCGACACGATATGGAGATGCTCTCTGTCGATATCCTTATGTTTGAAGGCAATGTAAGGCTGGTTGCCAACCCATACGCTCCATATATTCGCGAGCAATCTCCCGAAGTTGTTCGTCAGTCAGTTTGTCTTCCGGTGATGGATTCAGCGAGGCATGGAAAACCATATTGATCGTCCTGCAGTTGACTTCGAGGTACGGCATGAAGTTCTCCATGCAGGCGTCGACATCCAACTGTCCGTGTTTTTCGAACGGTTCCAACATCTTCTGCCAGAAGAGTATTTGCAACTTCATTCTTATCGGCTTTTTCCTTGTTATAGCGCAAAGCCCCACTAAGCGAGGAGCCCGACCTTATATTCGCAACCATTTTTCGGTTTGTTTTGCAAGATTGAGAATCTCAATGCTCAAAGCCTTTAATTCTCTCGTTCGCTGTTCCAACATGACGATCTGATGAGGTATTGCAATGTTGGAGAAGTGTGCATTGATGACCTTTACAATCTGATTATAGTTATTTTCCAGCTTCTGAAACTGGAAGTAAAAGTCGTTCAACCGAGCAACAAACTGCACTTTGGAAGGATCGCGTCTGACGACAACGAACTCTTCAGCGAAGATGCGTTTGACGATAAACCGGCTGCGGTTATGCTCCAGTCCGGCTTTGCAGAGCAACTCGTTGAAGCGGATGTTTTGCACCTCGTTAAGCCGGAAAGAGTACTTATAACTCGCAGTTTCAGGCTTCCGGACATTTCTGTTTGTCAGTTTTCGGTCGGTATTCATGACATCGGTTAAAAAGGCGTTCGACTCGGGAGCGATCCCGGCCTCGCAGAGCGAGCACCTTTCGTATGCCGAAAAGTTTTTCGGCATACAAAGGTACAGCTCGCTGTTATCTGGCGATAACAAAAATCCGCGGCGGAAATTTTTTGTGAAAACTTTGAAAAACCTCCGCTACGGCTTTCGAGGACGGGTCTTTCCCGGTTGCAATATTACAACCGTCCGGGCGCCAAAACAAGCTCTAGGTGCGGACTGGAGCGATCGTGGCCGGACATCAAAACCGAGGTATTTCAGTCGGTGGTATCCTGCATCATGAAAGGTAGGTTTTCTTGTTCCGTTCATTATTCCGATATAAACTGCGTGAAGCAGAAAATGGTATTTTGAATGGTTTAAACCATAAAACCAGACACACACGCTTTACAAGCATAAAGCGAACGTTCAATCTTAAAAACATTGTACCATGGATTCATTAAAAGAAACCGACAACCTCGCAACAAAACCATCGAAGCGTCCCCGTATCGAAGTCGACGAAGAATTGATGCGTCAGATGATCGCCGGACAGGCCCCTTTGGATTCGAAAGTCATCCGCCGGATTCCTGAACCGGAAGCGGAAAATACGGACGCTCCCGAGGGAAAGACATCGGAAACGGTATCCGGAGCATCGGCTCCGACTGCTGAAAGGACAGACGCCAATACCCAAACGAGTGACGTAAAGGAGCTGGCCGGATTCCGTCGCAAAAAGATTCCGCTGCCGGATTTCGAACGCACGTTCTTTGCCCCGGCGGACTGCCGTAACCGTTCGGCGATCTATATCAGTGCGGCAACCAAGTACAAAGTATCGGCAATCCTCCACTTATTGGGAATGAGAATACAAGGCTTACAGCTTTGGTCGACAATATGCTGCGCTTTGTAATCGGAATTTACAGCGACGAGTTGAATTATCTCCACGAGAAGAAGAACAACAGACGACTATTTTAAACAGACAATGCGATAAGCGATTACTTTGGGTTTCTGATATGGACGTAGCGAAGCGACTGGCATCCGAACCGCAGAATGTCGCCTTTTCCGCCGATGTCTTTCGGATTAGCCGTCGCTCTCTTCTTTCAGAGTCGGGAACTGGAATCTATCGCCTATTTTATCCTCTATTCGGCTTATCGCATTGCCTATCATTTGGTTTGTCACCTTGGCATAAATCTGAGTCGTGGTCGTATATTTATGCCCTAACATCTTACTGACTGTTTCCAGTGGAATACCGTTCATCAAGGAGACCGTCGTGGCGAAGGTATGCCTTGCCGTGTGGAATTTCAGATTCTTCGCAATCCCGCATTGTCGGGCGATATGTTTCAAACTGGCGTCCGAGGATTTCAAGGAAGCGACCGGGAAGACCTTTCCCGGATTCTCGGGAAAGAGCCGGTTGAATCGGTTGGCAGGAATACGATACTTTTCAAGAATAGCTTTCGCAACCGGAAGTAGTTTTACCGTAAACGGTACTTTCGTTTTCTGACGGATACTGCTAATCCACCATGCTCCGTTCGGAGTTTGTTTCAACTCCTCATAACTCAGTTTGGCCAGATCGGCATAGGACAGGCCCGTAAAACAACAGAACAGAAACATATCCCGTGTCCGATCCTGACGCTGCTGCTTGACTTTGCCGATAATTAGTTTATTGATTTCTTCTTCGGTGAGATATTCAATTTCCGGCTGATCGGCAAAGTAGTAGTAATAGGCAAACGGATTCTTCTCCATTTGCCCGTCGTTAAACGCTTTCTTGACGATATGCTTCAGTGATTTGATCTCAACGCTGATCGTCGTGTCGGCAAGGCCCCTGACATGTTTCAGATAGGCGGCAAACTTCTCTGCAAAAGACTGATCCAGTTCCACAAGGGGTATATCCTTGACTTTATAGTCCTGACAGATGAAAAGACTCAAATCGCGTCGTAGCGTTTGATAACGGAATAAGGAATGGATAGTACGGTCCACATCTATACGGTTCTTGTACTCTTTGCAGAATTCATCGCATAACTCCAGTAACAGTTTATACCTTTTACTGAAACCCAGATAGGCGTTCTTCACCTTATCGGCGGAAACATATCCGTCACGGTCGCAGATAGACTGGTAATGCTTTCCGATCTGGATACGAATATTATCCAGATAGCGGTTGATACGGTCGGCTTCGAGGCTTTTGCCTTTGGCGCGACCGCCCTTCACCTCCCACAGATGGGGAGGAACGCTAAGTTTGGCGCTGAACTGGGCGATCGTACCGTTGACGGTAATACGACCCATGACTGGAACAACCGACTGAATCTTGTGTTTGTTCTTTTTGAGGTAGAACAAGACCTTGAATGTGCTGCGCATACTCTGTTGAAATTAGAGGGTTAAAATTAATTTCTACAGAGTCGTTTGTCAAGATAAAGAACGATGCAAGATATTGCAAATGACCATTCTACGCAAAACGTAGCAAAAAAGACGAGGTAACGATCTGGAAACCGTAATCTCGTCTATCATTGCCTTTTCATGCTTGGAATTCCTCGAATAAGAAACCTTGCGCAAATATTAAATCATTGAAAATTCAATATTTACACCATTTTTTACCTCTCGGAAAACGGACGGGTAGTACTTCGAGTACTATCCATCCGTCCCGTTCTTCACGATGCCCGAAACTATCTCACCTGAAATCAAAAACACGCCGGGCTACACTTCATAAATATACTCCTCCGAGAGCAAAAACAACGCATTTTGAGGGGGTGATGCTATGAATTTTTTCGTATTTTTAACCGCTAACTTTTATCCATGTCAGACGCCGCAGAAATCCGGAAACGACGCATTTACCGCGTGACCCTCGTCGGTTTCGCGGTCAATCTCGTGCTGTCGCTCGCTAAACTCGCCGCCGGCGTCTTCGGGCGAAGCGGCGCGATGGTCGCCGATGCCGTGCATTCGTTCTCCGACCTGGCGACCGATGTCGTCGTGATCGTCTTCGCACGGATCTCGGCCAAGCCCCGGGACGACGGGCACGACTACGGTCACGGCAAGTACGAAACCTTGGCCACGATCCTCATCAGCATGGCGCTGGGAGTCGTGGGCGTCGGAATCCTCGTCAACAGCATCGGGGCCGTCCGGTCGGTGCTCGACGGCGGAGTGCTGCCCCGGCCCGGGCTGGTCGCCCTCGTGGCGGCAGTCCTTTCGATCGCGGCCAAGGAGATTCTCTACCGCTATACCGTGCGCGAAGGGCGCGCCATCGACAGCCCCAGCGTCGTGGCCAACGCCTGGCATCACCGCAGCGACGCCCTTTCGTCGCTCGGAACGCTCGTCGGCATCGGATGCGCCTATTTTCTGGGCGACAAGTGGCGCATCGCCGACCCGATCGCCGCGCTGATCGTGGCGGTGTTCATCTTCAAGGTGGCTTTCGACCTGATCCGCACGGGGGTGGGCGAGCTGCTCGAAAAGTCGCTCCCCGAAGAGACGGAGCGGGAGATCCTGCGCATCGTGACGCTCGATCCCGCCGTCCGGGAGCCGCACAACCTTCGTACGCGGCGTATCGGCGCCGCTATCGCCATCGAGATTCATATCCGCGTCGATGGGGCGATGACCGTCGCGCGCTCCCATGCCCTGACGGTCGGAATCGAACGCCGCCTGCGGGAGCGTTTCGGCGAGGGAACGATGATCGCCGTTCATGTGGAGCCGCTGAAATGAGCGGCGGTTTGTGGCACGGAATTTGCATGTCTCGGGCTGAAAATTGTGCCGGCAATTTCCGGCAGAGTAGAAAAATTTGGATTTTTCGGAAAATGTGCTTACCTTGCCAGCGTAAAGCCTCCGGAAACTCCGATGTTTCACAAGGCCCGAACAATGATTATCGACGACAACTGTAACTCTAAAAGGATTGCCTATCGGGAAAGAAATCTACTCTTAGTAACTAATTAGGAGACGAGAGTATGAACGTGCAAGTATTAAGTGACCAGGTATTGCTTAATCACTACCTTTCAGGTGACCGGAGTGCCATATCCCAACTTATCGAACGCCACAGCCGCAGGGTGAAGGACTATATCCACATGATGGTCAAGGACCGTGATGTGGCGGACGATATTTTCCAGGAGACATTCATCAAAGCCGTCCGCGTGATCGACGAAGGCCGTTATACCGATAACGGCAAGTTCCTTTCGTGGATACTGCGCATCGCCCACAACCAGGTGATCGACCACTTCCGCGCACAGCGCCAGAACAAGTCGGTCAGCGAGTCCGAGGCCGGCTACGACGTGCTGGGCACGCTGAAATTGGCCGAACGCACAGTCGAGGACGCTATGGTCTGCGAACAGATCGAACGCGACGTGCGCGCATTGGTCGAACTGCTGCCCGCCGAACAGCGCGAAGTGGTGATGATGCGCTATTTCTCGGGTCTGAGTTTCAAGGATATAGCCGAGCAGACCAACGTGAGTATCAACACCGCGCTGGGGCGCATGCGCTATGCGCTCATCAACCTGCGGAGAATGATCAAAGAAAAAAATCTGATTCTGAGCTGATATTGCACAATAATCCCCCGGCTGGCCGCGTTATATGAACAAAGCAAGTTAATGACAGGGCCTATGGAGGATATTGACAAAAATGAGGTTTCAGACAACGGCATCTCTGAGGACGAGGATTTGATGATGCGGGAGGTGATTCAAGGCGATGCGGATTTGTGTTATTTGCATCATTACCTCTCGGAGGTCTTCCGAAACGGGGATAATTTTTAAGGGTTAATTTTTGATGGGGAAGGGCGCCGGGAGGCGCCCTTCA
>ERZ773242.76-NODE-76-length-103289-cov-11.319633_pt1 | contig 103289 bp, 89 predicted proteins | sample MGYA00511077_ERZ773242 | MGnify/ENA primary metagenome ERZ773242 (study PRJEB29015, sample SAMEA2737754) | human gut metagenome | biome: human gut; feature: human-associated habitat; material: faeces | place: China | collected 2012 ... | reverse complement strand
AGAAAGAAGAGTACCGACGGATAAAAGACATGGGCGTGAAGTTGCAGCTCAATCTCTTCTCAATAGTCGGCGCATATGGAAAACATATCCAAGAAAAAGCCGAACAACTTCTGAAATTCGGGGTGTATGATTTAATCGGAAGTGATTTACACTCGGAAAAATCAGGCACGACTTATTCCCGGAAACTAATGACAAACAAGATCCGAAGAAATATTTTAACGATATGAAAGGAATCGTTTTGGCCGGAGGTTCCGGCACCCGCCTTTATCCCATAACCAAGGGTGTCAGCAAGCAATTGCTACCAATTTATGACAAACCGATGATTTACTATCCCATTTCCGTGCTGATGCTGGCCGGAATACGGGAGATACTTATCATTTCCACGCCTCACGACCTTCCCGGATTCAAACGACTTTTAGGAGATGGCTCTGACTACGGCGTACAGTTCGAATATGCCGAACAACCTTCGCCCGATGGTTTGGCTCAGGCTTTTCTGATCGGAGAAAAGTTTATCGGGAATGATTCCGTATGTCTTGTTTTAGGTGACAACATTTTTCATGGAACGGGATTTTCCAAACTGCTGAAAGAAGCCGTAAGAAATGCGGAAGAGACTGACCAGGCAACGGTATTCGGTTATTGGGTCAACGATCCGGAGCGTTATGGTGTAGCGCAATTCGATGCGGACGGTAACTGCCTGTCGATCGAAGAGAAACCCGCACTCCCGAAATCGAACTATGCAGTCGTAGGGCTCTATTTCTATCCGAATAAAGTCGTCGATGTCGCCAAGCATATCAAACCCTCCGCACGGGGTGAGTTGGAGATCACCGCTGTCAACCAAGAATTTCTGCAAGAAAAAAGGTTGAAAGTACAGACTTTGGGACGAGGCTTCGCGTGGCTGGATACGGGCACGCACGATTCGCTGGCGGAGGCATCCATCTTCGTCGAAGTAATTGAGAAAAGGCAGGGATTGAAAATAGCGTGTCTGGAAGGAATAGCTTACCGCAAGGGGTGGATCAACAAGGAACGGATGGAAAAACTGGCACAACCGATGTTGAAGAACCAGTATGGAAAGTACCTGCTGAAAGTAATCGACGAGATGGAACACACCGGAAAAGAAAATCTGGACTGACTTATGGATGTAACAAAAACTGACATAGAGGGTGTAGTGATTATCGAACCACACATCTTTAAGGATGAAAGAGGCTATTTCTTCGAATCGTTCTCGCAACGGGAATTTGAAGAAAAAGTACGAAAGATCAACTTCGTGCAGGATAACGAAAGTATGTCCTCTTACGGAGTGATGCGCGGATTGCATTTCCAGCGGCCGCCTTTTACCCAAAGCAAATTAGTACGTTGCGTGAAAGGACGTGTATTGGATGTGGCAGTAGATATTCGTAAGGGCAGTCCCACTTATGGGCAGCACGTGGCAGTAGAACTGACCGAAGATAATCACCGCCAGTTTTTCGTGCCGCGCGGCTTCGCGCACGGTTTTGTCGTATTGAGCGAAACGGCTATTTTCCAATACAAATGCGATAATTTCTATGCCCCCGAAGCGGATGGAGGTATCAGTATCAAGGATGAAAGTTTGGGTATTGAATGGCAAATTCCGATGGAGAATGCCATTCTGTCCGAAAAAGATATCAAGCACATATGCCTGGAAGATTTTGATTCTCCTTTCGATTACAACATCAATCTTTATCCTGAATTTGAACGATGAATATACTTGTAACAGGAGCCAACGGACAACTTGGCAATGAAATGCGATTAGTGGCCCAAAGCAGTAACGACCAGTATTTCTTCACCGATGTGAATCAGGCGGAAGGCGTAGAAACCCTCTATCTGGATATAACGGATCGGGAAGCCATCAGGAAAATGGTGGCGGACAACCGGATAGATGTCATCGTGAATTGTGCAGCCTATACCAATGTGGATGCCGCTGAAAGTAATGAGGCATTAGCAGAAAAACTTAACGCTGAGGCTCCGGAGAACCTTGCCAAAGCAATGAAAGAGGTTGACGGACTGCTGATCCAGATTTCCACCGACTATGTGTTTGGCAAGGAACCTTATAATATTCCTTGCAAGGAAGAGCAGCAAGGTACTCCTACGGGCGTGTACGGTCTGACGAAACTGCACGGGGAACAAAAGGTCATTGCCACAGGATGCAAGTATATCATCATCCGTACAGCATGGCTGTACAGTGAGTTCGGCAAGAACTTCTGCAAGACGATGATGAACTTGACTGCTACTAAGCCGCAGTTGAAAGTAGTGTTCGACCAGACCGGTACACCGACCTATGCACTCGATCTGGCAAAAGCCATTGAGTGCATATTGGCTGATTACAGCCAAGAAATGACACATGAACGGTATAGCAAGACGGGGATCTACCACTATTCCAACGAAGGAGTTTGCTCGTGGTATGATTTCGCCGAAATGATTGCCGGATATAACGGCACAACAGCCTGTGATATATATCCCTGCCACAGCAATGAATTTCCCAGTCCTGTCATACGTCCCTCTTATTCGGTTTTGGATAAGACAAAAATCAAAGAGACTTTCGGCATTCGCATCCCCTATTGGACGGATTCGCTGAAGCAATGTGTCATGAACCTTAAAAACGAACACTAATATGGCAAAGAGAAATATCGTCATCACCGGAGGTGCCGGATTCATTGGCAGTCACGTAGTGCGTCTGTTCGTCAACAAATATCCGGAATATAAGATCATCAACTTGGATAAGTTGACATACGCCGGAAACTTGGCTAATCTGAAAGACATCGAGGGTAAGCCCAACTACAAGTTCGTAAAGATGGATATTTGCGACTTCGAGGCTATCTACAAACTGATGCAAGAGGAACACATCGACGGCATTATCCATCTGGCAGCCGAAAGCCATGTGGACCGCAGTATCAAAGACCCTTTCACCTTCGCCCGTACCAATGTAATGGGAACCCTCTCTTTGTTGCAAGCCGCCAAATTATACTGGGAGTCCTTACCGGAAAAGTATGAGGACAAACGGTTCTACCATATCTCTACCGATGAAGTGTACGGGGCATTGGCGATGAACCATCCCGAAGGTATCAAACCTCCGTTTACCACCACAGCATCTTCTACTGAACATCATTTGGCATACGGGGATGATTTCTTTTACGAAGAAACGAAATACAATCCGCACAGCCCTTATTCCGCCTCGAAAGCAAGCAGCGACCATTTTGTCCGTGCCTACCATGACACCTACGGAATGCCAACGATCGTCACCAATTGCTCCAACAACTACGGGCCTTATCAGTTTCCCGAAAAGCTGATACCGCTTTTCATCAACAATATCCGTCATCGTAAACCACTCCCCGTTTATGGCAAAGGCGAGAACGTACGCGACTGGCTTTTTGTGGAAGACCATGCCCGTGCCATTGATCTTATCTTCCACCGAGGAAAAGTTGCCGAGACCTATAATATCGGAGGCTTCAACGAGTGGAAGAACATCGACATCATCAAGGTTCTGATACGAACTGTTGACCGCCTTTTGGGACGCAATGAAGGCGAAGATATGGATCTGATAACTTACGTCACCGACCGTCTGGGGCACGATGCTCGTTACGCCATTGATTCCTCGAAACTCCAAAAAGAATTGGGTTGGGAGCCGAGTCTGCAATTTGAAGAAGGCATCGAAAAGACCGTTCGCTGGTATCTGGACAATCAGGAGTGGATGGACAATATCACTTCGGGTGAGTATGAAAAGTATTACGAAGAGATGTATTCGGGGAAATAACAGAGTTCAAAAATAACTTGAAAAGGTTATGAGACCATTTTATCTTATTAAAATAGGCCTATTCATTTTCTCGATAAATCGATAAGATACATATTTCTGCTCGTATCGAAAAATCACAAATTTTATATCCTCTATAACTGACAATATGATTGTCCGTATACGGCCAATAATACGAAACCATAAATGAAACATCCGGTAATCGGTTTTATCAGCAGTTCTCCCCCTTCGGATCGTAAAGCCTCTTCCGGGACAGCCCATGCCATCGCCCAACAATTAAAAGGTATGGGGACACTATACTGGATTCCGGCACCTCGTTCCAGATATTATCGAATAATGGAGCTGGTAGCGAAAGTATTATCCCGGTTATTTAGAAAGAACATATCTTTCGGCAACACAACATTGGGGGCAAAAACATTAGCATCCGGCATCAAATCAGATCTTTTCGATAAATGCGATATTTTAGTCGCTTTTTTCACCGGGAGCAAACTCGGTTACGTTGATCTGAAAGGCAAGCCTTTAATATATTTATCCGATGCCACATTCTCAGCAATGATTAATTATTATCCTCCATTTTGCAGATTGTGGAAATGGAATATACATCAGGGTATCGTTTTAGAAAAAAAAGCCATGGATAAATCCAATGCGATTGTCTTATCTTCTAAATGGAGTGCTGATTCGGCCGTCTGCGATCTAAAACAATCACCAGAGAAAATTCACATAATCGAATTCGGAGCTAATATTTCCGATAAAGATATAAAGTCACGCAAGTTCAAATTCGACGGCATGTTGAATTTGCTGTTTTTGGGAGTAGAATGGGAACGGAAAGGGGGTGATATTGCCGTCGAAACGACCAAATGGCTTAATGAAAACGGAATTCCGACTCAATTACACATAGTAGGAATTAAAAGTTTAGATGACAAGATCAAAAACTTACCGTTTGTACAGGACATCGGATTCCTTAATAAAAACAATAAAACAGAATATAATAGACTCATTGATGAAATATATCATTGCCATGCACTGATTTTACCTACTCATGCGGAATGTTCCGCAATAGCCTTTGCAGAAGCCAGTGCATACGGACTACCAACGTTTACATTCCAAACCGGCGGAATCCCGAACTATATTGAGAACGGACGCAACGGATATATGTTAGCCATGAACTCTACGAGTGAAGATTACGGTAGATTAATTGCCCAATGTTTGAAAGACGGGCGTCTTGAAAGAATGACGAACTCGGCCAAAGAGGTATATTTAGAGAAGTTGAATTGGAACGTTTGGGCTAAAAAGATGAATAATCTTATTACCGACTTAACGGACAAATAACTATCCAGAAATATGGGAGTTAAAAAAAACGTACTATACAGTACGTTCTTGACTGGCGCAAATTATATCTTTCCTTTGATCACCTATCCTTATATAAGTCGAGTGTTAGGGCCTGAAAACATCGGTGAAAATGAGTTTGCATTAAGAATAGTAGGGTATTTTCTACTATTTGCATCATTAGGGATCGCAACAGTCGGCACACGGGAAATTGCAAAATGCAAACAATCAAAGGAAGACCGTTCAAGAACTTTTTCTTCTATTTTGGTCCTAAATATCATATCCACCATATTCGTTCTTGTATTATACTTCATCTGTATCTATTCGGTGGCCCCATTTCAAAGAGTCAAACCTCTGCTTCTCATCGGATCAATACAGCTTGTATTTACCCCATACTTAATAGAATGGCTTTATAAAGGGGTGGAGGACTTCCCCTATATAACCAAAAGGAGCATAGCAGTTCGGCTTCTTTACATTGTTTCCATTTTTATATTCGTCAAGACCGAAGAGGACCTTCCGAAATACTTCGGGTTGACAATCTGCTCTATGATTCTCAATGCTATATTCAATTGGAGCTATAAAAAGAAATATGTAAGATTTACGTTCAGAGGGATAAAGCCGGGAAAATTTGTAAAGCCATATTTTACGTTTGGTTTGTATGCCCTTCTAACTTCAATGTATATATCTTTTAACGTGTTGTTTCTCGGTATCGTCAGTACGGATATAGAGGTCGGTTATTATTCCTCTGCGACCAAGCTATTTAGCGTTATTTTAGCCTTTTTCACCTCTTTTTCGACCGTTATGATGCCGAGAATGTCTAATATGCTTGCAAATAATGATGTTAAAAGTGCAAAAAATTTAATTTACAAAAGTTTTGAGTTTCTGTACCCATTAGCTCTTATTTTAATCTTAATAGGAGAATTTTTTGCACCTCAAATCATCATGATTTTATCCGGGCCCGGATATGAAGGCGCAATACTCCCATTCAGAATCATTCTCCCGTTGATATTCATCATTGGGACAGAACAAATACTCATCGTCCAGATACTAACTCCTATGAGGAAAGACATGGCCGTATTGATAAATTCGATAGTAGGTTCTATCTTTGGGTTAGCGTTAAATTTTGCTATCGTCCCTCGATTGGGATGTACAGGTTCTGCAATAGTTTGGCTTTGTTCAGAAATAGCCGTATTTTGTTCTGCATTCTATTTTGTCCTTAGGGCATCCGGGAACATTCTGCCTGTTAAACTTTTATTCAAAAATATTATTCTCTTATTTATTCCGATCATCTTCATCATTTTAATGCAGAAGACCTTCTTGAATGAATATGTCGTTATGGGAGTCTCTGTTATATTCGTAATGTTATATACCGGATTGACTCAAATTTTCATCGTTAGAAATAGTATTGCTTGTTCGATCTTATCCCAAATAAGTCATCGGGAATTATGAAAAGGCTGAAATTATTGGAAATAATACCTACTGTGCCATATCCTATCAGAGCAGGAGGCACCATGGCTTTATTCACCATGCTCGACGGGTTGAGGAAATTTCTGGATATTACCGTTATCTTTATCATCAAGCAAGACAGGAATAATGCTATTTCAGAATTACAGAGTCTGTGGCCAGATATCGAATTCCACACGTTAACATCCAAGAAAAGCTTTGCATACTATTTCCAAAAATTGGGTGAAAAATTATATGGAATGGGAGTATTCAATGATCCCGGAACTACAGGTTTTGTAAATCCGTTTTCAAGATATAGCCCGAAATTGATAGAAGATCTTTCATATATGATTAAACAAATATCCCCGGATATAATTCAAACCGAATTTTATCCCAATCAGGATTTGGTTTATTCTTTCCCATCCGATACTAAAAAAGTATTTGTACAACACGAGATTCACTATGTAGTTAATGAAATGTGGCTGAAGGCTCATCGTTCTTGGAATAAATCCTATGCCCGTGCAGCTTTTAATATGTTAAAAGGCGGCGAGATTGCAGCAATGAATGCCTATGATGCCGTATTCACTCTTAATGAAGCCGATAAAAAGCGATTAACTGCCGACGGTGTCACCACACCGATATTCTCATCGCCTGTCGGCGTTCTCCCAGTATCATATAGAAATCCATGCCATTATGACAACCGACTCGTTTTCATCGGAGCCGGGGGACATCCTCCTAATGTCGAAGGCCTCGAATGGTTTCTATATAATGTGTGGGATTCGATCCTCTCGAAACATCCTGATACAATATTGAATATTATAGGTAACTGGCCTCGGTCACAAACCGAAAAATACAAGAATATCCCCAATATTAATTTCCTCGGGATTGTGAAAGACCTTGGCGAAGCATTAAACGGTGCGATTTCCATAGTTCCTATCTTAAGCGGAAGCGGGATAAGAATGAAAATCTTAGATGCAGTCAATTACGGAACGCCATTCATATCCACGACAGTAGGAGCTCTCGATATGGGATTTGAAGATGGTCGTGATTGTTACATAGCAGACTCTGTCAATGATTTTTCAAAAAAGCTATCAAAACTTATAACCAATTCTTCCATTAGAGAGAAGTTTTATGAAAATTCGTTTAAGGTGTATAATGATAATTATTCTGTGAACCAACTCATAAAAAAAAGATTGGAATATTACAATAATATATTCTTTGTTGAATAATCACATCAAAATGAGAATTCTTGTCATCAATAACTACTCAATGAAACAATTTCTTAGTTTATCAGACGCAGGAATATGTCCCGCACATCATTGTTGGGGCATAGATGAATTAAGAAATAATTCGGATATAAAATTGAGGTTTGCATTATTCAAGATTCCGTCAATATGCAAAAAGTTACATATCAGAAGATTTTATTATTATTTTCTCCAAATCATATTTGCGTTCAAATCAATAGGGTGTGACTGCATTTATGCTGCCGCTTCCCCGTTAATTGATTTTATAGGTTACATGAAGTATGCCGGGCTTATAAATAAAAAGCTTATAATAGTCGTTCACCATCCACGAAATTTCTCATTAAAACACCAGCGCTATAACAAAATTATATTTATTTGTAAAGAAGCTTATGAACAAGCTCTAAGTGATTATTCTAACTTTAAGGACTCTTTCATATATCAAGAATGGGGACCAGATCTCAACTTTTATGGGAATAAAAGAACGGATAACAAAAAAATCTCATTTGTTAGTAATGGAATTACAAATCGGGATAACTTTTCATTAGTAGAAGCAGTTAAAAATACGTCTTTTCGCACCGGGATATTATGTAACCAGCAAAGCATTCCATCTAACTATGATAAAAGCTACAAGAATATCCAATTAATATATAATAAAGGAACAATGATGAATGGCCAAATAATGTCATACAACGACATGGTTTCATTCATTTCAAAATACTCTATATGCATAATTCCAACTGGTCCTGAACAAACGGGTTTATGCGGATTGACATCCTTCTGTGATGCCATAGCTTTAGGAATGCCAGTCATTCTTTCCAATACAACACACATTTACGTCGATGCAGAGATTGAAAAATTTGTTTCTTACTATAGAGCGGGTGACGTTAAAGATCTAAAACGAGTCATATCTGAATTTTCACAGATAGAAAACTTGGAAGAATTATCAAAAGCCTCGAGAAAATACGCAGAGAATCACGACTATAAAAAGTTTGCACAAACAGTTAAAAGTGTGATTATAGAAGAACAGCCACAACCATGTACCTAAAAACCAATAATATACGCGAATGCTCAGGATGTACTGCTTGCTATAGTGTCTGCACGCATACAGCTATATCAATGCAAACAAACGAGGATGGATTCATAATTCCGATTAAGAACCCAAATCTTTGTATCGACTGTGGACTCTGCGAAAAAGTATGTCCAATCGAGTATCCCGATTATTCCAATTCATCTCTCCCGTTTGCATTTGCAGCGTATGATCCAAAAGAAAGAGAGAAAAGTTCATCCGGAGGAATATTTTATTCTATTGCCAAATACATAATCATGCAAGGTGGAGTAGTATTTGGGGCTGCATTTGATGACAATATGCAACTAAACCATATTCCAGTCGAAACTATACAAGGATTGGAATCTCTGAGAGGTTCTAAATATGTCCAAAGCAATATAGGGGAAACTTTCAGAAATGCGGCCAAATTGCTAAAATCAAAACGGCTCGTATATTTTACAGGCACACCTTGCCAAGTTGCAGGCTTAAAAGCATTCTTAAAAAAGCCCTACCACAATTTACTTACTTCTGATCTGGTATGCCATGGAGTACCCAGCCATAAACTGTTCAATCAGCATTTGAAATACCTCGAAAACTCTGCCGGCTCTAAAATTGATGCTTATTCTTTCCGCGATTGTCGATATTGGACGATCAGAGAAAAGGTGCACTACCAAAATGGCAAAGAAACCGTCGTGAATGACGGCAATATGTCACCCTATCTATACGCTTTCGGTTTAGGGTATAGTTACCGTGATTCTTGCTTCGATTGCAAATTTGCCCGAATACCACGACAGGGGGATATTACGCTGGCCGATTACTGGGGCGTCGGCAGATATCATCCAGAACTCGACGACCGAGGTGGAGTGTCAATGGTTCTCATAAACACAGATAAAGGTCTATGCATATGGAATGATATAAAAAGAAGTCTTATCTTCAAAGAATCATCATTAGACTCTTGTAAAAGATATAATCCAAACCTCGTACAACCCTCTGAAGAACCGCTGAATAGAAAAGAATTTTTAAGCCGGCTCAAAACCGAATCCTATGAGTCTCTGTCATTGACCATGCTCAAATGCCCCTCCTCCATCAGGAATAAAGGTATTGAAAGAACTATGAGATTGAGGAAATTGGGACTAATGCAACCCATAGATGCCTGCAAAGTTTTTATAAAAAAAACAGTCGCTTCACTCGGACTCAGCCAATGGGCTTATGAAACATACAGCCGAATCAGAAAGACATTAAAATAAGATGAAAATCGGTGTTATATCCTCATATGCCTGTATACGCACTGCGAACAATTATGGGGCTCTCCTCCAATATTATGCTCTTCAAAAATATTTAATGAATCGAGGCCATGATGTATTTTGGATAAGATCAATTTTGCCGCAAAGCCACCTACGTATTTTTTTGAGACATATAAAAAATTACAAAAATCTAAGGCTCGTCCATGATTTTTATAAATGTCACAAAACGTTCATAGATTTTCAAAAGAAATTTCTAAAAGTTACCTCAAGAGAATATAAAGGCAATGATGATCTGTCAATCAATTGTCCTTTCGCTGATTTTTATATAACGGGAAGCGACCAGGTCTGGGGATCAACATTGAAGGAAAACTATCTTCGTTTTGTTAAAGACTCATCGAAAAAAATAGCTTATGCAGCAAGCTTCGGTCATGACCACCTCCATGCAAGGATAGTGATGCCATGGATAAGAGAGTTTAAAGCTGTATCTGTAAGAGAAATTTCAGGCGTCCATAACTGTAAAAAATATTGGGGGGGGGTAGTCGAACATCTCCTTGATCCCACTCTTTTAATAGACAGTTTGCATTATCCGATTTCAAATAGGGCCAGCAGAGAAGACTTGTTGTTTTGTTATTTTCTAAACGTTGTAAATACGAGTACAATAAGAATCGACGAAATTCGGGAATTAGCTAAAGACCTTGGAATTTTATTAAAAATCGCATCCTGTCAGTATTCAGAAGTCTTCTTCAAACAGGAAGAATTGATCATGCCGAGCCCGGAACAATGGCTTCAGAATTACCATGATGCCAAATACATAATTACAAATACCTTCCATGGGACTGTATTTGCAATAATTTTTCGTAAACCTTTTGTCACCATCCTGCAAGTTGGAGAATCATCGGCCCAAAATGGCCGAATGATCTCTCTTCTCACAATGTTAGGATTAAAAGACAGAATATTGACTGACCAATCGCTATACACGACGATTTCCAAACCGATTGATTGGTTGAGAATCGAAGAAAAACTCTGCTTATATCGAAAGAAAACTGACAATTTCTTCAGCACATTAGGTATTTAGATGAAGATCGCAGCTGTAATTCTCAATTTCAACTCATATGAAGATACAAGGCAATGCGTATTGGGGTTGAAAAAACAATCAGGGATTGATGTTGAAATTATTATTGTCGATAATTGTTCTTCCAATCCAAACGAAATCGAGAAACTGCATGATATATCCTATGAAACTTCCAGCATACTACTATGTGCAAGTAGCAACACGGGGTACAATGCAGGAAACAATATTGGAATAAAATACGCCATTGATAAAGGTTTCAGATATATCTTCATAGCCAATCCTGACATGATCTTCCAAGATTATCTATATCTGAACAAAATGGTTTCCATTGCAGAAAGGAATCCTCAAATTGCCGTTATTGGCTCTGATATATTGACACCCGAAGGTCATCATCAAAATCCAATTTCTTTCGATGAAGAAAAATTCTTCGATAATTTCTCGTGGATAAAGAATTTGTTCTGTCCGCACAAAGAAAAGTCTCATAATTGGAACTTATCATACAAAAAATCAGGAATCTGTACCATATTAAACGGATGTTGTCTGCTTATCAAAGCAGATTTTTTAGAACAAATTAATTGTTTTGATGAAAGAGTTTTCTTATTTGGAGAAGAAAAAATACTCGGCACCCAGGTCAAAAAAATGGGATATAAAATGTTTTATGACGGTGAAATTCAGGCCATCCACAATCATAGACAAAAGAAAGAGGGAAATCAATGGCAAAGACTACGAATCCTTCGAAAATCCGAAATAGTGTTTTTGAAATATCATTCGGAATATAACTTTTTCTTAAAATCCATCTTATGGGGGCAATTGCAATTGAAATATTTATTGCTTTTTATAAAGTATAGACATTGATAAAGAATGAATAAGCGAAAAGCATTAGCGATACACCATATTACCAATATTTTGAAGCAGACTATAAAAATATCCAAGGTTTATAGTCCTAAATTTGCTATATACGGTTTACTTTGGTGGATAGGTTTTTTCGTACGGACTAAATTTTCCTGGGATTTAACATCATACGCCCAAAAAAACAAAACCAAATGGCTCGATAATTATTTTGAAAAAAAATATGCTGATATTATAAACAAATACAAAACCTCCAATTCAGTACAAAATACAACCAACAAAACTCCTGTGATATGGGTATTTTGGGGACAAGGCGAACAAGAAATGCCATCGCTTGTCAAAGCATGTTACAGACAATTAACACATTACAACTCCAATGTTCAGCTTATTTCCTGTGAAAACATCAACCAATTTATTACAATAAACCCCATCATTATCAACAAAGTCAAAACCGGCGAAATAGGGTATGCAAATTTCAGCGACATAATTCGAAATACGATACTATCACAACATGGCGGCCTTTGGCTTGATTCAACAGTCTGGACATCCAGGACAATACCTATCCAAAAATTAAAGACTTTACCAATATTCACCGCGAACTGCAAGGAAATCATAGATGGAAAATCCGTGAGATTTTGGTCTTCATACGAGTGGAATTGGAGCAGTTGGTGTTTATGGTCTAGCGAATCAGGGCATCCGCTTTTTGGTTTCGTAAGTAATATGCTCACAGCAATAGCTGTAAGAGAGAAAGTATGGCCAGACTACGTTATCCAAGATTATCTGTTCTATTACGCATGTAGAAATCTTCCAGGAATAAAAGAACAGATAGATATGATTGATTTACACAATCCCAATAAGGATCAATTGGCATTCCTAATGCCAAAAGAATTCAATTTAGATACATATAAAAAACTAACCGATACAGAGTACTTTTTCAAATTAAGATACAGAACACCCTGGCCCAAGTATACCAAAGAAGGTAAAGAAACCTTTTATGGCCGAATATTGCGTAATACTATTTGATTAATATGCAGACAGAATTGACCGGCCCGCAACAAAAAAAATTGAGATGGACAATTATCGTCTATCTTGTTGTATTGAATACCCATAGTTTCTTTCTGGAACCATCTCATGTCAGTCCGGTTAAAATCGGTTGCATGGCATTGGCCCCATTCATATTTGCCTTCATTTTCCCGGTTTTCTCAAAAGCCGTAGTATGCGGATTGGCATATTGGGGATACTGCTTTCTGTCCGCATTTATGCATGGAGATATGCGGTTTTCCACCATTGGTTATATGGGATTGTTCGTCGCTGCTTTTATCGTCTTTTATAATTCCATTTATCAAAATGTAATGAACTTGGAATTATATAAAAAAATCATCAAATACTTAATTTATGCCTTCGCCATATGCCTATTGCTCCAACAAGCCTGCCTAATAGTCGGAATTTCCAATTTTCCACCGATAAACCTAATCGGCGGAAGTTATATGAAATTAGGCAAACTGCCATCATTAAGCCTTGAGCCATCCCATACCGCTGTAATTTTGTCATTTGCATTCTTATGTTATTTGAGATGCTGCCAAATTGAATTCTGCACTAAACCCACATTTAAGGATTTATTCAATAAAGACAACCGATATGTAACCTTCGGATTTTTGTGGGTCATGTTAACCATGGGTAGTGGATCTGCGTATTTCGGCATGGTGGGATTAATGTTCTATTTTCTAGACAGAAGAAATATAATCATAATACTTTCTCTCTTTTTAATCATCATCATAGCAATGCCTTATATTGAAAATGAGCAGGCACAACGTGCAGTAAAAATATCAAGGGCCTTGGTAACAGGAGATCGGAAACTAATTGTAAAATCTGACGGAAGCGGAGCTTCTCGAATCATTCCGTTATTGAATACATTCACTAAGTCAGATTTAATGCAAAAAGATACTTGGTTCGGCCATGGAACATTGTCTGAAGACGACTCATATAAAAACGCTTGGAAAAATCTAGCGGATGCCGATTATTATGTAATACCATCCGTGAGGCAGTATGGACTTATTGGATTGATATTTTCTCTCATTTTAGTATATGTATGCTGCATCAGACATTTCTTTTCGATAGAAACTTTACTGTGGTTTACACTTGGTATGGCAACGCTCGGCAACGTGTATTTCCATTGGGGTATTATGCTGATGATGGCAGGCATCAGATATTACGAGACTTCTTATTCTGTTGAAATAACTTCGAACCCAATAGACGATTCAGAAAACAACGCAAGGAACCAATTAATTCGTCAATGAGTAAGAAAAAGCACATACTGGTCTTGGCCTATATGCTCTCGCCATATAAAGGATCGGAATTCTCAGTGGCATGGAATTATGTAACTGAAATGTCGAAAGATAATAATCTCACCGTACTTTACGGAATATCCGGGAAGCATATGGGTGACTGCGAAGAGATGGAAACATTCATAAAAGATAATCCCATCTCCGGAGTCAATCTAATTGCCATCAAACCGAACCGAATAGCAAATGCATTGAACTTCCTCAATAAGCATGACATCTTTGTATATACATTCTATTACGCTTATAAAGTATGGCAAAAGTTGGCATACCATAAAGCATTGGAATTGATGAAATCCAATCATTTTGACTTAGTGCATTACGTCGGAATGATTGGATACAGAGAACCCGGCTATTTATGGAAATTAGGTTTACCGTATGTTTGGGGACCGGTAAGCGGGACAAACAATGCCCCGTTACAATTAATGAAGAGAATGCCGTTGTCAGGAAAACTGAAACAATTGTTCCGAAATTTTGCCAACACGCTGCAATTCAGGTTCAGCAGTCGGCTAAAAGATGCATTGAAATCTACGGACATACTATTGACGGCAACAAGTGAAAATCACGACAAATTCCTTAGCATACATAAAAAAGATAGCATTTGCATTCCTGAAAATGCAATAATAGGAGACATTTCTTTGAACCTGAACAAATTTATCGCAACCAATAAATATCGTTTAATCGTTGTCGGAACTCTGGATGCCCGAAAGTCAGTGGGAATTTTATTGGAGGCCATATCGGTCATGAAGTACAGAAACAAAATCCAGTTAGATATAGTCGGAGATGGCCCACTAAGGAGTATACTGGAAAAACAAGCAAAACAATTTAAGATAAATGACATTATCAATTGGTATGGATTTCTTCCTCGTGCAAAAGCCGTAGAACTTTTTGATTCCGCCCATCTGCATGTCATCACAAGTATCAGCGAGGGAAACCCAACCACTATTTGGGAAGCAATGATGCACGGTGTTCCGACTCTAAGTTTCGACCACTGCGGTATGCACGATACGCTGAGTGATTCATGCGGAATACTAATCCCTATAAAAGACACTTATGAAAAGAATATAGGAACAATAGCTTCAACGCTCGATCATATGATAGAGAACCCTGAAAAGTTCAAGGAACTGGCCTCGAACACAATCTCCCGCGCCCAATTAAACACTTGGCAACTTAGGCGTTTGTTCCTAAACAACTTATACAGTACTTTACTTTCATCGAAAAATACACATAAAACAACGAGCCTATCATGAAGGTTATAGAATTTATAATCAAAGGCCTACGAGAAATTGTTACCCGAAGCACAGGTTATCCTTCCGATCGAGCAGTCGATTTTTCCAGAGTCGATTATTTCGACGAAGTAGCAAACGATTATATTTTCAGTCGTATTGACGAAGCGCTCAACAACCAAACCGGATTGGCCCTATGCAAGTTCGGCTCCATAGAATTAGCCAATATAGTAGCCAAAACCAAAGCTAACGATTGGCATATCAATGACTATATTGATTTGATCAAAGGCTATCCTATACCTCTTTATAGGTATAAAGAGATGGAACGCCTTCATATAAATGCCGGATTCTTCCCTCAAACAGAAGCAATGATTGACAAATTCGTCGATCTTATGCTTCAAATAATACCCGATGTCGATATTCTCGCCTCTTATGTCTATTGTGAGCGATATATAGATGACCTGCTGAAACATTGCATCAAAGTCAATCTTGATGGGTATTATGCACCTTTTATGTATAAAAACCCGTGGAGTAGAGTTCTTAAAGACAAAAAAATACTTGTTATCCATCCTTTTACGGAAAGCATCGCCGTACAATATGAAAAAAGAGCCCACATTCACCTAAATGAGAATGTTTTGCCCCAATTTGAATCGTTACATTTGATCAAGGCAGTCCAATCCATTGCCGGTAACGAGTGCGGATTCTCCAATTGGTTCGAAGCTTTAGAATCAATGAAACTAAAAATGGAAGGGATCGATTTCGATATCGCCCTGATCGGATGTGGAGCATACGGTTTCCCTCTCGCCATCCATGCCAAAAAACTCGGTAAAATCGGCTTCCACCTGGCCGGTTGGACTCAAATGCTTTTTGGGATCTATGGAAAACGTTGGCTCGAAGATCAACCCAAGTATTCCAAGTATATAAACCAGTATTGGATTCGCCCAGGAGAAAAGGAAATTCCTTCTGGAGCTAATATGGTCGAAGGAGGTTGTTACTGGTAATTATGCAGACTACTAATACTAACGTCACACCAGGAGGGGGGGCGAATCGCTTTTTTCGATGCCATAAAAGCATTCATGATATTCTGCGTAGTATATTGGCATATTTCGATTTATACGGGAACGACAGATTCTCCGGTGAACCGAATTTATATGCCTTTCTTTTTAACATCGTTCTTTTTCATAAGCGGTTATTTTTCTTACCACGAAAGAACGTGACTCCGCAAGATTATATAAAAAAGATATTGAAAAGAGTCAAGGTTCTTTTGATTCCCACAGCTATAATGTGCACCTTATATTCTTTATGGAGTGGAAAGAGTGCATATCAAGTTCTATTCAGTGATATGAAAGGCGGCTATTGGTTCACTTTTGTGACTTTCGAAATCTATCTGTTTTATATTCTGATCGAAAGTTGCCTTAAAGATAACCGATCATACAAAACAATAATTTATTTCTTATTGTGTTGATTGTCGGGTTCAGTGCTTTGACAGCCATAGGCCATAAATGGAATAATATGGATACATATAAAATACTGTCTGTTTATCAGTTTATGAAATATCTCCCTTTTTTCTATCTCGGAGTCATAAGCAGGTTGTATCAAGATCAATTCTTCAGATTATTAAAGTCTGACTCATTGCTTGGTTTAGGAATTGTTGCAATGGTCATGCTGTATCTAATCCATAATCGGATCAGCATGTGTATTCAAGGCTATCTCGGCATATTCCTTATTTGCGGACTATTCTACAAATTCAGATACACATTCGATCAAGATAATTATCTCGTTAAATTGATTATCAAAATTGGGCAAAGCACACTCCCTATTTATTTTCTTCATTATTTCTTTTTGAACGGAATCACCGTACTATCAGGTCCATTTCAAATTATTATGAATGAAGGCGGCTGGGTGATAAATGGAATTCTCTCCTCCGTAACAGCTCTGTTCATCATCAGTCTATGCATTTTTGTAGATAAGATAACCAGCATATCACCAACATTACATTTGGGTCTGTTCGGAACACGACGATAACACGTATGAATGAAACAAAAGAATTTGACGGGATAAGAGGAATCGCAATATTATCTATAGTTGCCTGTCATATTTGTTATGGCATCAACGCCTTGAGCCCTTTAGGGCAATATTTAGGAGGAACCTTCAATATTGTTTTCTTTATTCTTTCCGGATTGCTCATCGGATTAAGCATCAGAACTCGCAAATCGCAGGGGGGGGGTGAGTTATCTCGATCAATTTTTCTTAAAAGAAGGTTGATGAGATTAATCCCTGATTTATGGCTCTTTCTGATTTCATTCTTGATGGCTGCGGTCTTTTTCGATATAACCTGCACACCCAAACAGATTGTAATGAATTATCTAATGCTTGGCTGGTTCGCCAAACTTCCATATTGCGGACATCTATGGTTTGTTACCATGATACTATTTTGTTATATTCTCTTTGCCATTTCCTTAAATATAGAAAAAATACGAAATAGAAATAAGCAAGCCCCGCAGCATATTTGCTGCGAGGCTCAACTTGCTTTGTCCCGAGGCTCCGTATCCGATTTACGGATTATTTCAGCTTATCGTACTCTTCATCGGTTACGGGTTCGAGCCATTCGTTGGATGTTTTTTCTCCGGGGACATCAAATGCGAGGTGCGCGAACCAGCTGTCGGCCGCCGCACCGTGCCAGTGCTTCACGTTCGCCGGAATGTGGATGACCGTACCCGGCAGAATCTCTACGGCAGGTTTGCCCTCCTCTTGATACCAGCCGCGGCCTGCGACACCGATCAACATCTGTCCGCCGCCTTTCGTCGCGCGGTGGATATGCCAGTTGTTGCGGCAACTCGGCTCAAACGTTACATTGGCGATGGGAACCTGTTCCGACGAAATGCGGGCGAGGTAGCTGTTGCCGATGAAATACTGCGCGTAAGCCGTGTTCGGTTCGCCGATAGGGAAAATCATTTCACGTTGGAATACTGCCTTGGCATCCTCGCCGGTCGTGTCTTCCGCCCATACATCTTTGGCGAGACGGAATGCCGCCCAAGCCTTGGGCCATCCGGCATAGAAACCGATGTGGGTGATGATCTCGGCGATTTCGGTGCGGGTGATGCCATTTTTCTTCGCCTCCTGAAGATGGAAGCCCAATGAACTGTCGGTGATGCCCTGACTGATGAGCGAGGTGATCGTCACCAGACTGCGGTCGCGAAGGCCGAGGCGGTCGGTGCGGCTCCACACCTCACCGAAGAGGACGTCGTCGTTGAGCTCCGCGAACTTGGGAGCGAACTCGCCTAACTGGTCGCGCCCGGCCGTCTGTATTATTTTCTGCTGTGCCATAACATTGAATGTTAGAATGCTGAATAGGGAAATTAAAATGATTTTGTTCATGATTCTCTATTGAATAAAATTGTTTATTTGGTTTGCAGGGTTGAGCGGTGTCTGGTCAGACAATACCAACGATTTTACCATGTGCAGCGTTCCCTGCTTGTATTTCTGGAAATGCTCCGAGGCGATATGCTTCTCGTAAGCCGCCTTGCTTGCGTAGGTTTCCAATATGGTTATCTTGCAGGGATTCTCCTTTTCGCCGACGGCATACATGGTCAGCACGCCCGGCTCGGTGCGCAGCGAAATTTCGCCTACCTTGGTCGCGTATTTCATATACTCGTCGAGGTGTTGCGGGTAAACCTCTACTTTCGACAGCCGCACGATGCCGTCGGCGGCCATCGGCTCTTTGGCACACATTCCCGGCTGCTTGTCCAAGTTCAGGCATTTGCCGATAATCTCTCCGGTGGCGATGTAGGAATAGGTCGGAAACTCGAACAGTACGGGTTTCAACCGTGTATAGTCGAGTTTCCTGTCAGCGTCAAGTACATCGGGAGCAGCGTAAGTGTTGGCGATGGAGCAGATGAAGTTGTCGAAGCCCTCGGTTTCATAAATATCCACTACGTCGCACTCCATCGTCAGCGGCGAGGCGTCGATTACGGGCGTGCCGTTCTCACCCCAGTGAAAATCGAACACACCCGACTTATCGACCGATGCGCCGCTCACGCTGCCCACGTAGTCGGCTTTCGGCAGCATGTCGCGGCTCACAAGGTTGATGGACAGTTTCCCGGACTTCCGTATTCCTTGATTGGTGTAATGATTCTTATTCATACTGACCAATATCCGGTCATGACCGATAATGCCCGTATGTCCTACAACAAGCCAGTTTACCTTGCCCTCGACCTCGGCGCCGATGACCGTCATCGGCTTGGGATAGAGCGCCAGCAGGTTGCCGAGATTTTTCTTGTCCATTTCAGTCATATTCAGATGTTTCGGTTCGTCCTTTACAGCTGCTCCGCACGAGCAGAAAGCGGCGGAGAGCATGATCCATAAGAGTTTTTTCATATCTGTTTCGATTTTATCGTCCGACCTGCCGCTGCTGTTCTGCGTTGTAGCGGTCGCCGACGACGGGAATGGCAGCAACGGCCGTTTCGAGCTCGCGCCACTCCTCGGCGGCGAGGTTGAAATCGAGCGAGCGCAGGTTCTCTTCCAGATGCGAGAGTTTCGTCGTTCCGGGAATCGGCACGATCCACGGGGCTTTCAGCAATAGCCATCCGAGCGCCACTTGTGCCGAGGTCATGCCGTGCGTGCGTCCGAACCGTTGCAGCACGTTCAAGATGCGCGTATTGGCCCGTATCGCCTCCGGCTGGAACCGCGGCAGGGTCTGGCGGTTGTCGTTCGTCGGGTCGAAAACCGTGTATTCGTTGATGCAGCCGCCCAAGAATCCTCGGTTGATCGGGCTGTACGGCACGAAGCCGATGCCCAGCTCGCGGCAGACATCCAGCACGCCGTTCGTCTCCACGTCGCGGTGCATCAGGTGGTATTCGCTCTGAATGGCCGTCAGCGGACATACGGCATGCGCCCGGCGGATGGTGTCGGCACTCACTTCGCACATGCCCCAATGCTGCACCTTGCCCTCCTTCATCAGCTCGGCGATGGTCTGCGCCACCTCCTCGGCCGGAGTATCGGGGTCGGCGCGGTGTTGGTAGAACATCGGCAGCGTATCGAGTTTCAGCCGACGGAGCGAGTCTTCGCAGTATCGACGTACCGTTTTGCGGCTGCTGTCCTGACGCCCCGTGCCTTTGCCGTCGATCACTTCGTGTCCGAATTTGGTCGTTACGTTGATTTTGCCCTTGAACTCGACGAGGGCTTCGCCTGCCAGCAGTTCGTTGGTCAGCGGTCCGTAGATGATCGCCGTGTCGAAAAGCGTCACGCCGCGCTCCACGGCTTCGTGCAGCAGACGGATGCACTGTTTCTTGTCCGGGTGCTGGCTGCGGTTGTAGGTCATGCCCATCACGCCGAAACCGAGGGCGGACACTTCGAAAGCCGCTTTGCCCGAACCCAATATGCGATGTCCTTGGATACGGGCAACTTCGGCGTCGTTTCGGGGTGTATCCGCCTTTGCCGGTCCGACTGCAAAAACTTTGTCCAGCCCGGCAGGCATAGCCAATGCGGCTCCTGCCAATGCCGCCGTTTTCAGAAAACCGCGGCGGCTGATTCCTTTTTTCTCTTCCATAGTTTATTTGTTTTCGATTGTTTTGATGATTCTTGCTGGATTGCCAGCCACGACGGTCATGGCCGGAACGTCTTTCGTCACCACGCTGCCGGCGCCGACGATAGCTCCGTAACCGATCCTGACACCCGGCAATATCGTGGAGTTAATGCCGATCCACACCTTATCCTCGATGACGATAGGGCGTCCGTAGGTGGCGCTGCGGTTGTCGGGGTTCACGTCGTGGTTGATCGTTATCAGATTCACTTTCGGCCCGATGAATACATCGTTGCCGACGATGATGCCGCCGCGTCCGAAGAAGGTGCAGCATTGCTGGATGAAACATCCTTTGCCGATAGTCACGGGCTTGCCGTAGTCGATATAGAGCGGCGGCAGCAGGGTGGTGCTCCCGTCGAGCGGCTTGCCGAGGATGCGCCCCATAAATTCATGCACCTCTTCGGGCGTGCGGTAGCCCGTATTCATCTCCGCGGCCGTCTTCATCGTGGCGAAGATGTCGGCAATCAGCTCTTCGTAACCCGCGTCATTGGGCGAAACCAGCTCGCCGCTCAAATCCCTTGCGAAAATATCGTTTTCCATGATGTTTTTTCGCAAAGGTAAAGAGAGAGCCCCGCAGCGGCTTTGCTGCGGGGCTCAAATTGCTTTGCTGTGAGGTTCATTGCGGATTTTCTCCCAGCTCAAATCATACTGGGCGCATAACCGTAGGTCTCCTTATAGACTTTCGAGAAGTGCGACAGGTTCTTGAACCCGACATCGAAGCAGGCTTCCGTCACCCGTTTCTTGCCGGACTTTATCAACTCGTGCGCCGCCTCCAGCCGGCGTTTGATGATCCATTTCTGCGGCGTCAGGTCGCTCACCTTGGCGAAATCGCGCTTGAACGTCGCCAGGCTGCGGCCCGTGTAACTTGCGATCTCCTCCATCGACAAATCGTACATGTAATTCTCATTCAGATAGTCGATGATGTCTATTTTCCACGGATCGACGAAGTCGAACAGCGAAGCGTAGAGGTTCTTATCTGTATTGAGCAGTACATAAGCCCCCTCGATCATCTTGAGCTTCAACACGTCGTCGGAAGGTTGCACGCCTGCGTCAAAATAGGGAATCACCGACTCGAACAGGCTGCGGATGTCGGGACGGTTATTAGGCAATACGCGCAGGCTCACTTTTTCACGTTTCGATTCCACGGGAATCTCTTTCCGGTCGAGCGTCCGGTAGAACTCCCGCAGAAAGGGTTTCGTGAATTTTAGCACGACAGAACGGTACGGATACTCTGCATCGGCATGTTTCTGCAACCACATCCGGTTATCCCGCCGCATGAAAGCGCACTCGCCCGGATGCAACACCGTTTTCCTGCCGCGCTCCTCGATTTCGAGCTCGCCGGAACACAAATAGATAAGCGTATGCTCCCGGTTCTCGTGCGCGCAACCCCGGTCGTCGGTGAAAAAACTCGCTATCAAGACATTCGAGCAGTCGAATACATTTAATTGTTCCATATCGTCAACCTCTGTTTTTGCAAAGATAACGATTTATCTCGCCTCGCGCTTTGCTGTGAGGCTCAAATTCCGATTCTTTTCAGCCACGCTTCCACTCCGCCAGCACTCCCCGGCATGTCGATCCCAGCATCGTCCGGACGCCCGGGTGTGGTAATATCGTCCGGATCGAGGTCCTCCGGAAGAGTTGCCGGAATGTGCTTCGAATCCGGAGTAAGGCGGTAGATCTTCTGCATCGACTCGTTCAGATAGGTCGTCGCTCCATAGGTGAAGAACGGAACGATGGTCTTGCCGCTCAGATCGTAGGCTTCGAGAAAGGTGCAGACGACCATCGCAGGCTGGTGCCACCAACAGGGCGAACCGACGAAAATCGTGTCGTACCGTGCGATTGTCTCCGCAGCGGGCAGATTCGCCACACCGGGCCGCAGGTCGCCGTACGCCTCGCGTTGAACACGGTCGCTGTCATCGTAGGGATCCGCAGCATACGGATCGGCCGCTTCGATACGGTACACATCGGCTCCGGTCAGCGCTGCAATGCGTTCGGCCACGCGCTGCGTATTACCCGTCGCAGAGAAATAGGCGACCAAGATATTGCTGTTCCCGGCCGGCTGATCGGGTGTTTCCGGGTCGGAAGTCTTTTCGTCCGCCGAGCAGGCGCCCATCGCCGCCAGCGAAAAAAACAAAAACGGAATCAAAAGAATCTTTTTCATACTTCGTACATTATTTATCCGATTCGTCGAACGGATGGTTTTCTATTCGTTGCCGGCCGCCGGACCGAACCATTCGGCCGGGCCTTTCGACACCTGCGTGCCGATGGCGATATGCGTGAACTCGCTGTCGGGGGCCGCACCGTGCCAGTGCACCACGCCGGGGGCGATTTTCACCACGTCGCCGGGGCGCAGCTCGCGGACCGCTCCGCCCTTTTCCTGATACAGTCCCCTGCCGGAAGTGCAGAGCAGAATCTGACCGCCCGGATGCGCATGCCAGCCGTTGCGCACGCCGGGAGCGAAAGTCACGTTGCCGACCGTGCAGTCCATCGAATCGGCCGCCGTGACGAACATTTCGAGCCAGGCATCGCCCGTGAAATTCGGGTTGTTCTCCAGCAGCGAACCTTTGGCAAAAACATCCTCCGCCAGCTGCGTTTGCGCTGTTTCGGCCGCTCGGTTGCAGCAGGCACCCGACAGGACTGCGGCTGCAACGATAAGTATCCATTTCATATCGGTTCGTTATTTGAGGTATTGTCTGAAATAGCTGTCCAATTTGGGCAGCGTGATTGCCAGATATTCCGGACGGTCGTAGAGATCGACGTGCGTGGCCCCTTCGACGACGAACAGCTCCTTGGGCTCGGCAGCCTTCGCATAGGCGTCTTCCGAAAAGTAGGCCGACACGGCATGCTCGCCCACGATGAAGAGCAGCGGACGCGGAGAGATGGTCCCGATCTGCACGAACGGAAAGAAATTCATCATCGGCGCGAGGCTCGTATAGGAATAGTAACCCGTCGAATTGGGATGCTTGCCGCGCTCCGGATTGTCGTAATAGTCCAAAAACTCGCGGGCGTACTGCGGCGTCGAGGCATCGACCTTTTCCGGCAGGGCGCGAATGTCCTTGCGGGCGGCTCCGCCGTATTCCGCTGTGCGCTGTGCACCGACGGCATCGAGCGTCGCCATGCGCTGTTCATAGGTCATCGAGTCGCCCACGCCCTGACGGCGGGCACGGCCCATGTCGTACATGCTGACCGTCGCCACGGCTTTGATCCGGTGGTCGATTTGCGCGGCGCTCACCGAGTAGCACCCGCCGCCGCAGATGCCGACGACTCCGATCCTGTCCGCATCGACCGCCGGGTGGTTCGACAGGGAATCGACCGCCGCGCTGAAATCCTCGACACGCACTTCGGGCGATTCGATCCGGCGCGGATAGCCGCCGCTTTCGCCGTAATAAGAGGCATCGAAAGCCAAGGTAACATAGCCCCGCTCCGCCAGGCTGCGGGCATAGAGCCCCGAGGTCTGTTCCTTCACGCCTCCGAACGGATGGCCGACGATGATGGCGGCATATTTTTGGGCCGGATCGTAATCCGCCGGGAGATAAAGATCGCCGACCACGTCGATGCGAAAGCGGTTTCGGAACGAGACCTTCCGCACCTGCACTCCGTTCTCCACCGACACGACCGGCGTTGCGGAGTCGGCGAGCAGTCCTTTGCTCTGCAACACTTCGTCCAGCGCCACACGTCCGGCATCGGCTTCGCGGCGGCCGATCCGCCGTTCGACAATTGCCAGCAGGTGGCGCAGTTCATCGGGTGCGACTCCCGTGTTCAGGGCAATGCCCATGTGTCCCTTCATCATCGGCTCCACGCCTCCGACAGCGGCCAGTATCGCCACCGTGGCGATCTCCCGCTCGGCATGGGTCAGCACGTCGCGCTCGAAAAGGTCGGCGAAGAGGTGCTCTTTGAGAAACACTTCGATTTCGGGAGCCAGCACGGCGTAATCGGCTTTCGGCGCATCCGCAGGGATACCGGAGATCTCCGCGAGAATATCGCGTCCCCGTTCGTATTTCGGGCGGGCGTCGGTGATCGGCGACGCCTCGCGGCCCCAATTCACTTCGACACCGGCGGCCTTGCGCCCGTCGAGCACGCCGACCAAGGTTTGCAATCCGCGCAGAGCCCGCGGAAATCCGCAGTAGGCGTAGGCGTGCACCATCACCTCTTTCAGTTCGTTGACGGTCATTCCGTCGTCCAGCCCCGCAGCGAGGGCGGATTCCAGTCCGGCGAGGTCGCCCCGTCCCGTCAGGGCGGCGACCGCCGCGATGTGCTGTCGTTTCGTGTTCATAGCTTGTTCCGCTTTCGGGGTCTGTGCTGCGGCGAGCGAAGCGACGCAGAGCATCCCCATTCCCAACATGTACTTTTTCATGGCTTTTTTCATTATTTCCGGGATTTCAGTGTTCCGCCCGCACTGTGGCCGCGGACCGCAACCCCGGTTCGTCTTTTCCGACAATGCAAAAGTAGGAAGCGGATGAAGGCGCATCCATAGACGGATTACGGATTCAAGCACCAATTTTACGGTTCGTGCAAAGAGTGTCCACGACGGACCAACCCGTATTACGGATTCAAGAACCGATATTACGGATTCCGCCGGAACAGGGTTGTGCGTATCTGAAAATCGGTTACCTTTGTCCCGGAAAAACGAATGAATACTATGGGAACAATCGTAAAATTGGATTCGGTGCAGGACTACAACGAACTGCTGGGCGTGGAGACGCTGCATCCGCTGGTAAGCGTCGTCGATTTTTCGGAACTGGAATCCGTGCGCCACTGTCTCAAAAACTTCGGGTTCTACTGCATTTTCCTCAAGCACCTCGACTGCGGGCCGTTGCTCTACGGGCGCAACCGGTACGACTACCGGGAAGGAACGCTGGTCTTCATCGCTCCGGGACAGGTCTTCGGCATCGACGACGGCAAAATCCTGTACGGATACAAGGGATGGTGTCTGATGTTCCATCCCGATCTGCTGCGCGGAACATCGCTCGCCCGGCGCATGGCCGACTACTCGTTCTTTTCCTATTCGTCGAACGAAGCGCTGCACATGTCCGAACGCGAGCAGCAGATCATCATCAACTGCTTCCGCGAAATCCGGGAAGAGTTGCAGCACGCCATCGACAAGCACTCGAAACAGATCATCGCGGCCAATATCGAGGTGCTGCTCAACCATTGCGTCCGTTTTTACGACCGACAGTTCGTTACGCGCGAAAACGTGAATAAGGACCTGCTAACCCGTTTCGAAGAGTTGCTGCGGGACTATTTCACGTCGGACAAGCCTCAGTCGCGGGGTCTGCCTTCGGTGGCGTGGTGCGCCGACCGGCTGCACCTGTCGGCCAACTATTTCGGCGATCTGATCAAGAAGGAGACCGGAAAATCGGCGCAGGAGTACATCCAGCTGACCACCATCGACCGCGCCAAAGAGCTGCTGACCGAAGGCGGCAGGTCGGTCAGCGAAATCGCCTACGAACTGGGATTCAAATATCCGCACCATCTGAGCCGGCTGTTCAAAAAGGTGGTCGGCTATACGCCTAACGAATACAAAACCCTCTCGGCCTGAGAGGGTTTTATTTTTTCCGGGCGGACACTCGCCGTGAACCTGCACGCTCAGTCCTTCTGCCTGCCATGAAAACGGGGCCGGATTCCCGTCTTCCTTTCACCGTTTTTTACTGCGTACTACGATGCAGTTGGGCACGGCCCGTTCGCCGGCATGGTCGAAGCGGTGGTTGTCGTAGGGATGGTTGAGCACGCCTTTCCGGGCGGTCCAGAGCGTCGAGGAACCTCCTCCGTCGAGGTTCAGGGCTTCGACGAGCCCCAGCAGACGGGCGATATAGGCCGTTTCGGCGATGGTGGCGCCTTCGCCCTCGCCCCGGAAACGACCGTCGATGACGGCCATCACCACCTCGCCGTCGGCCCGCTTGCCGATCAGCGTGCGGGGATGACGGCCGGTGTAGAAAGTCTTGTCGGAATCGTATTCGACGATCCGGCCGCCGTCGATCAGCACGGGGCCCGCGGCCAGCACCGAACGGTAACGGCGTGCCACCTGCCGGTATTCCGACGTATCGCAGAAGAAAATATCCATCTTACGGCCTTTTTTGTCCTTGAAAGCGACAACGCCGTTGGTGCGGACCAGCTCCCTGGGGGTGGTGCGTCCCACGATCTTTCTATCAACCGACACGAACGTCACCGGCTCGAACGTCCTGACATCGAAATAACTGCCGTTGACGGCCATGTCCGCCCCGGCGGCCCTGCCCAGTTCGCTCACAGCCTCGGCCCGACGGTCGAGATGAACGATCCGCGTTTCAAATCCCCGCCGGGGATAACTGACGACGGAGATGCTCTGCCGGGAGCCGAACATATCGACCTGAGCATAGCGGCATCGGGCCCCTCCGCCGAGGTCGGAGACGCGCCATTCGGCAGTCACGAAAGCAATCGAATCGGCAGGGGAGGTCTGGGCCGCCGCCGCAAAGGCATACAGGGAGAGCAGTGCGCCGAGTGTAAATCTGATCATAACGGTCATTAAAAGCGAGGTTAAAACTAACCATTAAAAATCAATTTACCAAATCGGTACGATGACGGCCGGCACGCAGCCTCCGAAAAAACGGTCCGGACAGCAAATTCCGTCAAAAATTCGTATCTTTATCCGCCGGGCGCGCCCCGTAACACGAAACACAATACACACCGAATGATGAAAACTCACAGAATCCTATGGCTCGGCTGCTGTCTGGCGGTCGCAGGCTGCGGCGGCGACAAGTCCCCCGGCCGTAATTACGACAAGGAAATCGACCGGCTCATGGGCCGCATGACGCTCGCCGAGAAGATCGGCCAGATGAACCAGGTATCGGGCAAGAGCAATCCCACCGGCGTCCTGAAACAGTACTCGTCGCTCGAAGGACGTGTCCGCGAAGGCAAGATCGGTACCGTGCTCAATGTCACGGGAGCCGCCACGACGCGGGAACTCCAGCGGATCGCCGTCGAGGAGACCCGTTTGGGAATCCCCCTGATCTTCGCGCTGGACGTGATCCACGGCTACAAGACCATTTCGCCCGTACCCCTCGCCGAAAGCTGTTCGTGGGACATGGAAACGATCGAAGCCTCGGCCCGGATGGCCGCCGTCGAAGCCTCGGCAGCGGGTCTGCAATGGACTTTCGCCCCGATGGTTGACATCGCCCGCGACCCGCGCTGGGGCCGCGTCATGGAGGGAGCGGGGGAGGACCCCTACCTCGGATCGTGCATCGCCCGGGCCCGCGTCCGGGGATTCCAGGGCGGCGATCTCTCGGCATCGAACACCATCCTCGCCTGCGCGAAGCATTTCGCGGGCTACGGAGCCTCCGAAGGAGGCCGCGACTACAACACGGTGGACATCTCCGACCAGCGGCTGCGCGAACTCTACCTGCCGCCGTTCAAAGCCGCCGCAGATGCAGGCGCCGCGACTTTCATGAACTCGTTCAACGAACTCTCGGGCGTTCCTGCCACCGGCAACCGCTTCCTCGTGAAGCAGATCCTGCGCGGCGAGTGGGGCTGGGACGGCGTCATCGTCTCCGACTGGGGGTCCGTGGCCGAAATGATCCCCCACGGCGTCGCCGAGGACAAGAAACAGGCCGCGCTGCTGGCCGTAAAGAACGAATGCGACATCGACATGGAGGGCGGCTGCTATCCGAGTTCCCTCGAAGAGCTGGTGAAAGAGGGCAAGGTCTCCGAAAAGGAGATCGACCGCTCCGTCCGCCGCATCCTCCGGCTGAAATACGAGCTGGGACTCTTCGACGATCCCTACCGCTACTGCGACGAGCAGCGTGAAAAAGAGGTGACCCTCTCGGCAGCTCACCGCGAAGCGGCGCGCGACATGGCCCGCAAGTCGATCGTGCTGCTCGAAAACCGCAAGTCCGTGCTGCCCCTCGGCAAGCCCCGGTCCATCGCCGTCGTCGGACCGCTGGCCGACAGTCCGGTGGACATGCTGGGCGAATGGAGGGCCAAAGGCGACCCGAAGGAGGTCGTGACGATCCTCCGGGGCATCGAAAAGGCCGCCGGGGCCGGCACGCGCATCGTCCATGCCAAAGGCTGCAACGTCACGGGCAGCGACCGGAGCGGCTTCGCGGAGGCCGTCCGCGCGGCACGCGGCGCCGACGTGGTGATCGCCTGCCTGGGCGAGAGCGCCGACATGAGCGGCGAAGGCTACTGCCGCTCGGAACTGGGACTTCCGGGTGTCCAGCAAGAGTTGCTGAAAGAGCTTAAAAAGACCGGAAAACCCGTCGTCCTGCTGCTGAGCAACGGCCGTCCGCTGACGCTGGCGTGGGAGAAGGAAAACATCGAAACGATCGTTGAAACGTGGTTCCTGGGCACCGAGGCCGGAAACGCCGTCGCCGACGTGCTGTTCGGCAAATACAACCCCTCGGGCAAATTGGTCATGTCGTTTCCCTACAACGTCGGCCAAATCCCGGTCTACTACAACCACAAGCACACGGGGCGCCCGTTCGAGCCGAACCAGCGCTATGTGATGCACTATATCGACGCTCCGGTCGATGCCCTCTATCCGTTCGGCTACGGACTGAGCTATACGACGTTCGAATACGGCGTCCCGACGCTCAGCAGCGACCGGATGGCCGACGACGGCCGCATCACGGCGACGGTGAAAGTCGCCAACACCGGCGACTATGACGGCGAAGAGGTCGTACAGCTCTACATCCGCGACATCAAGGCGCAGATCACCCGTCCGGTGAAAGAGCTGAAAGGCTTCCGGAAAATCTTCCTCAAAAAGGGCGAATCCGCCGACGTGACCTTCGACATCACGCGCTCCGAACTGGAATACGTGCTGGCCGACGGCTCCGTCGTTTCCGATCCCGGCGAGTTCGAACTCTTCATCGGCGGCAGCTCCGCAGACCTCCGTCCCGTCCGATTCACAGTACTTCAATAAGCAATGATAACGATGAAAAAAACGCTTCTGCTGCTTGCAGCCTCCGTCGCCTGCGCCTTTCCCGCTCTGGCGCAGAAAACCTACACGCTCACCTCTCCCGACGGGCGTCTTCGAACGACCGTCGCGGCGGGCGATGCACTGGCCTATGCCGTCACGCTCGACGGACGACCGATACTGGACGCTTCGCCGCTCTCGCTGACACTGGACAACGGCACGACGTGGGGCATAGCCCCGCGTGTGGCAGGCGTCTCGCGCACGAGCGTCGATACCGCGATTCCGTCGCCGTTCTACCGCTCGGCGGAGGTCCGCGACCGCTACAACGGCCTTACGCTGAAGATGCGGGGCGACTGGTCGGTGGAATTCCGGGCCTACGACGACGGCGTTGCCTACCGCTTCGTGAGCCGTGCTGAAAAGCCTTTCAACATCGTGAGCGAACAGGCTGAATACCGTTTCCCCGCCGACTGCGCCGTGACGGTACCCTATGTACGCGACCATGCCGGCAACATCGACGCCCAATGGCGCAATTCGTTCGAGAATACCTACACCGAGACGACCCTTTCGAAGCTCGACGCCGGACGGCTGATCTTCCTGCCGCTGGTCGTGGACGCCGGCGACGGGGTGAAGGTCTGCATCACCGAAACCGATCTGAACGACTATCCGGGCATGTATCTGTGGAACGGCGACAGCGGGCAGCACCTCACGGCACGTTTCGCGCCCTATCCCAAACGTACGGAGCAAGGCGGATACAACAATCTGCAAATGGTGGTCAAAGAGCGCGAGGCGTTCATCGCCAAGGTCGAGGCTCCGCGCACGTTCCCGTGGCGCGTGGCCATCGTCGGCACGGACCCCGACCTCGCCGCCAGCGACCTGAGCTTCCTGCTGGCCGCACCTTCGAAAATCGACGACACGTCGTGGATCAAGCCCGGCAAGGTGGCCTGGGACTGGTGGAACGCCTGGAACATCTCGGGCGTGGACTTCCGGGCGGGAATCAACACCGAAACCTATAAATATTACATCGACTTCGCGGCCGCGAAAGGTATCGAATACGTGATTCTCGACGAGGGATGGGCCGTAAACAAAAAGGCCGACCTGATGCAGATAGTCCCGGAGATCGACCTGCCGGCGATCGTGGAGTACGGACGGCAGAAAGGCGTGGGCATCATCCTCTGGGCCGGCTACTGGGCCTTCGACCGCGACATGGAGAATGTCTGCAAACACTATTCGGAGATGGGCGTCAAAGGCTTCAAGGTCGATTTCATGGACCGCGACGACCAGCAGATGACCGCCTTCAACCACCGCGCGGCGGAGACGGCGGCCCGATACGGACTGATTCTCGACCTGCACGGCACGCACAAACCCGCGGGTCTGAACCGCACGTGGCCCAATGTGCTGAACTTCGAGGGCGTGCACGGTCTGGAGCAGATGAAGTGGAGCCCCGAATCGGTGGATCAGATGAAGTACGACGCGACGATCCCGTTCATCCGTCAGACCGCAGGCCCGATGGACTACACGCAGGGGGCCATGCGCAACGCCACACGGAAGAACTACCGTCCCGTCAACTCGGAGCCGATGAGCCAGGGCACGCGCTGCCACCAGCTGGCGTTGTACGTCGTGCTCGACTCGCCGCTGAACATGCTGTGCGACTCGCCGACGAACTACCTGCGCGAGGCGGAATGCACGGAGTTCATCGCCGCGATTCCGACCGTGTGGGACGAGACGCGCATTCTCGGCGGACGCATGGGCGAGTACATCGTCACGGCGCGCCGCAGCGGAGATACGTGGTACGTCGGCGCCATCACGGACTGGACGCCGCGCGACGTGGAGGTCGATCTCGCGCCGCTGGGCATCGGCGGCACGGTCGAGGCGACGATCTTCCGCGACGGCGTGAACGCCGACCGAAAAGCCTCGGACTACAAACGCGAAACGATCCGTATCGACACCGCCGAACCCCTGAAGATACACCTCGCACCCGGAGGTGGATTCGTCGCCGTGCTCGCCCCCGTCCGATAGCCGCCGCCGCTTCCGCCGTCCGTCGCATCGCTTAATAACGGTATCCGGACGCTCCGAAAACCCCGAAAAATAGGTATTGCCCCGCGCCGGAGAATGTCGTTACTTTGCGAAAAACCAAAAAACCGAAAGAGATGACTGGAATTTTTTACGGAAGTACGACCGGCACGACGGAGGCCGTCGCACAGGACATTGCCAAACAGCTCGGCGTAGCGTCCGCCGACGTTCACAACGTGGCGGACGCCTCGGCCGACGAGGCGAACAAATACGACCTGCTGGTGCTGGGTTCCTCGACATGGGGCAGCGGCGAACTGCAAGACGACTGGTATCCTTTCCTCGACGCCCTGAAAGCCAAGGACCTCGCCGGCAAAAAAGTCGCCCTGTTCGGCTGCGGCGACAGCGGTTCCTATCCCGACACCTTCTGCGACGCCATCGGGCTGATCTACGAAGGATTGCAGGACACGGGCTGCACGTTCGTCGGCTCCTATGCGCCCGAAGGCTACGACGTCACCGACTCACTGGTGTGCAGCGACGGCCGGTTCGTCGGACTGGCCATCGACGAGAGCGACCCGGGCAAGACCGACGCCCGCCTCGCCGCCTGGTGTGAGAACCTCAGAAACGTCTGACGATGAGTGCCAAGGATTTCAGCCGCCACGGTTCGATGAAACTCTTCATGCACCACATCTACGAGTTTCAGAAGGGTGTGCGCAGTCTGGTGCTGTGTACGATGTGCCGCACGTGCGCCGTGCTGGTCTGCGAACGGCTCGACCGGCTGGGGATCGACCACCTCACCCAGCCCGTCACCGACAGCAAGGTCAACCTCTATTTCGGCAACCGGCTGTGCCTGAACGCGGTGCGAACGTTCGTCCACAAGCCGCTCAACGAACTGACGCCCGAGGAGGACTTCATGCTCGGCGCCATGCTGGGGTACGACATCGCCCGGCAGTGCGAACGCTTCTGCAAGCGCAAACGCCTGCTGGCATGAGACGGAGAAGCCGCCGGAGATTCCGGCGGCTTCTCTTTTTTCGTCAGAGTCCGACGACCTCCCCGATGACGGGTTGCAGAACCGCGGGCAGCTCGTGCCCGGCCATCGCCGCAGCGGTCCTCAGCGGCTCGTCCCACGGATGCCGCGCCAGAGCGTATTTCGAATGGTGGACCGTCAGCACCTTCCGGGCTCCCAGGTCGGCCGCGGCCTGCGGCAGCTGATCGGGCAGCGTATGTATATAGCGCCAGTCGGCATCGTACTGCCCGTTTTCGAGAACGGCGAGGTCGATCTCCGGGAAGCGCTCTCCGATCTGCGCGAAATGGCTTCCGTAACCGCCGTCGCCGCCGATATAGATCTTCCGTGCGGAGGTCTCCAGCAGGAAAGAGGCCCACAGCGACTTATTGGGATTCAGCCCCCGGCCCGAGAAGTGACGCGATGTCAGGCAGAAGACCCGGATTCCCTCCACGGGGCTGGCATCCTCGTCCCAGTCCAGTTCGACGATCCGCTCCGGAGCGAATCCCCAGAGTTCGAAATGTTCGCCGACACCCAGCGGACAGACGACCTTTCCGATGCGGTCTTTCAGTTCGCGGACCGTACGGTAATCGAGATGGTCCCAATGGTCGTGGGTGATGACGAGCAGATCTATCGCAGGCATATCCTCCGGGCGGTAGAGGTCGCTGCCCGGAAAGGCCCTGTTCAGAAACCCCAGCGGAGCGGCGCTCCGGAAAACCGGGTCCACGAGAATCCGCCGCCCGCCCGAAAGGATCAGGTAGGAGGAGTGTCCGAACCAGACCAGCTGCTCCCGCGCGGGGTCGAGCTCCCGCAAATCGGTCCTGACGGCAGCCACGGGCACCGCCGGACGCAGGTTATCGGTCGAACGGAACAGAAAACCCAGCATGGTCCGCACACGTCCCCGGTCCGCGGTAATCTGCGGGGTGCGCTCCCGGTTGCGAAACTGCCCGTCGCGGTAGTTGGGCGAGCGTTCGATCCGGGCCAGCCGCTCCCCGCGGGGCAGCCGTCCGAACGAAGGTCGATGGATGAAGAGCGCGACCGCAGCGGCCAGCAGACAGACGATTCCGAGAAGCAGAAGCATGACACGTTTTGTTTTTCGGCGGAACATTCGTAATAGCGTTTTGACAATGTACAAATATAAACCCGTTTTTCCGGTCTTTCGGTATACGGATTCCGGATTTTATTACCGTAATTACACCTTTTCTTAACAAAAACAGGCATTTCGGCATCATATTCGCCCGATTTGCACCGGGAGGAGAGGCAGATTGACAAAAAATCCTAATTTTGCAATCCAAATACCGGACATCCGAACCAGGCAATCAATACACACGATGTCAAGCAATGAAAATATCCCGTGATAAAATCAGGCAGCAGGCACTCCTGACAGGACGCCGCACGCTGGAACTGGGCAAAGAGGCAGGCGGCAGGGTCCGCCGCTTTTCCAGACGCACCTGGATCATCCTCGGCGGAGCCGCCGTCGTGGCGGCCGGAGGGCTGTGGTGGTGGCTGCGTCCCGAGCCCGCAAAACCCGTCTGGCCGGTGGTCGAGGTCGAACCCGTCCAGACCGACGATATAGAACTTTACGGCGAATACGTCGGACGCATCCGCGCCCAGCAGTTCGTCGAAATCCGCGCCCGGGTGGAGGGCTTCCTCGAAAAAATGCTTTTCGAGGAGGGAACCTACGTCAAGAAGGGGCAGCCGCTGTTCATCATCGACCCCAAGCTCTACGAAGCCCGGGTAAACAAGGCGAAGGCACAGCTGAACAAAGACAAGGCTCTGGAACTCAAGGCCGACCGCGACCTGAAACGCATCCGCCCGCTCTACGAGCAGAACGCCGCGAGCCAGCTGGACCTCGACAACGCCATCGCCTCCTACGAAAGCGCCACGGCCTCCGTGGCGATGAGCGAGGCCGACCTCACGCAGGCCGAAACCGCCTTGAGCTACACGACCGTCAGTTCGCCGCTGTCGGGCTATATTTCCGAGCGCAGCGTCGACATCGGCACGCTCGTAGGTCCCAACGGCAAATCGCTGCTGGCGACGGTGGTCAAGAGCGACACCGTGCGCGTGGACTTCAGCATGACGGGACTCGACTACCTCAAAAGCAAGGCCCGCAACGTCAACCTGGGCCAGAAGGACTCCACCCGCAAGTGGGACCCCTACATCACCATCACGCTGGCCGACAACACCCAGTATCCGCTGCGCGGACTGGTCGACTTCGCCGATCCGCAGGTCGACCCCGAAACGGGAACCTTCTCCGTGCGCGCCGAGATGGCCAACCCCGACCGCATCCTGCTGCCGGGACAGTTCACGAAGGTGCGCCTGCTGCTCGACGTGCGCGAAGACGCCACGGTCGTGCCGACCAAGTCGGTCGTCATCGAGAAGGGCGGCGCCTACATCTTCGTCATACGGCCCGACAGCATCGCCGAACGCCGTCTGATCGAACTCGGCCCCGAGGTCAACAACCGGGTGATCGTCGAACGCGGCGTCGTTCCCGGCGAGAAGATCGTCGTGGAGGGTTTCCACAAACTGACGCACGGCGACAAGGTCGACCCCGTGCCGGTCCCCGAAAAAAGCAGTGCAACCGAGACGGAGGCGTCTGAAAAATAGCGAGCCATGAAATCGGATTTCTTTATCGACCGGCCCGTGTTTTCAACCGTCCTGTCGGTGGTCATCGTGATCGTCGGCCTGTTAGGACTGGTGATGCTCCCCGTGGACCAGTATCCGCGCATCGTGCCCCCGGTGGTCAAGATCTCGGCCTCCTATCCGGGAGCCAGCGCCCAGACCGTGACGCAGGCCGTGGCGACGCCCATCGAACAGGAGCTGAACGGAACCCCCGGCATGCTCTACATGGAGTCGACGAGCAGCAACTCGGGAGGTTTCTCCGCCACCGTGACCTTCGACATCGACACGGACGCCGACCTGGCGGCCGTCGAGATTCAGAACCGCGTGAAGCAGGCCGAGGCGCGCCTCCCGGCCGAAGTCATCCAGAACGGCATCTCGGTCGAAAAGCAGGCTTCGAGCCGGCTGATGACCATCACGCTGCTGTCGAACGACCCCAAGTTCGACGAAATATACCTTTCGAACTACGCCACGCTCAACGTGCTGGACATGTTGCGCCGCGTGAAGGGCGTCGGCAGCGTCTCGAACGTCGGCAGCCGCTACTACGCCATGCAGATATGGGTGCAGCCCGACCGGCTGGCCAACCTCGGGCTGACGGTGCAGGACCTGCAAAAGGCCCTCAAGGACCAGAACCGCGAATCGGCGGCGGGCGTACTGGGCCAGCAGCCCATCACGGACCTCGACGTCACGATCCCGATCACCGCCCGCGGACGCCTTTCGTCGGTGGGCGAATTCGAGGAGATCGTCGTCCGCGCCAACCCCGACGGATCGCTCATCCGCCTGCGCGACGTGGCGCGCATCTCGCTCGAAGCCTCGTCGTACAGCACCGAGAGCGGCATCAACGGCGGCAATGCGGCAGTGATGAACATCAACATGCTGCCGGGCGCCAACGCCATGGAGGTGGCGCGCTCGGTGCGCGAGACGATGGAGGAGATCAGCCGCAGCTTCCCCGAAGGCATCTCCTACAAGATACCGTTCGACATGACCTCCTACATCTCGCAGTCGATCAGGGAGGTCTACCACACACTGTTCGAAGCCCTGCTGCTGGTGATCCTCGTGGTTTTCCTCTCGCTGCAAAACTGGCGCGCGACGCTCATCCCGACCATCGCCGTGCCGATCTCGCTGATCGGTACGTTCGGCGTGATGCTGGCATTCGGATTCTCGCTCAACATGATGACCCTGCTGGGCCTGATCCTGGCCATCGGCATCGTCGTGGACGACGCCATCGTGGTGGTGGAGGCCGTCGAGCGCATTATGAACGAGGAGGGGCTATCGCCCTACGAAGCCACGAAAAAGGCCATGAGCGGACTGGGCAGCGCCATCATCGCCACATCGCTGGTGCTGTGCGCCGTGTTCGTTCCCGTGAGCTTCCTTTCGGGCATCACCGGCCAGCTCTACCGCCAGTTCACCATCACGATCGCCGTGTCGGTGCTGATCTCGACGTTCGTGGCCCTGACCCTCTCGCCGGCCCTCTGCGCCCTGATCCTGCGTCCCGATTCGGGCAAGCGGAAAAACCGCCTCTTCCGCCGCATCAACATCTGGCTGGGCAGCGGAACGAAGTTCTACGAGCGGATGATCCGCGGCGGCGTGCGCCACTCGAAACGCATGCTGGCGCTGTTCGGACTGACTCTCGTGGCGCTGTGGGCGCTCAACAAGATCGTGCCCCAGAGCTTCATGCCGCAGGAGGACCAGGGCTATTTCACCGTCGAGCTGGAACTTCCGGAAGGAGCCACGCTCGAACGCACGCGCCGCGTGACAGACCGCGCCATGAAGTACCTGATGTCGCTCGAAGACGTGGAATATGTGCTCAACGTCACCGGATCAAGCCCCCGCGTGGGCACCAACCAGTCACGCAGCCAGTTGACGGTGATCCTCAAACCGTGGGAGGAGCGCAAAAGTTCGAACATCCGCCGGCTGATGAACGACATCCGCGAGGAGATGCGCCGTTATCCCGAAAGCAAGGTCTACCTCTCGACGCCGCCCGTCATTCCGGGACTGGGCGCCTCGGGCGGTTTCGAAATGGTGCTCGAAGCCCGCGGCAACGCCTCGTACGGCGACCTTCAGCGGGCCGTGGACACGCTGCTGCACTACGCCTCGAAGCGCAAGGAGCTGACGGGACTCTCGTCGTCGATGCAGAGCGACATCCCGCAGCTCTATTTCGACGTGGACCGCGACAAGGCCCAGATGCTCGGCGTCCCGATGGCCGACATCTTCTCGACGATGAAGACCTTCACCGGATCGGTCTACGTCAACGACTTCAACATGTTCAACCGCATCTACCGCGTCTATATCCAGGCCGAAGCCCCGTACCGGGCGCAGCGGGAAAATCTCGGGCTGTTCTTCGTCCGGGGCGCCGACAAGGCGATGATTCCCATCACGGCGCTCGGCACGACCTCCTACACCACGGGACCGGGCACGATCCGCCGCTTCAACATGTTCAACGCGGCGACCATCTCGGGCGAGGCGGCGCAGGGATACAGTTCGGGACAGGCCATGGCCATACTCGAACAGATCGCACGCCGCCACCTGCCGTCGACGATCGGCGTCGAGTGGAGCGGACTTTCCTATCAGGAAAAGCACGTCAGCGGCCAGACGGGCTACGTGCTGGCGCTGGCCTTCCTCTTCGTCTTCCTGTTCCTCGCGGCGCAGTACGAGAGCTGGCTGATCCCCGTGGCGGTGATCCTCTCGCTGCCGATCGCCGGCATCGGCGCCTACCTGGGCAACTGGGCCTGCGGACTGGAGAACAACATCTATTTCCAGATCGGACTGGTGATGCTGGTGGGTCTGGTGGCCAAAAACGCCATCCTGATCGTCGAGTTCGCCAAGGACGAGGTCGAAAAGGGCCGCGACATCCTCACGGCCGTCATTCTGGCCGCACGCCTGCGCTTCCGGCCCATCGTCATGACTTCGCTGGCCTTCATCCTCGGCATGCTGCCGCTGGTCTTCGCCAGCGGTCCCGGATCGGCCAGCCGGCAGGGCATCGGCACGGGCGTCTTCTTCGGCATGCTGGTGGCCATCACCGTCGGCATCGTCTTCGTGCCGTTGTTCTTCGTCTGGGTGTATAAACTGAAGGAAAAATGGAGTACGCGATGAAACGAAGCACTTTATATATCTTCGGAGCCCTGCTGCTGACTCTGGCGGGAGGCTGCTCCGTGCAGAAGAAATGCCCGGCCCCGGAGCTGAACCTCCCCGCCGAGATCGTCGCCGGACGCACCGATTCGCTGACCATCGGCGACATGGCCTGGTGGGAGGTCTACACCGACACGACGCTCTGCCGACTGATCGGCCGCACGCTCGACCGCAACCGCAACATGCAGTCCGCCGAAGCGCGCATCCGCCAGCTGGAGGAGCTCTACCGGGTGAGCAAGGCGGCCCGGCTGCCGTCGCTCGGAGGGTTGGTGCTCGCCGACAACGAGACCAACGATTACTACGGTGAGGCCCACAAGAGCGACGCCGAATTCAGCGTCAAGGCGACCCTGAGCTGGGAAGCCGACCTGTGGGGCAACCTGCGGTGGGCCAAACGCAAGGGCGCGGCGGAATACCTCGCCTCGGTCGAGGCGGCCCGGGCCATGCAAATGACGCTCGTCGCCGAGGTGGCCACGGCCTATTTCGAGCTGACGGCGCTGGATCACGAACTGGACGTGGTGCGCCGCACGGTAGAGACCCGCGAGGAGAGCATGCGGCAGGCCCGGCTGCGTTTCGAAGGCGGCCTGACCTCCGAGACGGCCTACCAGCAGGCGAAAGTCGAGCTGGCGAGCGCCTCGGCGCTGATTCCCGACCTCGAACTGAAAATCGCCCAAAAGGAGAATCAGATCTCGGTGCTCGCGGGAGGCTATCCCGCCCGCGTGTCGCGCAGCAAGATGAACCTGAATGTCACGATGCCCGACTCGCTGGCCATAGGAGTGCCCTCGACGCTGTTGCAGCGCCGTCCCGACGTGCGGCAGGCCGAGCAGAACCTAAAAGCCGCAATGGCAGCGGCCGGCATGGCCTATGCCGACCGGTTCCCGCGGCTGACGATCTCGCTGACGGGAGGACTCGAAAACGACGCCCTCAAAGGACTCATCGAATCCCCGTTCTCCTATGCCGTCGGCAACCTCACGGCGCCGCTGTTCGCCTTCGGATCGAAACGGGCGAAATACCGCGCGGCGCTGGCGGCCTACGACCAGGCGCGGCTGGCTTACGAACAGAAGGTGCTGGAGGTCTTCCGGGAGGTCAACGACGCCGTGGTCGCCTATCGCAACATGCGCAGGACCGCCGAACTGAAATTCAACCTCAAAGAGGCGGCCCGGCAGTATGTCGTGCTGGCCAAGTTGCAATACATAAACGGGGTGATCCGTTACATCGACGTACTCGACGCCCAGCGGAAATTCTTCGACGCGCAGGTCGAGGAGAGCAAGGCCGTGCGCAACGAACATCTGGCGCTGGTCGGGCTCTACAAGGCCCTCGGCGGCGGATGGGATACCCCGGAGCGCGAAAAGAAAGGCTGACCCCGACGGTCAGCCTTTTTTCTTCCCCAGTTTGGCCCGGATGCGGCTCAGCGACTGCGGCGTGATCCAGAGGTAGGAGGCGATGTGTTTCAGCGGCACGACCTGCAACAGTTCGGGACTCTCGGCCATCAGCGTCCGGTAACGCTCCTCGGCCCGCGGGGCCCCACCCGAAAGAATCCAGTTTTCAAGCGCCATAAACTGCTCCTCGAAGAGCCGCCGTCCGAAGTTGGCCGCCCCGACCGACGAGGCGAAAAACTCCTCCAGATCGGCTTTGGCGATGCCGTACAGCTCGGCGTCGCACATCGCCTCGATGGTGATCTGCGAAGGAGCGTTGCCGACATATCCCCACGTCGAAAAGAGCGCCTCGCCCTCGCCGGCGAACCACACCGAAACATCTGCACCGTCGTTGCAGTAGCGGCCCAGCCAGATGCCGCGGCTCACGACGTAGAAATCGGAATTGCGTTCGCCCTCGCGGACCACACATTCGCCCTTCCGGAAAGTCCGTCGCTCCATCCGTTCCACGAGCCGCCGGCACTCCTCAGGGGGAAGGTTGTATTTCCGGCTGAATTTTTCGATAAAAGCCTCCATGCCTTACAGATTTGAGAAGACAAAGATAGCACAAAATCGAACAACCGGCCCCTTTTCAGCCGCAAGCCATGCTGCAACCCTCTAAAACCTGCTTTTCAAGCGGGTCCGATAGTAGATCGCCATGACGACCCCGAAGGTAAGCACCTCGGCCAGCGGCACGGCCAGCCAGATGCCCTCGACATCCAGCAACAGGGGCAGTCCGAAGAAGCAGAGCACCATGAAGACGAATCCGCGCAGGAGGGTGACCAACATGGCCGGACGCGCCCGCTCGACGCTCTGGAAATAACTGATCGCCACGATGTTCACGGCAAAAAAGACGAATCCCGACGCGAACAGCGGAAGCCCCCGGACGGCGATGTCGTAAGCGGGACAGGCGCTGTCGATGAACATGGCCACGATTTCGCGGCTGAAAAGCGCCGTCACGCCGAAGAAACCCAGTCCGGCCGTCAAGGCCGTCATCAGCGCCAGCCGGAACGCCTTGCGCACGCGCGCGTCGTTGCCCGCGCCGAAATTGTAGCTCAGGATCGGCTGTGCCGACTGGCCGATGGCATTGTAGACCATGAAGATAATCGGAAAGAAGTAGCAGGCGATGCTGAACGCCGCCACGCCGTCCTCGCCCAGATAGCGGATAAAGACGTGGTTCCCGGCGAACATCATCGTCGCAATGGCTCCTTCGCACAGGAAGGTCGAGAGTCCCAGCCGGCACATGTACTCCACATTGCGCAAGGTCAGGCGCATGCTTTTGCGGCTCAGTTTCACACGGCAGAAACGCACGACCCGCCGGCGGCCGCTCAGATAGACGAGGATCATCCCCGCACCCACGATATAGCCCAGGCTCGTGGCCAGCGCGGCGCCCGTCATTCCCCAGCCGAAGATGAAGATGAACACGTAGTCCAGCGCGATATTGATGACCGCCGGAACGGCGTTGCAAAGCATGGCGTAATTGGGCGACCCGTCGAGACGGATAAAGAACATCCCCGAGCTGAGCAGGGCGCTGAAAGGCAGGAAAGGCGCGAACCAGTGCATGTACTCCACGGCCAGCGGCAGCAGGCGGTCCGAGCTGCCCAGCAGCCGGGCAACTGCGGGAGCGTACCAGGTAATGAGGAAGCTGTATGTCGCCAGCAGCAGCGACGAAACCACCACGGCCTGCGTCACGTTGATACGCGCGACCTTGACTTTCCCCTGCGAGAGGTGGATCGAGGCCACGACCGAGGCCCCGACGCCGAACATCAGCCCGACGCCCGTGCTGATGAGGAACAGCGGGGCGGTGATGTTGACCGCGGCCAGGGCGTCGCTGCCGATGCCGCGGCCCACGAAAATCCCGTCCGTGATGACGAACACGGCCGAGAAAATCATCCCCAGCACGGTAGGAATCAGCAGTTTGCGGAACAATTTCGGAACGTCCATGCAGCCGAAATCAATACTGTCTTTCATAAGGCTCGTTTTTTGGAGTGCAAAGATACGCGCTTGCGGCCGGGCAAAAATTAACATTTGGTAAAAAAAGCCCCTCCGAGGGGAGGGGCCGTATGCGGGGCGTCAGAGAGTTCCCCGTTTGAGCTGCTCGACGAAACGGTCGATGCGGCGCAGCTGCTGCGGGATTTTGATCGACTGCGGGCAGTGCGACACGCATTGGTCGCAGCCGATGCAATGGCTCGCCTGCCGGAGCTTTGGCACCGAACGGTCATAGCCGACGAGAAACGCCCGCCGGGCTTTCCGGTAAGCGGGGTCCTGCCGGTCTTTCGGGACGTTGCCCTCGTTCACACAGCGGTTGTAGTGGGCGAAAATCCCCGGAATGTCCAGTCCGTAGGGGCAGGGCATGCAGTACTGACACTCGGTGCAGGGCACGGTGGGGTATTTCAGCATCACCTGCGCCGTGTCCTCCAGCAGCGCCAGTTCGTCGTCGGTGCAGGGTTCGAGCGGCGAATAGGTGCGGATATTGTCCTGCAAATGCTCCATGTAGGTCATGCCGCTCAACACGGTCAGCACCCCGGGGTAGGAACCCGCGAAGCGGAACGCCCACGAAGCGGTGCTTTGCGTCGGACGGCGTTCTTTGAGCCGTTCGCTCAGATGGTCGTTCAGCCGCGAGAGACGGCCGCCCAGCAGCGGCTCCATGATCACGGCCGGAATGCCGCGCTTTTCCAACTCGCCGTACAGGTAGTCGGCATTGACGTTGCGGCCCCCGGCATGCTTCCAATCGACGTAGTTCATCTGTATCTGCACGAAGTCCCACACGGCCTCGCCCCGGTCATGCATCGCCAGCAGATGGTCGAAGACCTTCCGGTCGCCGTGGAACGACCACCCGAGGTTGCGGATGCGCCCCGCCTCGCGTTCGCGCAGGAGAAAGTCGAGCACGCCGTTGTCGATGAACCGTTCGTTGAAGGTCTCCACGCCTTTGCCGCCGCCCACCGAGTGCAGCAGGTAGTAGTCCAGATAATCGACCTGCAATTCGGCCATCGACCGGCGGTACATGGCCAACGAATTTTCGCGCGTGAAATTCGAGAAATTGGACATCTTCGTGGCGACGAACACCTTCTCGCGCGGATGGCGTTTGAGGGCGATGCCCGTGGATTTTTCGGAAAAGCCCTGCACGTAGACGGGCGCCGTATCGAAATAGTTGACCCCGTGGGCAACGGCATAATCGACTAACTCGTTGACGGCCTCCTGGTCGATCGGATTCCCGTCGGCCGCAGGCGTCTCCAGCAGCGGCCAGCGCATGCAGCCGTATCCCAGCAGCGACACCCGGTCGCCGGTCGCCGGCGTCGTCCGGAAGGTCATCCGGTCGGTCGGGACTTCACCGACAGCGGCGGCAGCCCCCGGGCCCCGCTTTCCGCAGCCGTAAATCCCCGCGGTCGCGGCGGCGGCCCCGGCACCGAAGAGTTTCAGAAACTCGCGGCGGTCTATCTTTTTCTTCTCCATCTCTTCGCTTTTTAGATGATTCGCTGACGTTGGTGGCCTTCGACATAGATTGCGCTGAACGGACGCGCCGGGCAAAGGTTCTCGCAGGCTCCGCAGCCGATGCAACGCTCTTCGAGCACGGCCGGAATGCGCGGCGACTGCGGATCGCCGGGATCGCGGGGCACCATCTTGATCGCCCCCCGCGGGACAATGGCGGGAGCAGTTGTTGCAGTGCACGCCGTCGGTGTTGACCACGCAGTTTTCGGCAATCCACACCGCATGGCCTATCTGCGTCGCCGACTTCTCCGCGAAGTCCGCGAGGCGGATGGCGTCCGTGGGGCACACCTCGGCGCAGCGGGCGCACTCCGGACGGCAATAACCGCGCTCATACGACATCTCGGGCTTCATCAGCATCAACAGCCGCCCCGAAGGACGCAGCACCTGATTCGGGCAGGCCGACACGCACAACTGGCACGAGGTGCAATGCGTCGTGAAGCGGCGCAGATTCTGCGCTCCCGGAGGCAGGATCGGCACGGCACGGTCCGGGATCTTCTTCTCCTCGATCACGGCCAGTCCGCCATCGACCTTCTTCTCCTGCGCACGCAGGGCGGTGTAAGCGAAGAGCCCCAGCACGCCGAAGAACCGGCGCCGCGAAGCGTCGGTCCGAGGTTCCCCGGCAGGGGAAGCCGACGGCCGTTCCGGCCGCCGCAGGGTATAGGTGATGGCCCCCTGATGACAGGATTCGAGACAATCCATGCAAGCCACGCAACGGCTGTAATCGATCGTATGGTTCGCCGGGTCGATGCACGACGCCTTGCAGCTGCGGGCGCAGAGTTTGCAGCCGTTGCATTTCGACACGTCGAAACGCGGCCGGAACAGCGAGCGGCGGGACAACACGCCCAGCAGCGTTCCCACCGGGCAGACCGTGTTGCACCACGTGCGTCCGCTGCGCCAGGCGAGGAAGGATAGTCCCGCGAACGTCACGACGGCGATGAGGAACATCCCGAGGCTCTTCATCCACACCTCCACCGAATAGAAAGCGTAGCTGTCCATCCGCTCGGCGATCCAGGCCAGTCCGTTGTTGCCCCACGCATAGATCGGCGCGAAAAGATTCGATGCGATCCGGCCGTAGGCGCTGTACGGGGCGATCAGCCAGCCGACGCCCGCCAGCATCGCCGCGACGAACACCGCCAGCATCGTCCAGCGCAGCCACGTGAGCGCGGGAGAGTAGCTGAAGCGGTAGCGGTGCTTTTTACGCCGCCCCGCGAACCACGACACGATGTCCTGCATCACCCCCAGCGGGCAGATGACCGAACAATAGACCCGTCCGAAAAGCAGGGTCAGCGCCACGAGCGCCAGCACCACGCCGACGTTCACGGCCAGCAGGGCGGGCAGGAACTGGATTTTCGCCATCCTCCCGAACCACGCATGGAGCGTCCCCGTAAAGTCGAGGAACAGCAGGGTAATCAGCAGAAAGAAGAGGACCGCCGCAACGATCCGGATTTTTCGCAGCATCTCTATTTAAGTTTGTTATACGGCATTTTCACGCCCGCAGGCCCAGTTCATACGCCTCCTGCATCGCGGGCGAGGATTCGATCTCCCCGACGTGCCAGGCCCCGACGCCGTAGACCACGCCGCGCTCCACAGGTCCTTCGAGACAGTCGAGGAATCCGCGGAAACACTCCTCCGTGCGCTCCATCATCGGAATGCTCTCCTCAGCGGCCGTCAGGATAAAGTAGAACTCCTTGTCGGTCATCTCGGTATAGCGGGCGCAGCAGCGGTCGATCAGCGTCTTCATCTGGCCGCACACCGTGTAAAAATAGACCGGCGTGGCCATCACGATCACATCCGCGGCGACCATCTTCTCCAACACCCCGGCGGCATCGTCCCGCTGGGGGCAGGGATGCTCGCCGTTGTAGCAGCGGTTGCACCCCGTACAATAATTGATCTTCAGGTCTTTGAGAAACACCTTCTCGACTTCGAGACCCGCCTCGCGGGCTCCCTCCATGAAACGGTCGCACAGCAGGTCGGAATTTCCGCCGCGCCGCGGACTGGATGAGATTATCAAAACTTTCCTGGCCATATCGTCAATGCAGATTATTCACGTCATTCGTCATTCAGGCAGCACTTCGTTCAGGCATCCGATGGCGTTCAGCGTCCGCGGATAGCCTATGTAGGGCAGAAGCTGCGTCACGACGGCCAGCAGGACAGCCTTGTCGTTGCCGAGGTTCACGTTGCCGGCGATGTGCCCCTTCACCTGCGGTTCGCAGCCGCCGAGCGACACGAGCAGCGAGAAAGTCACCAGCTCGCGCGTCTTCACGTCCAGTCCCCCGCGGGTCAGGAAATCCCCGAAGCAGTTGTCCGACAGATATTGCTGGATATGCTTCTGATTCTCGGGAGCCGCCTCCCGCATCGCGTCGATATGCCCGGCGCCGAAGATCGACCGCTGCACGGCCAGTCCCTTTTCGAAACGGTCCGCAGGGGTCGTCGTTGACTGTCCTTCGAGAGGCAGGCCGACGCCGCGGGCCTCCAACACGTCGTTGGCCGCCCCGATGAAATCGGCGACCTTCGCCATGCCGACATAAGGAACCGCCTGATAAAGAACCTCTTTCACCTCAACGGGCGTAACGCCCGCCCCGAGCGCCGCATCGAGCGTCGCCCGGAATGCGGCGCGGCCCTGCGAAGCGACGTTCGACGCCAGAATGCACATCAGCCGCGTCCGGGCGTCAAGGCCGCCGTGTCCGAGCACCTCGCCGAGCGCAAAGTTATCAAAAATTTCGAATAATTCGGGATCTTTCGCCCCGTCCACCGGAATTCCTTCGGAAAAAACCGGACGCGAAGCCGTCGCCGCATCATACTGCGCATCATCGACGGGTTCCAGCCACATGTTCACATTGGTCGCAGGGTTGCACTCGACGGCCAGATGGGAGAACCAGCTGTCGGGAGCCGCCCCGTGCCAGTGCACCACGTCGGGAGCGATCTCCACCACGTCGCCCGGCAGCAGCTCCCGGGCCGGCCGGCCCTTTTCCTGATAGTAGCCCCGTCCGCCGACGGCGATCAGAAGCTGACCGCCCGTATGGCTGTGCCAGTTGTTGCGGCATCCGGGCGAGAAGGTGACGTTCGACACGGGGACGTTCAGCGCCGCGTCCGTCGTCAGGCGGGCCAGCCAGGCCTGCCCGGTAAAATACTTCGAAAACTGTTCCGGAAGCGGTTCGCCCTGCGGAAACATCTGTTGAAAAGTCTTTTCGTTTTCCATACGTCTCTCTTGTGCCGGCAGCGTGCCCGCCGCCAGGACGGACACGACACCGAACACGGTTAAAATCCATAATTTCCGTTTCATAGCTCAATTCATGACTGTGACGACATCCTCTACGATCTGTCCGGGCGTGAGCCGGTTTTCGCGCAGGAACTCTTCGGGATCGAAGCGGTCTGCGAACTCCTTCCGGGCCCCGCAGTTGAGCACCTTCATCTCCGACGTGCCGTAGAAGCGTGCGATCTTCTCGCCGAAACCGCCGTCCAGCACGCCGTCTTCCAGCGTCACCACCAGCCGGTGATCGGCTTTCAGTTCCGACAGCAGCGCTTCGTCGATGCCGGTAATGTAGCGCGGATTGATCAGCGTGGCTTCGATTCCCGTCCGCTCTTTCAGCAGCTCCGCAACCTCCTCGCCGAGCCCGAAGAAGGAGCCCAGCGCCACGACGGCCACGCCGCTTCCCCGACGGACAACCTCGTAGCGGTTCAGTTCGCCGTAATCCGCCGCGACGAACCCCTCGCGCGAGGAAACCTCCGCGGCCGGAACGCGGATGGCCACGGGGTGCTCGGTCTGGCGCATGCTCCAATCCAACATGGCGAAATACTCCTCCCGGCAGGTCGGAGCCAGATAGACCAGATTCGGAATGTTCCCCAGCAGCGGAATGTCGAAGAAACAGAGGTGCGTAACGTCGTTCATCGCCGTCAGCGAGCCCCAGAAAACCAGCAGCACGGCCGGATTGCCGTTGATGCAAAGGTCCTGCGAAAGCTGGTCGTACGCCCGCTGAATGAACGTGCTGTAAACCCCGTAGACGGGTTTGCCGCCGCCCTTGGCAATTCCGGAGGCCAGGGCCACGGCATGCTCCTCGGCGATGCCGACATCCACGAACTGCGCCCCGGCCTCCCGGCGGCGCTCCGGCGTGAAGCCCATCACCGACGGGGTTCCCGACGTAATGGCCACCACGCGCGGGTCCTGCTTCATCCGTTCGAGCAGATAACGCGCCGTCAGCGCATCGTACCCCTCCGCTCCGGCCGGAGCCGTCGGTTCGCCCGTCGCCAGGTCGAACGGCGCCCGCCAATGGTAGGTCTCCCTGTCCTGCTCGGCACGGGCGTATCCCTTGCCTTTCAGCGTATTGATATGCACGACGATGGGATGCGCCGCATCCTTCACGGCGGAGAACGCCCCGATCAGAGCCCCCACGTCGTTGCCGTCGGCGACATAGCGATAATCGAAGCCCATCGCCCGGAAGAAGTTGCAGGCGCAGTTTCCGCCGCTCTCGCGCAGCTCTTGCAGATTGCCGTAGAGCCCGCCGTGATTCTCGGCAATGGACATCTGGTTGTCGTTCACGACGACGATGAAATTCGTGCCCAGTTCGGCAGCGTAGTCCAGCCCCTCGAACGCCTCGCCTCCGCTCAGCGATCCGTCGCCGATAACGGCCACGACATTCCCTTCGCCGCCCTGCAAGTCGCGGGCCTTGGCCAGTCCTCCCGCCAGACTGACCGACGTGGAGGTATGGCCGATGACGAAGTGGTCGTGTTCGCTCTCCGATGGTTCGGAATAACCCGAAACCCCGTCGTATTCCGCAGGATCGAGGAACGCCCGGCGGCGTCCGGTCAGCATCTTGTGCACGTAACTCTGGTGCGAAACGTCGAAGACGAGCTTGTCTTTCGGCGAATCGAAAACATAGTGCAGGGCCACGGTCGCCTCGACCATGCCCAGATTGGGCCCGAAGTGCCCGCCGTGCGCACTGACCTTGTGCAGCAGCGCTTCACGTATCTCACCGCTCAGCAGGGTGAGTTCCCCGACGGAAAGCCGTTTCACATCTGCCGGGGAGTCGATTTTCTCCAAATACATATCGTTTCTGTTTTTATCAGGTTCGTTCCGTCCGCCCGTCGGCGGGTTCACAGTGCAAAAATAGGGTGGTTCGTGCAATAAATACGTACCCGGATTACGGTTCGGCATACCAATTTTACACATTTCGGGCCGTCGGCGTAAGACCCCGATTCGAAGAGCGGCACAAAAAAGCCCGCTCAGAGAGCGGGCGGGAGCAGGAAACCGGCTCGAAAGCGACCGAACCGACAAGTGCCCCTAAAAGGGGCGTCTTACGCCTTGCCCTGATTGGCGACGGCCTCCATCAGTTTGGCGATCTCGGCGGGATCGCCCAGGAAATAGTCCTTCACATAGCCCAGCCCCTCGTCGAATTCGAAGACGTAGGGCACGGCCGTCGGGAGGTTGAACTCCGAAATGGCCTCGTCCGAAATGCCTTTCAGGTTCTTGATGATGCCGCGCAGGCTGTTGCCGTGGGCCACGACCAGCACCTGGTCGTAACGGGCCAGCGCCGGGAGTATCTCGCACTCCCAATAGGGCATCGTGCGGGCCACGGTGTCGCGGAGCGACTCGGTGCGGGGCAGTTCGGCATCGGGAATCCCTGCGTAACGGGGATCGAGGCGCGGATTGCGCGGATCGTCCTCGGCCAAAGGCGCGGGAGCCACGTCGTAGCTGCGGCGCCAGACATGCACCTGCTCGTCGCCGTACTTCTCGGCCGTCTCGCGCTTGTTCAGCCCCTGCAACATGCCGTAGTGCTTCTCGTTGAGCCGCCACGTCTTCGTCACCGGAATCCAGTCCAGATCCATCCGATCGAGCACGACATCGAGGGTCTTCACGGCCCGTTTCAGATAAGAGGTATAGGCGCATCCGAAATGAAACCCCTCCTTGCGGAGCGTCTCCCCGGCTTTCACCGCCTCGGCGACGCCCTTTTCGCTCAAATCCACATCGGTCCACCCCGTGAACCGGTTCTCCCTGTTCCATACGCTCTCGCCGTGGCGGAGCAAAACGATCTTTTTCATGACTATTTTACGACTGCGTTTTCGGGTTCGGCGCGCACCTCGTTCACCAGCTCCCGGTGTTCCGAAAAATCGCTGATATTCTGCAATGTAGTATGCGCTATATTATCCAATGCTTCACGTGTGAAAAATCCCTGATGCGAGGTGACGATCACGTTGTTGAACGACAGCAGGCGCGCCAGCACGTCGTCGTCCATGATCCGGTCCGAGGTGTCCTCGTAGAAGTAGTCGGCCTCCTCCTCGTAGACATCCAGCCCCGCGGCCCCGATCTTCTTCTCCTTCAGCCCGTCGATCAGCGCCTCGGTGTGGATCAGCTGGCCGCGGCCCGTGTTAATGAGGATCACGCCCGGCTTCATGTGCGAGATGGCCACGTCGCCGATCATGTAGCGCGTCCGGTCGGTCAGGGGGCAGTGCAGCGAGATGATGTCCGCACGGCTGTACAACTCGTCGAGCGACACGTAGGTAATGCCCGCCTCGGCGGCGTAGCGCCGGTCGGGGTAGGGATCGTAAGCCACGACCGTCATGCCGAAGCCCTTGAGGATGCGGATCAGCTCGCGGGCGATCTTGCCCGTGCCGACGATGCCGGCGGTCTTGCCGTACATGTCGAATCCCAGCAGGCCGTGGAGCGAGAAATTGCCGTCGCGCGTGCGCCAGTAGGCGCGGTGGACCTTGCGGTTGAGCGCCAGCATCAGCGCCACGGCGTGTTCGGCCACGGCATGCGGCGAGTAGGCCGGAACCCGCACCACGGGAATCCCGTAGCGGGCCGCGGCATTCAGATCCACGTTGTTGAAGCCCGCACAGCGCAGCGCGATCAGCTTCACGTTCAGATCGGCCAGCTGGCGGATGGTTTCGGCGTCGGCCGTGTCGTTGACGAAGATGCAGACCGCATCGGAGCCCCTGGCAAGAGCTACGTTATTGGCGTTCAGATGGCTGCGGTGGTAGCATATATCGAATCTGTAAGCGTCGCGGATGCGCTCGAAAGACTCCTTGTCGTAAGGCTGTGTTCCGAAAAGCGTTATTTTCATAATTGCACGTTTGATTACTGTATAAGAACGTTTTCCACGGCCGCAATATTATGCGATCGTCACCTCGTCGTCGAGATAAACGTCCTGAACGGCGTGCAGCAGCGCGATGCCCTCCTTCATCGGACGCTGAAAGGCTTTGCGGCCGCTGATGAGCCCCATGCCGCCGGCGCGCTTGTTGACGACGGCCGTCGTGACCGCTTCTTTCAGATCGGACTCCCCGTGCGACTCGCCGCCCGAGTTGATAAGCCCCACGCGGCCCATGTAGCCGTTGGCCACCTGATAACGGCAAAGGTCGATAGGGTGGTCGGAGGTCAGTTCCGTGTAGACCTTGTCGCCGGTCTTGCCGAAGCCGACGGCCCGGAAGCCGCCGTTGTTCGACGGGAGTTTCTGCTTCACGATGTCAGCCTTGATCGTCACGCCCAGATGGTCGGCCTGCCCCGTGAGGTCGGCCGAGGCATGGTAATCGACGCCCTCCTTTTTGAATCCCTCGTTGCGCAGGTAACACCACAGGATCGTCGCCATGCCCAGTTCATGCGCCTCGTCGAAGGCGCGGGCGATCTCGACCAGCTGCCGGCGGCTCTGCTCCGAACCGAAATAGATCGTGGCCCCGACGGCCGCGGCGCCCATGTTCCACGCATCGCGCACCGAGCCGAACAGGACCTGGTCGTAGGAGTTGGGATAGGAAAGCAGCTCGTTGTGGTTGAGCTTGACGATGAACGGTATCCTGTGCGCATATTTCCGGGCCACGGCCCCGAGCACGCCGAAGGTCGAAGCCACGGCATTGCAGCCGCCCTCGAGGGCCAGCTTCACGATGTTCTCCGGATCGAAATAGGCGGGATTCGGGGCGAACGAGGCCCCCGCGGAGTGCTCGATGCCCTGATCCACGGGCAGGATCGAGACATAGCCCGTGCCGCCCAGGCGGCCGTTCGAGAGAATCCACCGGAGGCTGCCCAGCGTGCGGATGTTGCGGTCGGAATCCGTCCAGATGCGCTCCACGGTGTCGGGTCCCGGCAGGTACAGCGACTTCTTGTCGATCGTGCGGCATACGTGGGAGAGGTAATAACCGGCCTGCTCCCCGAGAATTTCAACAGTCTTGCTCATATCATCACTTTTTTAGGATTGATATTTCACTGCAATTCCGATTCCAAAAGCGCAGCACGCTCCACCCCTCCCGGGCGTTATTTCCGCATATTCCGGTACTCGGTGGGCGACTCCCCGGTGTGCTTCTTGAAAAAGCGCCCCAGGTACGACTGGTCGGGGAACCGAAGCCGGTAGGCGATCTCCTGCACCGAAAGGTCGGTCGATTGAAGCATCATCTTGATTTCGAGGATCACCGCCCGGTCGATGAACTCCTTGGCCGAACTCCTCGCCACGCTCCGCACGATGGTCGAGAGGTAACGGGTCGATATGCAGAGTTTGTCGGCATAGAACGCGACCTCGCGTTCCTGCGAGCAGTATTCGTGCACGAGGGCCACGAAACGCTGGAAAAGATCGGTCTGCCGCGTGGTGACCTCGGGCGTCCGCGGCTGCCGTGCGGCGAAGCGCTGCATCTTGTCGTAACTCTCCAGCAGCACGTTTTGCAGACGGTTTTTGATGATCGTATTGCGGAACACGTTGTTCCGGTCGCGGTAGGTGTAGGCCGCCATCTGGAACCAGATCGCAGCCCCTTCGACGACCCGCGCCGGAGGGTAGGAGATCGGCCGCTCGCCCAGGGTACGGAAGAACGAAGGGTCCAGACGGAACGCCGCCTCGGCGAAAAGATCGCGCGAAAAAGCGCAGAATGTCACCCTGAAATCCTCCGTGCGGTCGGTGAGCAACAGAATCGAACCGGGCAGCAGCAGCACCATCGTATTGCGCCGCACCTCGCCCTGATACTGGTTGACGGATGCCTGCGCGCTGCCGCTGCGGCAGAACAGAAACGCCCCGCCTTCGATACGGCATGCGTAGTTGTCGAAGAAGGCGAAATCGGACTCTCCGACGACGAACTGCTCTTCCGGGGTGGTAATTATCGGATTCACCTGAGACATAATCATTTCTTTTTTCGAACAAAAATAATGAATTATTCGATAAATCCCCCGAATTTATTCCGAAAAGTACCAATTCTGTTCGCAATAAAAGGCATATCGGCACCGTTTTTAGAATACTTTTGCACCTGAAAAAGTTTTTTAGTTCAAAAAGTTAAAGGAAAAGTTATGAAGCAAACATTTGTGAAGGCTGCCTTAGCGGCATACTGCATGGCAGCCGTCGCCTGTGGGCAGGCGCCTACGGCAATGGGTCCCGGCGAATACGCCGTGATGACCGTAGCCACCACCGACCGCGAGATCCAGAGCAACTACTCGGCGAGCATCCGCGGCCGTCAGGACATCGCAATCTATCCGCAGGTGGCGGGCACGATCTCGGAACTCTGCGTCACGGAAGGCCAGCAGGTATCGAAAGGCCAGACCCTTTTCATCATCGACCAGGTGCCCTACAAAGCCGCCCTGCAAACCGCCGAAGCCAACGTCGCGGCCGCCAAAGCCAGCGTAGCCACGGCTCAGCTCACTTATGACAGCAAGAAAGAACTTTTCGCCAAGAACGTCGTTTCGCAGTACGACCTGTCAACGGCCAACAACAACCTGCTGACGGCCAAGGCTCAGCTCGCACAGGCCGAGGCACAGCGCGTGAACGCCGCCAACAACCTCTCCTATACGGTCGTGAAGGCCCCGGCCAACGGCGTGGTCGGCACGCTGCCGTACCGTGTCGGCGCACTGGTGAGCGCTTCGATCCCGCAGCCGCTGACCACCGTGTCGGACAACTCGGAGATGTACGTTTACTTCTCGATGAACGAAAACCAGCTGCTGAACCTCACGCGCCGCTACGGCTCGGTCGCCGAAACGCTCAAAAACATGTCGGCCGTGCAGTTGCAGCTCAGCGACGGTTCGATCTATGACCTGCCGGGCCGCGTGGAGTCGATCAGCGGCGTCATCGACACCTCGACGGGCAGCGTGTCGCTGCGCGCGGCGTTCCCCAACCCGAACGGACTGCTGCACAGCGGCGGCGCAGGCAACATCATCCTGCCGAGCATCTACAAGGATTGCATCGCCGTTCCGCAGGCCGCGACGTTCGAACTGCAAGACAAAGTGTATGTATATAAGGTAGTGGACGGCAAGGCATCCTCGTCGATCATCGACGTTGAGAAACTCTCGAACGGCCGCGAGTACATCGTGCGTTCGGGACTCACGCCGGGCGACGTGATCGTAGCCGAAGGCGTCGGCCTGCTGCGCGAAGGCACGCCCATCGTACCGAAGGGACAAAGTGGTGCCGTACAGGCTGCCCCGGCCGAGCAGGCTCCCGCAACCGAAGCTGCCGAGGAAACTGAAACCGCAAAGGAGGAATAATCTATGACACTCAAACATTTTATCGAACGACCCGTACTGGCGTCGGTCATATCAATCGTAATCGTAATCGCCGGTATCATCGGCCTTGCGACGCTGCCCGTCGAGCAGTATCCGGACATCGCTCCCCCGACGGTCATGGTGCGCGCTTCGTATCCGGGCGCCAGCGCCGAGACGATCCAGAAGTCGGTCATCGTACCGCTCGAACAGGCCATCAACGGCGTGGAGGACATGACCTACATGACTTCGAGCGCAGCCGTCGGCAGCGCCTCTGTAACGGTCTATTTCCGTCAGGGCATCAACGCCGACATGGCGGCCGTCAACGTACAGAACAAGGTATCGCGCGCCACCGGCCAGCTGCCCTCCGAGGTCACGCAGATCGGTATACAGACCATGAAGCGCCAGACCTCCATGGTGAAGATCTTCTCGCTGTACAGCCCCGACGACTCCTACGACGAATTCTTCCTGGCGAACTACTCGAAGATCAACATCGAGCCGCGTATCCAGCGTATCCACGGCGTCGGCGAGGTATTCACCCTCGGTGCCGACTACTCGATGCGCGTCTGGCTGAAACCCGACATCATGGCCCAGTACAAGCTCATTCCGTCGGACGTGACGGCAGCGCTTGCCGAGCAGAACATCGAGTCGGCGACCGGTACGCTGGGCGAGAACTCGCAGAACACGTTCCAGTACACGATGAAATACCGCGGGCGTCACCAGACGCCCGAAGAGTTCGGTGAGATCGTGATCCTGGCGAAATCCGACGGCACGATCCTGCGCCTGAAAGACATCGCCGACATCGAGCTGGGCAGCGAATCCTATGCCTACAAAGGCTACACCAACGGCCATCCGGGCGTCAGCACGATGATCTTCCAGACGGCCGGTTCGAATGCCACGCAGGTCGTGAACGATGTCAACGCGCTGCTGGACGAAGTGCAGGCCGAACTGCCGAAAGGCGTCGCCATCGCACACCTGCAAAGTGTGAACGACTTCCTCTACGCCTCGATGAAAGAGGTGGTCAAGACCCTCTTCGAGGCTATTCTCCTCGTGATTCTGGTGGTATACGTCTTCTTGCAGGACATCCGCTCGACGCTCATCCCGACCGCCTCGATCCTCGTGTCGCTGATCGGTACGTTCGGCTTCCTCGCATTCGCCGGATTCTCGATCAACCTGCTGACCCTCTTCGCGCTGGTTCTTGCGATCGGTACGGTCGTCGATGACGCCATTATCGTGGTGGAGGCTGTCCAGGCACGCTTCGACGTGGGATATAAGTCCTCTTTCATGGCCACCGTCGATGCCATGTCGGGCATCACGTCGGCCATCGTAACCTCGACGCTGGTCTTCATGGCCGTGTTTATCCCCGTCGCCATGATGGGCGGAACGTCGGGTGTGTTCTACACGCAGTTCGGTATCACGATGGCCGTGGCCGTAGGTATCTCGGCCATCAACGCACTTACGCTCTCGCCGGCCCTCTGCGCCATGATCCTGAAACCCTATCTCGACGAAAACGGCGAGATGCGCGACAACTTCGCGGCACGCTTCCGCAAGGCTTTCAACACGGCGTTCAGCGTACTGATCGGCAAATACAAGCACGGCGTACTGCTCTTCATCAAGCACAAGTGGCTGATGTGGTCAACGCTCGGCCTGGCTTTCGCGGCGCTGGTGCTGCTGATGAACTCCACCAAGACGGGTCTGGTTCCCGACGAGGACCAGGGTACGATCATGGTCAACGTCACCACGGCCCCCGGTTCCTCGCTCGCCGAGACCCACAAGGTCATGGAGCAGGTTTCGGCACGTATCAACGGCATTCCGCAGATCCGCGACTACATGCAGGTGGCCGGTTACGGTATGATCGCCGGACAGGGATCGTCGTACGGTATGGCCATCATCAAGCTCAAAGACTGGGACGAGCGTCCGAACAAGGAGGACGACGTGAACGCCGTGATCGGTCAGATCTACGGACGCACCGCCGACATCAAGGACGCACAGATCTTCGCCGTGGCACCGCCGATGATCTCGGGCTACGGTACTTCGACCGGTTTCTCCATGAACCTCCAGGACAAGGCCGGCGGCGAGCTGAGCGACTTCTATAACGTCTATCTGCAATTCATCGGCGCGCTGAACCAACGTCCGGAGATCGCCCGCGCATACTCGACCTTCAACATCAACTTCCCGCAGTACATGGTGGACATCGACGCTGCGAAGGCCAAGCGTGCCGGCATATCGCCGACTTCGATCCTCTCGACGCTGGCAGGCTACTACGGCGGCCAGTACGTTTCGAACATCAACCGCTTCTCGAAGATGTACTACGTGACGATGCAGGCCGACCCGAAATACCGTCTCGACACCGAGTCGCTGAACAACGTCTTCGTGCGCTCGAACAGCGGCGAGATGGCTCCCCTGAGCCAGTTCGTAACCCTGAAGCGCGTATACAGCTCCGAAGTGCTGAACCGCTTCAACATGTACAGTTCGATCGCCGTGAACGGTACGGCCGCCGACGGCTATTCGTCGGGCGACGCCATCAAGGCCATTCAGGAGGTCGCCGCACAGGTTCTGCCCAAGGGCTACGGCTACGAGTTCGACGGCATCACGCGCGAGGAGGCGCAGACGGGCAGCAACACCGTTATCATCTTCGGTATCTGTATCCTGCTGATCTACCTCATCCTGAGCGCCCTGTACGAGAGCTTCCTCATTCCGTTCGCCGTCATTCTGTCGGTACCGTGCGGTCTGATGGGTTCGTTCCTGCTGGCCAAGATGATGGGTCTGGAAAACAACATCTACCTCCAAACGGGTATCATCATGCTGATCGGTCTGCTGTCGAAGACGGCCATTCTGATCACCGAGTACGCCGCCGACCGCCGCGCCGCAGGCATGAGCCTCACGCAGGCCGCCGTATCGGCCGCCAAGGCCCGTCTGCGTCCTATTCTGATGACCGTCCTCACCTGCGTGTTCGGTATGATCCCGCTGGTACTCTCGCACGGCGTAGGTGCCAACGGTAACTCGACCCTCGGTGCGGGTGTCATCGGCGGTATGATCGTCGGAACGCTGGCGCTGCTGTTCCTCGTACCGACGCTGTTCATCGTCTTCCAGACGTTGCAGGAGAAGGTCAAACCCCTGGAATTCGATCCCGATCCCCAGTGGGCCGTACGCGCAGAGCTGGAAGAGTGTAAAAACGAGAAAGAGGAGGAGTAACCCATGAAAAAGATCCTGATAATATGCGCTGCGGCGGCGCTGACCGGCTGCGGCATCTATAAACCCTACACCCGCCCCGAGGTGAACACCGCAGGGCTCTACGGCACGGCGGAGACCGCCGACACAACGACCCTGGGCGACATCCGCTGGCAGGAGATGTTCACCGATCCCCAGTTGCAGGCGCTGATCGCACTGGCGCTGGAAAACAACACCGATCTGCAATCGGCAGGCTGGCGCGTGAAGGAGGCCGAAGCGACGCTCAAATCGGCACGCCTGGCTTACCTGCCGTCGTTCAACTTCGCTCCGCAGGGCAGTCTGAGCAGCTTCGACGGTGCGACGCCGACGAAGACGTACAGCATTCCCGTGACGGCCAGCTGGCAGATCGACATCTTCAACGGCCTGACGAACGCCAAGCGCAAAGCCAAGGCGCTCTATCTCCAAAGCAAGGAGTACGAGCAGGCGGTGAAGACCCAGCTCATTTCGAGCGTGGCGAACCTCTACTACACGCTGCTGATGCTCGACAGCCAGTATGCCGTGACAGAGGAGACGGCCGCCAAATGGCGTCAGAGCGTCGAGACGATGCGCGCCATGAAGGATGCCGGCATGACCAACGAAGCCGGCGTGGCCCAGTACGAAGGCAACACGCTTTCGATCGAGGCGTCGTTGCACGACATCGCATACCAGCGCACGCAGATCGAGAATTCGCTCTGCTCGCTGCTGGGCGAGGCCCCGCACACCATCGGCCGCGGCAATCTCGACAATCAGCAGCTGCCCGATGACCTGACGGTCGGCGTGCCCTTGCAAATGCTTTCGAACCGCCCCGACATCCGTTCGGCCGAATACTCGCTGATGCAGTCCTACTACGCCACGGCGAGTGCCCGTTCGGCCCTCTATCCGTCGATCACGCTGAGCGGCTCGCTGGGCTGGACCAACAGCAGCGGCGCAGGGATCGTCAATCCCGGCAAACTGCTCTGGAGTGCCGCAGGATCGCTCCTGCAACCGATCTTCAACGCCAACGCCAACCGCGCCCGCGTGAAGATCGCCAAGGCACAGCAGGAGGAGTCGCTGCTGGCGTTCCAGCAGGCGTTGCTCAACGCCGGCGCCGAGGTCAACAACGCTCTCGTGCAGAGCCAGTCGGCCCGCGCGAAGACGGACCTCCGGGCCCGCCAGATCGCCGCGATGGAGCGCGCCGTGGAATCGACCGAACTGCTGATGCAGCACGGTTCGACCACCTACCTCGAAGTGCTGACCGCACAGCAGTCGCTGCTGTCGGCCCGTTTGTCGCAGATTTCCGACCGGTTCGACGAGATCCAGGGCATCGTGAACCTTTACCAGGCTCTCGGCGGAGGCCGTGACATCACGGAGGAAAAATAATGAAACGGGGAGCGACCAAAGAGGAGATCATCCGCATCACGCGGGAACTCATCGCCCGGAACGGCATCCGTGCCGTCCGGGTCGATGAGATCGCGCAGACGCTGGGTATCTCGAAGCGCACCCTCTACGAAATGTTCGCCGACAAGAACGATCTGGTAGGCGCCTGTCTCGACTACATGAGCCACCAGCAGCGGGAACGCATCGTCGCTTGCAGCAAACGGCGCGGCGGCAATTCGCTGCAAAAGGTGCTCAAGCTGGCCAACGAGTATATGGACAACCTGTACACGGTGGACCCTCGTTTCCTGTCGGACATCCGCCACAAGATCATCTTCGCCGAACATTACGACGAACACCGGGAATTCTGGCACCGGGAGATCACGCGCTGGCTCGAAGCCAGCCGCGACGAAGAGCTGCTGCTTCCGGAGATCGACGCTCCGGCATTCGCAGACCGGCTGATGAACACGCTCTACGAACTGCGCCTGACGGGCACGGTCCGGGAGGAGCTCTACCTCTTCTGCCGCACCATTCTCCGCGGAGCGGCCACCCGGAAGGGCATCGAGCTGATCGACCGCCGGTAAAGCCGGACACCACCGAACGAACGATCCGCAGGTTTTGTCCTGCGGATCGTTTTTTTATCGCATCATGCAAAGTTTCCGACAGCCTCCGTCCGAGGCCGCAAAATCCCGCATTCGTCCGGACGATAAAATTTCCGCCGAAAAATGGCCGTTTCGAAAATTTTTTATATATTTGCGCCATAAGAGTTATGCAAGCGAAATGAACGCACGGAAAACATACGCATCCCACGACCGCGAAATGCTTCGCGGTATGATGATGGACATGATGATGTGCAGCCGTTCTCGCCGGGTGTAGCTCGATCATGCACTGAACAGATACAATCCGGCTTCTCTGAGGTCGGATTTTTTTATGAACAAATTATGGAAGCGAAAAACTACCGATTCGAAACCCTCCAAATCCATGCGGGCCTGCAACCCGACGAAGCGACCGGAGCCCGAGGCGTGGCGATCTATCCCACGGCGGCCTACCGGTTCAAAAGCTGCGACCGCGCGGCCCGGCTCTTCGACCTGAGCGAGGCGGGCAACATCTACACCCGCCTGCAAAACCCCACCACGACGGCTTACGAACAGCGCATAGCCGCCTTGTACGGCGCAGTGGGGGCGTTGGCCGTATCGTCGGGCATGTCGGCCATCCTGGTCACGGTGCTCTCGCTGGCCTCCGAGGGCGACAACATCGTCGCCTCGCCGTTCCTTTACGGAGGCACCTACAACCAGTTCCGCATCACGCTGCGCAAACTCGGCATCGACTGCCGCATCGCTTCCAGCGAACGTCCCGAGGATTTCGAGGCGCTGATCGACGAACGCACCAAGGCGCTCTACGCCGAGAGCATGGGCAACCCGACCTGCGCCGTGCCCGACCTCGAAGCGCTGGGCGAACTGGCCCGGCGGCGCGACGTGCCGCTGGTCATCGACAACACGTTCGGCGCCGCCGGCTACCTCTGCAACCCCTTCGAGTGGGGTGCGAACATCGTCGTGGACTCCGCAACCAAGTGGATCAACGGCCACGGCACGGGGCTGGGCGGCGTCATCGTGGACGGCGGCAACTACAACTGGGCGAACGGCAAATTCCCGCAGATCGACGGCCCTTCGGAAGGGTATCACGGGCTGAATTTCCACGAGGCGTTCGGCCCGGCGGCGTTCATCGTGAAATGCCGCGTGGACGGACTGCGCGACATGGGCTGCGCCCCCTCGCCGTTCGACTCCTATCTGATGCTGATCGGCCTCGAAACCCTTTCGCTGCGCGTGAAGCACGAGGTGGAGTCGGCGCGGAAACTGGCCGAATACTGCCGCTGCCACCCCAAGGTGGAGCGCGTGAGCTTCGTGGGATTCGACACCCATCCGAGCCACGAGAACGCCCGCAAATACTATCGCTTCGGCTCTTCGGCGGTCTTCAACGTCGAGCTGAAAGGCACGCTCGAAAGCACCGTTCGCTTCGTCGAGTCGCTCCGGCTGGCGGCCAACATGGTCATGATCGGCGACTCGATCACGGTAGTGACCCATCCGGCATCCACGACCCATAAACAGCTCAGCGACGCCGACCTCGCAGCGGCGGGCGTGACGCCCACGCTGCTGCGCATCTCGCTCGGGTTGGAGAATGCCGACGACATCATCGAGGATTTCGAACAGGCTTTTTCCAAAATAGACTGATGGAACCGCAGATATACATAGCCCCCGGACCTTTCGAACTGGAAACGGGCCACACGCTGCCGGAACTGCGGATCGCCTACCACACCTACGGTACGATGAACGCCGCGAAGGACAACGTGGTGTGGGTATGCCACGCGCTGACGGCCAATTCGAACGTCGCCGACTGGTGGCCCCACACGGTCGAGACGGGGCGTTTTCTCGACCCCGCGCGGTATTTCGTCGTTTGCGCCAACATCATCGGTTCGCATTACGGCACGACGGGCCCGCTGCACGTCAATCCCGCCACGGGAAAGCCCTGGTACCGGGATTTTCCGCCCTTCACCATCCGCGACATCGTCCGGGCGCACCGGCTGCTGGCCGAAGCCCTCGGCATCGGGCGCATCGCAACGCTCGTGGGCAGTTCGGTCGGAGGGTTTCAGGCCGTGGAATGGGCCGTCACGGAACCTAAGCGGATCGAGCGGCTGGCGCTGATCGCCACCGACGCCAAAGCCTCGCCCTGGGCCATCGCCATCGACGAAACGCAGCGCATGGCCATCGAGGCCGACACGACCTTCGGGGAGCCGCGCGACGACGCCGGAATGAAAGGGCTTGCAACAGCCCGGGCCATCGGCCTGCTGAGCTACCGCGGTCCCGAGGGCTACAACCTCACCCAGCAGGACCGCGAAGAGGCTCCCGCGGTGCACCGGGCCTGCACCTACCAGCAGTATCAGGGCGAAAAGCTCTGCCGCCGCTACAACGCCTATTCCTACTACGCGATCCTCAATGCGTTCGACACCCACGACGCAGGGCGCGGACGGGGCGGCGTGGAACGGGCGCTGGCGGGCATCGAAGCCCGCACGCTGGTCGTCGGCATCACCACCGACATCATCTTCACCCCGGCCGAGATGCGGCGCCTGCACGCGATGATCCCCGGCAGCACGTACCACGAGATCGACTCGCCGTTCGGCCACGACGGCTTCCTCGTGGAGTACGAACAGCTGAACGAGATACTTCTCCCCTTCATGCAAGGTGAAAGTTTTCACGTAACACAATAAACTCACACGGATCGAGAACGCTCACTTTGCCGCGAAGCGGCATATAAGCCCCCGCCTGGGGCGGGGGTTTGGGGGTGGGTCGGATTTGCAAACGCAGCGGAACGCTGCGACAACAGCCGTCCGAAGAGGAAAATGGAACAAAAACTGATAACAAACCTATACGCTTATGACCAAGATTAAAATCGGACTGTTCGGATTCGGCGTCGTCGGACAGGGCATCTACGAAGTGGTGCGCAAATCGAAGAACGCCCACGCCGAGATCGTGAAGATCTGCGTCCGCGATCCCAAAAAGCCGCGGAAGATCGAAGCGGACCCGTCGCTTTTCACCACCTCGGTCGATGAAATCCTCGACAACCCCAACATCAATCTGGTCGTCGAGGTCATCGACGACGCCCGGGCGGCCTACGACATCGTGAAACGGGCCCTGCTGCGGGGCATTCCGGTCGTGTCGGGAAACAAGACGATGCTGGCCCGGAACCTTCCGGAGCTGATCGACATTCAGAAAACGCGCAACGTGGCGCTGCTCTACGACGCCTCGTCGTGCGGTTCGATTCCGGTGATCCGCAACCTCGAAGAGTACTACGACAACGACCTGCTGTTGGAGGTGAAGGGCATTCTGAACGGCTCGTCGAACTACATTCTCTCGCGCGTTTTCGACCACAAGGACTCCTACGCCAACGCACTGGCGCAGGCGCAGGCGCTGGGTTTCGCCGAGAGCGACCCCTCGTTCGACATCGAGGGCTACGATTCGCTGTTCAAGCTGGTCATCATCACGGTGCACGCCCTGGGAACCTACGTCGCCCCGGACCGCATCTTCACCTACGGCATCTCGACGATCCACGATTCGGACATCCGGTACGCCCGCGAAAAGAACGTGAAGATCAAACTCGTAGCCCAGGTGGTGAAGGTAAGCGACCGGCACTTCACGATGTTCGTCATGCCGGAGTTCGTAACGCCCTCCAAATACATTTACAGCGTGGACGACGAATACAACGGCGTGGTGATCCGCGGCGAGTGCTACGACCGCCAGTTCATGTTCGGCAAGGGGGCGGGAAGCCTGCCCACAGCCTCGTCGATCCTGAGCGACATCATGGCGCGGCTGAACAACTACCGCTACGAATACAAGAAGATGAACTACATCGAGAAACCCGACTACACGACGGACATCACGCTGAAAATCTATGCCCGCTACAAGGAGACGGAGGTGCAGAAGATCCTGAATTTCTCGAAGATCCACGAGCAGTTCACGAGCGAGGAGAGCAACTACGTGATCGGCGACATTCTGCTGAGCGAGCTGATCGAAAAACGGTCGCAGCTCTCGGGCAAGGATGTCTTCCTGGCCAACATCCCGATCTTCTTCCTGAACCGCGACTGAAAACAAGCAGGTCCCGCTCTCGGAGCGGGACCTGCCATTTTCAATCCTTCACGCAGCGAAGCGGAAAATAATATCCGATCGGCATATCCTTAACGGCAGGCGCCGAATCGCCCGAGTAGGAGAGACACCGGACCCGGTCTTCGCCGGAAAGACTGCAACTAAGCAGATAGCCTTTGGTCTTATCGCCATAGTCCGTCCCCTTATGAAACCCGGCGTAACTGAGGAAACCGTCCGGAAGTTCGGCGCTCTTACCCATCGCGTCGAGTTCCGCAGCGGTGGGAATATGCCATCCGGCGGGGCAGATGCCCTGCACGGGCGCATCCCCGGCGGTCACGGCGCTGCCCGTCGCCGTCGCATAATTGTAGAGCATCCCTGCGGACAATCCGTCCTCGGAGGGCCACATATCCGTTCCTTCCGACGCACCCGCAGGCTTATAGCGCAGGTTCTCGGCCATCCACACCTGTCCGCCGATCGTCGCCGTAGGGTAGGTGTCGCCCCCGTAGTTCAATTCTCCGGTATCACCGCCGGTATCGTCACCGTCGAGCGAACCGCCCTCGCCCCAGTCGTTGATGTCGCCGCTCAGCGAAACCGACATGTCGATCTTGGTCAACGTGACCGACATATCGTACTGTTTGCCGCTGATGAGCTGCGCCGACGCGACGGTCTTGCTGTGGCTCTTGCCGTCGGATGTTCCGACTGTAACGGTCAGCGCCGCCTGCTGGGGAACCAAGATCACGCGATAGGAAGTGCCGGACTCCTCCTTGAAAGCCCTGATCTCCGCGACAGCGGCGTCCGCCTTCGCCGCAGCCGTCGGGACAGTCAGATCCACGGTCGCCGTCGGCACAAGCCCGCCCACGGAAACGGAAGTGACCGTCGCACCGGAGTTATTCGTCAGAAAAATGGTAAGCTGCGACATCAGGTGGTAGAAAACCATGCCCACCGGAGCGCTTCCGGGTTTCACGTCGCGCTTCACGGCTCCCAGCAGGTCCGACGAAGCGCAACCGCCGGTCTGGTCCGCCGCCACGGTAAATTCCGCAGGCACGCCCGCCGAAGAGTAGGGATGATAGGCCGTGAGCGTAGAGGTTTCGTTCAGGTCGTCGTACCACAGCAGTCCCGACCCCGAGAAGGCCGAACCCTCGTAGGTCATGGGATGATTCTCGGCGTAGGGCTGCTCCCCTTTGAGGATGGTCAGCCCGATCTGATCCCCGTCGTCGAAATGGAGGCCCGAAACGCGGGTTTTGATCGTCGGCACGATTTTCACGGAAGGATGTGCGTCCTGTTTTTCGGTGCAGCCGGACATGACGGCACTTGCAGCCAAAACGGCAGCGAGTAAAATTTTGTTCATAATAATAAAGAATTGCATTCTGTTGCGACCTTTCAGAACAAAATTAACGATAAAAAATGAGAAGCGGAAATATCGGGTCGATAATGATTCTTCGCCAGCTAAATTTGGAGCCTGAAAATCAAGGATGATGAAGTGCAATTCATATCCGATTCCCGCCGATTCCGGCAGTAAGATTCAGCAGCACATTAGAATACAAAAAAAAGGTACAAATCTTGCAAATGCTTAATTTATACCCTTTCTTGCGGTGCGTAGGGGACTCGAACCCCTGACCCCGTGCGTGACAGGCACGTATTCTAACCAGCTGAACTAACGCACCATTCCGGTTATTGCGAGTGCAAAGATACCGTTTTTTCTGAAATCCGCAAATATTTACGCTACATTTTTTTGTTTTTACTGTGCCGGAGTTCCCGTTTCATCGGGTTTGCGCCCCGCCCAAACGTCCCGCGGACAAGCCTTTTTCAAATTGGATTGGTCCAAAAAGAAACTTTTCGTCAACTTTTATAATACGATTCGTCGAGCCCGAGCGTGAAATTCCCGCGGTAGCGCCAGGTTACGATAACCATGACGAGCACCGCCGCGGCATTGAAGAAAAACGGGAAACGGTCGCTATGGGTGTGGAACAGGTGCCGGAAAAGGTCAACGATAAAGGGGCAGACCATCACGGCCAGATAGTTCATCGCCATGACGAACGACAGCGCGAGGGTCGCCGACCGGGGCGGAGCGATGGTGGCGGCCTTGTCGTAAACGACGGGCTGCATCACCCCGTAGCCGAATCCCGCGAGCAGGGCCCCGACGACGAGCATCGCCTTGCCGCGAAAAATCCCGACGCACAACAACCCCGCGCAGACCAGTCCCAGCGATACGAGGTTGACATTCTGTTTCAACCGGACGATAATCTTGTCGATGAAAAGCCCCGGAAGCATGATGGCCAAGAAAAACAGCGAGATCAGCACCCCCGAGAAGGAACTGTCGATCTTATAATCGTCGATCAGGAACGAGGCGTAGAACGCCACGGCAAGCACGGCATAGGTGACGAAGAAATAGAACAGCATCAGCCCCGCCAGTTTGCCGCGGTCGATGCGCTTGTGGCGCAGCTGGATACTCTGCTCGGGCTCGGGGTCCGAACGCTGCCGTTTGAGGAAGAAAGAGAGCGCCAGCGAGATGCCCGGCAGGGTGTAGACCAGAAAGGGCAGGTGCCAGTTAACGTCGGCCAGATAACCCGTGACCACGGTGGCTATCACGAGCGTCAGATTGTTGATCGCCGAGCTGTAACCCAGCTGCCGGACGCGGTAGTCGCCCGTGAAATAATCGACGACCAGACCCGTCGAAAGAGGAATGACCATACCGGCCCCGATGCCGAGGATGCAGCTGATGACGATCAGCCACGTCATACTGCGGGCGAACAGGCACGCCACGCCGCTCAGGAAGAAGATCGAGAGTCCGACGACCAGAATCGTGAGTTTGTCGCGGCCTTCGGAGAGCTTTCCCGAGAGCAGCACGAAGGGGATTATCAACAGCGATGGCAGCGACGTGAGCATCTGGATTTCGAGGTCCGTGACCTTGGGAAACACCTTGTTCAAGTCGCCCAGAATGGGGGATATGGCCAGTCCGGGCAGCGAGGCAATGGCCGACACGGACCAGATTGCCAGCAGGACGACGAGCGATACGGAGCCTTTTCCTGTATTGATTTTCATGGCCTGGGATTTTAGCATCCCGCCCCGCAACAGTTATACCAAACAAAACGGGCCGGCTGTGCGGCCGGCCCGACGGTTGGGTTTCTTCGTAAGTTTGCGTTACTCCGCTTTCACGCAGCGCACCGGCATGCCGTTGGCACGGGCATAGGGCACTCCGTTCTCAATGCCCTTGGAGGTGCTTTTCTTCTCGAACCAGAAATGCAGCGCCGACGACTGAGTACCGGTCCCTGCATCGGCCGACCAGTAAAGGCCCTCCCAGGGCTGCGCCTCGTCCGCCGTGCTCCGCACGCCGAGCGTCTGGGCAGGAGCGGGGGCATACAGGTTCTGAATCGAACTGTTGTCGTAACGGCGGCGGCCCGCACCGATAAACAGCGACTCGGAGTCGTTCCAACTCAACGTCCAGCCGTATTTGTCGGCATCGCCCGCTTCGGGAGTATTTTTGACGAGCAAATTGTCGAAAGCCGCCGAAGGAGCCACGCGCCAGCCGTAGGGACAGGGGTCGTTGACGGTCTTGGTGTCGCCCCACAGATCGTCGGAATGAGCGCTCCACAGCCAGTCGTACTCCGAACCGGAAACGCCCGTGATAAACGTCAGCGGGTTCCGCACGGCGTAGTCCATCGTTCCGGATTCGGCACTCGATGTCTCGGTCTTCATGTAGACGCGGCTGCCGCTGCCGTTGTACATGCTGGCCGACGCGCCGTTGGCGGCGTTGTACGAAGCCGGACCGATGAACGGGTCCTTGCGGCCCCATTGATAATAAAGCCCGTAGGAGGCGAGGATATTTTCAACCGTCGAATTGTCGTTGGCCAGCGCTCCGAGGTTGCGGTCCATCATCTTCAAACCGTTGAAATCGACCGCCGATGCTTCGGGGTCGTAATTCACGGCCCAAATGTGCCAGCTCCACATCAGCGTGCCGCCGGCATCGTAGGCTCCGATCACGGCGTTGCCCTCCTTGATCTTTTTCTCGTCGTCGCTGTCGGCCCCCACGTAGAACGATACCATGCCGTCCTCCCGGAGTTCCGCGTACTGAATCAGCCCCGACTTGCTCTGCCACACGACATCCACCGACGCCGGAAGCACCGCCATAAGGTCGCCCCGGAACATGGAACTGATCAGATAGTTGGTCTCGGGTTTGCTGACGATGTAACTGTTGGCAGGCTTGCCGCTCAGATCCTCGGAGTTGACCACCCCCACGAAAAGCGTCGCCGAAACCGACGAACCGCCCTTGGGCGAACCGACCAGCACCAGCGAACCGGTCTTCGCCTCGTCGTCTTTGAAAGATACGGGAGCCGTGATCGTCAGGGTCTGTGCCGCGAGGTCGATCGCCGGCTCGACCCAGCCCGTAGGTTTGTTGGTCACCGAGAGATTTTGGAGGTTGACAGCCTTGAAGCCCACCTTTACGGTCTGGCCCGCCGACAGGAACACCGCCGGAGAGTCGAACGAAAGAGTGCCCGACTCCTTGTCCTTGCTGCACGAAGCGAAAAATGCGATGGCCGCGACGGCGCAAACCAGCCCTGCGAATCTTTTCATATAATTCATCGTTACTTTATTTCAGTTTCAAAATCCGTTACAAAGGTAATAAAAAGTCAGCCGGGTGCAAAACCGAATCGCGGGCAATTCTCGTAAAACCCTCCAATAAACAGGAGGGTCGTTGCGACCCCGGCGCCAAAAATAGCGAAAAGCGGGACAATTCCCATAAGCACCTCCCGAATAATTGCATTTGGGAACAATTATTGCCACCGGTTCTCTAACGAACCAGAAACGCATTATAGTATGTCGAAATTGAAAATCGAGACGGGAAGTTCCCCCGCCGGGGAACGTTTCAGCATCACCGTGACCGAAAAAGGGCCCTATCTGGTCTACGGGCGTCCGCCGCTGGCCGAGCAGTTCATCATGCCCAACGAGAACAACGAAAGCTGGTATTTTCAGGAGGGGCGCCACTTCTCGACCGAAGCCGAACCCACGGCGCTATGCCGCTGCGGGGCGTCGCAGCGCAATCCCTACTGCGACGGAAGCCACGAAAGAGCCAAATGGGACCCGACCCTCACGGCGCAATCCGAGCCGCTGCTCGACAAGGCCGAAGTGATCGAAGGGGGCACGCTCGACATGACCGACAATCCCGAATACTGCGTTTTCGCACGCTTCTGTCACCCGGCGGGCGACGCATGGGCGCTCACCGAGCAGTCGTCCGACCCCGAAGCGCGCCGGATGGCGATCCGCGAAGCGTCGATGTGTCCCGGCGGCCGGCTCACGGCATGGGACAAAAGTTCGGGAAAGCCTTTCGAATTCCGCTTCGAGCCCAGTCTCGGGCTGATCGAGGATGTCACCATCGGCAGCAGCGGCGGACTGTGGATTCGCGGCGGCATCGCCCTGCGGCGCGAGACGGGCAAGACCTACGAAATCCGCAACCGCGTGGTCGTTTGCCGCTGCGGACAGTCGGCGAACAAGCCCTATTGCGACGGCACGCACGCTGCGATCAAGTGGCGCGACAACCTCGAAGGGGAACCCGTCGGCGAGACGCTTCCCGAAGAGGTCTACTGAAACGAAAGAGAGAGCCCGCAAGGCTCTCTCCTTCATTTCAGTTCCGAGGTGTCTGCCGCTGGAAATAGCGGTGGAAAAAGAGCACCTGATAGGGGAGCGAGTTGGACCAATAAGCGGAGTTGTGTTCTCCGGAGCGCGTCAGAAAATCGTGCCCCACGCCGCGCTGCATCAGCTTCTCGTGCAGATTCATATTCACCCGATAAAAGAAATCCTGATAACCGCAGTCGATCACGAGGGCCAGTTCGCCGTCGCGGAGCCCGTCGATCTGATTGATGACCGTATGCGCATCCCAACGTTCGGGATTCTCTTTCAGTTCGCCCAGCTGCTTTTTCATCTCCCACGAATCGGGGAAAGGGCGTATGTCCACGCCTCCGGAGGTCGAACCTGCGGCCCCGAAGCGGTCCTTATGGCGCAGAGCGGTCCACAAGGCCCCGTGACCGCCCATGCTGAGGCCCGTGACGGCGCGCCCTTCGCGCGAGGGAATCGTCGGGTAGTGCGCGTCGATCCAGTCGGGAAACTCCTGCGAGACGAAGGTCTCGAACTGCGACGCAGGATCGAGGGGGCTGTCCCAATACCAGCTGTTCTCGCCGTCGGGGCAGGCGATGATCATGCCGTAGGCGTCGGCCAGCGGACGCAGGTCCGTGACATCGCGCTGCCAAGTCATGTATGAACCGCTGTAACCGTGCAGCAGGTAGAGGACGGGCATGCGCCGCCCCGCACCAGCGTCGGGAACCACGACCAGCGCCGGAATGTCGCGCTGCATCTTCGCGCTGAAAACCGCCACGGTGTCGATCTTTGCCGCAGAGGCGGTCGCCGCGGCAAGGAGGAAGCAAAGGATCAGAGTGTATTTTCTCATAGCGTTCGGAATATTTCACAAAAAAGGGTACGCACGACGCGCACCCCCGATAACAAATCCCTCGGAGTTATTTCTTCTCCGGTTTCGCAATGGTCTCGCGCATCTGCGTGTCGGCCATGATATTCTTCATCTTGTAGTAGTCCATGACCCCCAGATTGCCGTTGCGGAAGGCTTCAGCCATGGCCAGCGGCACTTCGGCCTCGGCCAGAATCACCTTGGCGCGAGCGTCCTGCGCCTTGGCCTTGTTCTCCTGTTCGAGGGCCACGGCCATTGCGCGGCGCTCCTCGGCCTTCGCCTGGGCGATGTTCTTGTCGGCCTGCGCCTGATCCATCTGCAACTGGGCGCCGATGTTCTTGCCCACGTCGATGTCGGCGATGTCGATCGAGAGGATTTCGAAAGCCGTTCCGGCATCGAGGCCCTTTTCGAGCACCACGCGCGAAATCGAATCGGGATTTTCGAGCACGATCTTGTGCGACGCCGCCGAACCGATCGACGAAACGATGCCTTCGCCGACGCGTGCCAGCACGGTCTCCTCACCGGCTCCGCCGACCAGCTGCTTGATGTTGGCGCGCACCGTAACGCGGGCCTTGGCGATCAGCTGGATGCCGTCCTTGGCCACGGCGGCCACGGGAGGCGTATTGATGACCTTCGGATTCACGGACATCTGCACGGCCTCGAACACGTCGCGGCCCGCCAGGTCGATGGCCGTCGCCATCTTGAAATCCAGCAGGATATTGGCTTTCTGCGCCGAAACGAGGGCATGCACCACGTTCGTAACGTTGCCGCCGGCGAGATAGTGGGCTTCCAGTTCGTTGGGATTGAGCGAAAGGCCGGCTTTCGTGCTCTCGATCATCGAGGAGACGATCACCGAGGGCGGCACCTTGCGCCAACGCATCAGGACGAGTTGCAGCAGGCTGATGCGCACGCCCGACACCAGCGCCGAGAACCACAGTCCTACCGGGATGAAATAGAAGATGAGCCAGATCGCAAAGAGGCTCACGAAGACGATCAATACGATCATTCCTGCCTGTAAATCCATAGTGTAGTGTTGTTATTTGATAGTTTTGACGATAACGCTGAAATTCTCGAAGCCCACGACCTCGACATCGCGCTGCGGATCGACATAGGTTCCGAGCGACTTGGCCTCGTAGGTGCGTCCGCCGATCTCGACCTTGCCCATGGGCGAGAGGCGCGAGAGAGTCACGCCGCGGTCGCCGACCTTCAACTCCTCGGAGGGCAGGAGGGGCGTACTCGACGAGCGGATCTCCTGTTTGAGCGAAAAACACTGCCATGTCTTCGCCCGCAGGGAGATGACCGTGACGACGAGCGACAGCGCCAGAATGATGACGATGACCAGAATCCCCGCCCCGGTCCCGAAGTCGCGGAAAGCGAGGTAGACTGAACTTCCGTAGCAGACCAGCGCCAGCAGAGCGCCGATCGACACGCCGGGCAGCAGGACGAGTTCGGCCACAAGAAACAGCAGGCCGAAGAAAACGAGCAGTACGATATAGAATATCTCCATAAGGCTGTATAATATTGCAATAAAGATAGGGAAATTTTTCGGTTATTCGGCGATCTCGGCGACTTTTATTTCCAATGCGGCGTCCGTTTGCCGTATGGCGTCGGCCAGCCGTTCGGCGACGGCCCTGTCGTCGAACGACCCGACGATGAAGAGCTGCTGTCCCACGCGGGAGAGTTCATAGCCCCCGGCCGCGGCGGCGATCACCTGCTTCACCTCGTCCGAAAGGGCGTCGGTCCCGGTGATCTCGACCCGGTAGAGGAGCTTTTGCGAATCGGGTTCGAGCGACAGGTTGCGATACGCACCGTCGGTCCACACCACGATTTCGGGCCGCACGAAGCCGCGTTTTTTCAGCAGCCCCTGCGCCGCCTCGGCCTCGTCCAGCGTGGCGAAGCCGCCCGTATAGTAGCACCACTTGCCGGCGTCGTTCACCAGATAGAAGAGCGGGTAGGCCCCCCGGAACGTCGCCGCGGCGCGTTTGGTGTTGTAGGTCCCCAGCAGGATGCGGTAAATCGTGCCGTTGGCGTAGACCTTGCATTCGGGGATCGGATGCTGGTAGGAGTATTTCGGCGTCGAAGAGAACGCCACGCTGTCGTAGTCGAGGAAATAGCGCTCGGCGACATCGACCCGCGGCAGGCGGTAGTCGATCGCCTTCAGCTGCGCCGCCACGCCTTTCAGCGAATCGCGCGCGGCGTCCAGCCCCAAAACGCCGGCCACCGAAGCCTCATAATCGACGATCACCCGCTTGCGCAGCAGGTAGTCCGCCACGGCGTCCGAAGCCGTCTCGCCCTGCAACGCCGACAACTGCCGCGCAGCCTCCGAGAGCTCCTCCTCCTCGCGGGCGAGAATATCCTCCTTGCCCATCTTGTCGAGCAGGTAGCCGTAAGCGTAGTTCTTGTTGTCGAAGATGTAGTTCCACGTCGCGGCCAGCGAGTCGGCCAGCACGCCGTTCATCCCCTGCAAAGTCTTGTAGCGTTCGTATATCTCGATGGCTTCGGCCTCGGTCTGCACCGCGGCGTAGGATTCGGCCAGTTCGGAAAGCGTCCCGTGGTTGGCGAAATAGCGGTTGACATAGTCCACGGCCCGCATTTCCAACCGCTGGGCATTGCGCAGGGCCTCATAATCCCCGGCCGGGAGATGCTCGCGGAAGTAGAGATTGTCCACCAGATTGCGGACCTTCAGCGAATCGGGAACCGTCGCCGCAGGATCGGCCGCAGCGGGTCCCGCAGGCTGCTGGGCCGCACCGTTCAGGTTGGCCAAGACCCACTCCTGTTCGATGGTGTTGATGCGGTCGATCAGACGCCCTTTGGCGTTGCGGATCTCGAAAATCCGGCTCTCCTGCTGCAAAATCTCCTGCGAAAGCTCCTGACGCCGCGAAGGGTCCTCGCGCAGCCGCTGGCGCATGCGCTCCACGGCGTTCACGATCGAATCCTCGCGCAGCTGCAACTGCGCATCCTCACGCAGCAGCGACATGTACTCCGCGTTGCCTTCCAGCCCGGCGATACGGGCCTCCACCTTCGGCTGCTGGGCATGCAGCGCACCGGCAGTCAGAAAAGCCGCGCCCAGCGCATATATGAAAACCTTGCGAAACATAGCTTGGGTCATCTCCACCATTTAATGAAAAAAATCTGTATCAGTCCGAAAATCTCCAGACGCCCCAGCAGCATCAGCAGCGAGTTGGAAACCTTGAACGCCGCGGGCATCGCCGAGAAGTTGTCCATCGAACCGACCTCTCCGAATCCGGGTCCGACGTTGCCCATCGAAGCCACGGCCCCCGAGAAGCTGGTCGTCAGATCGACGCCGAGCATCGTACCGAAAACCGTGCCGGCGAGAATGAACATCAGGTAAGTGACGATGAAAATCATCACCGAATGCAGCGCCTCGTTCTCCTGGATCACGCCGTCGAGCTTGATGCGTATGACGGCGTTGGGGTGCTGCTGCTGGCGCAGGCGCGTGCGCATCATCTTCCCGGCCAGCACCAGCCGGTTGATCTTGATGCCTCCCGCCGTGGAGCCCGCACAGGAGCAGACGATCGACCCGAAGATCAGCAGGATGACGGCGAACGAGGTCCACGTATTGGAGTCGGCCGTAGCGAATCCCGTGGTGGTCACCACCGACACGAACTGGAACATCGCATAGCGGAACGACGCCGTCAGCGTAGGGTAGAGGTCCGCGGCATAGAGGCTCACGGCGATCAGCACACCCCCGGTCAGCAACATCCCCAGGTACCAGCGCGTCACCTCCGAGCGGAAAATGTTGTTGCGCTTGCCGGTCACCGTAGAGTAGATCAGTCCGAAATGGATACCGGCCGTGGCCATCGTGAAGATCAGGATCGTGTCGATCATCGGGCTGTTGAAATAAGCCACGCTGGCGTTCTTGGTCGAAAATCCGCTCGTGGCGCAGGCCGACATGGCGTGGCACAGCGAGTCGAACCAGTTCATGCCCGCCATTTTGAGCATCACGGTCGAAAGAATCGTCAGCCCCACGTAGACCACCAGCAGAATCTGCACGATGATCTGCGACCGGTAGCGGTAGTTGTCCTTGGCCATCGTCGAGAGCTCCACGTTGGAGAGCATCATCTTGCTGCGGCCCATCGACGGCAGGATCACCAGCGCGAACATCACCACGCCCATACCGCCGATCCAGGTCGAGGACATACGCCAGAACTGCAATCCGCGCGGCAGGGCCTCGACATCGTTCAGGATCGTCGATCCGGTGGTCGTGAGGCCCGAAACGCTCTCGAACCACGCATTGACCAGCGAGAACTCCCCGCCCCAGATCAGGTAGGGGAACATCGACACGACGCAGGCCACGAGCCACGCCCCCACGACGATGCAGAAGCCCTCCTTGTTGGTGATCTGCTCGCGCTTCTCGACGAAAATCAGCGGAAAAGCGCCCAGCAGAGCCGTGAGCAGCGAGGAGAGAAGCAGGGGATAGAATGCCGAATCCACGCCGCTGAGGTAGGAAATTCCCGCCGAAAGCAGCATGAACGTCGCAATGAAGAGCATCACGACTCCCACATACCGTAAGACCACATCTACCCGCATGGCGTCAGACTTTATTCTGTTTGGAAAGGTTTATGAGCGTCTCTATCTTCTCTTTGAGTTCCAGCACTTCGTCCTTGAAATCGCCCTTGACGGCGAACGGCACGCGGAACGCGAGCCAGTCGCCCAGCCCCTTGTTCATCCGTTCGATGGGCGTCACGCAGTAGAGCGACATGAAGTAGAAGAGCATCAGCACGATGGCGATCATCACGGCCACCGAGATCAGCACCGGCGTAACGGCCCGGTAGGCGTTCTTCTTCATCTGCTCGGCGCGCGGCACCAGCGAACTCTGCGTCGAGGTCATGTAGCTTTTGATGGCGGCGGTCAGGCGGCCGTAGAGCACCTGGTACTCGTCGCTGTACCACCTGCTGCCGAGCGAATCGGCACAGTTCGCGTCCACCGGAGCCGCCGTCCGGGCAGCGGCGCTTCCGGCCCCTCCGAAAGCGAGGAAATTGTCCGTCAGCAGCCGCAGTTCGGTCGTGGCGAAGGCCAGCGAATCGAGGAACGATTTTTCGAGGGCCTCGCTCTGAGCCACCAGCAGCGTGTTTTCGAGCCGCTCCATACTGGTGCGGCAAAGGCTGTCGCACGACCGGTCGCCGAAGACCGAGAGTCTGATGAACGCAATGTTCTGCTCGTGGGCCGCGTCGAGCATCTCCTTGGCCAGTTCGATGTTGCGTTTGTTGGCCTTGAGGATCTCCCCCGTATCGCGGCTCAGGCGGCTCAGTTCGAGAAACGAGACCATCCCCGAAAAAAACAGCAGGCAGACGATGCTCAGAAACCCGACCGTCACCCGTTTGCGCATACCTGTCATAGCATTCAAAATTAACTTATCGGCAAAACCGCATCCTATATTTTGCAAATATAGTGATTAATCCCGGATTTCCCCCATCAGGTCGTGAGAATCGTCCATCGCACCGAGTTTCACGCGGCAGAGGGTGTTGACTTTCGCAGCGTCGTAGGGGGCTTTCACCCGCCGGTAGTTGCCCGTAAATCCGAACATCATGCCTCCGCGGCGCGTGCTTTCGAAGAGCACCGTATCCTCCGTTCCGACGGCCCGGGCGCAGAAATCGCCGTGCAGACGGTCGCAGAGGCCCTCCAGCTCGGCCACGCGGGCCGTAGCCACCGACGGCTGCACCTTGCCGGGCAGATCGACGGCCGGAGTTCCGGGACGCTCCGAAAAGGGAAAGATATGCAGGAAAGCGGGTTCCAGCCCCGCCAGAAAATCATAGGTCGTGCGGAAATCGGCATCGGTCTCGCCCGGGAACCCGACGATCACGTCGATCCCGATAAAGGCGTCGGGCATCAGCCGCCGGACAGCCGCGATACGCTCGGCGAAGCGCGCCGTGGTGTAGCGGCGGCGCATCAGCCCGAGTATCCGGTCCGAACCGCTCTGAAGCGGAATATGGAAGTGATGCATGAATTTAGGTGACGCTGCGCAAAAGGCTATGATTTCATCGGTTAGCAGATTCGGTTCGATCGACGAAATGCGGTAGCGCCCGATCCCCTCGACCTCGTTCAGCGCCCGCAGCAGGTCGATGAATTTCTCGCCCGTCGTGCGGCCGAAATCCCCCGTGTTGACACCCGTCAGCACGATCTCCTTCTGACCCGCCGCCGCGATCTGACGCGCCTCGTCCACGAGGTCGGCGATCGGGAGGTTGCGGCTCGATCCGCGGGCGTAATGGATCGTGCAATAGGAACAGCAGTAGTCGCAACCGTCCTGCACTTTCAGGAAAGCGCGCGTGCGGTCGCCGCTCGAAAAGGCCGCGAAGAACGACGTGAGCGAATCGGTGTCGCAGCTGTACACCTGCGCACGGCCCTTTCCCGACAGTTCAACCACCCGTTTGAATAACTCGCCCTTATCGTTATTACTCAGCACAATATCAACGCCGTCTATCGCGGCTATCTCCTGCGGTTTCAGCTGCGCGTAACACCCCGTCACGGCGATGATCGCCCCGGGGTTGCGGCGGTGGAGCTTGCGGATCAGGTTGCGGCATTTCTTGTCGGCGTGCTCGGTCACCGAGCAGCTGTTGATGACGCAGATGTCCGCTTCGGCCGTAGGGGCCACGCGGACGAAGCCGCCGCGCTCGAACTCACGGGCGAGGGTGGAGGACTCCGAAAAATTGAGCTTGCAGCCCAAAGTATGAAAATTGACTCTGCGAGGTTGCATAGATTCGTGTTTTTCCGGCACGAAATTACGAAAACTGTGCGAAAGGAGGAGGCGTTTCCGATAAAAAAGCGTAAATTTGCGCGCAATTAAAGAAGATGTATGGAATTTTTCAGCGACCTGGTTCAATACGGCTATCTCTCGAACGCACTCACGGCCTGCGTGCTTTCGGGCATAACGTGCGGGGTGATAGGAACCTACGTCGTCTGCCGCCGCATGGTGTTCCTCGCCGGAGGCATCACCCACGCCTCGTTCGGCGGACTGGGCATCGCTTTCTACCTGGGAGCGAACCCCATCGCCGGGGCGATGATCTTCGCCGTACTCTCGGCGCTGGGCATCGAGTGGGCCGGCAGCCGCGGGCGCATCCGCGAGGACTCGGCCATCGGCATCATCTGGTCCGTCGGCATGGCCGTCGGGGCGCTCTTCATGAGCCTGCGCCCGGGCTACACCTCGGGCGACCTGTCGGCCTACCTCTTCGGCAGCATCGTGACCGTGACCGACAGCGATGTCTCGTCGCTGGCCGTGCTGACGGCCGTGATCGTCATCGGAGCCCTCGTGTGGCTGCGGCCCGTGATGTACGTCGCCTTCGACCGCGACTTCGCCCGCAGCCGGGGCATCCCGACGCGCGTGATCTCCTACCTGATGGCCGCGCTGGTCGCCGTGACGATCGTCCTCTCGATCCGCATCATGGGCATCGTGCTGCTGATCTCGCTCGTGACGATGCCCGTGGTGATCGTCAACACGCTTTCGCGCTCGTACCGCACCATCGCCCTCGCAGCGCCCCTCGTGGCCGTCGCAGGCAACGCCGCGGGGCTCGTCGCCAGCTACAATTTCGAGGTTCCGCCCGGCGCCGCCATAATATTTACACTCACCCTTACGCTTATACTGGTAAAACTTGTATCTTTGCGTAGCAAAAAACAGCGAGCAGCCGCATGAAGACCATCCATAAACTCGTTCTGAAATCCTACCTGGGCCCGATGGTCCTCACGTTTTTCATCGTCATGTTCGTGCTGATGATGAACATCGTATGGCGCTACATCGACGAACTGGTGGGCAAGGGCCTCAGCGCCGGAATCATCATCGAGCTGATGACCTATTTCATGGCCAACATGATCCCGATGGGCCTGCCGCTGTCGATGCTGCTGGCGGCGATCATGACCATGGGCAACCTGGGCGAGAACTACGAACTGCTGGCCATGAAGTCGGCCGGCATGTCGCTGGTCCAGATCACCAAACCGCTCATCATACTGGTGGCGTTCGTCTCCGTCGGCAGCTTCTTCATCGGCAACAACCTCGTCCCGAACGCCAACAAGAAGCTGTACAGCACGCTCTACGACATCCGCCAGCAGAAACAGGCCCTCGAATTCCAGGACGGGCTCTTCTTCAACGGCATCGAAAACATGTCGATCCGCGTCAGCCGGCAGGAGCCCGACACGCACCTGCTCCACGACGTGCTGATCTACGACAACCGCGCCGCCAACGGCAACATGAACACCATCGTCGCCGATTCGGGATACATCCGCCTCTCGGACGACAAGAAATACCTGCTGGTGGACCTTTTCCACGGCGAAACCTACGAACAGACGCGCAACAGCCAGTGGTTCACCAAGAGCGCCCTGCGCCACCACACCTTCGACCTGCAAAAGCAGGTGATCCCGATGGAGGGATTCGCCCAGGGGCGCACCGACGCCGACCTTTTCTCGAACAGCCAGACCAAGAATATCCGGGAGTTGCAGCACGACATCGACTCGCTGGAAATCAAGGTCAACGCCGCCACGACGAGCTCCTACGAACCGCTGCTCAAAGAGCAGATCTTCGCACGCGACAACACCGTGCTGCCGCTGCCCGACAGCTTGCAGATCGACAAACGCCATTTCCGCGACATGCTGGCGCAGGACTCGATCGTCGGACTGCCGATGCGCGACAAGGAACGCATCTGGGATCAGGCCCGGACGCTGGCCAAGAATTCGCGCAACATGTTCGCGTTCGACGAATCGGCCGCCAAGGAGGCGCTCAACCAGCTCTACCGCTCGAAGGTCGAGTGGCACAAGAAAATATCGCTTCCGGTGTCGATCCTGATCTTCTTCCTGATCGGTGCGCCGCTGGGCGCCATCATCCGCCGCGGCGGTCTGGGACTGCCGGTGGTGGTGTCGGTGATCTTCTTCGTGATCTACTACATCATCAGCCTGTCGGGCGAGAAACTGGCCAAGGAGGGCAACTGGGACGCCGTTTACGGCATGTGGCTCTCGACCTTCATCCTCACGCCGATCGCCATATACCTTACATACAAGGCCACCAACGACTCGGCGCTGCTCGACACGGACTGGTACGCCGGAAAGATCAAGGCGCTGAAGGACAGACTGACCCCGGGAATCAAAAAAACGATGAACGCGATAAAATTCAAACGAAATGGCAAAAAACACGATTCTGAATAGTGTAGAGGAGGTTATCGAGGACTTCCGCAACGGCAAGCCGGTGATCGTCGTCGATGACGAGGACCGCGAAAACGAGGGCGACTTCATCGTCGCCGCGGAGAAGATCACCCCCGAAATCGTGAATTTCATGCTCAAAGAGGGCCGCGGCGTACTGTGCGCCCCGCTGTCGGAGAAACGCTGCGCCGAGCTGGGCCTCAACATGATGGAGGAGAACAACACCTCGCTGCTGGGCACGCCCTTCACCGTGACGGTGGACCTGCTGGGCAACGGCTGCACCACGGGCGTCTCGATCCACGACCGCGCCGCGACGATCCGCGCGCTGGCCGACCCCGCGACGAAGCCCACCGATCTGGGCCGCCCGGGGCACATCAACCCCCTGCGCGCCCGCGACAAAGGCGTACTGCGCCGTCCGGGACACACCGAGGCGGCCGTAGACCTGGCCCGTCTGGCCGGATTGCAGCCCGCAGGCGCGCTGATCGAGATCATGAACGACGACGGCACGATGGCCCGCCTGCCGCAGCTGGTGGAGATCGCCAAAAAATTCGACCTGAAAATCATCTCGATCGCCTCGCTGATCGCCTACCGCCTCAAAGAGGAGTCGATCATCGAGAAGGGCGTGACCGTGCCTCTGCCGACGGAGTGGGGCGATTTCCGCATTACGCCGTTCCGTCAGAAGTCGAACGGCGTGGAGCACGTAGCCCTGACGAAAGGAGAGTGGGCGGAGGACGAACCCGTGCTGGTGCGCGTACACTCGTCGTGCGTCACAGGCGACATCTTCGGTTCGTACCGCTGCGACTGCGGCGAGCAGCTGCACCGCGCGATGCAGATGATCGAGAAGGAGGGCAAGGGCGCCGTCATCTATCTCAACCAGGAGGGGCGCGGCATCGGGCTCTGCAACAAGATCCACGCCTACAAATTGCAGGACGAGGGTCTGGACACCGTAGACGCCAACCTCCGGCTGGGTTTCAAGGCCGACGAACGCGACTACGGCGTGGGTGCGAGCATCATCCGCGAACTGGGCATCCGCCATATGCGCCTGATGACCAACAACCCGCTCAAACGGGCCGGACTGGAGGGCTACGGACTCTGCATCGACGAGATCGTGCCCATCGTGATCGCCCCGAACCCTTACAACGAACACTATCTGGAGACCAAGCAGGAGCGTATGCACCACACGCTGGGACTGGAGAAAAAATAGATGATGAATCCGAAAGAAATACGCATCGTATTCATGGGCACGCCCGAATTTGCCGTGCCTTCGCTGCGGGCGCTCGTCGCCGGCGGCTACAACGTCGTGGGTGTGGTGACCGCGCCCGACAAACCCGCCGGACGGGGACAGAAACTCCGTCAGAGCGAAGTCAAGACCGCCGCGCTGGAGCTGGGGCTTCCGGTCCTGCAACCCGAGAAGCTGAAAGCCCCGGAGTTCGTCGAAGCCATGCAGGCCCTGCGGCCCGATCTGGGGATCGTGATCGCCTTCCGGATGCTTCCCGAGGTGATCTGGGCCATGCCGCGGCTGGGAACCTTCAATCTCCACGCCTCGCTGCTGCCCCAATACCGCGGGGCGGCGCCGATCAACTGGGCGATCATCAACGGCGAAACCGAAACGGGCGTCACGACGTTTCTGCTGAACCACGAGATCGACAAGGGCGGCATCATCGGACAGGTCCGGGTGCCGATCCTGCCGGAAGACAACGTCGGCACGCTCTACGACAAGCTGATGACGACCGGCACCGCATTGGTCACCTCGACCGTGGACCGCATCGCCGCGGGGGACATCCGGCCCGTCGAACAGCAGCACATCGACGAATCGACGCTGCGGCCCGCTCCCAAGATCTTCAAGGAGGATTGCCGGATCGACTGGACGCTTCCGGGCCGGCGCATCGCGGATTTCATCCGCGGCCTGTCGCCGTATCCGGCGGCGTGGACCGAGATGTTCCGCGAGGAGGACGAAGAGCCGCAGAGTGCCAAAGTGTTCTCGGCGACCTTCGAAGCCGCGGCCCACAGCCAGCCGTGCGGCACGGTCGAGAGCGACGGACGGACCTTTATCCGCGTGGCGTGCGCCGACGGATGGATCGTTCCCGGAGAGTTGCAGATAGCCGGCAAGAAACGGCTCGCGGTGCGCGACCTACTGCTGGGCTGGCGCGACGTGAACCAATACAGATTCAAGAAATAACCCGATTCTCCGTCGCAAAACCGTCTTATTTATTCCGGCAACCGCCCCATCACGGTTGCCGGATAAAAAATACGCTGTCGAATGAAACTTCGCATGCAAAACCCCGAACGGCCGGACTTACCCAACGGCCGGACCGCCCGTTATGAAAGGGCAGCGACCTACCTGCTGCTGACGCTGGCCTTCTACATCACCCTGACGATCGTAGACGAGGTATGGCTCATCCGCCATCACCACTATTTCGCCATCTGGGCCCGGCGCGCCGCCGACGCCATGCTGCTGGCGCTTCCCGTCTGGTTCCTGCACCGGAAACGATGGCTGTTTCCCTGGATCGTGCTGGTCAACCTCTACCTGCTGTCGAACGTCTGGTATTACCGCATTTATTACAGCATCATGCCGCTGAACTCCTACCTGATGGTGAACAACCTCCGGGGGCTCGGTCCGAGCATCTGCGCCTCGATGCGGGCTTCGGACCTGTGGATCGTGCTTCCGTCCGTCTGTTTCGCCGCCGGATACTCCCTTTTCGGCCGTAGGATACCGGGAGGGGGGGGGAAATGCCGCCGTGCCGCGGGATGTGCCGCCAGCCTGCTGCTGATCGTCGTCACCGTCATCCCGCCGTACTTCAACGACCCCAATGAGTTCAAGCACCCCTGGCCCTGGTACCGGAATGAAATCATGCTGGGACTCCACAAATACGGTCTGATCGGCTATTGGTCCTATCAGATCGCCTATCTGCACGGCTGCTCGTCCGAGGAGGCCGAATACGCCGCCCGGTTCGTCGAAGCCGCAGAGCGGCGCGCCTCCCGGGAACCGCTCACGGAAGACCACCGCAAAAACCTGATCGTCGTGCTGGCCGAATCGTTGGGCAGTTGGCCGATCGGACTGGAAATCGACGGCACGGAAGCGACCCCATTCATGAACTCGCTGGCCCGGGACACGAGCGTGCTCTACTTCCCGCGGGTGCTGCCGCAGGTGAAGGACGGGCGGTCGTCCGACGCCCAACTGATGCTCAACACCGGACTGCTGCCGCTCGAAAGCGGGGCCGCAGCCAGTCTGTACGGCTGCCGGAACACCTATCCTTCGTTACCCAAAGCGCTGGCCCGGAGAGGGTATACCTCCGCATCGCTGATCTGCGATTCGCGACACTACTGGAATCAGGAAGCCACCACGAAGAGTTACGGATTCGACAGATATCATTACGAACTGAGCCGCGGACCGATGCGCCGCGCCGATGAAGAGCTCTACGAAAACGGACTCGAAATTCTGAAGGAACTGCCGCAGCCGTTCTATGCCCAGTTGGTCACGATGTCGGGACACGGACCGTATGCGAAATCGGATCTCGAAAGTCCGCTGAACAATGCCGACATCCCGGACGAGGAAGCCAAATATTATCTGGTCGCCACACAATACGTGGACCGCTGCCTCGGCCGGTTCATCGACTCGCTCAAAACATGCGGGCTTTACGACAGGAGCATCATCGTCATCATGGGCGACCACGACTCCATCACCCGCAACCAATACGAAGGGCGCAAAAAACGGGAGCTGAGCGACCGCTACATCCCGCTCTTCATCCTCAATGCGCCGCTGAAAGCCGAAACGGGGAAGGTCATCGCACAGATCGACATCTATCCCAGCCTGCTGGACCTGATGCACGCACAGGATTACGATTTTCACGGATTGGGCGAAAGCGTCTTCCGCCGCCAGAGCGACTGTGCAGCCGACCACTCGGAAGGCTGGGTAGGCGGCAACCGCAGCGATTCGGTCCGGCAATACCGGAAAGAGCTGTGGCGGGTTTCGGACATCTTGCTGCGGACCGACTATTTCGAATCCCGGCTCTGAAACGAAGGAGGCGCCCCGAAACGGGACGCCTCCTTCGTTTTTCCGGCCTATTTGCCGATCTTCTTCTCGATCTCCTCCTTCGGGAGCGGCTTGGTGCAGAAGAACCAGTCGTAGCACTTGGCCCCTTCAGGAATCTTCTCCTGATCGTCGCCCTTCATCGGCACGATCACCTCGTCACCCGGATTCCAGTCGGCAGGCAGCGCGATGCCGAAAGCGTCGATGGTCTGCAAGCCGACCAACACCCGTTTGATCTCGTCGAAATTGCGGCCCAGCGCCAGCGGATAATAGATCATCGCCCGCAGCACGCCTTTCGGATCGACGAAGAAAACGGCCCGCACGGCTGCCGTCTGGCTCTCGCCGGGCTGGATCATGCCGTAGAGCGACGCCACCTTCATTGACACGTCGTCGATGATCGGGAACTCGACCTTCACGTTCTTCATGCCCTTGTACTCAATCTTCTCACGGATGGTCTTCAGCCATGCGATATGGCTATTGCGGCTGTCCACGGACAAGCCCACCAATTCGCAGTTCAGCGCCCGAAACTCCGCGGTACGGGCTCCGAACGTCAGTATCTCGGTCGTGCAGATCGGAGTAAAGTCGGCAGGGTGGCTGAACAGAATCACCCATTTGCCCTTGTAATCGTCCGGGAAGCTGATCTTCCCCTTGGTGGTCATGGCCTCGAATGCCGGAACGGGTTCGCCCAGACGCGGCATTTGCTGTTCGTTCTTTTCCATAGTCTGAAATTTTGATGTTAATGACCGGGCACGCAAAATCAATGCCCCGCATCCGCAAATTCTTCGTCGTACGCTAAGATAATAATTTTAAGAATATGTTATTCACCGATTTACGTTCCTGCACGGATCGGTCTACACAAACGGCGGATTCGCTTACGACCGCAAAAGGCAACAAATACGTCCGGTCCGAAAAATGCGAAAAAGCGGCATTCGGAGACTTCATTTTTTGAAATTATTCGTATATTTGTTCGAATAACTCTAAAAAGCGTTGCCTATGGATATATAGTAATGATTAACTTATTCGAAACACACGTACCGTCTCCGCACTAAAAGCGCCGGTACATACATATAAAAAGCGTTAGCTTTACGTCTTTGCATATCGAAATCTGGAAAATTTCAAATTGTGGCAAAAGAAGTGAAGTTGATGCTCACGTCTATGGCGTGGGCTTCACTTATATTATTGCCACAAGGTATTCCAGAACCTCGATATGCGATGATAAAAGTTTTGTCCCACGTTTTTTATATGCCTTTCCCAACCCAACAGCCGCAGGGACACGGCATATAATTTTTCATAGATATGAAACGTATTGGAATACTACTGTGTTCTTCCTTTCTGATGACTTCATGCGCAACCGTCTTTTGCGGTTCGAAAGCCAAAGTTACTTTCGACAGCGACATAGCTGAAAAAGCAACCCTTACAATCGACGGCCGAAAACACCTGAATGTCACTTTTCCCTACACAACCAAAATCAGACGCGGATTCGACGAAACGCTCGTGACAGCCGAAACCGCAAACTACACGGCAGAACCGATCATCATCAACAAAAATTTCAACGCTGTATCGGTCATCAATCTGCTCGACATACTCGGATGGGGAATAGACGCTGCGACCGGAGCCATCACAAAGCCGGAATTCAAATTCTACCAGATCGACTTCCAACCCAAAGTCGAAAAATCGGAAAAACAGTAATTCCCCGAACCTCATGAACACGACAACGCCCGGCCGGAAGGTCGGGCGTTGCAACTGTGCTATCCTGCAAAATCAGCGGACCTTGCGGATGATCTCGCCGCCGTGGCGGATGGCCTCTTCATTGGCCGGGAGCATCTTCCACGCACGTTCGGGAAGCGACTTTTTCAACCCAACCATCACATTCTCCATCTCGACCACGGGGCGCACTTTCAGATACCCGCCCAGGATCATCGTGTTGAACAGCTTGGCCTGGCCCATCTTCGCGCACTCGGCCGTGGCGTCGATCGCATAGACCTCGATGTCCTTGCGCACCGGATGGCGCGTGATGCCGTTCGTGTCGTAGATCAGCACGCCGCCGGGCCGGACCATCGGCTCGAACTTCTCCATCGACTGCTGGTTCAGAATGATCGCCGTATCGAATTCATGGGCGATGGGCGAGGAGATCTTCCGGTCGGAGAGAATCACCGTCACGTTGGCCGTGCCGCCGCGCATCTCGGGACCGTAGGAGGGCATCCACGTCACCTCGAAATCCTGCATTACACCCGAGTAAGCCAGAATCTTACCCATCGAGAGGACGCCTTGTCCTCCGAATCCTGCAATTATCAACGTCTCTTTCATAGCCTTACTCTTTTTTAACGTCCTTGATGTCGCCCAGCGGGTAGAAGGGCAGCATGTTCTCCGCGAGCCACTGGTTCGATGCCACGGGCGAGAGTTTCCAGCCGCTGTTGCAGGTCGAAACGACCTCCACGAGCGAAAAGCCGTTGCCGGCCATCGCATTTTCAAACGCCTTGCGGATCGCCTTCTTGCACTTGCGTACGTTGGCCGCCGTATGCACGCTCTGGCGCGTGATATAGGTGGCGCCGTCCAGATGTGCCATCATCTCGGCGATCTTATAGGGGTAGCCGTTCAGCCGCGGATCACGTCCGTAGGGAGTCGTCGCGGTCTTCATGCCCAGCAGGGTGGTCGGGGCCATCTGGCCGCCAGTCATGCCGTAGATAGCATTGTTGATGTAGATGGCCACGATGTTCTCGCCGCGCGCCGCCGCATGGATCGACTCCGCCGTGCCGATGGCCGACAGGTCGCCGTCGCCCTGATAGGTGAAGACCATATTCTGCGGGTAGAGCCGCTTCACGGCCGTCGCAACGGCCAGCGCGCGTCCGTGCGCCGCCTCGATCCAGTCGATGTCGATATAGTTGTAGGCGAACACCGAACAGCCCACGGGCGAAATGCCCACGGTCTTCTCAGCGAGTCCCATCTCCTCGATGACCTCGGCGACGAGTTTGTGCACCGTGCCGTGGCTGCAACCGGGGCAGTAGTGCATGACATTGTCGGTAATGAGCGCCGGTTTCGTATAAACCAGATTCTCCTTTTTGATTTCAACCTCTGCCATCGTCTTTTACTTTTTAATCAGTTTTTCCTTGAGTGCGTCGAGCACCTCGTCGGGATTGAACATCATGCCGCCCTGACGCCCGTAATGCTCGACGGGGGCCTTGCCGTTGACGGCCAGCCGCACGTCCTCGACCATCTGTCCGGCGTTCAGCTCCGCGGAAAGGAAGCCCTTGACACCGCGGGCCGCCAGTTCGGCGATCTGCTTCTTGGGGAAAGGGTAGAGGGTGATCGGGCGCAGCAGGCCGACTTTCAGACCCTCGGCGCGGGCCATTTCGACCGTCGCCGAGCAGATGCGGGCCGACGAACCGAACGCCACGATCACGTAGTCGGCATCGTCGCACTCGATGGCTTCGTAGCGCACCTCGTTCTCTTCCAGAGCCTTGTATTTCTCCTGCAACCGTTTGTTGATGACCTCCATCTTCTCGGACTGCAATTCGAGCGAGGTCACGATATTGCGCGGACGACCGGCGGGTTTTCCCTGCGCGGCCCACGAACCGCACTCGGCTTTCAGCTCCTCGTCGGTCCTGCGCGGACGCTGGGGAGCCAGCACGACCTTCTCCATCATCTGTCCGATGGCTCCGTCGGCGAGAATCAGCGCCGGATTGCGGTATTTGAACGCCAGGTCGAAAGCCTCGGCCACGTGGTCGTGCATCTCCTGCACGGAGTTCGGAGCCAGCACGATCAGGTGGAAATCGCCGTGGCCGCCGCCCTTGCAAGCCTGGAAATAGTCGCCCTGCGAAGGCTGGATCGTACCCAGACCCGGACCGCCGCGCTGGCAGTTGACGATCAGGCAGGGGAGTTCGGCGCCGGCCAGATAGCTCAGCCCCTCGGACATCAGGCTGATGCCGGGGCTCGACGACGAGGTCATCACCCGCTTTCCGGTCGAGGCGCCGCCGTAGACCATGTTGATCGAAGAGATCTCCGACTCGGCCTGCAACACCACCATCCCCGTGGTTTCCCACGGTTTGAGCTCCATCAGGGTCTCCATCACCTCCGACTGCGGGGTAATGGGGTATCCGAAATATCCGTCGCAACCGTAGCGGATCGCCGCATGGGCGATCACCTCGTTGCCTTTCATCAGTTTCACTTCCTTCTCTGCCATAGCCTATTCGAATTTTTGACGATAAACCGTGATGACGCTGTCGGGGCAGATCACCGCACACGAAGCGCAGCCCGTGCAGGCATCGGGATTCGCCATCCACGCCACCGGGTAGCCCTTGCTGTTCACCTCTGCCGACAGGGCGAGCACGTCGCACGGACAGGCCGAGGCGCAAACCCCGCACCCTTTGCAGCGCTCCTTATCGACGACGATTGTTCCTTTGATTTTAGCCATAACGCCGTAATATTGTTAAGTTGCTTACAAATATACAAAAAATTCCATGCCTCGACTTGTTTTTCGTTATAAAAAATCGCCATTCCGTGATAAAACAACGCCCCGAAAAAAGAGCCGCCTCATCGGGCAGCTCTTTTTCAATTATTTATCTTCGAACGAATGGATCACCACTCCCGAGCGGAGCTTGGGTTCGAACCACGTCGTCTTCGGAGGCATGATGTTGCCCGTGTCGGCGATGTTGATCAACTGCTGCATCGAAACGGGGTAGAGGGCGAACGCCGCTTTCATCTCCCCGCTGTCCACGCGCCGTTTCAGCTCGCCGAGGCCGCGGATGCCGCCCACGAAGTCGATCCGCTTCGAGGTGCGCAGATCCTTGATGTCCAGAATCTTGTCCAGCACCAGATTCGACAGCACCGTGACATCCAGCACGCCGATCGGATCGTTGTCGTCGTAGGTGCCCGGCTTGGCCGTCAGACTGTACCAGCGGCCGTCGAGGTACATCGAGAAATTGTGCAGGGCCGAGGGGCGGTACTCCTCCGCGCCTTTATCCTCGACCGTGAACGACTCTTTCAGTTTTTCGACGAGCTCGGCGGGCGTCAGGCCGTTCAGGTCCTTCACCACGCGGTTGTAGTCGATGATACGCAGCTGGTTGGCCGGGAAGGTCACGGCCAGGAAATAGCAGTACTCCTCGCTGCCCGAGTGGTTCGGATTCTTCGCGCGGCACTCCGCACCCACGCGGGCGGCGGCAGCCGTACGGTGGTGCCCGTCGGCGACGTACAGCGCCGGAATACCCGCGAAAATCTCCGTGATGCGGTCGTTGGTCTTCCGGTCGCGGATCACCCACAGCTGGTGTCCAAAGCCGTCGGCGGCCGTGAAATCGTACTCCGGAGCGTTGTTCTTCACCACGTCGGCGACGATGGCGTCGATCTCGGCGTTGTCGGGGTAGGCGAAGAACACCGGCTCGATGTTGGCCTGCTGGTTGCGGACGTGGATCATGCGGTCCTCCTCCTTGTCGGGGCGCGTCAGCTCGTGCTTCTTGATGGCTCCCGAGAGGTAATCCTCGAAGTGGCAGCACATCGCCAGTCCGTACTGCGTGCGCCCCTCCATCGTCTGCGCATAGATATAATAGTACTCCTCGGGGTCCTGCCGGAGCCATCCCTCGGACTGCCATTTGCGGAAATTCTCCACCGCCTTTTCGTAAACCGGCTCGGAATGCTCGTCGGCGATGGGCTCGAAATCAATCTCGGGCTTGATAATGTGCAGCAGCGAACGCTCCGTCGCCTCGCTTTTCGCCTCGGCGGAATTCAGCACGTCGTAGGGACGCGACGCCACCTCGGCGGCATGTTCTTTCGGCGGACGGACCGCACGGAAAGGTTTTATTCGTACCATAAAGTTATCGTTTTAGGCGAAAAAGGCGGGCGTTTCCGCACCCGCCTCTTTCCGATTATACATATCGACTATTTGTTGACCTGGAAACGGGTGTTGCCGTTTTTCAGGAAGTCCACGATCTGGCTGGCAGCAGCCAGACCGGCATTGATGTTGGCCTCGGCGGTCTCGGCGCCCATCTTCTTCGCCGTGGCGAAAACCCGCTTGCCGAACTTCTCGTCCAGCTCGGCCTGATTGCCTGCGGCGATGTCGGTGATGTATTTCAGGTCCTCGCGCTCGGTCAGGGCACGCACCAGACCGGCTTCGTCGATCACCTCCTTGCGGGCGGTGTTGACCAGCGTGGCCCCCTTGGGCATCGACATCAGCAGGTCGTAGCCGATCGAGCCTTTGGTCTGCTCCGTGGCGGGAATGTGCAGCGAGAGGAAGTCGGACGCCTTGTAAAGCTCCTCGACCGTCGCCACCTTCTTCACGCCGTCGGCCTCGAAGACCGCCTCGTCGGCGATGAACGGATCGTATGCGACAACATTCATGCCCAACGCCTTTCCTTTGCGGCCCACCAGCTTGCCGACGTTGCCGTAGGCGTGGATGCCGAGGGTCTTGCCCTGAATCTCCGAACCCGTGCCCGGAGTGAAGCGGTTCCGCGACATGTAGATCATCATGGCCAGCGCCAGTTCGGCCACGGCGTTGGAGTTCTGCCCCGGGGTGTTCATCACCACGATGCCCCGCGCCGAAGCCGCTGCGAGGTCCACGTTGTCGTAACCCGCACCGGCACGGACCACGATTTTCAGGTTTTTCGCCGCGGCGATGACCTCGGCAGTCACCTTGTCGCTGCGGACAATGAGCGCATCCGCATCGGCCACGGCTTCCAGCAACTCGCTCTTGTCGGTGTATTTTTCGAGCAGCGCCAGTTCATAGCCGGCATTCTCCACGATCCCGCGGATTCCATCGACGGCCTTTTTGGCAAAAGGCTTCTCCGTTGCAACCAGTATTTTCATAGTATCGATCAATGACGTAAAATAAATATCCTGTTCTCTCTTCGTCTCCCGCATCAGCGGAACGATGGTCGGGCACATGGCCTATTTCGCGTGTTTCTGCGCGAACTCCTGCATGCAGGCCACCAGCGCCTCGACGCTCTCCTTCGGAAGGGCGTTGTAGCACGACGCGCGGAAACCGCCCACCAGACGGTGCCCCTTGATGCCGACCATGCCGCGCTCCTTGGCAAAGGTCATAAACTCGTCGGCGAGACCCTCGTAGCCCTCAGCCATCACGAAGCAGATATTCATCAGCGAGCGGTCCTCCTTCACGACCGTGCCGCGGAACAGCGGGTTGCGGTCGATCTCGTCATAGAGCAGGGCGGCCTTCTCCTTGTTGCGGCGGTAGATTTCGGGAACGCCGCCGATCGACTTGAGCCATTTCAGGGTCTCTTTCAGGACGTAGATCGGGAAGACGGGCGGCGTGTTGAACATCGAGTTGTTCTCGACATGGGTGCGGAACGACACCATCGTCGGCAGGTCGCGGACGATCTTGTCGAGCATGTCCTCGCGGATGATGCCGAAAGCCACGCCCGCAGGCGCCAGGTTCTTCTGCGCGCCGCCGTAGATCATGGCGTATTTCGAAACATCGACCGGACGGGAGAGGATGTCCGACGACATGTCGGCGATCAGGGGCACGGGCGACGCGAGGTCCTCGTGGTACTCCGTACCGTAGATCGTATTGTTGGAGGTGATATGCACATAATCCAGGCCGGCCGGAATGGCGAATCCCTTCGGGATGTAGGTGAAGTTCCGGTCCTCGGACGAAGCCAGCACCTCGACCTCGCCGTAACGCTTGGCCTCCTTGATGGCCTTCTTCGACCACACACCCGTATTCACATAACCGGCTTTCTTGCCCAGGAAGTTCGCGGGGATTTCATAAAAATAGGTACTTGCACCGCCGCCCAGATAGATGATCTTGTAGTTGTCCGGAATATGGAGCAACTCCCGGAAAAGCTGGTCGGCCTCCTCCATCACGGCGTCGAAATCCTTCGTCCGGTGGGAGATCGAAAGCAGCGAAAGCCCCGATCCGTTGAAGTCGAGAATTGCCTTGGCCGCATTTTCGATGACCTCGTCCGCCAGGATGGAAGGTCCCGCATTGAAATTGTGCTTTTTCATAATGATTTCGTATGTGATTTGAATGATCTGATACCCAACTGTTAGTTTGCTAACACAAATATAAAGAAAAAAATTTTATAAACGCAAAGATAGCCAAATAAATTTCATTCCATAAGCGGAACGCGCCTCTTTTTGGATAGTTTTTATTAATTTTGCCGGAAATATCAAGTTCCGGCACCATATGGTAAAATCAATGACCGGCTTCGGCAAGGGCGAAGCCACACTTCAAAATAAAAGGATCACGGTCGAGATCCGTTCGCTCAACTCCAAGCAGCTGGACCTCTCGCTGCGGCTTCCGGCGGTCTACCGCCAGTCGGAGTACGAACTCCGCAACGTCATCGCCCGCACGATCCAGCGGGGTAAGGTCGATGTCTTCGTCTCGGTCGAGTCGCAGTCCGTCGAAACCTCGGCCCGCATCAACCGCGAGGTGTTCCGCGAATACCTCCGGCAGATGAACGACACGCTCGCGTTCGCAGGCATCGACGCCGATTACGACGCCATCCTGCCGGTCATCATGCGCCTTCCGGACGTGGTGGCCACCGAATCCGAAGCCATTTCGGAGGAGGAGCACGCCGCGCTGATCGCCGCCGCGGAGGCCGCCGCCGCACAGCTCGACGCATTCCGCACACAGGAGGGAGCGATCCTGATCGCCGACCTGCTGCGTCGCGTGGAGCTGATCGAGCGGTACCGCGACGAAGTGGTGCCTTTCGAGAAGGCCCGCACGGAGACCATCCGGACGCGCATCCTTGACAATCTGGCGAAACTCCCCGTCGAAGTGGACCGCAACCGGCTGGAGCAGGAGATGATCTTCTACCTCGAAAAACTCGACATCACCGAAGAGAAGGTGCGCCTGACGAACCATTGCAAATATTTCCGCGAAGTGGCCGCAGGCGAAGAGGGCGCAGGCCGCAAATTAGGTTTCATCGCCCAAGAGATGGGCCGCGAGATCAACACGATGGGGTCGAAGGCCAACGAATCGAACATCCAGATTCTCGTCGTCAAGATGAAGGATGAATTGGAAAAGATCAAAGAGCAGGTATTGAATATCTTGTAATCAACCTATTACAAGATATTCCTAATTAAAAATTAAGAATGAAGAATTAAAATCCCATTCGACGAAAACATCCCCCGGGAACAAGCAATTTTTCATTTCTAATTTTTCATTTTTAATTAAGATGGGTAAGGTAATCATCTTTTCGGCCCCGAGCGGCTCGGGCAAAACCACGATCGTCCGGCATCTGCTGGAACGCTACCCCCAGTTGGAATTCTCCGTATCGGCGACCAGCCGCACACCCCGCGGACAGGAGCGCGACGGGGTGGACTACTATTTCCTCTCGCAGGAGGAGTTCGCCAAGGCCGTGGCCGAAAACCGCTTCGTGGAGTGGGAGGAGGTCTACAAAGGCACCTGCTACGGCACGCTGCGCAGCGAAGTCGAACGCATCTGGGCCAAGGGCCACGTGATCGTCTTCGACGTGGACGTGATCGGCGGCATCAACCTCAAGCGTATCTTCGGCGACGACGCCTGCTCGGTGTTCATCATGCCGCCCTCGATCGAGGAGCTGCGCCGGCGGCTCGTCGGCCGCGGCACCGACGCTCCGGAGGTGATCGAACGCCGCGTGGCCAAGGCCGAATTCGAACTGACGAAAGCCCCGGAGTTCGACCATGTGGTCGTCAACGACTGCCTCGAAGAGGCCGTGGGGGGCACCTGCGGCATCCTCGACCAATTTATCGCGCGGTAGGATGAAACGGGTGATGCTCTATTTCGGGTCGTTCAACCCCGTGCACAAAGGCCATATCGCGCTGGCGGAATACGCCGTCCGGCAAGCGCTGTGCGACGAAGTCGTGCTGATCGTCTCGCCGCAGAGCCCCTACAAGGCCGCCGACGAACTGGCCCCCGAAATGGACCGTTTCGAAATGGCCGAAATCGCCTGCGCAGCCTCGGAATACCCCGACCGGATCAAACCTTCGGTCGTGGAGTTTCTGCTTCCGAAACCCTCATACACAATAGATACCCTGCGTTACCTGAAGGAAAACTTCGGGTCCGGCATGGAGTTCTCGATCCTGATTGGCAGCGACCAGATCGCCCGGCTCGACGGCTGGAAAGAGTACGAAAAAATCCTCGAATATCCCGTCTACGTCTACCCGCGGCGGGACAAGCCGGCGAAAGGATTCGAGGGGCGCATCACGCTGCTGACGGACGCCCCTTTGCAGGATTTCGCCTCGACGGACGTGCGCGACCGCATCGGGCGGGGCGAGGACACCTCGGAGATGCTCGACGAGGGCGTCGCAGCCTACATCCGCCGCAAAGGGCTGTGGAGCCCCGCATCGCGCATCGCCGCCCTTACGGCACGGATCGCCGAAGCCCCGGACGATACGGAGCTCTACATCGAGCGCGGCAGACTCCATTACCGGCTGGGCGAGTGGGGCCCGGCCCTCAACGACTTCAACCGCGTGCTGGCGCTCGACGAGGGACACGTCGAGGCCCGGCAGTTCGCCCGGATGGTGCAGGAAATACTGGAATTCAGATACAAAGACATATACAACCCCTGAAATGACACGTTTGAAGATAGCCCTCCTGGCCGGCGGAGATTCGCCCGAGCGGGAGATCGCCCTCCAGAGCGCCGCACAGATCGAAGCGGCCCTCGACCACTCGAAATACGACATCACAGTCGTCGATCTCCACGGCCGCGACTGGCACCACACGACGCCCGACGGCCGCCAATGGCAGGTGGACAAGAACGACTTTTCGATCACCGTAGACGGTGAACGAAAATCGTTCGACTATGCCCTCATCATCATCCACGGCACTCCCGGCGAGGACGGCAAACTGCAAGGATACCTCGACATGATGGGCATACCCTATTCGTCGTGCCCGATGACCTCGTCGGTCATCACCTTCGACAAAATCACCACTAAACGCACGCTGGCGGGCCGTGTCAACCTCGCACGCGAAATTTTCCTGCGCCGGGGCGAGGCGTTCGACGCGTCGAAAATCGTCGCGGAACTGGGCATACCGCTTTTCGTAAAACCCAACGCCAGCGGTTCGTCGTTCGGCGTGACGAAGGTCCACACCCCGGAGGAGCTGCCCGCAGCCATCGACGCGGCATTCGCCCAAGGCGACGAAATTCTGATCGAGGAGTGCATCACGGGCCGCGAAATGGGCTGCGGAATCCTGATCGCCGGCGGGAAGGAGTACATTTTCCCCATCACGGAGATCGTTTCCAAAAAGGATTTCTTCGACTATCAGGCCAAATACACCGCCGGGTATTCCGACGAAATCACCCCGGCGGACATCACCCCCGAGGTCAAAGCCGAACTGAACCGCATGACCCGCGAAGCCTACAAAACCTGCCGCTGTGCAGGAGTCGTAAGGGTCGATTTCATCGTAACCCCCTCCGGAAAGCCCTACTTCATCGAGCTGAATTCGATTCCCGGCATGAGCGCCGGAAGCATCGTCCCCAAACAGGCCCGCGAAATGGGCATGTCGCTCGGGGAACTATATGACATCATCATCGCCGACACGTGCCGCAAATGATCGAAATCGACGACAAGATCGTAAGCGCCGACCTGCTGCGCGAATGCTTCGCCTGCGACATCGCGCAGTGCAAGGGCATCTGCTGCGTCGAGGGCAATGCCGGGGCGCCGCTCGAAGCGGAAGAGGTGGAGATCCTCGAACGCGAATACCCCAATTACAAACCCTGCATGACGCCCGAAGGCATCGAGGCCGTCGAACGGCAGGGTTTCATGGTCGTGGACGAAGACGGCGACCTGACCACGCCGCTGGTGAACGATGCCGAATGCGCCTATACCTATACGGAGAACGGCGTGACGCTCTGCGCCATCGAAAAGGCGTGGATGGAGGGCAGAACCCCGTTCCGCAAGCCGATCTCGTGCCATCTGTATCCGATCCGCCTGATGCGCTTCTCGAACGGCACCGTGGGGCTCAACTACCACCGCTGGTCGGTGTGCGCCCCGGCCCGCCGGTGCGGCGCGAAGCTGGGCATCCCGGTCTACAAGGCCCTTCGGGAGCCGATCGTCCGCCGCTTCGGCGAGGAATTTTACAAGGCGCTGGAAGCGGCCGAAGAACTGATCAGACAACAATAGAAGACTATGAAAAAATACCTGTTGACACTTGCGGCCCTCTCGCTGGTCCTCACCTCGGCGGCCCGCAAACCTAAAAATGCGCGCACGCAAACCGCTGCGAAAAACAGCGAAGCCGCCATTGCCGATTCGCTCCTGGCCGTGACGGCCCGGCAGGCGTCGCTGATCGACTCGCTCCGCAGCCTCGTCGTCGCCGAACACACCGCCGGGGAACTTTCGGGAGACAGGAACGAAGCCGAAGAGACCGAAGAACCCGTCGTCAGCCCCGAACAGGCCGCCGCAGACTCCGTCGCCGCATTGCAGCTGCGGCTGCGGCCCACGAAGATCGAATCCATCTTCGACACCAACGGGCTGACTGTGATCGACACCCTCGCAACGGACAACGACGCCGTGCAGGTGATTCTTTACAGCAACAATTCGTGGAAATACGTCCGCAACCGCGAGATCGCTAAGGACAGCACCATCTTCGAAAAATACTGGGACACGACAACGCTCTTCCCTTACCGGGAGGTCGATATGTCGGGCATGCCCAAATCGGTGGTCATCGACCTCGTGGATTCGCTGACCTGCTACCACTGTCCCTATCAGGGCACGGTGCATCCGCACGGAAAATACGGTCCGCGGCGCCGGCGCCAGCACCAGGGCGTGGACCTGCCGCTCAAAACAGGCGACCCGGTCTACGCCACCTTCTGCGGCCGCGTGCGCATTTCGCAGTACAACAAGGGCGGCTACGGCAACCTCGTCATCATCCGCCACGACAACGGGCTGGAGACCTACTACGGACACCTCTCGGAGCGCATGGTGGAACCCGGACAATGGGTCGAGGCGGGACAGATCATCGGTCTGGGCGGCTCGACGGGACGTTCGACGGGTCCCCATCTCCATTTCGAAACCCGCTACTACGGGCAGTCGTTCGACCCCGAGCGTCTGATCGACTTCAAGAACGGCACGCTGAGCCGCGAGACGTTCCTGCTGAAAAAGTCGTTCTTCAGCATCTACTCCAACGCCGGGCAGGATTTCGAAGACGAAATCGCCAACGAGGAGCAGGACAAGAAGGATGCCGCCGAAAAAGCGGCCATGAAATACTACAAGATCCGTTCGGGCGATACGCTGGGCGCCATCGCACGCCGTCACGGCACGACGGTGGCAAACCTCTGCCGGCTGAACGGCATCAAATCGACCACCATCCTGCGCATCGGACGTTCGCTGCGGGTGCGGTAACATGGAGTGAAACTCACCGACTCCACCCGAATGATACCCAAGACAATCCATTTTTGCTGGCTGGGGAGAGGTAAATACCCTGAGCGGGTCCGGCAGTGCATGGAATCGTGGCGCAAGATACTGCCCGGTTACGAGATCGTCCGCTGGGACGAGAGGCGTTTCGACGTGAACTCCGTACCCTGGGTCCGGGAAGCGGTCGAGCGAAAGAAATACGCCTTTGCCGCCGACTACATCCGCCACTATGCGCTCTATCACGAGGGCGGCATCTACCTCGACACCGATGTCGAAGTGCTCAAACCGTTCGACGACCTGCTCGACGCCGAAATGTTCGCTGCCATAGAGACCGAAGAATCGGTGCTGGCCCACAATGTCGCCGAAGGCCGCATTTCGGAAACGGGGGAGGTGCTGACGGACGGACTGTTTCCGGACATGGGATTGGGATTGCAATCGGGTGCGTTCGGCGTCGCGGCGGGCCATCCTTTCACCCGACGCTGCCTCGACTGGTACGAAAGCCGCCGTTTCATATGCGAAAACGGAACGCTTTACGACAAGATCATCGCGCCCGACATCATGGCATACCATGCCCGGCCGGCCGGACTGAAATACAAGGATGTTGCGCAGGAGTTGGACGAGGGCATCCGCATCCATCCTTCGCCGACCATAGCCGCGTATGCCGAGAAAGCCGCTCCCGAAAGTTATGCCATACACCATTGCCTCGGCAGCTGGCGGCCGGCAGCGCCCCGCCGGAAAAAGAGATGGTATTCGCGCTGGTGGAAGAGCACGATGCGCGGACTCGGACTGCACAAATAAGAGAGGGGGCTCGGGATATGCCCCGAGCCCCCTCTCCAAAAACGATTATCACATCCGGGCGCAGAACCGGGCAGGACGCCGGGAACTACCCGCCGCCCCTTAAAACCCGCCTCTTAGACGGGCTTGTTCTGCACGGCATCGACGGCGGCGATGACCGCACCGCGCAGCCCCTTGTGCTCCAGTTCGGCGACGCCCACGATCGTCGTGCCTCCGGGCGAGCAGACGGCGTCTTTCATCACCCCGGGGTGCTGTCCCGTAGCGAGTTGCAGTTTCCCCGTTCCGGCGACCATCTGGCTCACCATCCGGTAGGCGTCGGCGCGCGGAACGCCGTGTTTGACGGCCCCGTCGGCCAGCGCCTCCATGAACATGGCGACGAACGCCGGACCGCAGCCGCAAACGGTGCTCGAAATCCCGAGCAGGGCGGTATCCATCGGAATCACGCTCCCCAGCGTCGAGAAGAGTTTCTCCACGCTCGTCCACTGCGCATCCGAAAGCGAATGGCGGCGTTCGCAGACGACGATGCCTTCGCAGACCGAGACGGGAGTGTTGGGAACGGTCGATAGGTGAGCCGTTCCGGGGAGGAGCATCCGCTCGTAATCGTCGAACGTGACGCCCGCGGCCACCGAGACGACGATTTTCTCCGCCAGAAGTTCCCGGACGGGGGTTACGACCGCCTCGACCTGATAGGGTTTCACGGCGACGACCACGATGTCGGCGAACTCCGCGACAGAGGCGGCATCGTCGAAGGCCCGGAACCCGTGCGGCTCCGTATTGCGCTGCAATTTCGCACGGTCGCGTGCGCAGGCGCCGATATTCCCGGCCTCGACGGCCTTTCCGCGAACCAGGCCGTGCGCGAGGGCCTGCGCCATATTCCCGAATCCGATAAATCCGATTTTCATAGTCTTTGATTTATTTCGTGTAGTCTCTGTTTCCGAAGATCAGGGAACCGACGCGCACCATCGTCGAACCGCACTCGACAGCCAGCGGATAGTCGTGCGACATGCCCATCGACAGCGTGTCGAACCGCGCCCCGAAGTAGGGTTGCAGCAGGTCGAAACAGCGGCGGAGTTCGTTGAAATCGCGGCGGATCGTCTCCCCGTCGTCGGTGTTGGTGGCGATCCCCATCACGCCGCGCACGCAGACGTTCGGCATCTGCGCAAAGGGCGCCGTACGGATGTACTCCATCAGTTCGCCCACGTCCCAGCCCGTCTTGGTCTCCTCCGCGGCGACGTGTATCTCCAAAAGAATCCCGATCGTGCGACCGCATTTGGCCGCCTCGCGCTGGATGGCCTCGGCCAGCCGGGCGCTGTCAACCGACTGGATCAGCGTCACGAACGGGGCGATGTATTTGATCTTGTTGGTTTGCAGGTGGCCGATCATGTGCCACTCGATGTCCTTGGGCAGGGCTTCGTATTTTTCGCGCAGCTCCTGCGGACGGCTCTCACCGAAGATGCGGTGGCCGGCATCGTAAGCCTCGCGGATCATCTCCGCGGGGTGGGTCTTCGAAACGGCGACCAGCGTGACCTCCGCAGGGATCGTCGAGCGCACGAACGACAGTTGACAAGCTATATCCGACATTGTTTTTTCAGTTTTACCCGGTAAAAATACGCAAAATTCGTACAAACACGAAACCGTCCCCCAAAAAAGCCGTCATTTCGCCGCCACGATCCGCGAACAGCCGAACTCCCCGGGGAGCCGGTATCCCGAATCGGACAGCAGGTCGTAGACCCAGATCCGGCGCACGTCCGCCTCCTCGCACAGCATGCAGAGCTTCGGTCTGCCGTCTCTGACGAATTCCGAAACCGAAAGCACGGTCCCTTCCACCTCGCACAGCGGCCCGCCCAACGACCCGGAAACGGGATCGAACAGCCGCAGCTGCGTCCTTCCCTCTTTCGACACGACATAGCCGCCGGCCTGAACCATCTTGTCCGGATCGGCCGCCGAGGGGACCGCCGTCCAGAACGGAACCATCGCATCGGCCGCCACGGCCTCGCCCAGTCCCCAGCCGCCGGAAATCCGCAGCAGAACCGGGATGCAGGTGCCGTCGGCATTGCGCTGCGCGAGCAACAGATCGGAGCCGACCCGCACGAAAGGCTGCACGATCAGCGTCCGCACGATCTCGTCGGGCACCTGCCAGGAGACCGATCCCGCGGAGGGAGTGCGGGTCACGCTTCGGGTCGTCAGCGTCAGCCGCCCCGCGTCGTGGGAAACGAGTCCGACGGAGGAGTCGGTGATCTGTCCGGCCAAGAGACAACTCCGGTATCCGAAATCGTCATAATAATTCATCGTGAGGTCGAAACCGACCATCGAACCGGAGCAGATGCCGCAAATCCAGCCCGAGCCGGGAAGCCCCACGGCGCAGGCGATTCCCCGGCCGGCACCGAGCGTCGCAACCCGTGTCACTTCGCCCGTCGAAAGGTCGATGCGGTCGATCGCGGCTCCGTCCGTATCGGAATCCGAAATGCCGTAGAGCGCCTCGGATTCCGGAACTCCGTCGGCAACGCGGATCTTGCCCAAAGGCATCAGATGCCCCCGGCGGAACAGCAGCACCGTGACCGTCGAAGCAGGGTAGTGCCCCGGGGCCAGAAAGGTGACGCTCGCGGCGGAGCGCGCCGTGACGATCCCCCGCACGCCTTTGGCACAACCGTTCGGGGCGAACCCCTCGGCGCCCTCCTCCCAATGGATTTCGAACATGATTTCGTCATCGGCCTCGAAGCCCTCGGCCGAGACGGTCACCCCGTCGCCGGGCGTGAAGACCCGCGATTCGGGAGGCATGACGACACCGGTCACCAAAGCCGGGTGCGCCGCCCTGTCGGAGCAAGCCCCGAAGATCGCCCCGGAGAGGAGCAACAACAGGAATTTTTTCATACAAAAAACATGAATTACAGTTCGTTACCTCCGCTCCGGGGGGGGGTATTTCCGGGATGTACAGACAGCGCATCCGATACAAATATAGCGAACTTTCGCCGTTTCCGAACAGTTTCGTGCCGGAACGGCACTTTCAGAGGGCCGGAACGTTTTGTTGAGCCATACGCGATTCGGGTTTGGAACCGTCCGTTCTTTTTAGTATCTTTGGTGTCAAAACCTGAAAAACAATGAAAAAACTCCGATTGATTCTTGCAGCGACCGCCGCAGTCGCATACGGCGCGGCATCGGCCTGCACCAATTTCATCGTCACCAAAGGAGCTTCGACCGACGGTTCGGTGATGGTCACCTATGCGGCCGACTCCCACGCGCTCTACGGCGCGCTGTACCACACCCCCGGCGGCAAATTCAAGGACGGAGCGATGCTCCCCGTCTACGAATGGGACACGGGCCGCTACCTGCGGGACATCCCGCAGGTCCGGGAGACCTATTCGACCATCGGCAATATGAACGAACATTCGCTCATCATCGGCGAAACGACCTACGGAGGCCGCCGCGAACTGGAGGATTCGACGGGACGCATGGACTACGGATCGCTGATCTACATCACGTTGCAGCGCGCCAAGACCGCCCGCGAGGCGATCGGCGTAATCGTTGACCTGGCCAACACCTACGGCTATGCGTCGAGCGGCGAATCGTTCTCGATCGCCGATCCCGACGAGGCGTGGATCATGGAGCTGATCGGCAAAGGTTTCAAGGACGACGGCAAGGGCGGCAACGCCCGGAAGGGCATCGTATGGGTGGCCCGCCGCATTCCCGACGGTTATGTCTCGGCCCACGCCAACCAGGCCCGCATCACCACCTTTCCGAAGGACGATCCCGAAAACTGCCTCTACTCGCCCGACGTGATTTCGTTCGCCCGCGAGATGGGATATTACGACGGTCCGGACGCCGATTTCAGCTTCTGCGACGCCTATGCACCCCTCGATTTCGGGGCCATGCGCGCCTGCGAAGCCCGCGTGTGGGCCTTCTTCCGCACCGTGGCCGACGACATGGACCGGTATGCGGACTATGCTATGGGCCATAACAAGGAGAACCGCATGCCGCTGTGGGTGAAGCCCCGCGCGAAAGTATCGCCCAAGACGCTCTTCGACTGCATGCGCGACCACTACGAGGGAACCCCGATGGACATGACCGCCGACATCGGCGCCGGAGGCCACAACTGCCCCTACCGCTGGCGTCCGATGGAATTCGAGGTGGACGGCGTGAGCTACGTCAACGAACGCGCCACGGCCACCCAGCAGACCGGATTCTGGTTCGTGGCGCAGGCCCGGCCGGAGGTGACGCGCGACATGGGCATCCTCTGGTTCGGCGTGGACGACGCGGCGACCTCGTGTCTGACTCCGATCTTCTGCTCGGCGCAGGAGGTTCCCGAGTGCTTCCGCGAGGGCAACGGCTCGATGCTGGAATATTCGCCCACGTCGGCGTTCTGGCTCTTCAACCGCACGACCAATTTCGCCTACATGCGCTACGACATGATCTCGGCCGACATCCGCAAGGTCGCGGACAAATGGGAGAACGACATGCTGGCCAACGTGCGGAAGACCGACGCCCGGGTGGGCCGGATGTCGCCCGCGGCACGCCGCAACTACCTCACGCAACTGAGCGTAGAGACGGCGCAGGAACTTTTCGACCGCTGGCAGCGGCTCAACAATTACCTGCTGGTGAAATACATGGACGGCAATGTGAAGAGCGAGCACGGCGACGTGCTGACATTTCTCGACGGCGACGGCAGTCCGGCACATTTCGTGGACAACGGCAACGGACGGCAGATTCCCGGCAAGATCCAGTTCCCGGGCTACAACGAGAAGTGGAAACGTGCCGTGGCGGCCGATAACGGAGAGACCCTGCGGGTAATTAAAAATTAAAAATGAAGAATTAAATCGCTTCTATGAAATACGATATTCTGATAGTGGGCAGCGGCCCCGGAGGTTATGTAGCGGCAATACGCGCTGCGCAATTAGGCAAAAAAGTAGCGCTCGTGGAGCGCGCCGAACCGGGCGGAGTATGCCTCAACTGGGGCTGCATTCCGACCAAGGCGCTGCTGAAAAGCGCACAAGTCTACGGCTACTGCAAAAATGCGGAGCACTACGGACTGGAATTCGCGGGCGAAGTGCGTCCGGACCTCGAAAAGATCGTGGCACGCTCGCGCGGAGTAGCCGAAACCATGTCGAAAGGGGTGCGGTTCCTGCTGAACAAGAACGGCATCGACCTCATCCCCGGATTCGGACGCCTCACGGCCCCGGGACGCCTCGACGTGGACGGCACGGAGTACGAGGCCGACCACATCGTTCTCGCCACGGGAGCGCGCCCCCGCGAAATGGCGTTCATGCCCGTCGATGGCGAGCACGTGATCTCGTCGCGGCAGGCGCTGACGCTCGACCGCCTGCCCGAGTCGATGATCGTCGTGGGCTCGGGAGCCATCGGCAGCGAATTCGCGTGGTTTTACGCCGCGCTGGGCGTGAAGGTGACGATCATCGAATACATGCCCCGCATGATGCCCCTCGAAGACGAAGAGGTGTCGAAGACCATGGAGCGCGCGTTCCGCAAACTGCGCGCGACGGTGCTGACCTCGACCACGGTGAAAGCCGTGAAAGTCAACGCCGAAGGGCTTTGTGAAGTGGAGATCGAGGGTAAGAAGGGCGCCGAGACGCTGACCGCCGGAATCGTGCTGTCGGCCGTGGGCATCAAGTCCAACATCGAAGGCATCGGCCTCGAAGAGCTGGGCATCGCCGTCGAGCGCGACAAGATCGTGGTGGACAAATTCTACCGCACCAACGTCCCGGGCGTCTATGCCATCGGCGACATCGTGCCGGGCCCGGCGCTGGCGCACGTGGCTTCGGCCGAGGCCGTCTGCTGCGTGGAGGCCATCTGCGGCCTGAATCCCGCGCCGGTGGACTACACGACCATCCCGTCGTGCATCTTCACACAGCCCGAGGTGGCGTCGGTCGGCATGACCGAACAGCAGGCGCAGGAGCGCGGCATAGCCTACAAGGCCGGACGCTTCCCGTTCACCGCATCGGGCAAGGCGACGGCAGCCGGCGACCGCGACGGATTCGTCAAACTGCTCTTCGACGACGAAGACCGCCTGTTAGGAGCCCATATGGTCGGGGCGTCGGTGACCGAGATGCTGGCCGAACCGACGCTGGCGCGCACGCTGGGCGCCACAGCCCACCAGATCGCCCGCACGATCCACGCCCATCCGACGATGAACGAGGGCGTCATGGAGGCTGCCGAGGCCGCGATGGGGGCGGCGATTCACCTGTGACCGCGCCGCAAAACCACAAAAAGAAAAAGGGAGGTTTTCTGAACTGCACCCCAAAAGTTGGACATAACTTTTGGGGTGTTTTATGAAGTACAGT
>ERZ773242.72-NODE-72-length-106385-cov-9.647663_pt1 | contig 106385 bp, 77 predicted proteins | sample MGYA00511077_ERZ773242 | MGnify/ENA primary metagenome ERZ773242 (study PRJEB29015, sample SAMEA2737754) | human gut metagenome | biome: human gut; feature: human-associated habitat; material: faeces | place: China | collected 2012 ... | reverse complement strand
ACGACAAGCCCATTGGCAGAATTAAGTATGCACTAAATTAATTCCGCCAACAGGTTACATTTAATGAACTTCGCAGACTGAAAGACAGCCTGCCTGACGGAAGTACTCACCGTATTGCTGATGAACTGGGAATCTCTGTTGAAACAGTTCGCAACTATTTCGGCGGGCATAATTTTAAAGATGGCAAAAGTTGTGGAATACATATTGAACCGGGACCAGACGGAGGCTTGGTAGTATTGGACGATACCACAATATTCGAGCGTGCTTTGCAGATACTTGCTGAAAACGAGGAAGTGTCGGAAGCACAGCAAGCGTAAAGAAATTCATTTTACAAAGAAATCCCATAGCTGAATCTGAAAAGACGCTGTGGGATTTTTTTTTCTCAACATTTAGTGATTTCCGATTGTTTAATTTATAAAAACACACGAGTATGGAAGATAAATTAGTAACGTTAGCGATTCACACGTTTGAGAAAGCTCAGATTCTCAAAACGATGCTTGAAACAGAGGGGATTGAAGTTTACATACACAATGTGAACCAAATCCAACCGGTAGTTTCGGCTGGTGTACGTGTGCGAATTAAAGAAAGCGATCTGCCTCATGCCTTGCGTATCATCGAAGACAGTAAATGGCTTAGCGAGGATGCCGAACAAGAGGAAAAAGCCGGTCATCAGGAAAAGAAGATATTGATACCGATAGACTTTTCCGACTATTCTATCAAAGCGTGTGAATTGGGAATCAACTATGCCCATAAAGTCGGAGCCGAAGTGATGATCATGCACGCTTATTTCAGCCCTTATTTCCCGTCTGCTATTCCGATGGGCGACACATTGGCTTATCAGGTGAACGAGGAAGAGACGGCGCAGAATGTCCTGAAGCGTGTCCAGATCGATATGGAAAACATCTGTACATTGATCAACCGCAAGATACATTCTGGTGAACTTCCTAAAGTGAAATACAATTATGTGCTCCGCGAAGGTTTGCCGGAAGAAGAGATCATTGCCTATAGCAAGGAATACCATCCGTCATTGATCGTGATGGGGACTCGTGGAAAGAGCCAGAAAGATATGGACCTGATCGGCAGTGTCACGGGTGAAGTGATCGAGGTGAATAAGGTTCCTGTCCTGGCCATTCCCGAAAATGTGCCTTTTGAAGATTTGAGCGAAGCTAAAAATATAGCTTTTGCCACTTCCTTCAATCAACGCGACTTGGTGGCATTCGATGAGTTTATGGAAATCATCAAACCGTACAATGCCCACATTCATTTGTTCAATATCTCGACAAGTAAGAACGAATGGAATGAAATACGGCTGACCGGAGTCAACGAGTATTTCAAGAAGCAGTATCCGCAAGCACATATCACCCATACGGTGCTGGCCGACGGCGACCTGTTGCTGGCAATCGAAAAGTTTGTGCGGGACGAACATATCGACGTGATAGCGCTCAGTACCTATCGCCGGAATATCCTGGCACGTATGTTCAATCCTTCGATCGCCCGTAAGATGCTGTTCCATACCGACACGCCGTTGCTGGTGATGCATGCATAGGTCATGGTGAAACAGTCGGTGTTTACTACTAAACGGTAGATGACACGGGACACCCGGATAAACGTAGATTTTAGGGATCTACGTTTATCCGGGTAATCTATATAAAAGTTTTGCAAAACAACTGTCATACTATCATAATTGAATTTATATGCTTGTAAAACAGTAGGTTATTTTATGATAGTTCCTGTTTTCAACTATCATTCATCTATCATAACCATCATAGTTAAAAACAATAAAGCATTATATGTCAATCTTCTATCAAATTCCAGATATCTTCTGAAGCTGATACAAAATAGATTAAATAGGCTTGTTTTTTCATGAAGACAAGCTGTTCTTTTACCAAAAACAACTTGAAAAGTTTCTTCAGACCCGGGTGGAAGGGCATGGGAGATCCGGGTGTGGAAGAGGTGGGGACCCGGATCTTCGTGAAACCGGAACGGGGATGTGGAGCTGTTTATCTGCCTTATTTGAGGAGATTTTATGCACTGTTTCTGATTATAATCCAGTGGAATACCTGCTTTTTTGACCACGGTTTTGGTGAGGTTGCCCTAACGAAGTTGCGGTAAGTTTCCGTTATTCTAACAAAAATATTATATTTGCGACCATACAGCACAATTATGCAGGAAGATGAAAGCAAAATAAAATGGAGTCAGTTCCTAGCCGGCGATAATGAGGCTTATTGCTGGATATACAAAGTCTACATACAAATGCTGTTCCGTTACGGACACAACTTTACCTCCGATACGGAACTTATAAAAGATTGCATCCAGGATGTTTTTACCGGATTATACAAAAACAGAGAGCGTCTCATCGTTCCCAATAATATCAAAGTGTATCTGTTCGTTGCCATAAAAAACTGCATCCAACGAACTCTTTATAAAGAATCAATCTATGAAAGAAGTGCAATGGAACAAGTTCCATTTTTACTCGAACCAACTGTTGAAGACGAATTCGTCAATAATGAACAATACAATAATCAACAAAAAAAAGTTAAAGAAATCCTTTCTATTCTGACTCCCCGCCAAAAAGAGATCATATATTACCGATTCATTCAAGAAATGAGTATGGAAGATATCTGTATATTGATGGATATAAACTACCAATCTGCACAAAACCTAATACAACGGTCATTAAAAAAAATCAAACAAAATCACAGTTCTTTCGGATTATATCTTCTACTGCTCTACCTTTCAATGAAATATCAATAAATATATCTTTTTTTAAAAAAAGATTCTTTTTAATGAGTATAAAACAGAAAACAATGTCTCCTTATATAAAAAAGCCTTTTAAACAAATGGGGAAAGACTATACGAAATATAAGGCAGACGAGTTACTGAACGACGATTATTTTCTGCAATCGGAATTATATCCGACAGAAAATAATCGGAAGTTTTGGTATCAACTTCAGCAAACAGACAACACTTTTTCCAAAGAGATCGAAGTCGCTCGCCTTTTTCTTAAAGGCATAAAAAATTACTCAACAAATAGTATCCTATCAATTGACGAAGAAAAAGAATTATGGAAACGCATACAGACGGCCAATGCATCATACGAAAAACACAAAAAGAAAATTCATTTTCTAAAAATAGCAGCTTCTGTCGCAGCATCCTTATTGATAATTTCCGTTTATGGATGGCATACTTTACATGATCAGAAACAAGTAGTTAATTATGAAGCAATGATAAATTCTATCCCACAAGTAGATAATCCATCAGAGAATGTTCAGCTGATCCTTTCAAAAGGGAAACAAATATCTATTGAAGGGAAAGATATCCAATTGGAATATACAAAAGAAGGAAACATTAATGTAAACTCTGAAGAAAAAAGCATAAAAAAAGAAGAGGAGAAAAACGATGGAATCCAATCTTTCAATCAACTAATTGTCCCGATAGGTAAACGTACTTCTATTACATTTACTGATGGAAGCAAAATTTGGGTGAATTCAGGTTCAAAAGTGATCTACCCCGCTCAATTTACCACCGATAGTCGGGAAATATTTATAGAAGGAGAAATCTATCTTGACATAGTACATGATGAAAAAAGGCCTTTCATTGTAAAAACCAGAAAGATGGAAATCAGAGACCTTGGTACTCAGTTCTGTGTCTCTGCCTACAATAATGATGCAAACAGCCATGTCGTACTGGTAAAAGGAAAAGTTGAAATCGAAACAAAAGGAAAAAGGAAAAATACATTAAGTCCCAATCAGTTGTTCCTGTATGACAACAAGAAAGACAAAGAATCCGTACACCAAGTAAATACACAAGATTATGTTGCCTGGAAAGACGGGTATTATCAATTCAATCACCAGAAGTTAGACACTGTACTGGAAAAGCTCTGTAAATACTATGGGATCAAAATCCATTGGGACGAAAAAGTCGGTGAACTCACTTGCAGCGGAAAGCTGGATCTGAAAGAGAATCCGGAGAAAGTACTCAATGCTCTTCAGAACGCAGCCCCGATCAAAGTTGAGCAAATAGACGAACAGATTCATATTTTTATTGTTAAACATTAAAAATCAAAATATTATGGGACCTTAGATTCAGAGGAATAAAATTTTAGAAATTTTTCCTCAACAGTAAAATTACATGTATTAAAACCGTATTATAAACTTAAATCGTAACACAACATGAATAAGAACATCAGGTTTCCTCAAAAGGAAAAACAACCTAAAAAACTGATACGCGCCATGAAGTTTTTTCTACTTTTTGCACTCTTGACAACAGGATCATGTTTTGCTTCAGAAACATATTCTCAAGAAGCATCATTCTCTATGAACTACGAAAACAAAACGATTAAAGAAATTATTAACGAAATAGAAAACAACAGCGAATTTATCTTCTTTTACCTAGACAAATCTATTGATCTGAACCGTAAAGTATCTATCAATGTAAAAGAACAGAAAATAGAGACTATCCTTGATCAATTATTTTCCAACACGGAAAATAATTATTCCATATCTGACCGTCAGATAATCATTTCTAAAAAAGAAACACCTGTAAATACTAAAACAAATCAAAAAGACACACGTACAATTTCAGGTATTGTAAGAGATAATATGGGGCCTGTTACTGGTGCTAACATTGTTATCAAAGGAACGACCAACGGAACAATCAGTGACCTAGATGGAAAATTTACCCTGGAAAATGTTCCTGCCAACGCAATCCTGCAAATTTCCTATATCGGTTATCTTCCACAAGAAATTACAGTTAACAACCAGTCTTCTTATAACATTATGTTGAAAGAAGATAATCAATCACTCGACGAAGTCGTTGTTGTAGGTTACGGTACAGTTCGTAAGGCCGATTTAGCAGGCTCTGTAGCAGTTTTGGACAATAAGGCATTCAAAGATCAGCCGATCACACAGATATCAGACGCTTTGCAAGGTCGGGTGTCAGGCGTTCAAGTACAGAGCAGCGGTGTACCTGGTGGAACTGTTAAGATTCGCGTCCGTGGTTCCGGTTCTATCAATCGCAGTAACGATCCTTTGTATGTAATTGACGGTATCGTTCGTGAAAGTGGTCTGACAGGTTTGAATCCGGAAGACATTCAGTCCATGCAAATATTAAAAGATGCCTCTTCTACAGCCATTTATGGTTCCCGTGGTGCAAATGGGGTCGTTCTAATCACGACAAAAACCGGTAAAGCAAATGTCCGTCAAATCATGTTTGATGCACAAATTGGTGTCGGTACTGTAGCCAAACGTTACGAAACCCTCAATCCATATGAGTTTGCAACACTATATAATACATATCGGAAAGAGACATTCTCACCTGAACAGTTGTCCGCATTTCAAAACGGAACAGCAGGTACAGACTGGCTGGACGAAATCTTTCAAAATGGCATCACACAGGATTACAAACTAACTCTTTCAGGGGGTAGTGATAAAATCCAGTATATTATTTCTGGTAACTACGTCGGACAGGAAGGTGTTGTCAAAGAAAATACAAACAAACGTTATCAGGCACGTGCCAATATTACTTCTCAGCTGACAGACTGGTTACACCTAACGGCCGATGTAAATGCATCTCACAATGTGAAGAGAAGTGCCGATTTCAGCGCAGCAAAAGGTAATATTGTCAATATAGCAATGAATTATGCACCGGTACTCGGAATCATGAATGAAGATGGCACCTATACACGTGACCCATACAGTGCTATCACCCAATTGAATCCGGTAGGTCTGCTTAATGAGCAAATCGGAGAATCAATGAGAGATATCGTCAATGCTCATATAGACTTAAAATTCAACATTTTGCCTGGTTTAACTTTTACGACTAGCAACGGTATTGATTACAACGATGTAAAAAATTACTCTTTCGCTACCACAAAAGTATCCAGTTCAAGCAGTATGAGTAACAATGATGCGTACCGAATGACTTTACAAACGACAAATAACTTAACCTACAACGGTAAATGGGGCGACCATGCTTTGACTGCTACTGCCGTTTACGAAGCTACACAATCAGAATACCGCTATATGAATATCAGTGGGAATAATCTGATGACAGAAAGCGTGGGATGGTGGAATGTAGAAATGGCCGGCACCCGCAATGCGAAAAACGATTATTCAAAATGGGCTCTGATGTCTGGCGTAGGTCGTGTAATGTATAACTACAAAGACCGTTACATGCTGACCGGAACGATTCGTGCCGACGGCTCATCGAAGTTTTTCAACAATAAATGGGGTTGGTTTCCTTCAATTGCAGCCGCTTGGTCAATGGGCAATGAGAACTTTATGCAACATCAGAATTTCATACAAGACCTCAAGATACGCGCCAGCTACGGTTTGATCGGCAGCCAAGCCATCGATCCGTACGAAACATTGGGATTAATGACTCAAGCCATGTATGCATTCGGAGGAAACGCTTATTATACAGGATATTGGATTGGACAAACTGTTGCAACACCTGATTTATCATGGGAAACGACTCACCAATTCGACGTAGGTTTAGATTTTTCCATTTTGAATAGCCGATTGAATATATCTTTCGACTATTTTGACAAACGGACAAAAGACGGTCTACTAAAACGAACAATTCCAAATTATGACGGTGGAGGTTCTTACTGGGTGAATGCCGCTGAAATCAGCAATCGTGGTATTGACTTTTCTATCAATGCAAATATTTTCGAAAGCTCAGATTTCAGTTGGAATACGAACTTTAACGGTACTTATTTAAAGAATGAAGTAAAAGATCTGGCGGGTTTGGACTTTATCCAAGGTGCGAATATCGCTAGCGGAATGTTTTCCACAGATGGTGTCACCCGTATAGCAGTAGGACAACCGATCGGTGCATTCTACGGTTATGAATGGACTGGATTGGATGCAGCAGGTAATGACTCATTCGTTGATCGGAACAAGGATGGCATAATCGATAGCAAAGACCGTACCTTTATTGGTAAAGCCACTCCAGATTTCACTTTGGGATGGAACAATAGCTTACACTGGAAAAATTGGGACTTGAACATATTCTTTACTGGCTCATTCGGAGCTGAACGTTTCAATATGGTACGTTATACCGGTACCTCCATGACTGGTGACTTTGCTTTCATCACTCTTAAAGAGTATTTGAATGATAATTTCGATACAAAAGGACAATCAGCCCGCTATCCTTCCGTAAATGTTAAAGGTAATAATTATCAAGCAGCTGCAACATCTACAAAATATTTGGAATCAGCAAATTATTTCCGGCTAGACAATATCAGCCTGTCATACAATCTACCAAAAGCAGTCTCCAAATTTGCAGATCTCCGCTTTACATTTAGTTGTCAGAATTTATTCACTATAACCAACTATAAAGGAATGGATCCAGCTGGTATTTCATTTGTAGATACAGGTACAGGCAGTGTGGATGTAAACGATGGTATCGATCTTGGAGCTTATCCGTTAACTCGTTCATATACATTCGGAGTTCGCATGAATTTCTAACTAAAATAAAGCATAATTATCATGAAAGCAAAATATATATTATATACTTTAGGCATAGCCATGTTGTCAAGCTCATGTAATGATTTTCTTGACGAAGATCCAAAAGGCAAACTTACACCGGGAACTTTTTTCTCAACACAAGATGAATTGACAATGGCAACTTATGCGCTATACAAAAATGTCTGTTTAACACAGACCAATACCAATCCAACAATTCCTTCTTGGTTAGGTGACGATGTAACAGCTAACCCAGGCAGTAACAAACAAGCTTACGCAGAAATAGATGCCTTCCGAGGTTCAGATGCCAACAAAGGAGTAGAAGCAGCTTGGTCTACCTCATATGTCGTGATCAAAGCGGCCAATTATATCATAGAGAATGGCGCTAAAACGCCTACAACTCCAGAAGAAATAAATATTGCATTAGGTCAGGCCAAATATTGGCGTGCAGTACATTATTTCTGGTTAGTTCGTCGTTGGGGAGCCGTTCCTCTGATTTTAGACACCGAAGTCAACTACGAACGTCCTTTAGCCAGCATACAAGAGATCTATGATCAAATTGTCAAAGATTTACAAGACTGCGTTACTACGCTTCCGACCGATTACTCCAAACCTCCCCAGAAATATCAAGGGGCCAACATCTTCATTACCAAGCAGGCTGCTCAAGCAACGCTGGCTGCCGTCTATATGGCAATGGCAGGCTGGCCTTTAAAACAGACACAATATTATGCATCCGCTGCAGAACAGGCAAAAGCGGTTATTGACGGTGTAAATGGCGGAACATATGAATATATTTTAGAGCCGGAATATAAGTATGTATATGCTCCAAGTCATAATTATACGAATGAAACAGTAGTCGGCATCAATTTTTCCAGTGCTGTCGGAACTTGGTCAGAAGATTCACAGATGACAAATAGCCACTTATTCGAATCACTTACCGGATGGGGAGATGCATTAGGAGAAATCAAATTTTGGAAAGAATTTCCTTCCGGTCCTAGAAAAGATGCAACCTACAACCCAAAGATTCTAGAGGGTAACAAAGAAGGAGGCAAATTGTTGGATTGGTGGGATGAAAGTATTCCAGAACAACAACCCATGTTCTGCGCTTTTACCATCAGTGAAGACGGTGGGGATTATGATTATACAAAACCTGCCAATACCTCCTTAATGACCAACGATCACCGCCATCGTCTGATTCGTTATTCGGAAGTATTACTATGGTATGCCGAAGCACAGGCTCGTGCCGATGGCACACCGAACGCAATGGCTTATGAATGTATAAACCAAGTACGTGAACGCGCCGGTTTAGAACCACTACAATCAGGTATGAGCGGTGAAGCTTTTGCTAATGCAGCCTTGAAAGAACACGGTTGGGAAGTAGCTGGCTACTTTGTTGCTTTGGTAACCCGTCGCGATGACCAGATGCGTATGGAATTACTAGAACAGGCATTCAATGAACGTAAAGCCAACACAGCTATCGAAGTAGCTCCTGGCGTTATGCGAAAGGAAAAAGTGGAATTGCCGGCTTCTCTTACCTGGCAAGGTGAAAAATCCATTTATCTGCCATATCCAGCATCCGACACCCAACTGAATCCTAATTTGACTCGATGAATTTACCTTTCAAATTACGGTATTAGTCAAAATGCAACTTGTTGAGAACTGTTCGGGAATAAATCTCGAGCAGTTCTTTATCCCCTCAAAATCATCCTATTATGCATACTTAATAATAAATTAAAGTTGTGACACCATGAATTCTAAATTTCTATCAGCGTTATTGTTATGTGCAACTCCTCTTTTGTCTCAAGAGGTTCACATGAAATCTGTAACAGAGAAAATACCAACCTATCAAATCGGTGCCCCGGAAATCGATCCGATTTTTTTTACTGGTCGTGTTTATCAAGGAGCAGAAGGATATATTTACCCTTATCCCCTTTATGATATCCTAACAGAAAAGAAAATTGAAAAGGATTATAATGTACTCCGGTTGAACAATCAGTACGTAGACATTGCTATTCTTCCAGAGATCGGAGGCCGTATCTTTGCAGCCTCCGACAAAACAAACGATTATCCTTTTTTCTACACCCAAACAGGAATAAAACCGGCCTTGATTGGCATGTTGGGAGCATGGCTTTCAGGTGGTGTCGAGTGGAATATTCCCGATCATCATCGTGCCAGCAGCTATATGCCTATCAATTGGACAATGAAAGAAAATGAAGACGGAAGCAAAACCATCTGGGTAGGAGAGACAGAATTGCGTCATCGACTAAAATGGTCGATAGGTATATCAGTATATCCTAACCGTTCTTGGGTAGAAGCCAAAATCAAAGTGATTAACCCAACCCCGATGATCCAATCGATGTTATATTGGGCTAATGTATCCGTCCATTGTAACGATCAATATCAAGTGATATTTCCACCTGACGTACAATTTGGTGCCGATCATCATAAAGTATACTTCACAAATTGGCCGATCGGAGAAGCGAACCTCGGCAGCGGAAAAAATGCCAATTTATCTTGGTGGAAAAACTTTACGGGAAACTCCCGTTCTATTTTTGCCTGGGGTAGTGAAATGTCTTTCCTCGCGGGCTATGACTATGGAAAAGATGCAGGAACAGTACACGTAGCCAATCGGCATATCGTCCCCGGAAAGAAATTTTTCTTATGGGGGAACAATGCAAACGGCGAAATGTGGAACAAAATACTATCCGACAACGACGGACATTACCTTGAGTTGATGGTAGGCGGTTACTCCGATAACCAACCTGATTACAGTTGGATAAATCCAGGTGAAATCCGTGAATTCAGTCAAATCTGGTATCCGATAAAAGGTATCAAAGGCGTAAAAAATGCAACGAAAGACGCAGCCGTAAACTTTGAACCAACTGAAGGCAACAACTACCGTATAGGTTATTGTACAACTACTTCATACAAAAACGCCCGCGTTGTCGTAAAATATAAAAATCAGATAATACTGGATAAACAGGTCAACATTGATCCAGACAAATATTTTCTTGATCAAATAGCCGTGCCTGATTCCTTAATTCCCTCGATGCTCTACACTGCACTTTACGATGCAAAAGACAACTTGTTAGTCGATTACCGTCCGATCGTACAGGAAGAAAAAAAACTGCCAAAAGTTATCGACGGAACCAAACCTGTCAAAGAATACAAAACAAACGAAGAACTCTATCTGGCAGGTCTTCGCATCGACCAGTTCAACAATGCCCGTCTGGATTATATGGATTTTTACAACGAGGCTCTTTTACGTGACTCAATGGATGCACGTGTAAACATCGAAATAGGAAAACATTATATTCGCCAGGGAAAGTGGGAAAAAGCAGAACAGCACCTATTACGTGCTCAGGCACGCTTGTCCCACGACTATACAACGGTAAAGAATACAGAAGCCCTCTACTATCTGGGGTATTTATATCAAATGACAGGCAAGATCAGTAAGGCAACTGATGCTTATTGGGCTGCAACCTGGACTCCAGACTTCAAACATCGCTCTTTCTATGAGCTAGCCGTCTTGGCTGTCAAAGATAAGGATTACAAACAAGCGATGGACATGATCACCCAATCACTTTACGTTGGAGGACGTGACTTACAAGCACTTACTCTCAAAGCATATATTCTCAGGATGCAAGATAAGAAAGAAGAGGCACAGGAAACGATCCACTATATCCAACAGATTGATCCGCTTGATTACTGGAGTGCAGCCGAAGCTAGCTTATCCGCTTCACAAGGTGCTTCTTTTCTAAAAGCAGGAACGAATCATAACAGCAAAGGAATCATAGCTATACAGGAATTACTGGAAGTTGTGAACAATTACATGACTATCGGAGCAACAGAAGACGCACTTACTTTGCTGAACAGTGCTATTTCTTTAGGTGAACCTTATGCTTCTTATCCTTTGCTTTATTATTACAAGGCATATAATCTACTAAAAAGCAAAAACTCAATCGAATTCCAAACTTGTTTAGATAAAGCAAGATCGTTATCACCATTAAACAATTATCCTTTCCGGATTGAAGAAATAGCTCTTTTCAAAACGCTATTACAAAAAAGACCAGACGATGCGCTCCTTCACTATCATTTGGGTAATTTACTCTATTTTCTCGGACAGAAAGAAAGTGGTCTCGAACATTGGTTACACGCAACAGAAACTGATCCATCTTTTGCTATTGCAGCACGTAATGTAGGCTTCGGATATGGATGCCTAAACGACTTGGAAAAATCCATAAAATATTATGATAGAGCAATCAATGCCAATCCAAATGATCCACTATTATTGACAGAATCGGACAAAATATATGAGCAAGCAAACATCCCGACAGACCAACGACTAAAAAGACTGGAATCCCACTTGAAAACCGTCATGAAACATGACGATGCCGTGATGCGATTGCTTACACTCTATAATGCCGAATCAAAATATGACAAATCAATAAAAATACTGAATACCAGACATTTTCATTTATGGGAAGGAGGCGGACAAGTACACGATATTTACGCCGATTCACATATATTGAAAGGGATGCAATTTCTGAAAAGAAAACAGTACAAAGAAGCGATCCGAGAATTTGACCTTGCCAATCAATATCCGTCCAATTTGGAAGTAGCACCTTCACCCAATGGCGGTTACGAAGCCAAGATCTATTATTTATCCGGCATTGCATACGAAGCAATGAAGCAAACAGATAAAGCTAAGATATGTTTCGAAAAATCTGCTGACACACACTTCAGAAGCCATCTGACAGATTTAAATTACTATAAAATAAAATCTCTCAGGAAACTAAACAGAAATGGAGAAGCAGATGTAGCTCTAAGTGATATGCAAAAAACACTGGAACGTATACTGCGAAATCCAACGGATTCATATGCTAAATTCGGTGAAGCCAACCAAAACGTACAGCAGAGCAATATCTCCTATTATTCCGGCTTGATACATCTCCTACAAAATAATCCGTCAGCAGCAAAAAATGACTTTACTCAAGCTCTTCAGCTCTATCCAGGAAATATTTGGGCTCAATTAATGAATAAAGATATTCATTGAAAAATAAAGCCTAATCTGGATAAAGAAGTGAACTCTAAAAGTTTTATATCTAAGCTTTTAGGATTCACTTCAAACTATTACAGCAAGCAAATATACACTCAAAAGTGTATCAAAATCCCCTTGTTCCCGCGCTTGCCATAATGCGATCCCGCATCAAGCGTGGGAACAAAGGATAGTTTTGATGCACTTTCCTTCTTTTTTCTATCTTTACGGCATACCTAAATAATATAACATGAAGAGCTGGACAATTTTATTAAGTACGTTGTGTTTATTCTCATGCAACCAACAGGAAAATAAATTTGAAAAATATGTAAACCCGCTAATCGGTACGGATATCCGCATCGTACAGGGAAAAGATAAGAACTCGACAGAAGAACGCGGACAAATCATACCGGCGGTCGGTGTTCCGCACGGTATGACCAACTGGGTGGCACAGACACAGGCGACCGAACAGAAATGCCATCCTCCCTATTATTATTTCCAGGACGCGATCCAGGGATTCCGGGCCAGCCACTGGATGAACGGTTCCTGTACACAAGACTACGGAAGTGTCACGATCATGCCGCTCAGCAATAAACTCGAAACAGACCCAGCCAAACGAGCCTCCTCTTTCGACCACGCTCAGGAGACAGCGACTCCCTCCTATTATTCAGTCGATTTGAACGACTATGGCATCCATACCGAACTGACCGGACTCTCCCGTGCCGGCATCATGCAATTCAGCTTCGAACAGGATGGCGACCACTATATCGTGATCGAACCCAATAGCGATGAAGGTATCGCCTTCGTCGAAATCGATCCGGAGAAAAAAGAAATTACCGGTTACAACCCCGTACACCGCATCTACCAAGGATATGGCAAGGAAGCCAGCTTCAGCGGACATTTCGTGATCCAGCTGAATGAAGAGATTGCCGACTATGGCGTTTGGGACAGCACCACGATCACACCCGGACGTAAATCGGCAAAAGGACAAAAACATGCTGTCGGAGCTTGGATAAAGCTGGCTTCCGATAAGCCAGGAAAGACACTGGTCAAGGTAGCCACTTCTTTTACGAGTATCGACAATGCCCGCAAAAACTTGGCCAGCGAAATCCCGGAATGGGATTTCAACGAAGTACGGCAGGCTTCATCCGACACCTGGAACCAGGCATTGGGACAAATCGCAGTAAAAGGGAACAACGAAGAAGAAAAGGTCAAATTCTATTCGGCTCTCTACAATACACATTTCCTGCCCCGCACGTTCAGTGACGTGGACGGCTCCTATCCGAAATTCGATGGTGGCGGACAGATCATGAAGATGGACCACGGAACCTACTATTGCGACTTCTCGCAATGGGATACCTATCGTGCCGTCCACCCTCTGTTTTCTATCCTTACCCCTTCCCGCAACGGAGACATGGCACATTCGCTCGTATTAAAAGGACAGCAGGGCGGCTGGTTGCCCATCTTCCCGTCCTGGAACAGCTACACGGCTGCCATGATCGGTGACCACTGCATCGCCATGATCGGAGACGCCATCGTCAAAGACACTCCGGGTTTTGACTATGAAGAAGCTTACACGCTGATGCGCAAAAACGCTTTCGAGGCCAATCCGGACTCCGGCAGCTATCGCGACGGGAAAGGCCGACGGGCAATGGAGTCTTACCTGAAATACAATTACGTGCCGTTAGAGGATCAAGTAACGGAAGCATTCCACCGTCGTGAACAAGTATCCCGCACACTGGAATATGCCTATGATGATTTTGTCCTTGCACAGGTTGCCAAGAAGTTAGGCAAGACAGACGATTATAAAGCACTCATCAAACGGGCGGAAAACTACCGGAACGTAATCGACCCCGAAACAGGCTATGCCCGTGGACGCCATGCCGACGGAACCTGGATCGAGCCATTCGATCCGTTTGCCTCCACTTCGTTCATCTGTGAAGGGACTCCTTACCACTACACCTGGTATGCTCCCCAGGACATAGCCGGACTGATCCGGCACATGGGCGGAAAAGAACGTTTCATCAACCGTCTGGACAACTTCTTCGAAGGGAACTATTACTGGCATGGCAACGAGCCGGGACACCACATCGCCTATCTTTTCGCTTATGCCGGTGAACCTTGGAAGACACAAAAATGGGTACATGATATCATCAACCGCGAGTATTTCACGACTCCCGACGGACTATCCGGCAACGACGATGCCGGCCAGATGTCATCCTGGCTGGTCTTCAGCATGGTCGGCTTCTATCCGGTCTGTCCGGGCATGCCCTACTACGTGATCGGCAGCCCGTCATTCGAAGAAAGCGTTATCACACTTGAAAACGGCAAGAAATTCACAATCGAAGCCAAAGGGGCATCGGAAAAGAATATCTACATTCAGTCGGCTACCCTTAACGGTCAGCCATACAACAAGAGCTACATCCTCCACAAAGACATCATGAACGGAGGCATCCTTTCGTTCGTCATGGGAGATAGCCCCAATAAAGAATGGGCTTCTTCCGCCGGATCGCTTCCACCTTCAATGGGGTTATAAAGAACGACGCATAAAAAAATCATTTACATATTCCTGCTCTGCCTCACCGTCCTACCAGACACAGGGCAGGAATTTTCAATATAGAGAAGGAAGCGGTAAAAATCGGAAAGGTAATCTACGTGGAATAAATATAGCTTTTCTTTTAAATTTTATTATATTTACGCGCTAATCGATAGGGTATATGGAATATTCAGCAGATTTAAAGGCCTTCAATCAATTATTCGCAGATTATCAAGGACGGTTCATCCGCTTTGCGAATATATATGTGAGGGATATAGCTGTTGCCGAAGATTTCACCATAGAGGCACTGATGCAATACTGGGAAAACCGGAACACGTTAAAGGCAGATTCCAATGTTCCGGCCTATATACTCACGATCATCAAAAACAAATGTATCAACTACCTGCAACATATACAAGTCAGGGAAGATGCCAGCGAACATCTGAAGAATCATGCCGAATGGGAACTGAACACCCGCATCTCCACCCTCGAAGCCTGCAATCCGGAAGAACTGTTTACAGCCGAAGCACAAGAAATCGTGAACAAGACATTGGCCTCCCTGCCAGAACAGACCCGCCGTATCTTCATCATGAGTCGCTACGAAAACAAACCTTACAAAGAGATCGCAGAAACACTCGGTATGACAACCAAAGGCGTGGAATACCATATCGCCCAGGCTCTGAAAAAGTTACATGTCAATCTGAAAGACTACATACCTCTGTTGGTATTCTTATCCTATATGAACTGATCCGGCCTTTCCGCCCATACACGGCTGTCTGGCTTTACTGAGTACCGAAAACAAAAGAGCGCAGAATCATGCGGACTTATCTTACCAATGATGTCCGCATAACTCAGCGCCCTTCCGTATTTATCTGCGTCTGGTAATATCAATCCCAGTACGTTTCCGCCAAGCGATCATCTCAACAATGTTACCATCCGGATCCAAAACAGCTCCTTCATAATAACCGTCACCAGTAATACGCGGCTCGCCTACGATCTTGTAACCGTCCGAACGGAATTGTTCGATCATGGCATCCACCTTCTCTTTCGATCCGGTAGAAAAGGCAAAATGGGCAAGTCCGATGAAGACATCTGCCGTTTCTTTGGTAATATCGGTCCGCTGCATGATTTCAAGTGAAGCCCCTCCCTCGAAAGTGACGAAATAAGAGGCAAAGCCTTTCTTCGGATTCACATACTTCTCGTTGCTTTTCCCATTGAAATACTTGATATAGAAATCACGCGAACGTTCCAGTTCGTTCGTCCAGATAGCGATATGAGCCAATTGCATATGTTATTCTTATTTACAAATCCGGCAACCGGCACATCTCGCCAGTTCTCCACGAAAACGTTTTTCTACTAATTTATGCAAACGGTCTTTCAAAGCATCCAGACGTACGTAATCGATCACGTCCGCGGTGAAAGCTACGCTTAACAACATGCGTGCCTCGTCACGAGGAATGCCGCGGCTCTGCATATAGAACAAAGCAGTTTCGTCCAACTGTCCGGTGGTCATGCCATGCGAACATTTCACATCGTCGGCATAGATTTCCAACTGAGGTTTGCTGTACATGCGAGCTTCACGGGTCGCACAAAGATTGCGGTTCGTCTGATAGGCCGCAGTCTTCTGTGCATCTTCCTTCACTAAAATACGGCCGCTGAACGCACCGACCGCATGATCGTCCAAAACATTCTTGAACAGTTCGTTGCTAGTACAATAAGGTACGGCATGCGTAATATGGCTATAGGTATCCAGCTGCTGTTCTTTGTCCAGGATCGACATACCGCACAAAGTCGCTTCAGCCTGTTCGCCGTTCAGCTCGATATAATAGTTGTTACGGGTAAGGCCGTTATTCAGCGTGATACCATTCACCAAAACATTACTTCCCGCTTCCTGCTTCACATGCACGGAGGCAAAACGAGTAGTCGACATGCTGCTCTCTTCGAGGTCGTAATAATCGAAGAAGGCACCTTCACCCGCAAAGATCTCAACAACCTGCGTGGCTAAGAACTTAACATCGTCGATGCTATGATCGCACACCAACAGCTTGGCTTCCGAACGAGGCTCCATAATCACCAGGATACGGCGGTTCGCCATCGTGTCTACATCGCTGCGGAAGATATTCACCAACTGGATCGGACGCTCCACTACGACACCTTCCGGCACATAGACCACAAAACCGTCCTGAGCCAACATAGTGTTCAAGGCAACGATACCATCCTTACCGGTTGGTGCCGCCTTGCCATAATAGCGGGAAGCCACTTCGGGATACTTTTCCATGAAAGTACGCATTCCCCCGGCATAAACACCTTCGGGAAGATGGGCTTTCGGTAACATCTTGTCATAGAAAGTATCATTCACCACAAAATAAAGCGAGGTACTCAGGTTGGGGACATCACAACGAAACACGTCGTACGGATTGACCGGGATATCAAGACGATTGATATTCACCCCGTAATCCGGAGCAAAAGCCTGCGCCACATCTGTATATTTATAATCTTCACTCTTCACCGTCGGAAAGCCCAACCGTTCCAAATCAGCCAAAGCCTCTGCACGCGGCAAATTCATCAACCCCGCCGCATGCCGGCAAATCAGATCCTCATAATGGGTAAAAAGATCGATATATTGTTGTTCTGCTTTCATTACTATCTAATTTTTTGGCATGGATTACACGGATTTCGCGTGTAATCCGTGCCTAATTATTCTTATTCTTCTCCCATCTCTTTCTTGATCCAGTCGTAGCCTTTTTCTTCGAGTTCGAGAGCCAGTTCGGGACCGGCGGTTTTGACAATACGTCCTTTGTAGAGGACATGGACCACGTCAGGCTTGATATAATCCAGCAGACGTTGGTAGTGCGTGATCACGATAGCCGCATTCTCTGGCGTACGAAGTTGGTTGACACCATTTGCCACGATGCGGAGGGCATCGATATCCAGACCGCTATCCGTCTCATCGAGAATCGCCAGCTTCGGTTCGAGCATTGCCATCTGGAAGATTTCGTTCCGCTTCTTCTCACCACCCGAAAAACCTTCGTTCACGCTGCGGCTCGCCAGCTTATTGTCCAATTCCACAATCGCACGCTTCTCGCGCATCAGCTTCAGGAAGTCGGTAGCCGAAACAGGTTCCAGCCCTTTATATTTACGATGTTCGTTCAAGGCGGCACGCATGAAGTTCACCATGCTGACTCCCGGAATCTCCACCGGATACTGGAAACTCAGGAAAATACCTTCACGGCTACGGTCTTCCGGTTCAAGATCCAACAGGTTCTTACCGTTGAAGATCACCTCCCCTTCCGTTACTTCGAATGCCGGATTACCGACCAACACACTGCTCAAGGTACTTTTTCCGGAACCGTTCGGCCCCATGATGGCGTGTACCTCACCCGCCTTGACAGAAAGGTTGATCCCTTTCAATATCTCTTTGCCATTGATATTGGCATGTAAGTTCTTTATCTCTAACATGACTTTATAATTTATGATTTATGCGATTTATGATTTATGATTTATGATTTATCATCAACGCATAAATCATAAATCATAAATCATAAAATCATCCTACGCTTCCTTCTAAAGAAATAGTCAGCAGCTTCTGTGCCTCCACGGCAAACTCCATAGGGAGCTTGTTCATTACCTCGCGGGCATACCCGTTGACGATCAGACCGACAGCTTCCTCGACCGAGATACCGCGCTGCCGGCAATAGAACAACTGCTCTTCGCTGATCTTGCTCGTCGTCGCTTCGTGTTCCACTACCGCCGTCTCGTTCTGGATATCGGCATAGGGGAAGGTATGGGCACCGCAAGTCGAACTAAGCAACAGGCTGTCGCACTGGCTATGATTACGGGCGCCTTCGGCACGGGGAGAAACTTTCACCAAGCCACGATAGCTGTTCTGGCTATGCCCAGCGGAGATACCCTTCGAGACGATCGTACTGCGAGTATTCCGTCCAAGGTGGATCATCTTCGTACCGGTGTCGGCCTGCTGGTAATTGTTGGTGACGGCCACCGAGTAGAACTCGCCTACCGAATTATCACCGGCCAGAATACAGCTTGGGTATTTCCAGGTAATAGCGGAACCAGTCTCCACCTGTGTCCAAGAGATCTTGCTCCCTTCGCCCTTGCACAGTCCGCGTTTAGTCACGAAGTTGTAGATACCTCCCTTTCCATCCTTGTCACCCGGATACCAGTTCTGGACGGTGGAATATTTCACTTCGGCCCGTTCATGCGCTACGATTTCGACGATAGCCGCATGAAGCTGGTTCTCATCGCGCATCGGGGCGGTACAACCTTCAAGGTAACTGACATAGGCTTCATCATCCGCCACAATCAATGTACGTTCGAACTGTCCGGTATTGGCCGCATTGATACGGAAATAGGTAGAAAGCTCCATCGGACAACGCACGCCTTTCGGGATATAGACAAACGAACCGTCCGAGAACACCGCCGAATTCAATGCGGCAAAGAAATTATCACGATAACTGACCACGCTTCCCAGATACTTCTGGACCAAATCGGGATGATGCTGGACGGCTTCGCTGAAAGAACAGAAGATAATGCCCTTCTCAGCAAGCGTCTCCTTGAATGTTGTCTTTACGGAGACGCTGTCCATCACTGCATCGACCGCCATCCCGCTAAGCTGCGCACGTTCGTGCAAAGGAATACCCAGTTTGTCGAAAGTCTTCATCAGTTCCGGATCGACCTCATCCAGGCTCTTCGGGCCTTCCTTCTTCTTCGGAGCGGCATAGTAGATGATATCCTGATAGTCGATCGGCGGGATATTCAGGTGAGGCCATGTCGGCATCTCCAGTGTCTGCCAATGGCGGAAGGCTTTCAAGCGGAACTCAAGCAGCCATTCCGGTTCATTCTTCTTGGCGGAAATAATACGAACAGTCTCTTCATCCAATCCGCGATGAATCACCTCCGTATCTATATCGGTAACGAATCCGTACTTATAATCACCGGTCGTCACCTCATTTAGTATGTCGTTTGAATCTTCCATTATACATTAAATATATTGTTCAAATTATGAAACCTATTCCTCCTTAAAAAACAAATTTTGGAAGTAAATGGTTGGGATTATTTCTTTGACTGAATTATAAAAACGGGATTCGACCTTTGCCTGGCGCGGGATCAGGACCGATCCCTTGTCTATCATCTCCATACTGTTCAGCAGAAGGCTGACAAACGCCATCATAAAGCAAAGCCCCAAGACACCACCCACCAAATGGTTCAGGACGCTCAACGGCGTCGCTCCCACGACACGAGTCAGAATCTCACCCGCCAGCAATATGACACCCACGATCAACAGGAAACCCGCCACGTAGCTGAGCACCGTCACTCCTTGTTCGGGAAACCAGCCCAATGCCAATATATATCCACGCAGCCAAAGTGCCGCCTTCGTACAAAAAAAGATCCCGACCAAAAGGGCTATAAGCGAAACAACCTGTTTGATGACTCCATCAAACAGGCCTTTCACAAATCCTATTCCTGCCAGACATAGCAATGTAATGTCCAACCAGTTCATGTTTACAATGTCTTCTTGATTTCCGTTTCTTCGTATGCCTCGATGATATCACCAACCTGAATATCATTGTAGTTGACAATGTTCAAACCACAATCCAAACCGGCAACCACTTCCTTCACATCATCCTTGAAACGTTTCAAAGATTCCAACTCTCCGGAATGAACCACGATACCGTCACGGATCACGCGCACCTTGTTCGAACGCTTGATCTTACCTTCACGTACCATACACCCGGCAATCGTACCCACTTTCGTGATCTTGAAGACCTGAAGCACTTCCACGTTCGCAGTGATCTCTTCCTTGATTTCCGGTGAAAGCATACCTTCCATAGCGCTCTTCACTTCTTCGATCGCATCATAGATAATCGAGTACAGACGGATTTCAACTCCCTCTTTCTCTGCCAGGCGGCGTGCAGGCAATGCCGGGCGCACCTGGAATCCGATAATAATCGCATCAGAAGCGGCAGCCAGTACGACATCCGATTCGGAGATCTGACCGACAGCCTTGTGGATCACGTTCACCTGGATTTCCTCTGTAGACAGACGGATCAGGGAGTCTGACAACGCTTCTACGGAACCGTCCACGTCACCCTTCACAATCACGTTCAGTTCTTGGAAGTTTCCGACTGCGATACGGCGACCGATATCATCCAGCGTAAGCATCTTCTGCGTACGTAGGCCCAACTCACGCTGCAACTGTTCGCGACGGTTGGCAATTTCGCGGGCTTCCTGGTCTGTTTCCAGTACGTTGAACGTATCGCCAGCCTGCGGAGCACCGTTCAGACCGAGGATCAGAGCCGGTTCGGAAGGACCAGCCTTTTCGATACGCTGGTTACGTTCGTTGAACATCGCTTTTACGCGACCGAAATGGGTTCCGGCCAGTACGATGTCACCGACCTTCAGTGTTCCGTTTTCAACCAACACGGTAGAAACATATCCACGTCCTTTGTCAAGTGAAGATTCGATGATGGAACCAACAGCACGTCTCTTCGGATTAGCCTTCAAGTCGAGCAAATCGGCTTCCAACAATACTTTTTCCAACAAGTCCTCCACACCGATACCTTTCTTGGCTGAAATTTCCTGGCTCTGGTACTTACCTCCCCAGTCTTCAACCAAATAATTCATGTTAGCCAGTTCCTCCTTGATCTTGTCAGGATTGGCATGAGGCTTGTCGATCTTATTGATAGCAAATACGATAGGTACACCAGCAGCCGAAGCATGGTTGATCGCTTCGACAGTCTGTGGCATGACATTATCGTCGGCAGCCACAATGATAATCGCGATATCCGTCACCTTGGCACCACGGGCACGCATGGCGGTAAAAGCCTCATGGCCCGGCGTATCCAGGAACGTGATACGACGCCCGCTCTGCAACTTCACGTTGTAAGCACCGATGTGCTGCGTGATACCTCCTGCCTCACCGGCAATTACGTTTGCATTACGGATATTATCCAACAAAGAGGTCTTACCGTGGTCAACGTGTCCCATCACAGTCACGATAGGAGGACGCGCCACCCAGTCTTCTTCGTTGTCGTCTTCTTCGTCGGCCTTGATGGCTTCCACCACTTCGGCACTTACATATTCGGTCTGGAAACCGAATTCTTCAGCTACGATATTAATTGTTTCCGCATCCAGACGCTGGTTAATGGAAACCATGATACCGATACTCATACAAGTACCGATAACCTGCGTCACAGGAACGTCCATCATGTTGGCAAGGTCATTGGCAGTCACAAACTCCGTCAGCTTCAACACCTTGCTTTCCATTTCTTCCTGTTCCATCAGTTCGTGTTCACGCTTCTGGATGGCATCGCGTTTGTCGCGACGGTACTTGGCACCTTTATTATTCTTATTTCCCTTGTTGGTCAGACGGGCCAAGGTTTCCTTTACCTGCTTCTGTACATCTTCCTCGCTGATTTCCACCTTCACCGGCTTGCGTAGGCGCGGCTTGCGATCATCGTTCGGACGTGACGGGCGTGCATTAGTTCCCGGCGTATTGTTCACATCTACGCGGTCTTTCTTGATACGGTTACGTTTTTTCTTTGCATCCGTACCGCCTTCTCCCGGTTTGACAGGAGCACCTGGTCTTGCCGTTCCGTCTTTCGGTCCTTTATTGAAAAGCCCGTTACCCGACTGTTGCCCCGCTTTGTTACCGGCGAACTTCTCGCGCTTGTCTTCCCGCTCTTTCTTGCGTTCCTCCTTCGTCTTTTTCTTCGGACGGGTAGACTGATTCAACGCGTTCAGATCTATCTTCCCTGTCACCTTGATTTTCGACTCGAACTTCGGAGTATTCAACCGGAATAATCCCTCGTCAGAATCGTTGCCGGCAGATGCCGCCGGTTCTGCAGTCGCAGTCGTTGACTCTACATTTGCAGTTTTCGGCTCCTGTACAGGCTCCGGTTTCATCACTTCTGCTGGTTCCTTTTCCACTACTATAACTTTTTCTTCTTTTATCTCCTCAGGCTGCTGTTTCATTTCCGGGATTTTCACTTCAGGTATTTCCACCTCAGGTGCCTTTACTTCGGGGGTTTTCACCTCCTCAACCGGAGCATCAGCAGTTTTTGCAGCAGTGGCCGCCTCCACAGGCTTCTCCACTTTCTTTTCCACAGGAACGGAAACAGGCTGATGCTGCACCTCCTGCACTTTTTTATGCGGTCTGTCCAGATCGATCCGACCCTTCGTCACAATTTTGGGTCTGAATTCTTCCGGTATTACAGTCTTTATTTCCGAACTCTTTTCTTCTTTCACAGAAGAAGCTTCCCTGTGAGAACGTTCGGGCACGACCCGTTCACGCTCACGTCCGCCGTTCGGTAAATCTTTTCCAAACTCTTTTACGAGCAAAGCATACTGTTCATCACCGATTCGCGTGTTGGGATTGTTATCCTCAACCTCGAACCCTTTCTTGCGTAGAAACTCAACAACCGTGTTGATTCCTACATTTAATTTTCTCTGTACTTGTATTAATTTTATGGGCATATCAAACTTTGTCGTAATACTTATTCTTGAGGTTCTCCCTCTTCTTCTTCAAATTCGGCAGATAAGATAGCAAGTACCTCGTCAACAGTCTGTTCTTCGAGGTCGGCACGTTCTACAATCTCTTCGCGGTTCATAGCCAATACGCTCTTCGCCGTGTAGCACCCGATATTCTTCAGTGCTTCGATTACCCAGCTGTCAATTTCGTCCGAGAATTCATCCAAATAGATATCCTCTTCATCTGCACCTTCCACATCGCGGAAGACATCGATGGCGTATTCGGTCAGCATACAGGCAAGCTTGATATTCAAACCACCTTTACCGATAGCCAATGAAACTTCTTCAGGACGAAGATAAACCTCTGCCTTATGTTCTTCTTCGTTCACTCGTATAGAGGAAATTTTTGCCGGGCTTAATGCACGCTGGATAAACAGCGATATATTGGATGTATAGTTAATAACATCGATGTTCTCGTTTCTCAGCTCGCGAACGATACCATGAATACGGGAACCTTTCATTCCGACGCAGGCGCCGACCGGGTCGATACGGTCATCGTACGACTCAACGGCCACTTTTGCTCTCTCTCCCGGAATACGGGCAATCGCCTTGATGGTGATCAGACCATCGTTGATTTCCGGAACTTCAAGTTCGAACAAACGCTGCAGGAACAATTTGTCTGTACGGGAAAGGATGATCTTCGGATTGTTGTTGTAGTTGTCCACCCGCTGTACGATAGCACGCACGGTTTCACCTTTACGGTAAAAATCAGTCGGGATCTGTTCTGTTTTCGGGAGCAGCAACTCATTACCCTCGTCATCCAACAACAGGATCTCCTTCTTCCATACCTGGTAAACATCGGCTGCGATGATATTGCCGATTTTATCCTTATACTTAGCAAACAAACTGTCTTTCTGCAATTCAAGTATTTTTGAAGCCAACGTCTGGCGCAGGTTCAGGATGGCACGACGTCCGAAATCGGCAAAATGCACTTCATCAGTCACCTCTTCGCCCACTTCACAGTCGGCATCGATCTTACGGGCCTCGGTCAGTGTCAGCTGAAGATTCTCGTCCTCCAGTTCGTCATCGGCGACAACCGTACGGTTTCTCCAGATTTCGAAGTCACCTTTTTCCGGGTTGATAATTACATCGTAATTTTCATCCGTACCGAACATTTTAGCGATCACGTTGCGGAATGAGTCTTCCAACACGCTGATCATCGTATCTTTATCTATATTTTTCAACTCCTTGAACTCAGCAAGTGTGTCAATCATACTGATTGTTTCCTCTTTCTTGGCCATAATCTTTTTACTTGAATCTTATTAGGTATTTTGTATATTTTATTTCATCGAATGTATATGACTGGTCTTCCCGGACAGTCACTTTACGCTTGGCTCCTTCGGGCTTCACTTGTTTTTCAACAGTGACCACCACCCCGTTTTCGTCGGCCGATTTCAATACGCCGGTCAACTTCGTACCGCTTTTAAGCAGCATTTCCACTTCGTTACCTATATTTTTCACATACTGGCGAAGCACTTTAAACGGAGATGTTATCCCTGCGGAACCGACTTCCAGTTCGAAGTCTTCCACATCACGGTCCAGGTGACCTTCCACATAGCGGCTCAACTCAGCGCAATCGTCGATACAAACACCCTCATCATTATCTATTTCTATGATAATCAGGTTACCTGGTTTTATTACTACATCCACTAAATAATTGCCGGAAGAAGCTAATTTCTCTTCTACCAACTGACTTATCACGTCCTTTTCAATCATATACATACAGTTAAGAACAAAAGAAGGGGACTGCCCGCCCCCTCCTCATCTTCGCTTAATCGTCTGCAAATATACAAATAATCAGTGAGTTTTCAAATAAATATATATTTTTTCTGCATGTTAAGAGATTTATCGCGTACATTTATACTTAATATGTCAAAAGTAAGCATATATCAGAACATTTGGTCATTACCCGTTTTTTTCGTTCCTTTGCCCTCGAATATAAGGGGTGCTTGCCGGAATGACGCCCAAAAACAGGAAGGCTGGCTGAGATTATACCCATTGAACCTGTACGGGTAATGCCGACGAAGGGAAAAAAGTGTATCTTCAGTAAAAACAGTCCACCTCTGCTATTCCTTTTAAAATTCAGGTTATCAAAAAGAAAAAGGATGAAAAGTGTTCTTATTATTGCCTCAACATTAATGGCATTGTCGGCGGAAGGCAAAACGACCGGACCGGCCGATTCTCTGAAAATCTCAAAAGACATCTCGCTGGACGAAGTGGTCGTCACCGCAACCAAAGTAGCCAAAGGGACACCGGTTGCCTACAGCGAACTGACAAAGGACGAGCTGAATCGTCGGAACGACGGACAAGGCATCCCCTTCCTGATCCTCCAATCGCCGTCCGTAATCATGACGTCAGATGCAGGGACAGGTATCGGCTATTCCGGTTTCCGCATCCGGGGGACGGATGCCAACCGTATCAACATCACAGTCAATGGAGTACCGGTAAACGACTCCGAGTCACACACGGTCTTCTGGGTGAACATGCCAGACTTTGCCTCTTCGGTCGATAATATCCAGATACAACGCGGAGCCGGGACCTCGACCAACGGGGCAGCCGCCTTCGGAGCAACCGTCGCCATGCAGACGCAGAAATCGGAGTTGAAACCTTATGCCGAATATTCGGTCTCGGCCGGATCGTTCGGGACAGTCAAGAACACTGTCAAGCTCGGAACCGGGCTTCTACAGGACCATTTCGTTTTCGATGCCCGCTATTCCAATATCCAGAGCGACGGATACATCGACCGAGCCAAGGCCAACATGCACTCTTACTTTGCTTCGGCGGCTTACTACGGAAACAACACGCTGATTCGCTTCCAGACTTTCGGCAGCATCGAGAAGACCTACCAGGCATGGACCGGCGTCCCTTCCTATCTGCTAGATTCAGACCGCACCTACAACCCTTGCGGGGAATATAAAGAAGACGGGGTCACCAAATATTACAAGAACCAAACAGACAATTACCGGCAGCAGAACTACCACCTGACAGCCAGCCAGCGCCTGAGCGATCTGTGGAACATGAACCTGACACTCCATTACACACATGGGGCAGGCTATTATGAAGATTATAAAGGAGGAGCCAAAGTCAAGGACTACAAACTGCCCCCATATATCGACAGCCAGGGAGACACCATCGCCAAGACGGACCTCGTCCGCCGCAAGTGGCTGGAAAACGACTTCTACGGAGCGATCTACAGCGCCAACTATCGGGGAGAGCGTTTGCAATTCTCAGCCGGAGCCGCCATCAACCGTTACGACGGCGACCACTTCGGGCGTGTCATGTGGGCGAAACAATCGAACAACCTTCCCGAACCGGACTACGAATATTACCGTAACACGGGTGACAAACTGGATTATAATATGTATGCCAAGGCCAATTACCAGCTCCATCCCAACCTGAACGGTTATCTGGACATGCAGTACCGGGGCATCCACTACACGATCGAAGGCAGCGACGACAAAGCCGGCGACCACGTGAATGTCGACAAGCACTGGAACTTCTTCAACCCCAAGGCGGGCATTAACTTCCAGAAGGGAGGCCACAACGCGTTCGTCTCGTTCTCGGTAGCCAACCGCGAACCAAACCGGGACAACTTCACCGAGGCCGGCCGGGACGAACGCCCGCAGCACGAGACGCTCTACGACTATGAAGCGGGTTACGGTTTCGGAAACTCCCGTTTCCATGTCGGCGCCAATCTTTACTTCATGGATTACAGCAACCAGCTGATCCTGACCGGCAAGATCAGCGAAATCGGCGAAGCCCTCACTTCCAATATCAAAGACAGCTACCGGATGGGAATAGAACTCACGGGAGGCGTGGAAATCGCCCGCTGGCTGGACTGGAGCGGAAACCTGACACTCAGCCGGAACAAGATCAAGAACTTCATCGAAAGCATCGAGGTTTACGATGCCGACTGGAACTTCCTACGCGAGGACCACAACGACTTAGGGACAACCGACATCGCCTTTTCGCCAGACATCATCGCCAACAGCATGTTCAATTTCAGCTGGAAACAATTCAGCGCAAGTTTCAACTCCCAGTTTGTCGGCCGCCAGTATATCGACAACACCTCTTGCAAAGACCGTTCCATCGATCCCTATTTCGTCAGCAACCTGCGTGTCGGCTACGTTTTCAAACCGAAGTTTATGAAGGAGATCGCCCTCGATGTCACGATCAACAATTTGTTCAACGAGCAATACGAAACCAATGCATGGGTATACTCGGCAATGGTCGACGGCGAACGTTACAAAGAAGACGGCTATTTCACCCAGGCGGGAACAAACGCAATGGCACGGGTAACATTCAAATTCTAAATGATGGAACAATTACTGGAATATTTCGGAGTACTGACCGGCCTGCTTTATCTCTTTCTGGAGATAAGGCAGCATCGTGCCATGTGGGTTGTCGGCTTCCTGACTTCCCTTGTCTATGTTTTTGTCTTTTTCTTTTCAAAGATATATGCGGATATGGGATTGAACATCTATTATGTAGCCATCAGCATATACGGTTTCTGGCAATGGACACGCAGCAAGGGCAGGCAAGAACAAACAGCGGAAGACATAGAGACAGCTCCTCAGGAGGTAATCCTCTACCGCAATATGACACTCCGTCTTTTTGCCGGGATCAGCTTTTCCATCGTCGCCCTGTTTGCGTTACTCTATTATGTCCTGCATTATTTCACCGATTCGCCGATACCGGCAGGCGATGCTTTTACCACCGCCGTCGGAATCGTCGCCACTTGGATGCTGGCACGCCGGATCGTCGAGCACTGGATCTTCTGGATCGTCGTCAACTGCGTGTCCGTCTATCTTTATTACCTGCGTGGGCTCTATCCCACAATGTTTCTCTATATTTGCTACGCCATACTGGCGGCAGCCGGATTATACACTTGGAAAAAGAAAGGAATAAGAACAAATGATAGCACCTTATAATTGCGTAGTCGTGGCAAACGGCCGTTTTCCGCAAACAGCTTTACCGCTTCATCTTCTGCATCAAGCCTCCGTCGTCATCGCTTGTGACGGAGCCGTCGAGGCGTTGGATAAAGCAGGCATCACTCCGACAGCGATTGTCGGAGACCTCGACAGTATCCCATCCCGTTTTCGTGAACAGTATGCCGACCGCATCCATATCGTAGAGGACCAGGAAATAAACGACCTGACAAAATCCGTCCGCTTCGCCCACCGGTCCGGGCAGCAGGAAGTTCTGATATTAGGAGCTACCGGGCTGCGCGAAGACCATACGTTAGGCAATATCTCGTTGCTGATGGACTACGCCCCGCTGTTCCAACGGATAGAGATGCTTTCAGACTATGGGATCTTCACTCCTATCCTTCAAACGACAACACTGGAAAGTAAACCCGGAACCCAAGTGTCCCTTTTCTCGCTCGCCCCTTCCGGCACGATTTCCACCACCGGGCTGCGCTGGCCCATCCGCAACCGCCGGCTGACAGCCTGGTGGCAAGGCACGTTAAACGAGGCAACCGGTAACAACTTCACCGTCACCCTCTCTGCGGATGCCCGGATCATAGTTTACCGCACCCTCCAAATAATGTAGTTCAATTTTGGCAGATGTAAATCATCATTTGTATGTTTCAAATATTCTTATAATAAAAAGTCCCGAAGGGGATCTTTCGATCAGCCTTCGGGACAAAATACACCCTCAATTTTACAACTTAGTATTTATTCAAGCCTCACGGCTGTTTAATAAAAATGCTATTCAACAACCTGTCACGCAGGCAGCTTATTCAATTGAGAAGCTTTCCATTCGGGAAAACCATCAATATCGTCATACATGTGGAACTGCAACTTGTCATCCGCCACCCTCTTCAACTCCATTTTAGGAGCCAGTGGCAAACACATGTCATCCACTGCAAACAGTGCTTTCAACAAAACCACATCGTACCCCTCGCGGATTACTTCTTTCTGTAGTATCACCGGCACATTCAATTTGGCCAGATAATAAGCAGAACGTTCATACGCGCACCATGAATCGCCTTCGAGATATAAGTAGACACCATGCAGGTTGTCTATCTCGTTCATCAGAACCTTTTCGACATCCACTATACGTTCCATAATCTTAATAATTTAAATTCTCAATCTCCTATATGCAAACTCCATATTACAAAGATATGGGTTAATGCCGCAAAGGTTGCACTGTAAAAGTCTCAATCTTACTACTCAAAGCTATCAAAGAGCTGATTATCGGCCTCTTTCTTACGCAACTCGTCCAAATTGGCCGCTGCTTCCTTCACACCGGCAGCTTTTGCCTGTTCCAGCAGTTTTCCTGCCTCGTCCAGATTCCCATCCAGCAGGTTCAGGACACCACGCGCATGGATGGCTTCGGGGCTATTGCCGGCCTTAGCCAGATAAGTACGGGCCGCATCCAAATCGTTCTTCGACAATGCGATATTGGCGGCGTTCAGATTGGCGACAGGATCGTCGCTGTACATGCGGACCGCAATCTCGAACACTTCATTATATTCCTTGCTTCCGATCTCGTAGCTGTTGGCCACCGCGAACATTTCGCTCAAACTCAACTGCTGCGGACGCGTCTTGATAATCTCGCGTCCTTCTTCGACCGTAAAGAAACGCACCTGGTAAGCGACACGGTAATCGGAACGGCGCAACGAAGGATAGATATTCTTCAATACATAACGGTAAGGAGCCCCTCCGTCCAAAGCAGCCAGCCTGGCGTCTTTCTTGTCCGGCTCGTCATTGCTGTTGATGATAGCCAGCACAGCCTCACGCGAAGGAACGCTCCGGTCGGCCTCTACTTTTGCTTTCAGGCCTTCCCAATCTTCTGAACCGTTATCTAACGTGAACAGCTCCGGTTTGAAGTCGTGTTTCTTCCGTATATATTCGGCAAGCGCTTTCACACGATTGCCGGCCAGGACCGTATTGGACTTGTAGCTGCCTTCGGGCGACGCAAAACCTTTCAGGATAATGCCTTCAAGCGTGATGTTCTTATCGTTTACGACCGTACTGACCGTATTGTCGATCTTCGCCAGTTCCAGCGCATTGTTACGGAAATCCGGCAGGATCGCATATTTTCCCACCTGGAAGTCCAGATAAGCAGTCCCCACCTCGGCACGATGTTTTACCGTTTCCGCTTCCGGAGAGATATAAGCCAGGGTAGGCTGCACCTCATACCGCTTGTCGGGACGGGTCAGGACCTTGTCGGCCATCACGAGCAGAGCACCCTGTTCCTCTTTTCCACAACCGCACATGTTCGGGATCAGCACGAAGCGAGCGTCTTTCATCCACGGCTCAAACGGGATTACCGTCTTATAGTTGATGACGCTTTCGCTCTTTCCGGCCTGCACGACCAAAAAGCGGGGTTCATCCTGCAAGTTGTTCAAAGCGATCTCGCGGTCATACACTTTCTGACTGATCCGTCCGTTCAGCAGGATGGAAGGCAGCCCTTCCTTCTGCGAAGCCGATTCCAAGACCGGTGTCAGGGAGAGGTTATCGCGAGATTTGATCCGGCTACCGTCGACCGTGATCACGGCGTCGATCACCAATTCGTTCCCTTTTTGTTTCAGTTCGTTACAAACCACTTTTACCGGGGCCTGAGCCAGGATAGCCGGCGAAACGACAGCCAGCAAAGCTGCTGCCATATATATTTTCATTGTTTTCTTCATCGCTCCGATTATTTAATAAAGTAAATAATAGAAAGAGCAGCCTTCGTCACTCCGAAATAGTCTTTCGTTTCGCTCTTCTGAACCGTACCGCACGATGCGCACGGATATTTATCATAGTCCAGATGCGCCCATCCGACACCGATCACAGCCTCCATGCTCCAACGGTTGCTCAGCAGCCATTGGTAACCATAGGACAAGCCGGCTCCGTAGAGGTTGCCCTGATAACGATAATTCTCCATATTTTTACTCAGGAATTTGATCCCGCCGACATTATAATCGGCATAATGGGCATGCACTCCGAGAAAATGGCCGTTAAACTTCTCACATAACCAATAACGCGCTTCCGGCTGAACCATCCAATGTTTCCAACGCATGTCGTCGCCAAACTTCCATCCGTTGTAGTTACCGGACAAGTCCAGTGTCCACTTCTTGCTCAATCCCATTTCAACACCGAGGTTGATCGTTGCAGTCACGTCGTACAGCAAGTTTGACTTTACCGCAAACTTCTGCCCATAAACATTCGTCATGCCGGCTAGAAGCAAAAAGAGGAAAAGTACTTTTTTCATACACTTCATTTTTAATTATCTTTCGTTTTTCTATCCCATGTTAAACAGCAAAGGGGATAATACAGTTTATCCCGACACAAAAATAGAATAAGTCTTTACCACGCGCGGTAGGTGCTCGTTTCAAGTTTCACGGGCAAAGCTACCAAGAACGGACCGCGTGATATAAATACCGACGAAAAAAGGACAAGACGATAGAAATACCGATTAACACACGGAAATATTATCATATCGATTCATTTCTCCGACTCCCTCTCGAAACGCGCCCATTTGAGTTTTTTATTGACGACCTCCGAAGTGCGGACATGCATGCCCTTTACGAAAATGGATTCGGCTCGGATTTCGTTGATGCGGTCTACACGACGGTATTTGGCGGAGATACCGAAAGTGCAAAAATCGTTCAGGCAGACATCGTAACCATCTTTCAACCGATCTATAATATAGTCTTCCATCAGCATCCACGAACGTGCCAGTTCCGAACGGAGGGAAGACGAACCGTGCGATATTTCTTCAAACATCCGCTCTTTGTTTATTGTGCCACGGCTGACTACTTTGGGATAAAAACCCGTTACTTTCTCGCTGTCCTCATTCAGGTTATCATAAATGGGGACAAATCTGTATTGTATACTCATACTATATTATTTTTATAAATGATTATCATGCTACACATCGACACCTTTCAACCCAACCACCTGATTATTTATCTATTATCAGGTGTCGATGTTGGTGTCGATACAGATGTCGATGTACTCACCCGACCGGCACATCGGCACCCGGTTCTTCTGTTTCCGGTATGACATAATAGTATTTCCGGTCTTTTTTCATCTTCTTCCGTACATTATATTTTTGCATTAATTGTCCGAACAACCTCAGCTTTGTTTCCGTAAGGTCTATTTTGCTCTGTTTGCTGATTGTCATCAATATTTCAGGTGCTGACAACGGCTCACAAACCTCCTCTTCCTCCGGAATACGGAAATAATGGAGGAACAACTCTTCCAGCAAAGGCCGCTTTTCGAACATCCGGTTATTCCGGTTCAAAAGCACCTCCTCTTCCGGGGTAAACCAATAGCGTTCACCTTCCCTCAAGGCACTGACCGCCTGGGCGTAGAGTTGAGGATAATCGATGGGTTCTATCCGGATCATCCCCTTCACCTCCACCCCGATAAAACGGCGGCTGCCGGTGGTATCGGTCAGCAAAGAGAACGTATTGGAGGTTGCGATAAACGAAGCGAACCGCCTCATCTCCTCCATGCTCTCGCCATAAGGCTTGCGCAACGTCACTTTCGCCTTCTGAAGCAGGTTTTTCAAATAAGGCTGACGGGAAGCGGGTATCGAGTCGAACTCATCCAGGTTGATCAGCGCGAAACGGTTCAACGCCATCTCCGCATCCTTCCGGCTTCCCAAGTCGATCCCATCGACATAGTAAGGTCGCAATTCGGGCGGCAGAAGACTCTGGCAAAAAGAACTCTTGCGGCAACCCTGCGGCCCGACCAACAGGGGTGACGTGCTATTGGCATGTTCCCTGTCCATCTGCAACCAGTGTGCCACCATACTGAGGAACCAAATATAAAAGAAATCCCTCCACTCCTTGTTTTCGCATGGCACACAATCGGCAAGGGCACGGATGCGGTCCTGCCCGTCCCAATGCGGCAGATCGAAAAGGAACTCCTCGATCGGCCAGTAATGGGAAACACGCCGGGAGTCCACGTAACGCTGCACGTCATATTCGATTGCCGATATCCCTTCCAACTGCGCCTCGAAACAGATGCTTTTGACCGCCTCGGCCGTCACCGGGCGATAGTCCGTAAACAGCGAATGTCGTTCGCGATACTCCTTGCATCCCTTCATCCGGTTGAACCTCAACTCATAACGCCTTGTCATAAACTCTTCCATCTGCATCGCCACCAGCATCCGCCGGGGCATACAGGGCCGTACGCTGCAATGTTTTTCTTTCCTGTAGACGTTCCCGAACGTCGCCCTCAACTCCATCTCCTGCTCCCTGCCGAACGGGTGTATCAGGGCAAAACGGACGGCATCTTCCTCCGGGATGGCGGATTGCCGGCATTTACGCGCCAGATGCACGATGAACTTTTTCCGTCCTTCATCGCCACCGTCTTCCGACCCGACCTGCCGCAAGGTGTCGGTAAGGCTGGTTTCATAAAGGAGCGATATGCGTTTGTAGCGTTCATAGCCGGGCGCCATGCGCAACAGAGGGTCCGTCTCGGCATCGTGTGCCTCGCGTGTCGTCACAGGAGCAGGCATCTGCAAAGGTTGTTCCAGGCGGATCGGCAAGGCATCCGGATTATAATACAGGTCGGGATCATACGACACACGGCATCCTTGTTCCGGCGTCGGGCATCCTTCTTCTTTCCATTCGACGGGCAACTGGAGCTGTGCTTCGTAATAGCGTCCTGCACGAAGGCAGGCATGGGTGTGAAAAAGGCGCATATGCCTTTCCGTCTTCGGCAGCGAACCGTCCGACAAGGTAAAAGGAACCACGATTTTAACGCTCCGTCCGCTCGATCCTACAAACGAAGCGAGTGTCTGCGGAAATCCCGCCGCCCGGTCCCGTATGGCAGCCGCCTCCGCATAATCGATCAGGTTGCCGATACTGAGCAGCACCAATCCTGCATAGGTAGCCACACCGATCCTCTCATCATCCCGCTTCAGCGTAACGCCAAACAAAACTACAGGTATCTTTTCTGCTGCAAGGCTTTTTATCCCGGGAGTCAGATAAGGAATGTTCTGCCGCAAGGTGGTCACCGGCTTCCGGCTATTTTCCGTTTTCATGGCGTTCAGGACAATGCTTAGTTCAAGGTTACGGAAGGCCGCCAGGTCACCGCGAAGTTGCGTTATTTTCATATTAGCATTAGTTTTTAAATTTCCTGCAAGGTAAGGTTTATATTTCGGATATTCTATGTTTTTCAATTATTTTATGCACAAACTAATACAAAACATACCGGAAACTAACTCGAACCATACCATAAACTAATCCGGGACATACAGGAAAGTTGGGATAGGTAGTACTATGTATAAGGTATAGGTAGTACTATGAATTGCTAATAGGTAGTACTACCTATCGGTGTTATGTCGTACTATCTATCGAGAGTATGTAATATGCTATGAATTAGTTTATGGCATGGTTTGAGTTAGTTTGTGGGAAGATTCGGGATAGTTTGCGGGGAGATAGAGGTTTAAACTGCTGAAAAACGGGGGATACCGATATTGGCACACCTCCATCAAAATTCAAGGGCTATGCCGAAACAGCCTTGTCTCCACACGCTTGGTGCGGGAACAAAGCTGTTTCGGCATAGCCCTTGAAAGACTAATAATCGCTTTGGTAATTAATTGAAGCCGAATTTGATCTCGCCTCCAGACTGAATATTTTCTATCACTATATTTAAAGAACCTGTAGCCGGAACACTCTGTATCAATGCAGATGCTTCATACATATTGCCGACTTGAAAACCGCCTTCGGGTTTCAGGGTTACGCTACCGGAGGAATAATGCTTAACCTCCCCCTCAATCGTCGAATTTTCTATTGTTTCATCAACAGCAACCCAAGTCTCCTCGTTACAGAGCATGACACCAACTCCCTTATCTCCCCAACCATTACCACCAGTAAAATGTAAGGTTTCACCCTCTTTAATATTACCTGAATTAATCTGCGCAACCAACTCACTTGGAGCCTTATCGTTTACAAACATACAATCTTCTACTTTTCCTTTTTGAGAAACTTGATATTCAGCATCATAAAGATTCCCCGTCAAGTTTATCTTTAAATCTTCTTTTGTATATGTGTAAAATTTAAAAGAATAAGTAGTACTTACATCTTCATTCGGATCAAAAGAGGCTATACCCAACTGTCCTTCAAATTCTTCTTTGTTCGGCACAAGTTCACTTTTAATTCGTATATCCTCTACCACAAGCTTAATTTCTTTCAACAAAAAACCTTTATATTTTGTCTTTTTAATAACTGACAAAGCACCAGGATGTGCACTTTTGGGAGTAGATGTAGTCGTAACGGGATGACCAAAATATGTATACTTTAGCTTACCATTACTGTCTCTTTCACTTAATTCTTGTGCATTCGTCTTTACTCCTCCAGGTATCTTACCATCAGGGAATAATTTTTCTAATTGTGCCTCTGTAAGCACTCCACTCATACTTCCTAAATCCGGATACTCATATTTCCCTTCTAACAATTGTCTCGGAATATCCACCCGCACTTTCAGTTCCACCCGTGCAGCCAACTGTGTTAACGGGATCTGGATTGGAGAAGCGACAGTCGTCACGTTAAATGTTGCGGATTTGTTACCGACTTTCACCAACTGGTCAGCTTTCTCTGCAAATGCAGTTTGATATGAATCGCCACCTTCAATAATCTCCTTCAATGCATCCAGAGATTGACAAGATTTATAAGCATCATTAGCCTCTGTCGGATTGGCTACGACCCAAAAGTCATAAGTACCATAATCCAAACCGGTTAAAGTGATTGTATATCCTTTTTTATACGTCTGGCTACCTCCATTTGGAACGGGGGTATCTACATATTCATTCTCAGTTTCCGATAAAGCATCGCCAGAAAAATACTGAGACGTAATATATTTTTCATTTTCACCGAACACGAATATCCAGCAATCCTCTACATTCAATTCTTCCTCTGTCGCATACACATATCCTTCGTTTGTTGCAGCAGCTTTTGTGATGACGGAAGAGGGAGATAGTTCGATGACGAGATCGCCTTTGCCGGAAACGCCCGGCTCGTCTATTATTTTTTCTTCAGTACATGCTGCAAAGATGAACAATGCAGATATAGCTGTCAGGAATATATTTTTCGTTTTCATAATTGTGTGTATTTTACCTGTCGATACTTTCATTTTTATACTCTCCTATTTAATCACAATACAATTTCCGGGATGGAATTATGAACCCAGTCTCTCGTATAGAATTCGATTGTGGAATCTCCCCAGTCCGGAGTGATCGTCCAACGCACTTTTATGTCGTAAAGGTAGCCGCCTTTGATACCGTTATGATCGACTTCCTTCGTTATACCAGCCGGATTGATCGGGTATGTTTTCTCAAATGTTCTGCCGTCAACTGTGAACTTCACATACAAGGCTGTATTCATTTCAGAATCTTGTTTATATTGGTTAGCATAGCCATAGGCTGTTCCCATGTCAGTCCATCTCGTTCCAATTCGGTTACTACGGTTCAAAAAAGCGCCATCTTTAACATTGACACTCGCATCCCCTTCAACAATCTTGCCATTTTGTTGCAAGTTCACGAATTTAGCTTCATCAAAAACAACAGTCGGATTCCCTTCAAAACCGTTAAGTGTCACATCAAACTGAGAGAAGTCAAGTCGTGCAGCCACATGGGATACCTTCACAAGAATGGTCGTAGGATTATTTTCCGCAACAGACGGAGATGAATAAGAATTAGTTATATCTTTTCCAAAAACAATGCGCGTAGAACCATATTTGATTAGTTGATCCGCAGAAAGACATCCGGATATTTGTTGATTCAAAGCACTTTGTGCATCTCCAATATTGATATTTTTCAAAAATTGATTACCATTTATAACAACATGGGCCTCCAATGTACGATTAGTTTTGTACTTCGTCACAAACTTCAGATCCTTCAAAGTGATAGAACCATCACTATTAGAACTTACCTGATTCCTATTTTGGGGGATTAAAATACCTATTACCTTTCCATCTTCCAATAAGAATACAGATACTTCAGATATCTTTTTTTCGTCATTGTTCTCATCACCTGTTGCAGGTCTGTCTTCACCGGGAACAACAGTTGTTGAAGCTTTTGTAGCCATTTCATTAAAAGCGACACCGAAGTCCAATACTGTATAAGCTTCCGTGGCTTCTTCAATACCCTTCTCTACATCATTCATGATAGCATCATCTTCCATGGAGCAGGAAAAACCGGCAAGAACCAATATTGCTGCGAAAAATATATTCTTAATTTTCATAATCCTATGTATTTTCTCATTTGACTTACGGTGCAAATGTACAGGGAATGCCGACAGGAGGCGATAGGCGAAACTTTCAAGATTAAGTGGTAAAAATACCAAAAGGCAAATTGAGAGGTACACCCTTTAATTGCGATAGAAACGATAAGCTTCTTTTAATAGACAAAAAATAAGGGGGCGTTTTGAAACGTCCCCTTTGTTTATTGTGAATCAATGATTTTATTAATTCGTATCATCTTCTGTTTGCTCGACCACATTCCACGGTGCCACTTCAATACTGAAATTGATACAAGCATTTTCCAAGATTTCATCCGGATTCGGGCTACCTTCACCGGTGATAGTTGCCGAGACCTTGAAAAACTTGTTGCTTGCAACATTACCGGCATCACCAACCAACTTCAAAGGGATATGGAAGTATCTTGTTCCTTTACTTTGATTCCCATCATAATAGTTGCCGGCAATAATCAAACGGGTCTGGTAAGCGCCACCCTCTTCTTTCGAATAAGACCCATCACCATTAGCAGTGAATGGAATACCCATAATGCTTTCCGGGCTATTTGCATTGATATATTTGTCAAAATCCCATCCTGTCAAAGCGTTTCCAGCCGTAGTCAATGACCTGTCGGAATATGTAGCCACCAATGCTTCATCTACAGTACTATTCAATGCAATCAAAAACTGATGTTCATCAAACGATTCAGGGGCTCCTCTGTAGAAACTGGCTCCCGTATTTTCTTCGCCCATAACCGATGCGTTAGCACGGACATTGGCCAAGAACACAGACGTAACATCAAATCTTATCGTTTTACCATCAGATTCCAATGCGCTGAAGTCAGCCTTCAAAGAAACCAATTGCACACGCGCGATGGAGCGAGTCATTATTACTTTAGTCGCACCTGCAGCTGGAATACTTCCTGTATGATCGTCCTTTGCTGTTACTTTTTCCGGTGTACAAGAAGAAGCACCATTATACCAATTTATGAAATGTTCCGTGTCGGAAGAAGGCTTTAAACCTCCAACAGTCAACTCTGGACTGTGCATTGGCAAATAAGATTTTCCTACTCCTACAGCATTTAATGATCTGATGTCTTTCGTTGTCTTTCCCTCCAAATCCACTAACTTGGTAACATCATTATAATGCTCCGTATTGGCCAACAAAACAACTTTAAAGGTTGTAGAAGAATTTCCCCCTTCTGTAGTCGGTTTTGCCACTTTCACATGGATAGCCTTGATTGAGGTGATGGACTGATTTTCGCCTTCTCCAGTAACATTATAGTCCTCACCTACCGTACCGGAACCTTCCAAACTGACATGCTTACTGATCACATACTTTCCGGCTTCGTCAAAGACATAAGCCGTCAAAGACTGGATCTTGGCTTCTTTGCCGTTGCCGGCATCAGCGTCACCTTCGGTCGATGCCTTCGTCATGACATCGGTTGTGGAGGCGAAAGAGAGATAAGCGTCTACCTCCTGCGGGCCGGATATTCCGTCATCGTCTTTTGAGCAGGATGCCATTGTGCAAACTGCCAAAGAGGCTAAAAATAAATTTCTTAATTTCATAATTATAATACGTTTAATTTGTTCTACTTTAAATATTTACCCTATGTGTTGCCATCATCAGATTTCAACATCCTGGCTCACTTGTCCCCAATTGACCACTTCGACTTGTACATCCAGGTCTCCGGTAGTCGGCCGTGGCGGAATCGGTATATTGGGATCTTTTTCGTGGTCGCCATCGAAGCTGGTATCTCCGAAGGTGACATTCAGGCGATATACATAGTTGCGTTTAACGTAGTTGTGATTATATCCTCTGTCCAGACCGTTCCGGTTGATTACGGCGGTGAATATTTTTGTTTCCGCCTCATACGTGTCCGTTTCAAGCAAAGTTGCTCTGACCTGTATTTCTGTCGGGGCTTCAGAGCCATCGTTTTCCATCACGTAGTGCACATAAGGTGTGTCGTTTATCGGAGAACCGTTGGCGATATCGCGGTTCAATGCTGTCGCATCGCTGTTGCCGAGGTGTCCGGTTGCCATCACCACTCCCCAATAATCACGGCTGAAAAAACGTGAAGCCGTACTCTGGTTCAATATCGTGACCTCTTCCACTCTCACTGTACGATTGCGCAGAAGTGTTTTTGTAAAATCGGTCTTGACATTGACCAAGTCGAGACGGGCGGCAAGACGAGTGATTTCGACTGGTTCGGCGATACCGTTGATATTTTCACTGCCCATCGATGCGTATCCCAGATAGTTGTCTCCCTTGACAAGAGGCGCTTGGGTCGTAATAACCGGACTGCTCATGACCAGGTTGCTCTGAGACTGGTCGGCAAGTTGTGCCAGCTTGGATTCGAAATCGGAATAGCTCGTAACACCGGCAAGCGAATTTTCCGGCGTATTGGAAACGATCACGATCTGCGCCCGCATGGTCATAGCAGGCACGTTCAGGATAGAGGCCTCGCCTTCCGAGTTGGTTGCCTGCCAGCCATAGCCAATCAGTTGTGCACCGCTTTCGTCGAAAACGAGCACCGAAAGGTTATTTACTTTGGCCTCTCCGGCCAACTCATTCTCATCATTCGGGTGAAACCCTTTCGTTACGGCCGACCCCGCCGCCTTGACCGCAATGCTCAACGAAGCATCCGCATCCTTCCCCTTAAATGATTCTTCATCCTTGGAGCAGGCAGTACAGCATAGGAGTACTGCCAGGGTCGAGAGGAATATGTTTGATAGTTTCATAAGTCTATAATATTATTTCAGCAAACCTTTACTTTTATAAACGCATCGAACATAACCACCATCGCGTGATGTAGTCCGTTCACCCGTTTTTCCACTTACCAAACCGGCATCTCTTGTCCAATAAGCTTCATCTTTCAATTGGAACTTCTTTTCATGGTAAATAATCTTTTTAATATCCTCTTGGGTTGGCAACAGAGATATGATATAAGCAGTTCCTGAAACAGACTGAATGTAATCAATATTCATCGTTCCATATTGATCATTGCACAATAACTTGGCATCTTGCACAGACTGTACTTTTCCACTTTTTGTTTCCCACTGATTCAACCAACTCTCACCAACCGAATAAGATCCACCATCAACTCTTCGTGCATAATAGGCAGAATAACCAGCAGCCCCAATTCCACTACTCAAATCACCTAAATACAGCAATGGATATTCGTGTACTTCAATAGTTTCTCCAGTATTCAATTTGAAATCTCTTTTCCTATAGATAGTACCGTTAGCGACTTGATCTCTTAAAGTATAATTGTCACTTTCTTCCTTAACTTCCGTATTTGTATTTTGATTCTTATATTCATTATTCTCTCCATAGATACTTGTATGTCCTTGGCTTCCAATGATTCCAATATAATTACTTGCAACACCCAATTTACTATAATTATTATTCTTTACTTCAACAGTTGCTGTCGAAGCATTTGTCCAATATCCAGACTCTGTAGTTTCATAAAAAACTTTCATATCAGAACCTGTGTATCCATCAGTAGTCATGTTTACAGCACTACCACTATTGTTAACCACATAAAAAGGAACGATGCCAATGGTTGAAGGAGCCCCATCAATTACCAATGTTCCCTTCGGATAAAACGTCGAGTTTTCCAGATCCGCTTGTACGCGCCATTCATACTGCAATTCGTTCTTGCCGGCCAAACCGGTAAAGGCCAAAGTCACATTATAATGAGTATTGCGTTTGATATTGAAATCCGATGTACTATTCTCACCTAAGAAAAAACGATAGTTGATCTCGCCATCCCCGACATGATTGACACCCGGTTCAGAAGTAAAAATCGTGTAATTCCCTTTCACCTCTATATAAGTACAAGGTACGGAAGACCATTTTTTAAACCACTCAGTATAGTCGATCTTGCCATCTCCTATTGTCGGGACCTCCAAACCAACAGGAGTTTTTAATGATGGATCATCGTTGTTAATATTATTCTCACCTTGCAAATTTTCATACATATAAAAATCCCTGCCGGTGGCTAATCCGTCTACTTCATCTTCCGGCTTTGCCGATTTATTTTCATACAAAGAGATGATGCTTTCACCCGATACACCATTGTCCATCGTCCACTTTTCATAGGGGAGCAGACTATATTTAACAGGCAAATGACGGACATTGACTTCTGTTATGGCCAAATAAACATGTTTGTCACTCGGCAGATCCTTCGTGATCTTGAACGTTATCTTTGAATAAGGCGGCACGACTTTTGCTGCAAAGGAAGCATCGCCTGTTATATCAATCACTTCGTTATTGCCACTGTTATATAGATTTATGCTCGTCTCCATATCTTTTGCGACAAACCCCAGCATCATTTCTGTTCCCATCGGTTCTTGAGATTCAATTTGTTTGGATAACAGAGCTTGTTCCGTTGTATATTCTTTTGCAGCATCTTCAGAACCGACATTTGCCAACACATAGATCTTGTGCTTGCCGGTCTTGGCATCGAAAGTCATATTGTTTACAGATGTTTGATTCTCTCCTTCCACATCATGAAACGTAACGATCGGGTTTTCCCCCTTCTCATCATACACTAACACCGCCAAGTCATTGATCGCACCGAAAGTAGCGCCATTGTCTAAGGATTTTGTTTCCACCACCGGGACTTCGGGGGTGCCGATATTCAGTTTCAAGGTCACCGGCAGACCTTCGGGGACATCCGGACCGTTGTTGCCTTTATCGAAATCTTCGTTGGTACACGAAGCAACTGTCAGCACACACCAAAGGAGGGCTGCCAGCTTTACTATATTTTTATGTAACATACTCATTCGTCTTTATATATTAGCATTCGTTTCTTATTACCATTCAATATCATCATCGACAACACCCCAAGGAGTCACTTTGATCCTTGCGCCTAAGAAGGCGCCGTCTTCGCCCCATGCGAATAGTACCAATGTACGCTGGAACGGATGGATTTCGATCGGGCCTGTCGTACCGTCGTCGAAAGTTCCTTCCTTCACTTCGTAACGGTCGTTACCGACCTGTATGCTTCCGGTCATATTCTGACCTAAATAGAGCGCCTGCGGTCCTGTCGTTTCCCATTCGGAGTCTTTCCAGTCGGCTTCGGGGTTGTAGTAGACGCTGTCGCCGGTCAACTCGCCCTTATAGTCGATCGTGTTCAAGGTGCGGTCCATATAGAAATCGCATTCATCGGTCGCACGCAGCCCTCTTGCCGTCAGGGCATATTGAAGGTTAAGCGTTCTCATCTCGACCGTTCCGGTTTTGGGTTCGAGCACGATTTCCTGGTTTCCGCCAGCCACACCGTTCCCGCGTACTGTCACATCGATATCGCCGAAAAAGATGCTGTCGGGAGATTGTGCGATCTCGCCTTCGCTCTTCAGAGAAACGGCGAAGTCTTCGGCCTTGGTGGCCTCGTTCACGTCCTGATGTCCTTTGAGGTTTCCCCATGCGATCAGGTGCAGTTTCGAACTTTCGGGATAGTTCAACTCAATGGTTTCTTTGCCTCTGATAAAGGCATCGTTGAGATCGCGCGTATCAAGCAGCTTCGAGTTGTTATCGTAGATAAAGAGCTTGGCTTCCGAAACAACGCTCAAAGCCGTGATATCATCACCTTTGTGGTTCACGACCTTTAGTGTCAGCTTATAGCACTCGTCCAAGTCTTCCTTGATACAGCCGGTGGCAAAGACCGTAACTGCGACAAGTGCCAGAAATAAAACCTTTTTTGTCAATATTGATTTCATAACGTTTTGTTTTTTATTCCCATTCATTTTACCCTATTAATCCAAATCTTCATTTTGCTCGATCACATCCCAGTCAGCCACCGTAACAGCCACATCCATACAAGCCTCAGTCACCGGATCATACGGCCGGTCGGAACCACTGCTATTAATGGTGAGGGAGATGTTGTAACGGTAGTTGCGTTTGACGTAAGAGTGGTCAGGTGTACCACCTTCAGCATTTGTCATCGTCCCCATTGCATTGACAGGGATCGTATAAAAACGGTTCTCTTCTACTCTGCCGTTATCATCTGTATAAGTGCCCTTCAACACTAACAAAGTACGTTGTCCGGGCTTGACGGCATCAACCATATTTTCATATACGATAAATGATTTGCCACAAGCGAGTTGGCCTGTTTCTGGTTTCCAAGGAGAGGAAGAGGTCACTTTCCGTTTATTAGCATTAAAGCCTAACAAATCAGCCTTCAACAAACCATCCTCAATCGTCTTGTATTCACCATTCCAATATTCATTTTCATATTGGCCGTACCACCATAAGAAATTACCTTCCGGTGCTCCTTTGCTCTCCACCATCCCCCATTCTTCAGTGGAATTGGCCGCCATCAAAGAATAGCCTTTCACATTTGCCATAAAGACAGAGTCAATGACGAAAGAAGCTTTTCCATTATCAGATTTCACAGAAACTGATTTCAAGTTGATTTGGGCAATGTGGCGTGTCAGTTTAATATTATTTCCGTCCTTTGATACATTCGGCATATGACCGGAGAAATCTTTTATTTCACCAAAAATATTATGCTTTCCCTCATCTAACGTAGCCTCGATTAACCGACTGCTCATAGAGTATCCGTTATTTTCATTCTCATTATCTAATGCCCTCTGATATACTAATGCTTCCTTTAATGTGCCAAATTGTTTTTCCCGCGTTCCAGCATTTGCTAATACAAGAATTTTGACAGCACCGCTTTGTACATCCAAATCCTCCACTCTATTGATTGCAACCACTTTATCAATTTGCAAGTTTCCATCAGCATAAAAAACCATCACATGCAAACTATTAATAGCATCTTCCTGATCAATATTTTCCCCCTCTCCTTCACCGGCTTTAGTCAAGCTTTTCCCATCTGCAACAGCAGCCAAAGACAAAGTTGCATCCGGAGTAAAAACCTCCACCTCCGGGACGTTCTCGTCTGATGAACACGCAAATGTCATCCCTACCACTATACTCAAAAGAAAATAACTCTTCAATTTCATAAATATGTATATTTTATTAATTTCTATTTATCCCTTATTTTGATTTATACAATACAAAAGTATTTAGCTTTGCGTGTTTTAAGAATAGGTGTCACTCTCTTTATTAATAGATAAACCTATCACACAGGCGTTTTGATAGGTTTGCATAGGTTTGTGCAACAGATGCCATAAATACCTCCTTTCTATAAACTAAAAATCCCCAGCCTTTAAGGACCGGGGATTTTCTATATTTATAAATGATGATTAGATTTCAACATCTTGACTAACATACCCGAAAGGAACAACCACGCACTGTACATCCAGCGTTGTAGGATCGCCACCACCACCAGGAGTCTGATAGCCCGGTCCTGTAACTGTCAAAGTCAAATCATACTGCAAGTTACGATACAAACCATTGTATTTGCCATCATTTCCTGTTACTCCACGCAGAGTCAAAAGCTCAGAAGCGACATTGCTTTCACCAGCTGACACTTGGAAATTTTCACCTAAAGCGATTGTGTAATAACGATCGCTCTCTGTTTTACGATCAATATCATTGATTTTATAAGAGAAGTCACCTTTCACAACCAACAGTGTTCTATTGGTTAAATTTGTATTTTCATACACATAAAAACTGTTTACTGTCTCATAAGCATTTGAAGTTGTAACTGTACCAGTGATAGTTGTTTTAATCCAAGACGGAGTCCCATCTGGGACAGTAGGATTATCAACAAGCGTATACTTGTCATCCTTGTTAAGCCAATCAGTCGTATGCTCATAAGCACTATACCATTCATTTTCTACATTTGTAGATCCATATTCTTTCCAGTCCTCACCCATCAAATTAGTTTTCTTATGTCCCTGAAGAATAAAGATTTCTTTAAGATCCAACTGAGGATCTGAATATTTAGGCTTATTTTCATCAGTTGTCACTTTCGCAGAAATTTTATTCAACACAACTTTAGCCACGTTACGATACAATTTCACCGGTTTTTTCAAATCATTGTCAGACAAGCCTTCTACATTTACATAACCAGTAGGCACAGTTGTGAAACCAAATACATTCTTCTTTTCTGCAGCAACAACCACACCAGTATAGATTTTACTGTTCATTGTAAGAGCTGCACCAACTTCCAATTCAGAATCAAACGTTTTATTTAAAGCAGTAAAAACCTCCCCTTTTGTTTCTCCTATCAAATTTGTTGGTACTGTATAATTGGCAATCAAAGCCACCTCTTTAACACCAGCAGTCAATTCAGCATGAGCAACGGCATCACTTCCCCCTTCCACAGCAGGTGTATTTACTTTAGTTCCGACAACTTCCAGTTTGCCATCTGCATTAAAAACCAACATGGATAAAGACGTAATATCACCAGATGCTTTTGTATCAGCTGCTTTGTCAAACTTCACGGTCAAACTTGTCCCACCCTGCGCATCAGGATTACCGTTATCCGGAGTCGGCACATCATCATTCGAACACGAAGCGAAAGCACATGCAATCATTGTTGCATACATTAAATTTCTTAGTTTCATATTTTTCAAAATTAAAAAGTTAATAAATTCGTTTATATAATGATCTTTATTTTTCTTCCCCTATAGCTTACTGAGTTGTTCGGAACGATTGTTGTGTTTTATGTTGTCCTATACTTCCCATCGGCTAACTATCTTTACTATATTTATTGATACCATCTATAATATTATCTTTATCTGTCTCATCGTTTCGGGTTATCGTCTTTCGACATTGCAAAGGTGGGAGAAAAAGTAAATACGCATTAGGGGCGTGACTCTCAAATATAATCGGTAAAACTCTAAGTGACTATTTTGATTTATTTGCACCTATTTTTGAGATATTTTCAGTTTTTATGGTGCTTACATCTTATTATAGAACAAGAATAAGAGAGGAATATAGTACGACTAATTGTCCGGAAGGACGGAATGTCCAGCCTTAAGCTGGAATTCCGTATTGTGAAGGTGTAACTCCGTATTGCTCGGTAAAACGTTTACGGAATGTAGCCGTATCGTTAAATCCCACCATTTCGGCGACTTCCTGTACGGAGTATTGCTGGCTGGCAAGCAGTTCGGCGGCTTTTTTCAGCCTTATGTTGCGTGTCAGTTCAAGGATACTCAGATCTGAGTATTGTTTAATTTTCCTATACAAGGTTGGCAGACTCATATTCAATGAGTCTGCCAGCACTTTTGCCTCAAAAGTAGAGTCATCGAGGTGTTTCTCTATGTTTTTGACAACGGCATCCATGAACGGGTTGGTCGACAGCGTGTTTTCTTCATTGTGCGAAGCAGCAGAAGAATTAGAGAAGTAACGTTTCATATCGTCGCGCTTCTTCATCAGGCTGTTGATCTTGCTCCGCAGGATTTCCACGTCGAAAGGTTTCGTGATGTAATCGTCAGCACCCGCTTCGATACCGGTAATCACATCTTCGCTCTCGACTTTGGCTGTCAACATCACGACAGGCGTCTGCGCCATCTTGGGATCGTTCTTGATCTCACGGCAGGTCTCGTAGCCGTCTTTCACCGGCATCATGACATCACAAAGGATCAGGTCCGGCTCTTCTTTCAAAGCGACGTTTATCCCATCCTGGCCATTGCGGGCTTCCAATATCTGGTATTCCTTATTAAAGACATGCTTCAGGAACCAACGTATCTGGTCGCTGTCGTCGATCACAAGGAGTTTCTTTCCGGTTTCCTTCTTTTGCGGAATCACATGGATCAGTTCGGCGATCTCTTCTTTCTGGCGGGCATTCAGTTTGACCAGGTCGGATTCGGGTTCCACAAACTCGACACGACGGTCCAACAGATGCTGCTTGCCAAGCGGGATCATGATTATGTAGGAAGTGCCGTTCTTGTCCGACTCGCTTCGGTACATACCGCCTATCGCATCAGCCATGTCCATGATCTGCTTCAAGCCGCGGCGTGTACTTTCGTCTTCATCCAACCCCTCGTCTGTCACAACCAGTGCGCTGTAGGCTTTTCCGTTTTCATTTACAACAGATATATCGAGTGTCACTTTCCCATAAACAAACGTATTTTTGAAGGCATTCGACAGTAACATACGCAGAGCGAACTCCATCTTGCGGCGGTCCATCCAGACCCAAAGGGCGGGCGTCTGCGTGTTGATACGGAAATCGATGTTGTTCATGGCTACCCAATCGACAAAGATATCGCAGATCTGGCGGGCAATCTCGACCATATCGTAACGGGCGATGCGCAAATAATTGGCGACATCGTTCGAACGGTGCGTACCGATCAACTGGTCCGCCAAGTCCTGCATGGCAAGTGTATTACGATAAGCGGAAAGCAACTGGGTAGACATATCTTTCTCCGGATCGTCGTTCTGCACCACCAAGGCAAGAGAACCCAACACTAAGGAAAGCGGGGTGCGCATTTCGTGGATCGTCTCGATAAAGAAGTTGTCGTTGATGCTTTCAGCGTCTTTCAGGCGTTTTTCCGCTTCGGCAAGCTTGTCGGCAGCCTCACGCTGGATCATGTCGTTTTCCTTAATCTTGGTTACGATGAGCTGCTCCAACTCTTTCTTGTTATTGTTTAATGTAGAGATCACCAACTCCAGTTCGTTATTCTTCCGGACCAAATCACTATTGGCTTTCGCCAAATCGTCATTCTGCTCCCGTAAAACCCGGTATCTTTCTTCCTGTTGCTCGATTTGCCCTTCCAACGACTTATTCCGGGAATCAAGTTCTTCATTGCGGGTATTCACTTCTTCGTTTCGGGAGCTGATTTCTTTATTCAAACTTTCAAGTGCGGCGTTTTCCTTGATGATCCGATCCGAGCGATCATTCATATTGGAATGTAATTTTCTCACATAAAGAAACAGGGGGACAAATAAAAGCAGTAGAGCAACCACCACAATCAATGTCTCACTTCCGAATAGTTGTCCGTTTTCATTGGCAGCCAAGATAAATGAAGTACTGAAAAAAACACCTGTCAATACTCCACTCACCCTCTTGAACAGAGATTTTTTCTTCATATTTATATGCATTTATTATATATCCTTCTATAAATCAAAACTCATCGTCAGCATTGAACGACAAAGATGGCAAAAATATTTTTCTTACGAGATATTTAACACCAACTATTTTTCAAAAAATATCATGATAATCATATATTTTTAAACATACAAAATCGTTACAAAAACATGACAGCATCCAAATTTCATCCGATAGACGCAATTAAAAATAGGGCATCAAAAAACTCTTCCCCATCAGAACATGACACGAATACCTACACATTGACACGTTTAACATCTTTTACGCACGTATTATTGTAGAACAGAAAAAGACATTTTATTTTTGTACAAAAATAATGGACAGAGATTCAGACGAGGCTTATCGGTTCCAAATTAAGGTATTATAGAATGCAGCTTGTTTCATACAAACAATCATTAATTATCAATACTCATAGTATCGGAAACTTTTCAAAACAAGCTTCTCTAAATGAGTTGTCCATCAATAAAATATTTCATTTGATTTATTTTACCCTCAATTTTTTATATGCATAGGCGTACATCCGGATTGTTCCGCGTGTGCGCCACTTTTTTTGCCTGTTTTATGCACGTACATATTTTATACACGACATAGAAGGGGCATTATATTATGAATATTCAGAAAACCTATCAACATAGGCAATCACCAACTTCAAGGGAGAACCAATAGTTTCACCTATCTCAGCTGATACATTTACCAGCGAAATGGTAAATCTAAAAACAAAATCCGAGTCATGACAGAATCAACCACATTCATGACACTTTACCTGCCTCTAGAAAAGTGGTAGACCTTTCAATAACGAATGATAATTAATACCTTTACCATGCAAAAATGAGACAAACAACCCTCATAAAGAGATATTCTCCAACCATTTTGATTCGTTTAACATATTTTACATACAGAATTATTGTATTATTCGAAAACCAATGATACATTTGCACTATCGAAAAAAAGAAACGAAGGTTTTGATGAGGGTCTTAACCTTACAAATGTTCTTTCGGAGTATAGGGTTTTAATTAGCATATAAAAAAAATTAGGGTCATGAAAAAGGGTAAAATTTTCACAAATTGTTTGTTTTCTATTTGGACATTGTCCGTTATTCTATCTTTCGCAAGTTGCTCTTCCGATGGTGATTCCATTTCAATCATAGATGAAAGAGTTCCACTGGAAACAGAAGCACCTTTTTCCATAATCTTGAAAGCATACTCCGAGAATTCGGACATCACTGCCAAAGGGGACGTAAAAAGCACTACACTGTATGTTTTCGATGAAAATAACGATTTCTACAAACAAATCACAGTGGACAATGATTATCTTTTACAGGTTAAGCCGGTCGAAATAAACTGTCCGGGATCCGACAAGATCACCGTCATCGCTTGGGCAGGCCTTTCAAGCAATAGCGAAGAAATCAGCAATATGAACCAGGCAAACGTCATCTCAGACCTGCAAGTGAGCCTAAAACACAATAATGGCGTTGCAAACAATCTGCCGGGAGACTTGTTTTATGGACAAATCGTTCTACATCGTTCTTCTACAAAAGCAACTTCGCAGGAATTAAAGATCGAACGCAAGGTGTCTTCCATGTCGATCTTGACAAAAGGTGCTTTAAAGGTATTTGACTCCAAAGAAGGCAATTATTATTACAAAATCAAAAGAACTAAAAGCTCATTCAACTGCAATGGTGAATTGACAGGCAATGATATCGGATATATTATTCCAGCTACTTTAAATGATAATGGCAACCTAACCACAGGTACATTCTCCATTTTACCGGCTGATAATATGACTATAGAGCTTTACAGAGATGACGTTTTAGTTCTTTCTTCCGAAAATGTCAAAAATTCAGAAAACGTGGCTGCAAACGAAGGAGAACAAACAAATATCATTTTTGACCTTTCCCGCAACAATATCAATATTAGCATTTCAGAATGGGGTACTGTTATTCAGTATGTTACAGTCGGATAATTCGACCCTCAATTTTTTATATGCAATAGGTGCACATTCGGATTATTCCGAGTGTGCACCACTTTTTATAAATATGCGATCCTCCGTGATAGGAATACCAGCCAATATGATACAAATACAATCGTTAATAAATATTTCATCTGATTACAAGCATTTTACATTATCACGAATGATATGAGTACAATGCCCGTATGATATTTTTGCCACGCATATAAACACTATTGATAGCGTAACTTTGTAGCAAGAAATAACACAATACAATTTGTGAAATTTTACCCTATACTCTGTTTGCACGAATCCCTTAATTCTGCAAGCAAACCTAATTAATATAACCGTGAGGTTACATAATTATCATAAAAGTCCAGGCTCTCTGCTTCTTTTTGACAAGAACAGAAAACCTGGACTTTTTTCTTGTTTTTGATTACCAGATAAAACGGAAAAAGACTTCGTAAACCAAACGTTTACGAAGTCTTTTTCCTTGTAGCGAGACCCGGGATTCAACCTTGAAAACGAATGAAAACAAAAGAAACATTATACACTATATAACAGCACATTACAATAGGCATTATTTCATATCTATATACATCATATCTTTTTTTATCATTTTCTTGGCACCCTATTGGCGCCCTATGGGTTTATTTTTATATTTTTGCAAAAACAAAAATACTACCATGAATAAAATAGAACACAGAAGTACGGATAACCCGAAACTGAAAGAGAAAAAGATGACTGATGGACAAAGCAGTTTATATCTTGAATACTATTTCGGTTATGAAAAGTCTATTGATCCCAAAACGGGCAAAGAACTTATAAAAAAGAGGCGACAAAAGAAAACACTAGGGTTGTATCTATACGATAAGCCTCGAGATTCTATGCAGCGAGAGCACAATAAAAGAACTTTATCTGAAGCTCAAGCTAGACGCATGGAAGAGGAACTAAAGCTCAAAGGAAAAATGCCAGGCAGAACGCTTTTAGAAACCTCACAGAAAGACTTTCTAACTCTATTCCAAATTTATAATGACAATTACAACAAAAAGGATTATCGTATGATGAAAGGGGCATTAACCCGTTTCAAAGACTTCTTAAATGAAAAATACCCTATATATAAAACCCGTATCATGCCCGAACAGCTAACCAAAGAAATGATAGAACAATTTGTTTTATATTTACAAAGTCGCAGTAAGGGAGAAGGGGCAAGCGATTATTATCAACACTTCAAAAAAGTCATAAAATACCTATATGACAACGACATCATAAGAAAAAATCCATGTACAGGGGTCATCTGTAAAGTCGATAAAACAGTTTTAAGAAAGCCTGTTCTTAGTGAAGATGAAATAAAAACTTTGATAAACACGACTTATCCAGAACAGAGTCAAACTATTAGAAATGCTTTTTTATTCTGCTTATTGACCGGTGTACGATTTTGCGATGTTGTAGATTTAAAATTTAGCGATATTGATTATTCGAACAGATGGATTCAATTCGAACAAAATAAAACAAAAGGGCATAGCAATACGAGTGGAGTCACAATAAATCTCACCTCTAACATTCAACAGCTAATAGGAGCACCACAATTAGATAAAGAAGGTAATATCATAGATGATTATATCTTCAAACTACCTACATACAATGCCTGTTGTAAGGCTCTCAAACGTTGGTGTAAAAGAGCCGGCATCACCAAAAATATAACATGGCATTGCGCCCGCCATTCTTTCGCAACACTTCTTGTCCGCAAAAATATTAACCCTGTAGACATTGCAGCCATGTTAGGACATGCGAGTCTCAAATATGTTACAAGGTACGCACGAAGTGCCAATGAGAACAAAAAAACAGCAATAGAAAACATATCTAACATGTTTGACCTATAAATCCGATCAATATGCTATACGATTACAACCTTGATGACTTTCTAAAAGATATAATGCAAGAAGAATACGAAAAACTTTGTTCTTGTAATTGTAACGATTCTGAAAACGACCTTATTAGTGACGAAGATGCCGATTCTTTCTTAAATCGAATATCGGATGAAAAAATCGTTGATTACATTAAGAAGAATGGTCGCTTAAATAAAGAGTTAGATAACCTATATGAGAATGGAGAAATAGACTTCATAGACATCGATAAAAATTGTCATTACAACTTAGATGCAACAGAGAGTCAAATAAAGATCATCTATGATGAACTAATAGAGAAGAAGTTTATAAAGCAAACAAACTTCCAAGACTTTTATTATGCTTGTACAGGGAAGAATAAGCCTGAATCATATCTAGGGATTGCTTGGATTGGCCAGCGCAACCAATGTGCTTATTTCATCAGAACACTATTCGGAAAAGAAAAAAACCTCTGGCATATCGGATACAATGTATTCAATATAAAACTTTTATCACAAAGCTACTACAACCTGTTCAATATTAGCAAAAATGCATTCTCTAAAAAAACAGAACCAATTAACAATATACTAAAAAAGGCAAACATATCCTTTAAAGATTAGACCTAATTATCCAAATATTATGCTTTCTACTTCACATTTCAACACTAACCCACTGACAATCAAGCAACATTCGAAACCACGCAAAACATTTAACAATATTAACTATTTAAATATTGGGAATTAACAACGTAGACTATATAGTCATATATAGTGATCTAACCATTTTCTACCCCAATCTTTGCAAAAAAAAGAAAAAGAATATGACAAAAGAGATTTTAAATTTTAAAGAAGCTTTGGAATATACAGGCTTTTCCAAAAGCTACCTATACAAATTGACGAGTGGACAGAAATTACCATGTTCCAAACCTGGTGGAAAATTATTATATTTTCACCGTTCAGACATTGATGCGTACCTGTTAAGTAATCGAAGAGCCTCTATTGATGAAATTCGACAAGAGGCACATCAACATGCTATCAAACTAGAAAAGAAAGGAAGCAAGCATGTATGATACCGTAAAGTTACAATTAAATTGTTTGGAAGAGGAGAAAAGATATCTCCTCTCCAATTTTAATTTCCAACAAAATACACGTGTTCCCTCTAAACGTTGGTCCCATGATTGGTCCTATAAATTGGATAATTTGATAATTAAGATCTACACTTCATTCATTACCATAGAAGGGAGTCTTGCCAAATTCTATTATGGAGAAAACTTACATTTGTTGGGAAGAGAAGAGATCAAGCAAGCCATAGACTTACTTAGTGACATTTTGCAGTTGGATATAAACTCTGCTCATGTTACACGTATAGATATAGCAGCAGATTTTGAGATGTCTCATAATACCAAAAAATATTTTCCATTTTTAGGTAACTATCCACGGCATAAGAGAGATTTATGTAAGGGGACTACACTTTATTATAAATCAGCAAGTCATACTTGTGCCTTTTACGACAAAGGAAAGGAGTCACAAGGTAAAAAAGGCGCAGAAAGTTGTTTGTTAAGGTTCGAGAGTAGATGGTTTAAACCCTCATCATCTACGCAGTTGGACTGGAAAAACATAACAGGTGAGACTCTATCGGACCCCCATTTTTATAAAAAAATCATTCAGCTATGGGGAGAAAAATATTTTGATATCGAAAAAAGGAATATCCCGATCAGTAATCCTAGCATCCCCATAAATACTCCAAAGAAGGCAACAAAGTATCTTCTCAATGCCTTGTTATACTTACCTTCGTTTTTGCCTTCATCTACAAAGTTCATAGAAGAAACGAAGAGGTTCTTAATAGAACAGTTAGATACTCAAAGCTGGAGCCGATTTAACAAGATGCTAAGTGAACTCAATGAGAATTTTTCTCTAAACGAAAGATCTCCACTGATGGAAGAACTTGATTGTAAGATCAGAGATCGTATCTCATTAGAATTAGGCAATCTCTAATAATAAGGTGAACTTATAATCAAATATTGATATATAAGAGTATGTAAATAATACTATTTTATACATCTCATATATCCCCACATAGGGACTATTTTAAGCTACATCAAAGTCATATTGGAAAGTTGCAAGGCAACTCGACACATATGCTTAAAACAGCCCAAAACAAGGGAAAAGTCCAATGTCGGTATATGGAGATCGGTTCTGATGTTGCAGGCAAGTAACGGCGGAAGAGACAGCAGGAGCATCCAGCCATAGAGGAGACAGGCGGTCGACGAAGGCTGTCCCCCTTTGGGCGCCGGGACTGCCTGTTTCTTTCTGGAACGCATGTCGGCTGTTAACGGTACCAGACAAGAGCATACTTTCATTGTTTGATCATCTTGCATATAACCAAAAGTCAATCCAAAGAGCCAAGCTATTGCAGAACTGTTTTAGCTTGTATTTGCAGGATGTTTGTTTATTTGGGCTTTTGAAATACGATCAGGAGAAAATTTGTTGTTATTGGTACCCCTTTGTCCCGTTTCGAATATAAAAAATCCAGCCAAAAGCCCATAGATATCGCTTACAGAAGGTACACAATCGGCATTCTTTGCGGTTTTTCTTACCGGTCAAAAATGTTTTTATTTTTCCCCTATTTTTACGCTCTTGTATAGAGAAAAAACGGCTTTTCGTGCAAAAAAATAGGGGGAAGTAACCCCAAAAACGGGTAATGAACAGGGGTGGTTCATGGAAGGTAGGTATATACGGACCTTACATAAAAAAACTTACCCAATATCCAGACTATCGTGCCTAAATGCAGATAGAAGCGTTATAAGGCTATTTCTTACGCCAGAGAAGAAAGGTTTCACCAAAGAGACAAATATCGTCAGGAGCAATTAAAATGGTAAAATATAAGGTTTTGCATTGCACAGATAATATTAATACTTTATCTTTGCAGCGTATTAGAAATAACGTAGAAGCGTTTCGATATTATCTTGTTCTGAAATCTGGACAATTTCAGTCATGCAGGATAATAGACAAATGACTCCTGCGCTTATGTTTGTTATATACCTCTACCAAGTGATTAGGTAGATTATATAGTAGCATAAAGTGTGGGATCATTGTTCTATTATTGCATGGCGGGCAGTCCAGAGCCTCAGAACAATAATAGAGATGGTTCCCACGCTTTTTTATTTACTAATCTTTCAAGGGGACAGGAAGGTTTATATAAGTCACGAAATGAAAAAACAATTATTCTTATTGCTGTTTGTGCTATTAGTTACTGGGTGCTCTGACGATATACCAAATAGTGATTATTTGGATGGCGATGTGAGACCCAAACGATTGGTTAGTAAAATACAACAAACAAATCCTGATTATCAATCAAGTTGTAGAACATGGACATTTGAATACGATGATCAAAACAGAATTGTAAAAATAGATGAGAAATATCTATCAGATCGTCCACAGAATGAGCCATATTATGAAAACATAACAAATATAACGTATAATGATAATAAAATTATACAAAAGACATACGAGAAGTGGCATTGGTATGAAAAACCAGATACTTTTTATAGATATTATTATTTAAATTCTGATGGAAATACAGAAATACTGTCTGTGTTTGACATGGATAATTATAAAGAAACAAAACTTAACGGTCCAGAATCAGTAGCATACATGACATATGACAAAGAGGGATACCTCACATATATTGACAGTGAAAATTTTGATGGTGAAAATAAAACTGTGTATTGGAAAGATGGCGATATACAACAGATCAAATATAATAACGAAGGTCCTTCCGTCTATTGGGAATATGGAAAGCAAATAAACAATCCTTATACCAATATAGATTTTAACCTTTTTTTAAAAAGCAATGAGCTATGTAGATATTTTATAGACACAGACTGCCTAAAAGCCTTTGGCTTTTTCGGAAAAAGAGGAAAACATCTTAAAACTAAAGAATCTTATAATGTAGATAGTGAAAAATATATATCATATGAATATGTTCTTGACGAAGAGGGCTATGTCATCAGAATAATGGAATTAGCTGAAGATGGAGGCTGTGATTATGTTTACGAAATTCAGTATATTAATCTAAAATAAAATATCAAAATGAAGCAAATATCTAACATTTTACTGCTCTTTTTATCACTTACATTTCTAACATTGTCATGTAGTGATGATGAAAACGGCACTAAGAACAATAGTGTTCTGATTGGTACATGGAGTGAGAATTATTCAAGTTCTGAGTACTTTGAGTTTACATTCTACAGCGACAATAGTGGATTAATGAATGTATATTATAATGAGGGTAAAGGAGAAAGCCCCGATCCATTCACGTACACATTCGACAAAGACAACATGAGGTTGACGATCATTTTCGACAGCGATCCAGAGCCACCTGTTGTATATAATGTTAAAGTGTCGAAAGGAGTATTGAAACTCAATTGTGTGTCTGGTGACTTTGACAATTTCACATTGTATAAAACTAAAGACGCGAAAATATAATAAATATTAGGGGCTGCTGATGCAGCCCTTTTTGCATCTACATAGGTCAATGCTATCCTATTATAGCACTCTTAGGAGCCTTGTATCTCTTATTTGCGCTATTTCTATGCCTCTTATATATCATCAATAGCTATAATGACATTATACGGTCTCATATCGCCACAAAACAAGGATTTGGAAAGAGAAATAATGGTTTGGGGATTATAAGATAGTCGGGGTATAGGAAAGATTACGCAAACTGATATGCAATGAGACTAAACTTATATGGAGGATCTGACTATATAGTCTTTGCCCCCAGCAGTCTTTTTATAGAATATAGGAAATCTATATCTTAGACCTTCAAACTATGAAACTGATTAAGTATTTTGCAGAATTGGCGCCCCTTTGGCGCCCCACAAAAACAACAACACCTAGTAATCAGCACTTTACTAGGTGTTATTTGTAGCGAGACCCGGGATTGAACCGGGGACCTCATGATTATGAATCATGCGCTCTAACCAGCTGAGCTATCTCGCCATCAAATGTCATCATTTTCTTGATTGACGCTGCAAAAGTAGAGCTTATTTTTATATTGTGCAACACTTTCATGAAAAAAATTTCAATTATTTTGAAAGCTTCCTGTTAAGATCTTAATTCAGAGTTGTTTTTTTTGGCGAACAGATTTGGCAAATATCAATTCTTTTATTATCTTGCTGCGCAATAAACACGATGAAAGATGAAAAAAGAGAAATTTCATATCGAATACATTTTCGATAAAGTTTCACGACGAAGCTTATGGAATCACCTCACAACTCCTCCAGGACTATCCGCTTGGTTCGCCGATGATGTTATTATCAATGGTAGCATATATGTTTTTAAATGGAACAAAGCCGAACAGGAAGCGGAAGTGCTGTCTATAAAACCGGAAATGAGCATCCGTTACCGTTGGATGGATGAAGAGGATGAAAATGCCTATTTCGAATTCCAGATCCACAGCCATGAATTAACAGGATCGACTTCTTTACAAATAACGGATTTTGCCGAACAAGATGAAAAAAAGGATTCTATCGATTTATGGGACACGCAAGTAGAAGAACTGAAACGTACACTCGGTATTTAGCTTGTTTTAGTGATTTCTGTTAGCGATCATATCGTTTTTTCACTACTTTTGCGCCGTCAACCGGATAAGCAATGTTGAAAATAAAACGATTATACACATTTATGCTGCAGACTTTCCTGCCGTTGTTCTTGATGACCTTCGGCATCTGTCTGTTTATTGTGCTTATGCAGTTCCTGTGGAGGTACATTGACGACATGGTCGGGAAAGGTTTGGGGATTCCTGTTTTGGCGGAAATGTTTATGTATGCCGCCCTATTTCTCGTACCGATGGCACTACCACTGGCTATTTTGCTTGCCTCGCTTATGACTTTCGGGAATCTTGGCGAACGATTGGAATTACTGGCTATGAAATCGGCGGGTGTCTCACTTGTCCATATCATGCGCCCGCTAATCATCACCATCAGTATTATAAGTATCGGGGCTTTCTTCTTCCAGAACTATGCCATGCCTGTCGTACAAGTCAAACTTTACACGCTACTTTGGTCTATGCGGCAGAAATCGCCGGAGCTAGATATTCCTGAAGGGGTTTTTTACAGCGAAATCACTGGATTTAATGTATATGTGAAGCATAAGGATACTGAAACGGGGCTCCTTCGCGATATGATGATCTATGATTATTCTGAAGGATTCAACAAAGTAAGCGTGATGGTCGCAGATTCGGGACGCCTGAAGACATCGGCAGACAAAATGTTCTTAGTCCTTTCCCTATTTAATGGAGAATCCTTTAGAAGCCTGGACAAGCAACCGAGTACCGCAGGTACAAAAAGTTCCGTTCCTTACCAAAGGGAGACATTCAAAAGCCGGGATATCCTGATCGAATTTGATGCCAACTTTTCACGGACGGACGAATCATTCATGCAAAACCAGTTTATGGGTAAAAACATGCATGATTTACAAATCTTCATCGATTCTGTTTCCGTACGCTTAGACAGCATACAAAACGTCAACGCCAAAAATGTTTACGAAACCTCATACAAAAAGACACTAAAGAAGCCGCAAGACATAAAGCAGAATAACGTAAAGGATGATTCGAATAGTGAAAAATCAGATACAAAAACGACACTAGAGACGCCCAAAACGGACGAGCCGGTAATTGTCATGAACTTTGACAGTCTCTATCAGGCAGAAAATCCCGGAAAGAAGGCAACTATCCTGACACGTGCGAAATCGAGCATAGAAAATATGAAGGCTGATTACTTCTTCAAAGCAGCCACTATCGGAGACGAAGCTTACAGGGTACGCCGCCACTTGACGGAATGGCACAAGAAGTTCACTTTGTCTTTCGCCTGCATGGTCTTTTTCTTTATCGGCGCACCGTTGGGAGCCATCATTCGTAAAGGCGGATTGGGGATGCCGGTCGTCATTTCGGTCATACTGTTTATTTTCTATTACATCATTGACAATATCGGTTTCAAAATGGCGCGCGACGGCGTATGGGAAGCATGGCAAGGGATGTGGCTAAGTTCCGCAATTTTGGCTCCGTTAGGTATCTTCCTGACTTATAAAGCGGTCAACGACTCCGTCATCCTGAATGCCGACACATACCTGAATGCCTTAAAAAACCTGTTCGGAAAACGTTCGGGCAGAAAAGTTGAAATGAAAGAGGTGATCATGTTCAATCCGGATTACGGGCAAATCATTCTCCGCCTGAAACAGTTGGCAGAAGAAAGCAATGCCTACTTAGCCGCCCATAAACGATGGACAAACTATTTTCTCTTCTGGAAACAGGGAGGTCGTGACCATACGGCCGAACAATTAGCAGTAAAAATGGACGGGATCATCGAAGAATTGTCTAATTCGGACCAAAACTTGGTTCTGAACAAACTGATGGACTATCCGGTCATCAACGGTTACAACCAGACAAATGCAAAAATAAATGGAAAAGCCGGGCTGGCAATCAGCCTCTTTTTCCCGATCGGATTCCCGGTTTATCTGCTTGCCACGTATCAGCGTAAACTTTTACGGCACGATATCAAGATGGTACAAAAGACAAGCTATGAACTGATTGATATAATTGAAAAATTACCTGTATCTTTGTAAAATAAGAAATATAAGTAAAATAATATATGAGCGAAATCAAATTAAACACCATTGAAGAAGCTATTGAAGACTTCCGAGAAGGAAAATTCTTAATCGTAGTCGATGATGAAGATCGCGAAAATGAAGGTGATTTTATTATTGCCGCCGAAAAGATAACTCCTGAAAAAGTAAACTTCATGTTGAAAAACGGTCGTGGCGTATTGTGCGCACCGATCACGGAAGAACGTTGTCAGGAATTAGAACTGGACATGCAGGTTGCAAATAATACCTCTTTACTAGGAACTCCTTTCACGATAACAGTTGATAAATTAGGAGGTGGCTGTACAACCGGCGTTTCGATGTTTGATCGTGCAGAAACTATTCTGGCGCTTGCCGATCCGAAAACCAAACCGTCCGACCTGGGCCGTCCGGGACATATCAACCCGCTTCGTGCCCGTTCACGTGGTGTGTTGCGCCGTGCCGGACATACCGAAGCAGCTGTTGATCTGGCACGCCTTGCCGGTTTATACCCGGCTGGCGCACTGATCGAAATCATCAATGAAGACGGGACCATGGCTCGCCTGCCCCAACTGATCGAGGTCGCCAAGAAGTTCGATATCAAAATCATCTGTATCAAAGATCTGATTTCATATCGTTTGAAAACAGAATCGATCGTAGAAAATGGCGTCGAAGTTGATCTGCCCACCCAGTATGGCCACTTCCGCTTGATCCCTTTCCGCCAAAAAAGCAACGGACTGGAACATATTGCCCTGATAAAAGGTAGGTTCGAACCAGACGAACCGATCTTGGTCCGTGTACATTCTTCTTGTGCAACCGGTGATATCTTCGGCTCCATGCGCTGCGAATGTGGCGAGCAGTTGCACAAAGCAATGCAACGTATCGAGCAAGAAGGCAAAGGAGTAATCGTTTACCTGAACCAAGAAGGACGCGGCATCGGACTGATGGAAAAGATGAAAGCCTATAAACTTCAAGAAGACGGTTTGGACACTGTCGATGCAAATTTGCATCTCGGACATCAGGCAGACGAACGCGATTACGGCGTCGGTGCCCAGATCCTGCGCCATTTGGGAGTCACCAAGATGCGCCTGATGACCAACAACCCCGTCAAGCGTGTCGGACTGGAAGCATACGGGCTGACAGTCGTAGAAAACGTTCCTATCGAAGTCGCTCCGAATCCTTACAACGAATTCTACATGAAAACGAAAAAGGAACGTATGGGACACGTCTTGCACAATATCAAATAATTCATAATTACATAATAACACTATCATGACACAAGTATCAGCACGTTTAGCAAGTTTGTCGCCATCCGCAACATTGGCGATGTCCCAGAAGAGCAGTGAATTAAAGGCTCAGGGAGTTGATGTTATCAACTTAAGTGTCGGAGAACCCGACTTCAATACTCCCGAACCTATTAAGGATGCTGCCAAAAAAGCTATCGACGAAAACTATTCTCGTTATTCTCCCGTCGCTGGTTATCCGGCCTTGCGTAACGCCATCGTTGCCAAGCTGAAAAACGAAAACGGATTGGAATACACAGCCAACCAGATTTCTTGCGCAAATGGTGCCAAACAATCCGTTTGTAATACAATCATGGTATTGGTAAATCCGGGTGACGAAGTGATTATCCCGGCTCCGTTCTGGGTCAGCTATCCGGAAATGGTAAAATTGGCCGAAGGTACACCAGTAATCGTTGCGGCCGGTATCGAACAGGATTTCAAAATCACTCCGGCACAGTTGGAAACGGCTATCACACCGAAGACAAAGGCGTTGATCCTCTGCTCCCCGTCTAACCCTACAGGCTCGGTCTATAGTGCAGAAGAATTGGCAGGCTTGGCCGAAGTCCTGAAAAAACATCCGGAAATCATCGTGATTGCAGACGAGATCTACGAACATATCAACTATATCGGCAAACATAACAGCATCGCACAGATGGACGGAATGAAAGACCGTACTGTCATTGTCAACGGTGTTTCCAAAGCCTATGCCATGACCGGATGGCGTATCGGTTTCATTGCCGGACCGGAATGGATCGTAAAGGCAGTAAACAAATTGCAGGGACAATATACTTCCGGACCATGCTCCGTATCCCAGAAAGCGGCAGAAGCTGCTTACACAGGTTCACAAGCACCGGTCGAAGAAATGCGCCAGGCATTCGAACGCCGCCGCAACTTGATTGTCGGCTTAGCGAAAGAGATTCCGGGATTCGAAGTAAATCAGCCGGAAGGAGCTTTCTACCTGTTCCCCAAATGTAGCTATTACTTTGGCAAAACCAACGGTACACGCACGATCGAGAATGCAGATGATCTAGCCATGTACTTGTTAGAAGTCGCCCATGTAGCTTGCGTTGGCGGAACATCTTTCGGTGCCCCCGAATGCATCCGCATGAGTTACGCTACCAGCGATGAAAACATCGTGGAAGCTATCAAACGTATCAAAGAGGCTTTGGCTGCTTTAAAATAAACCTACGGATATAAACGGATTTCACAATCGTGAAATCCGTGTCTAAAAACAGAAAAGGAGATGTTTTTTGAAAACATCTCCTTTTTTATTTCAAACTGCCGTAGCAAAATTATTCGGAACGCAAAGTAAAGCGTTTGAATGCCAAGATCTGCAATTCAGGATCAGCTTCCTTCATTGTTTCTTTTACAGTCTTCTTGCCATCCATGATATCTTCCTGGTTCAGCAAGCAAACTTCCTTCAAGAATTTGCCAAGACGCCCCTTAGCGATATTCTCGATCATCTGCTGAGGCAAGTTTGCTGCTTTTTCAGCAGAAACAGTAGCAATGATTTCTTTTGCTTTGGCAACATCTTCAGCCGTGATCCAGCCTTTAGCCATGTTGCTTTCCATATGGTCTTCGCTGTCAACGTGTGTCGGGTTGATTCCAGCTTTCTTCAGGGCAGCTTCAACAGCTTTCTGTACCTGTTCAGCTTTAGTCTTCTCGATAGCCACTTGGATTTCCTGTTCTTTTACAGATTCAGGAACACCGGCTTCATCGATAGCGATCGGGTTCATGGCTGCGATCTGCATAGCGATGTTGTGAGCAGCTTCTTCAGATTCCTTATTAAACGCAGCGATCGTACACAACTGATTCTTACCCATGTGGTTATAAACAGTGGTATAAGCGCCTTCCACTACGTTATAGCCGTCCAATTCCATCTTTTCGCCCGTGATACCGCTACGGTCGGTAACAGCATCCTGTACAGTGCCTTTACCCATCGGCAAAGCCTTCACTTCGTCCAGAGTCTTGCACTTGTTAGCCACAGCAGCATCCAAGATAGCCTGAGTCAGTGCGATGAAATCTTCATTCTTAGCCACAAAGTCTGTTTCGCACTTCAAAGCGATGATAGCAGCGAATTCGCCATCTTTCTTTGCCAATACGCAACCTTCAGCAGCTTCACGGTCAGAACGCTTAGCAGCAATAGCCTGTCCTTTTTTACGGATAATTTCCATTGCCTTTTCGATATCACCATCAGATTCGGTCAAAGCCTTCTTGCAGTCCATCATACCAGCTCCACTCATTTTGCGCAGCTTGGTAATATCAGCCATAGTTACAGCCATAATCTTATTTTCTTATTTATTAAATATTTACTTTATTAATTGACAATGGACAATGGACAATGGACAATTGACAATTCAAGTCAAAAGCCAATTGCCCATCGTTTCATTTTATGTTTCTCTTAATTTTCAATTGTCAATTTTCAATTGTCAATTGAATTACTCTTCGTCCTTAGCGAATTTGTCAGCAACGTTAGCATTCAGAGCTTCGTCGTCTTCCTTCTTAGTACGTTCTTTCTTTACAGCAGCTTTAACTTTGCGTTCTCTTTTAGGAGCTTCGCCTTCACCGGCAGCTTCTGTATCGATCTTTTCAGCTTTACGTTCCTGCAAGCCTTCGTTCATTGCTTCACAGATAGCCCCCAAGATAACTTCTACAGATTTTGTAGCGTCATCGTTAGCCGGAATCACGTAGTCGATATTGTTCGGGTCGGAGTTTGTATCAACCATACCGAATACAGGAATACCCAAGCGGTTAGCTTCACGAACTGCGATATGCTCTTTCATTACGTCAACGACAAACAAAGCAGACGGAAGACGAGTCAGGTCCACGATAGAACCTAAGGTCTTTTCCAACTTAGCACGCTGGCGAGTGATCTGAAGTTTTTCTCTCTTAGAAAGATTATCAAATGTACCATCTTTTGTCATCTTATCGATAGTAGCCATCTTCTTGATAGCTTTACGGATAGTCGGGAAGTTGGTCAACATACCACCCGGCCAGCGTTCGATAACATAAGGCATACCTACAGAAGAAGCCTTATCAGCGACAACCTGTTTAGCTTGTTTTTTAGTAGCAACGAAAAGTACTTTCTTACCTTGTTTTGCAAGGTTCTTCATTACTTCTGCTGCTTCGTCTACTTTAGCAACTGTTTTATATAAGTCAATGATATGAATACCATTACGCTCCATGAAGATATAAGGAGCCATTGCAGGGTTCCACTTTCTTTTTAAGTGTCCGAAGTGTACGCCAGCTTCTAATAACTGATCAAAATTAACTCTTGACATTGTTTTTTTCTTAAAATCGTTTACTTTCTTTTGTTTAACTCAATCATCAGGTAGTCCTCCTGTATGTCAGCATATAAAAAGAATCCTGATAATTTAGATACTAAACGCTTTGCTATACTTGTAAGGGACTCACAAATAAGATTAACGTTTACTGAACTGGAATCTCTTACGAGCTTTAGGACGTCCCGGTTTCTTACGTTCAACAGCACGCGGGTCACGAGTAACGAAACCTTCTGCACGAAGAGCGGATTTGTCTTCCGGATTGATCTTAACCAGTGCGCGGGCGATAGCCAAGCGAGCTGCCTCAGACTGTCCTTTGAAGCCACCTCCATCGAGGTTGATCTTGATATCATATTGTTCTGCAACGTTCAGCTTTGCGAGCGGCTGCTTAACAATGAACTGAAGGATTGTAGAAGGAAAGTAATTAGCCAGATCACGTTTGTTGATAGTAATCTTTCCTGTACCTTCGCTTACGAATACGCGAGCAACTGCTGCCTTACGTCTTCCTATTGCATTTACTACTTCCATTGTGATTATTTATATGAGTTTATATCGATTAATTTAGGCTGCTGAGCTTCGTGTTTGTGCTCTGTTCCTGCATATACATACAGATTGTTCAACAGTTTAGCACCCAGACGATTCTTCGGAAGCATACCTTTTACTACTTTACGGAACAGACGGTCGTCACCTTTAGCCTGTAAGTCAGCCGGCGTATAAGCGATCTGTCCACCGGGATATCCGGTATATCTCAAATAAATACGATCGTTCCACTTATTACCTGTCAGAACGATTTTGTCTGCATTGATGATAATTACGTTATCACCACAATCAACGTGCGGAGTAAAATTGGGTTTGTACTTACCACGCAAAAGCTTCGCTACCTTTGCGCAAAGGCGTCCCAAAGTCTGTCCTTCGGCGTCAACAATGACCCACTCTTTGTTTACAGTTGCTTTGTTTGCAGAAATGGTCTTAAAACTTAAAGTATCCACTTGCTTAAAAAATTAATAAATTAATAACTCTAAAAAACAAGAATCCAATCCTCGCATGCGCTGTCACCACGGACACTTGACGTAACAACGTGCTAAAAATTAAACTCTTAGTACAATTTTGATAATATTCGGCTTGCAAAGGTACGGTTTTTCTGCAAAACACAAAACTTTTCGTAGAAAGAATTTACACAAGTAGGTCAAATTCAGGAAAAAGATGCTATAGACCGGACATAAAAAGCATCTAATATTTTACATCAAGAAATATATCCTTTCTCCGTCTAAATGACAAAGAAGGATCATCTCGTTTTCAGTATGCCGGAGTAATAAATATTTACCGGAACATATACCCCAACGACAACGTCACGTTGTTCTGATAGAGGGAAGATTCGCCTTCGCGTTCTATAGCGCGACGATCCAGTGTGCCGCAAAGGGCGCTGACGGAAAAGAAGTAGCGACTGTAATCCACACGCAAGCCGACATTGACACCCAGATCAAATGTTTTGAGATCAGCCTCCTTGGTCTGGCCGAAATGGATATCGACGTTCTGGTTTTCAGTTTTCATCTTTCCAAAAAGAGAGAAGTCGAGAGCCGGACCGGCATAAACGCCCAACTGCACATCATTTATAATAAAGGTATAAGCCAAGTTCACCGGAACCTGGATAGAATAGTAACTGCATTTATTGAAAGAATTCTTTGCCCCTTCCACCTGCGGATTAGAGTAGAAAGAACCACCTTGGTTCACAAACGCCAGTTCGGGACGCAAAGACAAGCCCTTATATAAATGTATATCGGCAAGTCCGGCCAAGCTGAAACCAAAACGGGCACCTGCATTGTATGTCCCTTCAACTTTTTGCACCAGAGAAGAATAAGCACCACCCGCACGCACGCCGAAAGTAACTTGACCGACAGCCGGCATAATCATCAACATTGCCCAAAAGGCGATAAATATAATTTTTCTCATATTGCTAATCTCTGAGTTATTAAAAGCAAAGATAGAGTTTTTCAACCGGATTATTGCAGCCGATAGAATAAATTTATAAAATAACCCGTATCTTTATAGGCCGAAATAAAAAAGATTAAGACCCCATATGGAACCGTTTATACATCTGCACGTACATACCCAGTATTCACTGCTGGACGGACAAGCATCGATCGACGCTTTGATTGACAAAGCGCAAAAGGATGGTATGCCGGCGATTGCCGTCACTGACCACGGTGTGATGTTCGGAATAAAAGAGTTCTTCAACAAGGTATCCAAAAAAAACGGCAAGCCGTTAGGAGCCATCAAGGACTATGAAAAAGAACTGAAAGAGCTGAAAAGTAAAACGGAACTGACCGCCGAAGAGCAAGCCCGCCTTGAAGAAATACCTGCAAAGATCGAAGAAGAGAAGAAAAAAATATTCAAACCGATCTTTGGTTGCGAGTGCTATTGTGCCCGTAACGGACGGCATAGCAAGCTTGCTTCACAGAACGACCGAAGCGGATGGCACTTGATCGTGCTGGCTAAGAACCTGAACGGTTACAAAAATTTGATCAAGATGGTTTCCTTATCCTGGACGGAAGGATTTTACGGACGTCCGCGCATCGACAAGGAGTTGTTGGAAAAATATCATGAAGACCTGATCATTTGCTCTGCCTGTATCGGTGGGGAAATTCCGCAGCATATCCTGAACGGACGGATGGACAAGGCCGAAGAATCGGTCCTTTGGTTCAAGAACCTGTTCGGAGAAGATTACTATCTGGAAATACAGCGGCACGAGACACATGACCCGAACGCCGCACAAGATGTATACCCCCACCAAGTTACGGCAAACAAGGCGATTCTGGAACTGGCGCGTAAACACAATATCAAGGTTATCGCGACCAACGACGTTCATTTCGTCAATGCGGAAGATGCGGAAGCTCACGACCGCCTAATCTGCCTTAGTACGGGTAAAGATTTGGATGACCCGAACCGTATGCGCTACACCAAACAGGAATGGATGAAGACGACAGCAGAGATGAATACCATCTTTTCTGATATTCCTGAAGCCCTCAGCAACACACTGGAAATAGCCGACAAGGTGGAATTCTACTCCATCGACCACGGTCCTATCATGCCGACCTTCGCCATCCCGGAAGATTTCGGGACGGAAGAAGAATATCGCCAGAAATTCACCGAACAGGACTTATTCGACGAATTCACCCGCGATGAAAACGGAAACGTTGTCCTGAGTGAAGAGGCCGCACACGACAAAATAAAAAAATTAGGCGGTTACGAAAAACTATACCGCATCAAACTGGAAGCCGACTACCTGAAAAAGATCACATACGACGGGGCAAAGATTTGCTACGGAGATGATCTGAACGACGAAGTCAAGGAGCGGCTGAACTTCGAGTTGCACATCATGAAGACGATGGGGTTCCCCGGTTACTTCTTGATCGTGCAAGACTTCATCCGGGCCGCCCGCGAAGAACTGGGCGTTTCGGTCGGTCCCGGCCGTGGATCGGCAGCTGGTTCGGCTGTTGCCTACTGTCTGGGGATCACCCGCATCGACCCGATCAAATATGACTTGCTGTTCGAACGTTTCCTGAATCCGGACCGTATTTCCCTCCCCGATATCGATACCGACTTCGACGATGACGGCCGCGGGGAAGTACTCCGTTGGGTAACGGAAAAATACGGGGCCGAACGTGTGGCGCATATCATCACGTATGGTACGATGGCGACCAAATCGGCCATCAAGGATGTCGCACGTGTACAGAAGCTTCCGCTTGCCGAATCGAACCGCCTCGCCAAACTCGTTCCGGACAAGATTCCGGATATGAAGAAGTTCAAGCTGAAGGATGCGATCAATTATGTGCCGGAGCTGAAAGAAGCGGCTACCGGAAACGACCCGCTGGCACGCGACACCTTGAAATATGCCCAAATGCTGGAAGGTAACGTGCGCAACACAGGTGTACATGCCTGCGGCGTCATTATCGGACGTTACGATATATCGGATGTCGTACCTGTCAGTACGGCCAAGGACAAAGATACCGGTGAAGAGATGCTCGTCACCCAATATGAAGGTTCGGTGATCGAAGAGACCGGTTTGATCAAGATGGACTTCTTAGGACTGAAAACACTGTCCATCATCAAGGAAGCAATTGAAAACATCCGGCTGACGACCGGCCATGACCTGGATATCGACCATATCAGTCTGGAAGATCCGGCAACTTACAAACTGTATTGCGACGGGAAAACCACAGGTACCTTCCAGTTTGAATCCGCTGGTATGCAGAAGTACCTGAAAGAACTGCAACCGTCTAAATTCGAAGACTTGATCGCGATGAACGCCCTGTATCGTCCGGGACCTATGGATTATATTCCTTCCTTTATCGCCCGTAAACAGGGAAAAGAAGAAATCAAGTACGATATTCCCGTCATGGAGCGGTATCTGAAAGACACATATGGCATCACCGTCTACCAGGAGCAGGTCATGCTTCTGTCACGTCTGTTAGCGAACTTCACCCGTGGCGAGAGTGACGCCCTCCGTAAGGCAATGGGTAAGAAGCTGATCGAAAAGATGAACCACCTGAAATCCAAATTCATGGCGGGTGGAAAGACGAATGGTTACAAGGAAGAAACTTTGCAGAAGATATGGTCCGACTGGGAAAAATTCGCCTCATACGCCTTCAACAAGAGCCATGCCACTTGCTACTCATGGGTAGCCTATCAGACAGCTTTTTTGAAAGCGAACTACCCGTCCGAGTATATGGCTGCCGTCTTGAGCCGAAGTTTATCGAATATTGTGGATATCACGAAATTCATGGACGAATGTAAGGCGATGGGCATTCAGGTGCTCGGACCGGACGTGAACGAATCGATCCTGAAGTTCAGTGTGGACAAGAATAAGAACATCCGCTTCGGTCTGGGTGCTGTGAAGGGTGTCGGCGAAGCCGCCGTGCAGAATATCATTGAAGAACGGAGGAAAAACGGTCCGTACAAAGATATCTTTGATTTTGTGGAACGTGTCAACCTGACTGCCTGCAACAAGAAAAACATCGAATCGCTGGCATTAGCCGGTGCTTTTGACAATTTCGGCATCCAGCGGGAACAGTTCTTTGCCGAAACCGGAAAAGGAGAAATATTCCTTGAAACACTGGTTCGCTATGGCAATAAGTTCCAGACAGACAAGAGCACGGCTACCAATTCCCTGTTCGGAGGAGATGCTTTTATCGCCATCGCCAAACCGGAGATTCCCAAATGTGAACGTTGGAGCGACCTCGAACGCCTGAATAAAGAAAAAGAACTGGTCGGTATCTATCTTTCCGCCCATCCGTTGGATGAATACCGCATTATACTGACATATGTATGTAATACCGGCATGACGGAAATAAACGACAAGGAAAACCTGGTAGGCAAAGACTTGCTGTTCGGCGGTATCGTTACGGACTTCCGCGAAGGGATGACCAAAAAAGGGAATCCTTACGGCATTATCAAGATAGAAGATTTTACCGGTAGCGGCGAAATAGCATTATTCGGTAAAGATTACGTCGATTACAGCAAATTCGGCAAGCGCGGCATGTACCTGCTGATCAAGGCGCGTGTGGAAGACCGCTACAATTCAGGTCGCCTTAGCTTATCTATCGGAGCCATCCAATTGCTGCAGGAAGAGAAAGACCGCCTGATCGAAAAGATCAGTATTACGGTCCCGATCCACGATTTGGACGAACCGACCATAAACGAACTGTCGACCTTGATTAAAAACAATCCGGGTCAGAGCCTGTTATATTTCAAGGTGGTTGACGGCGAACATAATGTCATACAGAATTTTTTCTCACAAAACATACGGCTTAATGTCACACGCAACCTAGTCGAATTCTTGCAAACGAACGAGAATATGGATTTTAAAATTAACGGGTAGTATTTGTATGGTATAAAAGAATTTGTACTTTTGCACAAAATTCGAATATATAATTCATAATTAAAGATATGGCACTACAAATTACAGATGCAAATTTTGAAGAGTTGGTAAACTCTGGTAAGCCTATGGTCCTTGACTTCTGGGCTGAATGGTGTGGTCCTTGCCGCATGGTTGGTCCGATCATCGATGAACTGGCTACCGAATATGAAGGCCGTGTTACTATCGGCAAAATGGATGTAGACAACAACAACGACGTGGTTGCACAATTTGGCATCCGTAATATTCCGACCGTTCTTTTCTTCAAAGACGGCAAGGTTGTAGATAAACAGGTAGGTGCTGCTCCTAAAACTACATTCGTATCTAAAATAGAAGCTCTTTTATAATTTAATAGCGCGAAGCATTTCGCGTTTTCCTGGGGGGCCGGGTATTCTTTCGACAGAATATCCGGCTTCTTTCATCATACGTCTGACGACACCTTTCGCACAATAGGTTGTCAAAACACCGCCTCCGGTCATGCGGGCATACAGTCGGTTGAAGATTTCCTGATTCCACATCTCCGGCTGCTTATCGGGAGCGAACGCATCAAAATAGACCAGGTCGATCCGATCCGGCAAAACACACGTATTACTGTCTCCTTGTATTTTATGCAGTCCAAAGAAATCCGTAACCTGGACCGCAACATTCCATTCCGCCTGATGCAAGGCTTGGAAAACATCTTTCCGTCCGGCACAGATCATTTCGCCGTAATTCAGGCTCTCGATCACGTCCATATCAAGCGGATAAAGTTCAACCGAATAGTAATGTATTTTCCGTTGATGCACCTCGGCATCCAACAAAGTCAAGAAGGCATTGAGCCCAGTACCGAAACCTATTTCCAGAACGACGATTTCTTTCCGTTCCAGATGGTGTAACCCAGCTTCAATAAAGACATGGCGCGACTCCTGCACGGCGCCGTTCACAGAATGGTAGTGTTCGTCCATTTCAGGGATAAAAAGCGTATGGCTCCCATCCGCCGTCAGTTGCAATTCCCGTTTGATATGATTCGTTGCGTTCTGCATGTATTTCTATAATATGCCTGCAAAGGTAAGTTTTTAATCCCGGTTTTTATATACCTTTGTAACCATAACAAGAATCAAAGATGACCAAAAAATTTATCTTTCTTTTACTCTTGATGTTTACGGGTTTACAAATGATGCAGGCCCAACAAACATATTCAATAAAAGGGATTGTAAAAGATGCCGCCAACGGCGAACCGGTTAGCTTCGCCAATGTGGTCATCTGGAACACGATAGAAGGGACTGTCACTGATTCGATCGGCCAATTCGAGATCACCGGAGTCTCTCCCGGAAGCTATCGCCTGCAAGCCTCCTTTATCGGTTATAAACCAACAGTTACGGCTGAATTCAGAATTTCCAACAAGGACATGTTTTTTCCGATCGAACTGGAAGAAAGTAGTGAAAGCCTGCAAGAAGTGAGCATTGTCGCCTCTCCTTTCCGCAAGACGGCAGAAAGTCCGCTCGGACTGCGCGTGATCGGGTTCAAAGAGATCGAGAAAAGTGCCGGAGGAAACCGGGACATATCCAGGGTCGTGCAATCTTTTCCTGGTGTGGCATCTACGGCTGCTTTCCGAAACGACCTGATGGTCAGAGGAGGAGGACCGTCTGAAAACCGTTTCTTTCTCGATGGCGTAGAAATACCGAACATCAACCACTTCTCCACACAGGGAGCATCCGGAGGTCCTGTCGGGATCATTAACCCAGATTTCATACGCGAAGTCGATTTCTACTCTGCAGCCTATCCTGCCGCGCGTGGAAACGCTCTTAGCTCGGTTCTTGATTTCAAGTTGCAGGACGGAAACAAAGAAAAATTCTCCCTACGGGGAGTGATAGGAGCTTCGGATATCGGATTCTCTGCCAACGGACCGGCCGGCAAGAAGACGACCTACCAAGTGTCTATTCGCCGTTCATACCTTCAGTTCCTGTTCGACATGATCGGGCTGCCTTTCCTGCCGACCTTCACAGACGCACAATTCAAAGTGAAACATACATTCGACCGGAAAAACGAACTGGCTATTCTGGGATTGGGAGCCATAGACGACATGAAACTCAACACCGGTATGGAAGACATGAGTGAAAAGAACCAGTATATCTTAGCCTACCTGCCGGTGGTCAAGCAAAAGACATACACATTAGGAGCTGTTTACAAACATTACTCTGGCAAAAACATCTATTCGCTAATTGTCAGCCGGAGCCAGTTAAACAATAAGAATATCAAATACAGGGATAATGACGAAAGTTCGGAAGAGAACCTGACTCTCAATTACCGTTCGGACGAAATCGAAAATAAACTGCGCAGTGAAAATATATTCCGTTTTCCTTTCTTCCGGCTGAATGTCGGCGGAAACCTCGAATATGCGACCTACACCAATCGTACATACCAGAAACAGTTCACCACGATCCCCAGAGTGATCAACTATCACACAGATCTAGGACTTTTGAAATGGGGGCTTTATGCCACAGCCATATACGAAAGCGACAACGAGCGTTTCACCGCTTCTTTAGGAGTACGGGCGGATGCCAACGACTATTCGCCGGAGATGAACAACCTCCTGGATCAACTCTCGCCCCGTCTCTCCCTTTCCTACCGTTTGTTTGGAGCGGTCTATCTGAACGGAAGCATCGGCAGATATTACGAATTGCCACCTTACACGGTTCTAGGATTCAAAGACAATCAAGGTAATTACCTGAATAAAGCCAACCACCTGACTTATATCCGAAGCGACCAGGCAGGACTCGGACTGGAATATCGCCCTTCCTCGTATCTGAAATTCTCGGCAGAAGGTTTTTACAAGAAATACGACCAATACCCGATGTCATTAGTCGATAGCATTCCACTCGCCTCCAAAGGTACGGACTACGGGGTTTTAGGAAACGAAGCAGTCAACTCGACTGCCACCGGAAGAGCATACGGCCTCGAACTTACCGGACGGTGGTATAATTATAAAGGGCTGACTTTTATCGCTTCTTACACCTATGTACGGAGCGAATTCAAGGATGGACGCGGGAGCAGAAAATACATTCCGTCAGCTTGGGACAATCGCCATCTCTTTACATTCAGCGGGACCTACGCACTGCCTAAAAACTGGGATATCGGAGCCAAACTAAGAGTTGTGGGCGGTGCGCCCTATACCCCTTACGATGTTGAAAAAAGTAGCCTGGTCGAAGCTTGGGACGCCAGCGGCAGTCTCTATTACGATTACAGCCGCTTCAACAGCGAACGGTTAAAACCTTTCACCCAACTGGATATCCGGATAGACAAGACCTTCTATCTGAAAAAGTTCATGTTGGGGGCCTATATTGACATTCAGAATATTCTGAATTCCAAATATAAAGAACAGGATGTGTATATCAAAACAGGTAAAATCCTAAATCCGGACGCACCTCTCGACCAACAACGATATGAACTAAAACCTGTAGAACGACGTACCGGGACCCTATTACCCAGCATAGGACTTATGATCGAATTTTAGAAAAGTGTTGATTTATGCAAGCTTATACCAAATAATTCCTATTTTTGCATGCGGGATTCAAAAGGAATCTATTTGGGAGTTTAGAATAAAATTTACTTAATGGGCAAATCATCAGACTACAAAGTAATGTACAGATGGCTATTTTTTTTCACTGTCATATGCCTACTCTTCACATGCCGGGTCCATGCTGATGAAAATAACCCTATCCTGATCATCAGTTCTTACAATCCCGACACACGCAATACGACGCAAAATATTTCCGAATTCATGGAAGAGTATAAGAAACAGGGGGGAAACTCGCCTGTCGTAATCGAGAACATGAACTGCAAAAGCCTGCCCGAAGCTCCCCTCTGGAAGGAAAGAATGCGTAAACTGCTGAACAAATATCAGGGAGAAAACAGCCCTAACCTGATCGTTATACTCGGACAAGAAGGATGGGCCTCCTACCTTTCTCAAGATGACAGCATAATCCGAGATATTCCGATACTTTGCGGCATGGTCAGCCGAAATGCCGTCTTATTACCTGACAGTAATATAAACGTAGCGGAATGGACTCCCGAAAGTGTAAATGTAGAAGACCTGAAAAACAAGAGAAGAAACCTGGCTGGATTCGTCTACAACTATGATATCAAAGCCAATATAGAACTGGTTAGAAAATTGTATCCGAGCACCAAACATTTTGCCCTTATCACAGACAACAGCTATGGCGGTATTTCTCTCCAAGCCCTGGTAAAAAAGGAAATCGGCAAAATAAAGGGGATAGACTTCATCCCTTTGGACGGGCGTAAGAACGACATCTATAACATCATCGAGGAGATCAAGCAGTTACCCCCGCAAAGCATCATTCTTCTGGGAACCTGGCGTGTAGACGTCAATGACGGATATTATGTCGGCAACGCAACTTACACCATGATGTTGGCAAATCCCAAAGTACCGGCATTTTCACTGACTTCCATCGGGCTGGGGCATTGGGCAATCGGAGGCTGTATACCCCAATACCGCTCCATAGGAAAAGATCTGGCCCGTCAGGCTCTCCACCTTTTAAAGGAACATCCTGAAAAATTGGACACAGAAACAATTCCGAACCTATATACATTCGATGCCAAGAAACTGAAAGAACGGCACATCTCGACAAAAGAACTGCCTCCTCATTCCGTATTTATTAATACCGAGGTAGGATTATTCGTCCAATATAAATTTGAAATCCTATTGTTGGTCGCAATCGTGTTGTTACTGTTCCTGATCATGGTGCTTTACTTTTACCTGCGCACCAGCAAGCTGAAAAATAAATTACTGATCCTGATCGACAAACAGAAAGAAGACGAAATAGAACTGAGAAAAGCCAAAGACAAGGCAGAAGAATCCGACCGTTTGAAATCGGCTTTCCTGGCCAATATGAGCCATGAGATCCGTACGCCGCTGAATGCAATTGTCGGTTTCTCCAACCTGCTGACCATGGCGGAGGACGAAGAGGAACGGAATGAATATATCAATATCATCAGCAGCAACAATGAATTGCTCCTGCAACTAATCAACGATATCCTGGACGTAGCCAAAATCGAGGCAGGCACATTGGAATTTATCGACTCTGAGATAGACATCAACGCCCTATTATCCGATATCGAGCAATCGTCCCGCCTAAAAGCACCCGAAGGGGTACAGATTTCTTTTGTCGAAAAAATGCCTTATTGCATCATCATGTCGGACAAGAACCGATTGGCACAAATCATCACGAACTTCATCAACAACGCGATCAAGTTTACGAAAGAAGGAAGCATCCGGTTCGGCTACCGGCATAAAGACGATAAACTGTTATTCTACGTCAGAGATACGGGATGTGGCATAGAACCGGAGAAGAAAGATCTTGTGTTCAACCGTTTCGTAAAGCTGAACAGCTTTGCACAAGGGACAGGTCTGGGACTTGCCATCTGCCAGATGATCGTCAAAAAAATGGGCGGTGAGATCGGTGTGGAATCCCAATTGGGGAAAGGTTCGACTTTCTGGTTCACTTTGCCGGATACCGTCATTCATCGCATTGACGTTCAGTCGATAAAAACGGCGGTAAACGAAGATGCTGTAATCGACAACACGAATCCGAAAAAAGCGACGCTGCTGATCGCAGAAGACAACGAAAGCAACTACATACTGATCCGTGCGGTCCTGAAAGAATACGACCTATTGCATGCCCACGATGGTAACGAAGCCGTCCGGCTTTATCGCGAACACCGTCCCGACCTTATCCTGATGGATCTCAAGATGCCGAACATGGACGGATATGAGGCAACTGTCGAAATCAGAAAAGAAGACTCCGACATTCCTATTATTGCCGTAACCGCTTTTGCTTTTTCAGAGGATGAGCAGCGAGTAAAGCAAAACGGCTTCAACGGATATGCGGCCAAGCCGATCAAACCGGCGGAATTGAAAAAAATCATTGTCCAATATCTCTCCCTTACAACACACGCGTCTGGGGAAATTGCAAAGTGAAAGTAGTTCCTTTCTCTTCTTCTGAAATAACGGAAATACTACCGCCATGCCGGTTCATGATCTGACGGCAAACACTCAGACCGATTCCCGAACCGCCCTGTTTAGTTGTAAAAAACGGAACAAATACCTTATCCATCGCTTCCGGCACAATGCCGTATCCGTTGTCGGAGACCGTAATCACCGGAACACCTTCACGCCTGAACGCATTCACCCGGACTTCGGGATAAGAACGTTCCTGGCATGCCTCGACTGCATTTTTCAACAGGTTTATCAACACCTGTTCAATCATGGCACGATCCGCATAAATACGCAAGTCTATCGGCCGGACAGAGAAAGAGAACGAAATAGCACCGGCAGGATACAGCCCCCTTAAATCGTCAAAAAGAGAGGAAACCGGAAACAACTGCTGCATCGGAATCGGAATACGAGTCAGTTTCCGATAATTTTCAACAAAATCCAATAACCCTTTGCTCCGACGGTGTATCGTTTGCATGGCTTGCAACATAATGCTGTAATCCCGCTCGTTCAACCCGTTGGAACTCGCACGTTCCGTCACCGTTTCCGACAAGGAAATGATAGGGGCGATAGAATTCATGATCTCATGCGTCAAGACACGGATCAGCTTTTGCCAGGCTTCTGTCTCCGCCTCCGCCACCACCACATTGTACAGACGGGTCCGAAAAGCAGATAGCGCTTCATTCATGGCACGCGTCAGGTTGGCTTCGGGCCCGTCTGTCGAAGGGATAGGAAAAGACAGATTCATATCTCCATAGTGGATGTTGGCAATCAGATGCTCCATCTTCTGAAGCATTTTCCGCTGATCCTGATAAAGGGAAAAAGCAGTTCCCAGCAAGATTATAAAACACATGACAGCCGTAAAATACAATTCCTTCAAAAGCAGAAAGGCAATTAAAAGAGATAGCCCGACCAGCAACCCGATCTTCAGAAAAAGGAGATATCGTTTCATAGGCCCAACTTATCCAATTTCCGGTACAAGGCAAAACGGGTGATTCCCAGCAGCTCGGCAGCACGCGTGATATTCCCGTCCGCCCGACGGAGGGCTCGTTCAATCGCTTCTTTTTCGAGAACGCCCAGGTTCAATTCTTCCGGCTCCCCTTTCTTTTGGGCTGGTGCAGGATGCAGCATAAAGTTTTCAGGTCTCAGCATGGGACCATCCGAAAGAATCACGGCACGCTCGATCGCATGTTGCAGTTCGCGGACATTGCCCGGCCATGCATAGCTTTGCAATTTCGTTTTCGCATCTCTGGTAAGCCCTCCTATCTTTTTCTTATACTTGCGGGCATAACAGTCCAGAAAATAATCGGCCAACAGCAAGATATCATTTCCCCGTTCGCGGAGTGGAGGGATATGCAACTCGATCGTATTGATCCGGTACAACAAATCCTGCCGGAAAGTTCCTTCCTGTACCATCGCATGGATGTCCATATTCGTGGCAGAGATCAGCCGGACATCGATCGGCACGGAACGGGTAGCACCCAGACGGAGAATCTGCCTTTTCTCGATAGCTGTCAATAACTTCGCCTGCATCGGCAAGCTCAAATTACCGATTTCATCCAGAAACAGGGTCCCACCGGAAGCCACTTCCATACGTCCGGGCTTATCGCGCCGTGCATCCGTGAAAGCTCCTTTTTCATATCCGAACAATTCGCTTTCAAATAATTGTTCCGGGATACTCCCTAGATCGATACTGATAAAAACCTGGTTGCAACGGGGCGAATGATGAAAAAGAGCGCGTGCAATCAGATCCTTTCCAGTCCCGTTTTCGCCTAAAATCAGAATATTGGCATCCGTATCCTTCAGTTTGGCAATCGTGGCAAACAAATCCTGCATGACATCGCTCTCACCGATAATCTCAAAGCCGGTATCATCAGGGCTTCCTAATGCCTCGACCCGCTGTTTCAATGTATTGATTTCCGTACGGCTTTCACGCAGTTTCAAGGCTGCCGAGAGAGTAGCAAGCAGTTTTTCTTTTTCCCAGGGTTTCGGAATAAAGTCGGTAGCCCCCGCCTTTATGGCACGTACGGCCTTTTCCGTATCTGCATAGGCCGTAATAAAAAAACCACGGCATCGGGGTCGGCGGCCTTTATCTTTTCGAGCCAAAAGAACCCCTCCTGTCCGCTGATCGCATCCCGCCGGAAATTCATATCCAATAAAATAACATCGGGCACGAATGTCGACATAAAATGCTCGATCCGTTCCGGCTGCGTCGTCACTTTTATCTGTTCCACATAAGGTTCAAGCAACAGATTCAACGCAAAGAGGACATCTTCGTTATCATCTATAATCAATATTTTCCCGTTCTTCATATTCCTGGTATTATTCTATCTCGTGTAAAAAATCATCCTTGACGTGACAAAGATATGTATTATATATACGGAATGTATGTGCGATACTGCACATAATTTGTGCGAAATAACACGTTTTTTTCATACACTTACAGGCAAGCTAATAGTAACATATTAAGAATGTTTGGAATACATATAGCCTTTTCTTGCATAATAAGCATCTTCATTACAACATGTCAGTATGTAATGATTCTCTACACCCGGATGTTCGAGGCGTCAACATCCGGGTGTAGGGAACGTCAACATCCGGGTGTAGAATGCCGGAAGATGGACATGTTTCCGAACATTTCTGCTTGCTTTCCACTCTTTTCCTCCTTGTTTTCTGCAAAAAAGGACCTTATGTCGACGAAATAACTTGCTCACAAATACATATAGATACGCTTCCCGCTACTTTCAGAACAATACCGGTTCCCCGTTTCAATTGATACAAGTGTGACACAGGAGTGATACATGAATCCGGCATGTATCACTCCTTGTACATCATGCTTATCAATACTTACAAAGCAAAGCGTGATAGAGTGATAGAGTGATAGAGAATCCCGCAAAACCATAAAGAGATGTCTATCGTTTCTTAATACAATTTCAGCCTGAATATACCGTGCTAATCCGCACGTGAATTGTGCGGATTAGCACCCTATCCATATCACTACACATCACTATTTACATAAGTACCAGGATTTTACAAAAATGGCATATTATTTGCTTCATTTTTGTCATGAAACAAATAATATACATAGCAATACTATTTCTGCTCCCCTTACAGCTCCAAGCGCAGAAAACACTTACGCTGACATTGAGCGAAGCTATCGAAATGGCACGTCGGAATTCTCCTGAAGCGATTGCCGCCCGTCACGCTTTCAGGGCTTCTTACTGGAACTGGCGTTCGTTCCGGGCTAAACAGTTGCCGAGCCTGACGCTTACTTCCGATCCGAGCTTGAACCGTTCCATCCAGTCTGTCACCTTGGAAGACGGTAGCGACAAGTTTGTGCATCGGAACCAACTCTCAGTCGATGCCAACCTCGAAATCCAACAAAATATAGCCCTTACAGGGGGAAAGGTTTTATTGAAAACCGGACTTGAAAGACTGGATATGTTTACCGACAATATCTCGTCTTACAAAAGTACTCCGGTCGTCGTAGGATATGAACAAGACTTATTCGGCTTCAATGACCTTAAATGGGAACGCCGTATCGAACCGATCAAATACGAAGAAGCAAAAAAGACCTATATCGAAACACTCGAACTGGTAGCAGCCTATACGACCAACCGCTTTTTTAACTTGGCAACGGCACAGACCTCGCTGGAAATCGCGAACTATAATTTTGCATACGCCGACACGCTTTACCGGTATGCACAAGGACGTTACAATATCGGAACGATCACCGAAAACGAAATGCTCCAATTGGAACTCAACAAACTGACCGAACAAACAAACTGCCTCAATGCGCAAATCGAGGTCGACGATTATATCCAGTCGCTCCGCAGTTATCTGGGCATTTCCGAAAATATAAACTTAGTAGTGATTCCCGACGACAGTATTCCTCACTTCACAGTCGACGTAAACGAAGCCATGCAGCTTGCTTTCCAAAACAACCCAGATATCAGCGCTTTCGAACGCCGCCGGCTGCAAAGTGAAAGCAACGTTGCCGAGGCAAAAGCCAACCGGGGTTTTAAAGCAGCCTTATATGCACAGTTCGGTCTGACGCAAAGCAACGAAAAGCTGAAAGAATCCTACCGCGACCCGATGGACCAGCAATTGGTGACATTGGGGATACGTATACCGATATTGGACTGGGGCGTAGGTAAAGGCCGGGTGAAAGTGGCCAAAAGCAACCGCGACAAGGTTTACACCGAACTGGAACAGGAGCGGATGGATTTCGAACTGAACGTAGCCAAGATTGTCAAGCAATTCAACATACAGGCAGGAAAAGTTGCCATAGCCTATAAAACAGACCAAACGGCCCAGCGCCGTAACGATGTGGCACGCAGGCTCTACCTGTTAGGCAAATCGACGATTCTCGACCTCAATGCCGCCATAGCCGAAAAAGACAATTCTCGCCGTGCTTACATCGCGGCTTTATATAATTATTGGAATCTCTATTACGGTCTCCGCAGCCTGACCGGTTACGATTTCGAGAAGATGATCCCGATCACAGAAGACTATGAACTCCTTTTAAACAATTGACAATTCATAAATCATAAATTATAAATCATATACATGGACAAGCCCATAGCAAAGAAACCCGTTTATTACCGCTACCGCTGGCATATCGCCGGGGGAATCGCATTTATTGTTCTTCTCGTCTATGTCGGGATCGCCGCCTCTGGTGGCAGGAAGCTCCGTACCGATGCAGAAAACCTGATCATCGGAGAAGCGACAAGCGACAAATTTCTGGAATATGTAGACGTCGAAGGTGTCGTGCAACCCATCCTCACCATCCAGATCAACACCCGCGAAGCCGGTAGCGTGGACAGGATCATTGCAGAGGAAGGAACTATGATGAACAAGGGAGACACGATCCTGACACTCAACAATCCCGACCTTATCCGCGCCATCGAGGACCAACAGGATGAATGGGAAAAGCAGCTGATCTCTTATCAGGAGAAAGAGATTGAGATGGAACAGAAAAGTATCGACCTGCAACAAAAGACCTTACAGACGACCTACGAACTGAACCGGCTCAAAAAAAGCTATGCACTCGATGAAGAGGAATTCAATATGGGAGTCAAAAGCAAAGCACAGCTCGAAGTGGCCCGGGACGAATTCGACTATAAAACCCGAAGCACCGCTTTGCAGTTGGAAGGTTTGCGTCATGATAGTGCAGCCACGATCTTGCGCCGTGAGTTGATGAAAAACGATCTTGAACGGGAACGTAAAAAGTTCGAACGGGCCCGGGAACGCATGGAGGACTTGGTTGTTCGTGCTCCTCTCTCCGGACAACTCAGCTTTGTGAAAGTAACTCCCGGACAACAGGTGCAAAGTACCGAAGCGATCGCCGAGATCAAAGTCCTCGATCAGTTCAAGATCCATACTTCCCTCAGCGAATACTACATCGACCGGATCACCACCGGTCTACCCGCCACCATCACCTGGCAAAACAAAAAGTACCCGCTCCGGATCACCAAAGTCGTTCCGGAAGTCAAAGACCGGAACTTCGATGTCGACCTGGTCTTTACGGAGGCAAGCCCGGAGAACGTACGCATCGGAAAAAGTTTCCGTGTCCAGATCGAACTCGGACAACCGGAAGAGGCCCTCGTCATCCCACGTGGTGACTTCTTCCAGGCCACCGGCGGCCAATGGATATACAAACTGAACGAATCCGGCACGAAAGCCCGGAAAACCCCGGTCAGCATCGGTCGCCAAAACCCGCAGCAATACGAAATAACCGGTGGCCTCCAACCGGGCGACAAGGTGATTGTCACAGGATATAGTACCTTTGGGGATGCGGAAGAACTGATTTTAAAATAATATTCGAATCATGATACTACAACATTATATCAAAATTGCATTTCGTAACTTGGCAAAATATAAAGTACAATCTGCCATCAGTATTGTCGGCTTGGCAATCGGGCTGATCTGTTTTACATACGGATGGAACTGGTACAGGTATGAAACGAACTACGACGGGTTCTATCCACAATCCGGACAAATTTACCGAATATACGGAATCGATAAACAAACGGGAAAGAAATCGGAGGAATTACCGCTTATTCTGGCACGCAAACTGAAAAAAGATTTCCCGGAAGTAATAGAGACAACGCAGATTTATTCCAAATACGGCTCGACTTTCAAATATGGAGAAACAAGGTTAGAGGATCCGGACGAGGAATTCATTGACGAACAGTATTTCAAATTCTTTCCACGTCCCGTAATTTGCGGTAAAAGGGATGATATCCTGAAAACGCTGGATGAGATAGCCGTCACCCGCTCTTTTGCCGTGAAATATTTCAAAACACCGGAGGAAGCATTAGGCAAAACCCTTGAAAACGGATATCGTAAAAGCATTACGATCGTGTCCGTCTTGGAAGATTCGCCCAACAACTCCATGATGCAAGCCGATGTTTATGAACTGGACAAATTCGACCGTGACCGGGAAAACCGGATCACGGACGAAAAACAATGGGCCTTGCTAAACACTAAAATCTATCTATTATTAGCACCCAACATTAATATAAAAGCTTTTGAGAAGAAGATCAATTCTTATATAGTCGAACATGAATATAATAAATCAATTTTGTTAAAGTTGGTTCCCCTGACAGATGTCCGTCATACATTCGGAAGTGAATTGACATTTAATCTTTCCTACATCCGGACATTCACGGTAACCGGCCTCTTATTGTTACTCTGCGTTTTCTTTAATTTCACCAATCTGCTGTTGAATCGTATCTACTTACGGAACAAAGAAATGAAATTGAGAAATGCGATCGGCGCTGATAAAAAGAACTTGGTTATCCAGTTGTTGCTGGAATTGACGTTACTTGTCGGGATCAGTTTTCTATTGGCTTCCTGCCTGTTGGAATTAACCGTTGGCGGTTTCTCACACCTCTTCGAAACGACATTACAACGAAAGTTATTATTTAGCCATCTTTGTATCATAACAGGTATTAGCTGGTTGATACTCACGATTGTCAGCCTACCGTTATTCCTGCATTTTGTACGCGCTTCTTCTCTATTAATATCCGGAGGAATCTCTCCTACCCGGAAAAGCGGTTACCGCAAAATCAGCATGATACTCCAACTATGTATTTGCATATTCTTCCTGATGAGCACATTTATCATGTTCAGGCAAATATCTTTCATGAAACATAAAAACTTAGGATTCCAGAAAGAGGGTCTGATACAGATGGAAATGACATTCAACGACCGGGAAGGAATCAGTCGCGAGATTTCTTCATTGGCAGTCCTAAAAGGATTCACACAAGCCGGAATATTTACCATCACCCATGAACCTTATACACAAAACGAAGTCGAATGGGAAGGGAAACCACTGGATTTCAATCCAAACTTCCAAGTCCTGCAAGTAGGCAGCAACTTCTCGGAAGTTTTTAACATACCGATGCTGAAAGGCCGTTTCATCAATGACGGCGATCTGGCAGACAATGGAAATTGGCGAGCCTCTTGGACAAAAGCCGTCATCAATGAAGAAGCTGCTCGCATCATGGGCATCGATAACCCGATCGGCAAGAAAATCAGTATTTGGAATTATACGATCATGCAAGACGGAAGCAGAGGACGTGCCGAAATGGAGATTGTCGGGATCATCCAAAACTTCCAAGCGGCCAGTTTGCGCAACCCGATCCTGCCACAAGTGATCGTAATTGACCAAAGCAAATGGAACAGTTATTTTTATTATGCCCGTACCGAACCAGGAAAAGAAAAAGCCACGATCAAAGCAATCCGGAATATATTCAAAAAACACTCTAAGTCAGGCGATCCCACTACCTGCAATGTACAGACCATAAGCCAGATACTTGATCGGCTCAGCACTTCCGAAGATGCCAGCCTGCAGCTCTTTACTTTGCTAGCTCTGTTCTGTACGCTAATCTCCATCTTCGGGCTTTATTCCATTTCATCCAGCAATATGGAACAACGAAGGAAAGAAATTGCCATACGGAAAGTGATGGGAGCCTCTGCCGGCACGATTGTCAAAATGTTTTTTATGGAATATCTGACAATTGCATTAATAGCCAACCTTCTGGCATTGCCACTCGCGTGGTTGTTCATGCAAAGTTGGTTGCAGCAATATGCCTATCGGAGCCATATCTCTGCCTGGATGTATATCGTAATCGTATTTGCCACCATCACTCTGATCATCGGAACCGTCCTCTATCAAACGATACAGGCTGCCCGGACCAATCCTGCGGAAGTGATCAAATCGGAATAATAACAAACTAAATCATTGAACCATGCTATACCATTACATCAAAATAGCTTTCCGTAATCTCTTAAAATATAAATTGCAGTCATTCATCTGTATCGTCGGGCTCGCAATCGGATTTACAAGTTTCGCGTTATCGTCGCTCTGGATACGATATGAACTGACCTACGATACGTTTAGGAAAGACGCTGACCGGATCTATTACGTCCGGATGGAATCGGAAACCGATGACCAAGGATTATCAAGCGTTACACCTTACCCGCTGGCCCGATATTTGAAAGAGACATTCCCGGAGATAGAGGAAAGTTGCAACACGAGTGCCTGGAAAACCGATTTCCTCTACAACGAGAAGAAATACGAATCTTTCGACATGGTCATGGATTCAGCTGCCGAACATATGTTCGAAATAGAATTGATCTCCGGTAGCCGGGATTTTATGATCCCGAAAAGTAACAAGATCGCGATCACGGACAAGCTTGCCAAAGAGGTCTTCGGCACAAAGGACCCATTAGGTGAAAAACTGAAAATTTGGTCTGACGATATGGAAATATGTGCCATAGTCAAAAGTCAGGACCAGCACTCGAATTTCCCGTTCGGAATACTGAAGCCGTCCCGACAAACGGAGGAATGGAACGTAGCCTATTGTCAGACTTTTATAAAGGTCCGTCCGGAAACGGATATGAGAGCTTTTAAAAAGAAACTTTACGAACATAAAATAAAGAAAGACAGAGACTCGCTGAGTCATTTCGTTCTGACGTCAATCACCGCCATGCGGTATGACCACCCCGAAGAAGAGCCAACTATCAAGTTCGAGCATATCTTGCTATTCGCTCTTGCCGGAGGATTGGTAATCCTGTGCGCACTATTCAACTATCTGACCCTGTTCGTAAACCGTATACGAATACGCAGTAAAGAGATCGGGCTTCGGAAAGTGTGCGGCTCGTCTGACGGCAATCTGTTTGTCCTGTTCGCTTCCGAATACCTGCTTACGCTTTCCATCTCTCTTTTAGCCGGAATAGCCTTGATCGAAATCATACTGCCTGTATTCCAAGAATTATCGAATGTAAAAACGGATTCGTTCAGTCTCTATCTGGAAACATTCGTCTATTTCGGATTCATCACCTTACTGGCTTTCCTGTTCTCTTTATTCCCTATCTACTATTTCAGGAAGCGTTCGCTACAAAAGGCCCTTAAAGGTTCGTCTGACGGAAAAGGAAAGAACCTCTTCCCCAAAGCAAGCCTTACCTTGCAATTGATAATCAGCATCGGATTCATATTCTGTTCGTCGGTACTGATCAAGCAAATCCATCACTTGCACACCACCGATATCGGACTAAACCGGAAAGACCGGGGCGATGTCCGTATATATCCCCAAACAGACGGTTTGAAAGAAGAAATTGCCAAACTCTCCTCCATCGCCGAAGTATATCCGGATGAAAACGATCCACTATTTCCAAGCCATTCACGTTCCTACAGGTCCTTTACCGATTGGGAAGGCAAGCCGGCCTCTGTGGAAGGTCTTACGATCCAAATAATCCCATGCAACAATCGCTACTTTGAATTTTATGGTCTGCAATTGCTAAAAGGCAAGTTGCCGGAAGGAGATACCGAACGGCACATACTCCTAAACGAAGCAGCTGTAAAGGAATTGAAGATCGACAACCCGATTGGCAAAACACTTAGCCGCAAAGATCAGAAAGGATTTATCATCGACGGCATTTTCAAAGACTTTTATATCGCACCTCCTACCGTTCCGGTAAAGCCGGTTATGCTCGAGTTCAGTCCGGGAAAAAAGAATATACAGAATGATTATTCAACGACTGCCATATTCCGGCATCAGCCGGGAAGCCGCGAACTGTGCAAACAACAGGTTGAACAGTTGGCAAAGAAAATGCAACCGAACGCCGTCGACATACATGTTACTTTTATGGAAGAAGAGTATGAAAAGTTTCTGAAATCGGAAAAGGCGCTACTCAAGATGCTTGACTTCGTGACTATAGTCTGTATTTTGATCTCATTGTTCGGCGTATTCTCTCAAGTAACTCTGGACTGCGAACAGAAGAAGAAAGAAATCGCTGTCCGTAAAGTAAACGGGGCAGAGGCCTCCGATATCATGAGAATGTTTTTTGCCGGTAATCTCCGCCTGCTATGCATCGCTTCGGTCATAGCATTTCCGGCCAGTTACCTGATCATGAAATCATGGATTGAAAACTATGTGTTGCAAGCAGCAATCAGTTGGTGGCTTTATCCGGTCATCTGGGGTGTACTGGTCCTGCTGCTGACTCTTTGTACCGGTTGGCGCATACAGAAGGCAGCGAACCAGAACCCGGCAGAAGTGATCAAGTCGGAATAAGAATGTCTTTGAACAATATCTTATAACAAACAATCAGATTATGTTATCACACTATGTCAAAGTTTCTTTTCGGGAACTACTGAAATACCGAACTCAATCAATTGTCAGCATCATTGGTCTGGCCGTAGGATTTACTGCCTTCATTTTAGGAGGTTACTGGCTATGGTGGGAGACACATTTCGATAATTTCCATCCGGAAGCAGACCGACTTTACTGCCTGACGACAGAAGGACTTGTCAAGCGTGCCAACGGAACACAATCAGATTTAGACCAGTTACATATTAACGACCGGGAAGAATTATTCAAGCTGCTCCCCGAAATCGAAGCCTCTTGTTCATTCAACCACCTCAGCTTTACATTGAAACAGGACAACGAAGCAATCAACCTGCATGGAATGGAAAGCGAACAGTCCTTCTTCGACCTTTTCCGGACAGATTTTATCGAAGGGACTCACCAAGGGGTCATTCCCGACGGCAGTTCTGTCATTTTAACGGAACGGACAGCCCACAAATTGTTCGGGACAACAAACTGTATCGGCAAGGAAGTCGTATTGGATAATAATCTTCGTCCCTCTGTAGTCGGTATTATCCGTAACTATCCGGATAATACTGATCTGCTGTTCGACTTTCTGTTGATCAGAACTCCTCAACCCAATCATGTCAAACGCATGACGACCTACGTGCGGCTCCAAAAGAATGCGAATGTGGCAAATGTACGGAACAAACTGGCGCACTATAAAAGTCATGCCGAAGACACATGGGATCGCGAACAGGTAAAAAACTGGAAAATAAACCTGCTGACAGCCTCCGAAGTGCATCTTCGGTGTCACCCTGAATTGACAGACCGCATCCGTAACATTCATATCCTGGCTTTAGCTGGGGCAATGGCTTTCCTTAGCGCTCTGATCAACCTACTTGTCCTTTTTATCGGTCAACAGCAACGAAAACAACAAAAAAACCGGTCTTATCTTTGTATAGGAGCCTCAACCACAAGTATGATTACAAAAAGTTTCATCGAACTGGCACTTCCTTTGATCATCGCCTTCCTGATTTCTTTCTGTCTGATCGAGAGCATCTATCCTTACTATGAAAGCTATACGACCTGGAACCGGTATGGTATCTATGAGAACGTCAGTCGCCACCTTTCACGAACTTCACTTTTAGGCAATACGCTGTCACTCGCTGGAATCTGTATGTTGGTATTCCTTCTTATCTGTTATTATCCGATACGAAATCTTTTGGAGCATAAAATACAGAAGCCTGCTCTTTTCAAACAGGGCCTGATCATCGTTCAGATATTTATCGGTTCACTGTTCTTTATCACCTCCATCGGATTGTTCCGACAGTTGCATTTTATCCTTTCAAAAGATAAAGGGATCGATTATGAACGGGTCATACAGGTAGATTTAGGATATGGCACCTCCTTTCAGACGGATTTAAGTGTTTTGAAACCGGAAATGGCCAACCATCCGTATGTAGAAGAAGTCACATACACCTGCGGGAACACTCCGGTCTTTACGGAACAAGGGGATTGGTACGGTTCCTTTTACTCGTATTTCTGTTTCGATCCGAATGAAGCCAAACCCAATAGTTACAACCCGGTAATCGTTGCCGACAAGGACTTCTTTTCGTTCTTCAAACTGCAACTGAAAGCAGGTAGCTGGCCATCAGATGCAACCCCATATAGCTATATGGTAAATGCAACTTGCCTGCAAACATTAGGCTACACGGATCTGCTTGAACGGCCTATATACATAAAAGGGCAAGCAAGCCAAGCCCGAGTTTGCGGTGTCATCAAAGACTATCTCTACGCTCCGATGCAATATCCTATATTACCGCTGTTCTTCACCACATACGAAAATCCGATGGTAAAAGACTTCGAGCGTCCTTACCTTATTTATGTCCGCTATGCAAAAGGATATAAAAAAGAAGTGCTGGAACATCTTCACGAGATAACATCACATATTCAGAATGACAATGTCAACCAGAGTAAAATGTTTACGGAGTTATCCGATCTGGTTGATCTTTTCAACTGGCCGGAGAAAGTGATTTTTACAATCTTTAGTATCCTTTCTCTGGTTTGTATCCTTATCTCCACATTCGGCATTTACTCTCTGGTGAGCCTCGCCACCGAACAGCGGCGGAAAGAGATTGCCATCCGCAAAGTAAACGGAGCTACCTTTTATCACATTCTTCAACTGTTCTTCCGGGAGTATTTCATATTAGTGACATTAGGCAATGTTTTTGCTCTTCCAGTCGGCTACTTGGTTATAAAACGTTGGCTCGAGACATACGCCAACCATACCACATTGCCGGCAGGATTGTTCCTGTTGGTTTTCCTTATCACCTGTGGGATCGTGCTGCTCTCTATATTCCGTCAGGTCAAAAGGGCAGCCGCCACCAATCCGGCAGAGGTAATCAAAACGGAATAATAAAAACAAAAACATAATAACGACAAAAACATCACATCATGTTCAAACACTACTTGAAAATGGCTATCCGCCAAATTCTTAAAAACAAGATCCAGTATTTGCTTTCCATCATCGGAATCGCAGTCGGACTTCTTTGTTTCAGTATGACCTCTTATTATATCAGAAGATTCAATAACCAGTTTATTGCTTGGGCAAACAGCGATCGGATGGCGAATATATATGCCAAATCGGCCCAATACGGTTATGAGGACCCTTATATTCCAGGCGAGGTGGTGCAAGAACTGATGGGGAATCCGATCACCGGAATTGGGCAAATCGCTTATTCATACGGATACGGCCAAGCCAATATTTCCATATCCAAAGAGAACCAGAAAGAAATCCCGTACCAATGCAGCATCCAGAATGTCACAAAAGATTTTCCGAACATATTCGGCATTCAAACGTTGGAAGGCCAGACACCGACACTCAAACCGGGAGAAGTATTCATCAGCGAATCATCCGCGAAAAAAATATTCGGAGCAGAAAACCCTATCGGAAAAACACTCTATTTCAGTCGTGCAGACAGCGACACGTCTGCCATCCACTATTCCACAATCAGCGCCGTTATCAGGGATTTTCCGGATGGGACACGGGAAAAGAGTGACTTTTATTTCCTGGAAACAGCCGGCATCCAACCAAAACGTAAATACCGAGATCTGGTGGTCCTGCTGGATAAAGGTGTTTCAAGCAAAGAAATAAACCAAAGGTTACGCCAACAAATACCGGCTTTTGGAAAAAACAACGATCACTATCTGACAGCACGCACTTTCAAGGAAGAGATGTACAAACCGGATAATCTCAGTGCGACATTCTTCATCCCGTTGATCGGCCTCCTGATATTGATTGCCGCGATGATAAACTTCCTGAAGTTCTGCATTCAGTCGTTCTATAACCGGACACGAGAACTCAGTTTACGGAAATGCTTAGGTTCAGACGCAAAAGGATTGTTCAGATTACTCTTCAGCGAGATTGCGGTTCTTTTCATCCTGTCGGCATTGGCAAGTCTCGTCCTGACCGAATGGATAGTGCCTGTTTATTATCAGTATATGGCCTCGAAAGAAACGATCAACGAGAATCTGTTTATCCATACGCCTACCTTGATCCAGCAGGAAATGGAGTATCTCTGTTTCTTGTTTGTTCTCTGCGCCTTGATTGTGTCATTGGTCATCTTCCGCATCAAACATATCACATTGACAGAAGGAATAAAAGGCGTGAAACGGCAGAAACATAGTATAAGGAACTTCATGTTAGGAGTCCAACTGTTCATCTGTTTCCTTTTTATTGCCGGAGCTATCGGACTAAGAAATATTTACCACCTCGCAGAAGAAAAAAGGAACAACACGCTGACGGAAGAAGAATGTACCCGTATCTGGAAGATAGAACTTTGGGAACCGCAAGTACAAGGACACGAAGAAGAGATCGTCTCCCGTATCCGTACGCTTGCCGGGGTTGAAGACGTGCTTTTAGAGACTCCCGGCAAATATCTGGATTATAAGAACAAACAGGGAGAGACACTGCACGGGATACATTTCCTCACCAGTAAAAACTACCCGTCTTTCATGAAACTTCCGATAGAGGGAAGAATGCCACAGGCGGCTAACGAAATAGTGGTTTCACGGTCGCTTATCTGGGAATTGGAGAAAGACGGGGAAAAGAATCCGACATCCGTACAATTGGGAGACCAGACTTTCCAGATTACCGGCATATATGAGCAACTACCGTTCGAACCGGTATATACCCAAGATCAAATGGCTAAAGCCAATCAATCTCAATATCACCGTTTCTCCTTCATCTCCGTTCCTAAGGAACCGAACTATAGGGTCGCTTACATCAAATGCATAGCCGGACAGGAACAGAACGTACGGAAAGAAATACTCAAAATCGTACATAACTGGTTGCCGGCATCCATTCCTTTCCTGCTGACCACCAAACAAGAGGAGCGATTCCGGCTCAATGGAGGGGAGATGCTGATAAGCGACCTGTTCAGCCTATTGTCCGTTATCAGCATAGTCATTACAGTCCTGGGTATCTATTCCGCCATTACACTCGACACGGTCAGCCGGCAAAAAGAAGTCGCCATACGGAAGATCAACGGAGCCGGCCCTAAGGTCATTGCGCTATTGTTCGGTAAACTATATATCCGTTTACTTGCCATTTCAGCCATCCCTGCGCTGGCAATCGTCTATATGCTCCTGCGAATATTGACGCAAGAAAAGATAACGATTGATCCCGGCTGGTTAAACAATCCATTGATGTGGCTGGCAATCCTCCTTCTGACCACCACTATCGTATTCGTAACCGTCGCCTATCGTATCTGGCTGATTTCACGGTTGAACCCGGCAGAGGTAATCAAAACGGAATAAAGGAGGGTATGTTCCCACATTAAGCGCGGGAACACAGCACTAAAAACAATTAATATTTTGGATGATAAGACAAATTACATGAATTAGGGCTTATCATAAGCCAACATGTTTTACTTTTGTCCTCAAAACATTAATATTTATCTTATGAACACAAAAACATTAATCGCATTGCTCATGACAGGAGCAGGCTTTGCCTCCTGTTCACAGCCGATTCCCTCCTACACGGTAATGGGAAGTATCCCCGATTCTACCTTTAATGGGAAAACAGTCTATATCTTCGACCGGGATAAGGGGCAAAACATTGACAGCGCAGTGATTGAAAACGGAGCGTTTACGTTCACCGGTCAGATTGACACCGCTGTTTTATGCCTAACCCAAGTCGGAAGGAAATACTATACCACCTTCATGCTTGAAAACGGTACCATCCAACTGAACATGGAAACTCCGAACAGCGCGTCCGGCACTCCCTTGAATGAGACCTTCAGCAGCTATATCCAAGAAGAAAAAAGAATCAGTGAACTCTTCCAGAACAAAATGAAAGAGATCCGGGAGCAGGAACAAGATAAAAGCAAAGTCCAAGAATTGACAAAGACCTATTACGACAATGAGTATAAGCCGGCCTATATGGCTATGCTGAAGGACTTCATCGATAAAAACCAAGATAATTACATTGGTGCTTTTGCCCTTCAAAACCTATCGAACTTTATGAACCCGGAAGAAATGGAATCTATCATTGCCCAATCCAGCGCCTTTATCCAAAGTAGGAACATCATCCGGAAACTGAGCCAACGGATTACCAACCTGAAAAAGACGGCCGTCGGACAACCTTTCACCGACTTTACAGTGGAAACCGAAGATGGCAAAAAGGTTTCCCTCTCCGACTATGTAGGAAAAGGGAATTATGTATTGGTTGACTTCTGGGCAAGCTGGTGCGGCCCCTGTCGTGCAGAGACCCCGATACTGGCAGAAGTGTATAACCAATACAAGGATAAAGGATTCCAAGTACTTGGTGTAGCCACATGGGACCAGCCGAAAGATACAAAGAAAGCCATCGAAGATTTGAAGATTACTTGGCCACAGATTCTCAATGCTCAGAACACGCCTTCTGAACTGTACGGCTTCAACGGAATTCCGCATATCATCTTGTTTGGCCCTGACGGGACAATCGTAGCTCGCGACCTGAGAGGCGATGCGTTGAAAGCAAAAGTAAAAGAGATGATGCAATAATATAACATGCACAAACAACTGCTTATAGTGATGTTGATTTGTCTGAAAGGTGCCGATTATATATCTGCACAGCAGTGGACAAAAAAGGATTCAGTCTGGCTCCAGAACGTCTTGTCCGGTAAAGAAAAGCTGGAACTGAATCCAGAGACGATGAAAGCGATTCAATCTGGTTCTTTTATAAACTTGGATGAACCGACTTCCGACATGAAAATGTCACCGGTAACCCCGTTACCCATCCTCAAAGATTTCACCGAATACATACAAACAGATTCAACCCATCGTAAAATAGCATTAAAGGACCTGCCTCCTGGTGTTTTCTGGTTATATGCTCCTCCTCCCGGTAAATTTTTACCGGTCTATAAAAATATGCTCGAAGCATGGAAAAACGATCCTATGAATCGTTCTCATAACACAGGCTTCGTCACTTTCGACTTCGCAGAAATGACCAGCAGGAAGAGTTATATACACAAACGTAATGCCAAAAGAGATGGGACATGGAGAAATTACAACAATCTACCTACTCCCGACATCATCAAGAAAAAGAAGAAACTCGCAACTGGTCATCCGGAATTTGCCAGGCAGGATACGCTTTTGTCACGCAAGGATTCGTTGCAGTTAAAAGACACGACACACGTAACCTCCTTTGCTCCGATGAACTAAACAGCCCATAGAATAAATTTTCAAAAAAAGTCGTATCATTTTGCAACAATCCAGTGTCATATAACGTCTTATAGTTATACAAGAAATATTAATCGGAAACAGGTTATGACAAAAATACAACTATTAGCTACACTGTTGGCACTTTTCATCTTTGCCATGCTGGGAGCATGCAATAATGAAGATTATCCGGAACCGGATGTTTTCAAGGTAACACCAGACCTCCGCACCCGTATCAATACTGGGATAAAAATGGCTTCCCGCACAGAAAAGAGGCTTTTCAACGAGACATTCAACTCTTTTCTTCACAAATGCGATGAAATGGGATCAGAAAATACTCCCTATCAATATATGGAAACGGAAGAGTATGCAGATCTGAAAAAGCTAATACTGTCATCCTCTCCCGCTACCTGCTATTTGTTAATGGACCGCTACCTAAAACGAAATCCCCCTTTCTTCTCTTTCATTCTGAACGATCTGATCGAAACTGCCTACCCCAATACAGCGGATAAGATTGCTAACCGGATGAAGTCGTTGACTACCGTACAGGAAACAATGGAGCTATTCCCTCAGGTTTGCTTGGAAATCTGGCTGGATGAAATTGAGAGCCGTTAGGTTACTCCCACTCCGGCGGCTCCTGCCCCAGCAAATTCTTGACGAAGAAATCGTGCATTTTGTGCATTTCAAACGGACCGCCGAGGCTGTGTGTCTTGCCTGGTAGATAAAGCTGTTCGAAATTCTTGTTTGCTTTCATCAAGGCACTAACAACCTGCAAGGTGGAAGCCGGATCGACGTTATCATCCAGTTCACCGTTGATCAGGAGCAACTTGCCTTTCAGACGGTAAGCATTGTCAACATTGGAGGAGGTGCTATAAGAGGCGTCGATCGGATAGCCCATCCACTGTTCGTTCCACCAGATTTTATCCATCCGGTTGTCATGGCAACCGCAAAGGGCGACTGCAACCTTATAAAAATCGTTATGGAACAGCAAAGCAGCCATCGCATTCTGACCTCCGGCCGACCAGCCATAGATGCCGACACGATTCAAATCCATATACTTGTATTTCGCACCTGCCGCTTTCATCCAAGCGATACGATCCGGGAAACCGGCATCTTTTAGGTTCTTCCAACATACATCATGGAAAGCTTTCGAGCGGTTGGACGTCCCCATACCGTCGATCGAAACGACGATAAAGCCGAGTTCTACCAATTTGGAGACCAGATGATGGGCCGGTTTGAAGTCCTTATCCACATGCGAATCATGCGGACCGGCATAAATAAACTCTACGACCGGATAAGATTTGGAAGCATCAAAGTGCATTGGGCGATAAATGTTCCCCCAAATATCCGTCTGCCCGTCCCGGCCTTTCGCGCAGAACACTTCCGGCATTTGCCAGCCTTCCGCCTGCAACGCACTCACATCGCACCTCTGTAATCCGGCCACCACAGACACATCCGAAGTCCGCTTCAACTGACTGACAGGCGGCAGGTCGGGACGAGAATAGACATCGGTAAAATAAGAACGGTCGGCAGAGAAAGTCACACGGTGGTTCCCGTTCTCAGGAGTCATATCGGTAAAGCCTGTTCCATCCAAGTTAATCCGGCAGTAATGCAGGTTATAAGGATCTTCGCCTTTATTAAAGCCCGAAGCGGTGAAATAGACAACCCGGTTCGTCTCATCCACATAATCGACCTGACGGAGCACCCATTCACCCTTTGTCACCTGTCGTTTCACCTGCCCGCTCGTACCATCTATCAGGTAAAGATGACGCCATCCGTCCCGTTCGGAAATCCAAAGCAATTCTTTTCCGTCATCCAGATCATACCGATAGTTGTTATAATAATAGATGAAAGTCTTCGTCTGCTCATCCACCAAATGACGGATAGAACCGTCGGCAGCACTCACTTCGCCAATGACATAACGCTGATGCCCGCGCTGGTTGAACTCGAACGTGAACGCGCGGCTGTCTTCGCGCCAACCGGTCAGGTTCAGATAGAACTGATTTTCATAAGGAGTGACATTCAACGCCATTTGCTTGCGCGCCTCCACATCGAAGAGCACCGGCAGGTAAACAGGCAATACATCCCCCGGCTTCGCATAGTTGCACCATTGCAGGATCGGCTGCTTCTGGCTGGACGGGCTGGATTCGATCAGCGGAATGCGGCGTTCCTGCACGTCGCGCACTTTCACGGTTGCCAGCTTCCGGGAGTCGGGCGACCAGATGATCGACCAACCGTCATAACGCAGGTTCGCCGTGCCATCCATCGTCAAGGCAATCTCTTCCTTCGGTTTATCTTTCTCCTTCTCATCCCGGACGGGCGAGAGATAGAGATTATTATCTTTCACATACGCTTCCCACTTCTTATCGGGCGAGACAACAGGAACCGGAGCCTCTTCGCGACGACGCCAGCGATCCGGCCTCTTCTCTTCCTCTTTCAGCAGGGATTCGGCCAGTTTCTTTTGCTTTTTGGAGAAGAATGCCGCCAATCCTTTCTTATCCGCAGCACGCTGTTTCTTTCCACTCTCCGCATTGACGAGATAGTAGAAATCTCCTTCCTTCTCATGATTCTTATACCAAAAATAGTGTGAACTGTCTATCCATTCGGGATGGATAGCAGGAGAATAAACCCGGTCGGAGCATTTCAGGATCGTGTCAGCACGCTCGTAATCGGCACGCGTCACCTGCGAAGCGGCACTTTCCGCACCGAATGCCATCGCCAACAAGCAAAAGATAAACAAAGTCGTTTGTTTCATAATAATCAGTGATTTATTTTTCAATTTTCAACTTTCAATTTTCCAACCACCAGTCGATCATCTTCCTCGCCAAGCTCAGCTTGTGCGGTATTTCCGGCAGGTTGTCCTTCGAGAAGAACGAGCCGGAACTCAGCTCTTCGTCCTGCAATTTGATCTCCCCGCTGACATAATCGGCTATAAAACCGATCATCAGGTTGCTCGGATACGGCCACGGCTGGTTGCCAAAATAAGTGATATTCCTGATCGTCAATCCTGTTTCCTCCCACACTTCACGTTCCACGCATTGTTCCAACGTCTCCCCCGTTTCCAGGAAGCCGGCCACAAGCCCATGAAACGTTCCCCGGAAGTTACGCGCATGCACCAACAGGATTTCCTCACCTTTCCGGATCAAGACCAGTACGGCAGGCGATACCGACGGGAACATCTCATTGCCGCAATGAGGGCATTTCTTCATGATCGGCCCTTTCAGTTCCGTCGGCGTCCCGCAGACAGGACAAAACCGGCTGTGTTGATCCCAATAGACAATCTCATACGCTTTCCCCGCCTGATCATAGGAGTAACGGTCGATATGATCATAGGAAGCGCGGAGTCCCATAGGCATGAAAACATCCGTCTCTTCCAGGGGCGCATCGGTAAAAGCCGCCATCGCCATTGTCCCGTCCTGCATCTCGACCGGAAGCGAGCGGGCAACCGTCACAGGCGCTTCGTCCGTACAAGGGATTACATAGCCTTCAGCTTTCTTTTGCAGTAGAAGTTGGTCATTGTAGAAGACGTACCAATACAAAGACGCGTTATTTGTCTTTTCCATATATCTGATTCTTTAGAACACCACAAACATACGGAAAAAATGGAATTATCCTCGCACTTGCAATATATATAGTGACGCATAAAACATGAAGAGGTATGGTTATAATAACCAATTTAAGAACTTATACTATATGAATTAAGAAGAAGTACCGTATTATTTAGCCCTTTTCCTTCTACTTATAAGTTGTCCGCTTGGCGGCGAACGATCGTTCTCTTGATGGCGGACGATCGTTCTCTTGCAAGCGGACAACCGTTCGCCGCCAAGCGAACGATTTATGGGTTAAGACAAGCGTGCTAATATATACAGAAGAACGGGGTAAAAGATACAGATGCTTATGATAAACCGTGCGCATCCGAACTCCTTTTGTGCGTATATGCACGATCATCAAACCCGGCACAACAGATAACATCTTATCTACAAGTTTTTTACGATTATGGCACGACTTTTGTCACATTTCTCGTAAACAAATCAGTTAAAGACCATGATTAAAACAGTTGCATTAGAAAAGATCTTCCGCACGGAAGAGGTAGAGACGTTGGCTCTTAATAAAGTAAGCATAGAGGTGAAGGAAGGGGAATTCGTAGCCATTATGGGCCCTTCCGGTTGTGGAAAATCAACGTTGTTGAATATCTTAGGATTGCTCGACAACCCGACCAGCGGAGAATATTACCTGAACGGGATCGAAGTATCCCGATATACGGAAGCCCAGCGGACGAAACTGCGCAAAGGGATTATCGGGTTCGTCTTCCAAAGTTTCAATCTGATCGACGAGTTGAATGTATACGAGAATATAGAACTTCCTTTGCTCTACATGGGTGTATCGGCTGCCGAGCGAAAGAAAAAGGTACAGGAAGCAATGGAACGGATGGCGATCGTGCACCGCGAAAAGCATTTCCCGCAGCAGTTGTCCGGCGGCCAGCAACAGCGTGTCGCCATTGCCCGCGCCGTAGTGGCCAACCCGAAGCTGATCCTCGCCGACGAACCGACCGGTAACCTGGACAGTAAAAACGGACAGGAAGTGATGAACCTGCTCAGCGAACTGAACAAGGAAGGGACGACGATCGTCATGGTGACGCACAGCCAGCACGATGCCGGGTTTGCCTCCCGCACCATCAACCTGTTCGACGGACAGGTGGTAACGGAGACGTTGATCTAAGTCTTAAATGTTATAAAAGGGAAAGAATGGGCCGTAACGTATCAAGATATGTTACGGCTTACGAAATTATCGTACCCCGCATGATTCCAAATCAAATAAACTTGTATATTGCCGGCACTAATCATAAATCGAATTGCTTATGAAGACACTTGCATGGTTGTTTGGAATCTTTGTCTGCGCTTCTTCCGCTTACGGGCAAAAGACCGTTACGATCGAAGGAGACATACGGAATATGCCGGATACCGTCAGATTTTTTTGCGCGGAGATGAAAGGAAACGGGATGGATGTACGACCGGAAGATCAGGAAAAAATGGTGAACGGCAAATTCAAATTCACCAGGGAAGCCGACAGGACGACCAAGATGTACATATCCCTCAACAACACCGGCTACACCGTATGGGTGAAGCCCGGAGCGAACATCAAAATCACCGGAGAAGCCCCTTATGTGCAGAACTGGCTGGCGGAAAGCGACATTCCAATCCCCGAACAAGTCGAACTGAACCGCTTCCGGGAGGCTACACGGGAGGAAAACATACGCATCCACGATTTAACGGCAGAGTGTATGAAACTGCTCCCCAAGATCAGAGCGAAAGATTCGGTCGCCAAACAGGAATTTGCTTCGATCAGGCAGACGGTGAACAGCATACATGACGAGATTATCCTGCAAAAAGAGTTGCTGCTCATGCTGGACTATCCGATTACCGATGCCGGCCTGGAAGAACTGAGAGACGCTGCCAAGAGTTGCCAGGCGGGAAAGTTGAAGGATAAAGCGTTAGTCGTATCTGTCTACAGCAAGCTGACGGACGAACAAAGACAATCCCGGTTGGGGGAAGAGATAACTTCCTTGTTGTCTATCTCCTCGACAGTTCAGGAAGGAGACAAGATCGCGGATGTCGAACTGAAAGACATCAAAGGGAACATCCACCATCTTTCCGACTATAAAGGGAAATACATCATCCTTGATTTCTGGAGCCGATACTGTGGCCCTTGCCTCGATGCGTTTCCTTTACTAAAGGAAATTGCGGAAAAATATAAAGAGAAAATTGTCGTTATCAGCCTGTCTGTAGATCCAGAAGCGGTTTGGAAAAAGACAGAAGTCAAAGAATCGGCAGACAACTGGCTGCAACTGTCCGATGGACTGGGCATGAGTGGCATAGCGGCTCATTACGGGGTACATGCGCTTCCTTCGTTTATCTATATTTCACCGGAAAGCACCGTCCTGAAAGCCGGACAAGGGTATAAATTCTTGTCGGAAGATATCCGTACATTTATAAAAGACAAATAACCTAATTCAAATGAATATGAAACACGGACTTTACTTATTTATCCCGGAGTTGATAAGCAACGATCCGTAGCTGCTGTATGACGGCTCTTTCACTTATCTGATCTCCTACCTGAAATATACGAACTTTACCGGAGAAGACAGGCCCGCATACGGGATGTGAAAGACGGAACCGTATTCTTCCTGAAACAATTCAGCACGCAGCGGATTATAAATCAAAGATCCAACTGGTTAATGAGCATGGCAGGAAATACGACTTAAATTAGCTTGCAGATCAAAAGGGACTCTTTCAACTCCGAAAGCATAAATCAAATATCCTACGGCAGCTATTACACAAACAACAATTTGCCAGCCTAACTTCTTCTTATAATACAATCCCCATATCGTAAAAAACAGATAGACTATTACAGTTTGAAGCAACTCTGGATAATAAGCTTTGAACAATAGCAACAATACCAAAACGACACTGAAAAGGATAAAAGGTATATTACACCGGCGAATCATCCGGCATAAAAAGGGAAGACAAAGAGATATGATCAAGTAAGGCGGAATAAACCAAATATGATCAAATAATCGATATTCTACCGTAGGGGTAAAGAACACATAAGATATAAAGTCATTCAACGGTATTATCTCTCCCGACTTCCAATAATGATACACAACAGCCGGAAAACAAACCAATGCATACTTCCAGTAAGGGATCGCGACTCTTTTTATCCGGCCCTTCAAATAAGTCCGAAACGGTTTTTCCAATGACAGGGAAAATGAGGCTCCTACTATATAAAACACGGTTGCCATTGCAAAGAATATCCCGGTAATCCAGCTTCCTTCAAATATGCCGACCTTGACACCTTCCCACCATATCAAATGACAAAAACAGGTGATATAGATCATTATAGCCCCTCTGTATATATCCAGATTCCGATCTCTCATGTTCTATTTGTTTCCTATAAGCATTGAAGGTTACAAAGATACTTTTTCCTTTTAATAAAAAAGAGTAATATTGCATACTAAAACAAATCAATCAAATTAATGAGCAATTCCATACATTTAATTAGTCTCTTATTATTGGCTTCCGGCCTATCCATACAAGCCCAGGAAAAGAGAGCCATGACATTCGATGAGATGGTCGGATGGGAACGCATATCCGAACAACGTATTTCCGATAACGGGAAATGGGTATTCTGCAAGATGGAACCCTGGCGGGGAGATGCGACCATCCTGCTATATAATGATAAAGGAGAAGAGAAAGGTTCTTTTAAACCTGCTGCAAAAGCACAATTCAGTTCCTCCTCCGAATATCTCTTGGTGACAAAAACGCCTCCCCTAAAAGAAGTGGAGGCTGAGAAGCTAAAGAAAACAGACAAGGATAAAATGCCGATGAACAGCCTCATCATTTCCCGCCTGTCCGGAGGGATGGAAACAATCGATTCGCTCAAATCTTATAAACTATCGGAAACAGCCGACTGGCTGGCTTACCAACGCGGAAGCAAAAAAGACTCCATGCTTTATATCCGGTCGCTCGACGGAATGCAACAAGACTCGTTCCCGGCAGTCAGCGATTTCGGATTTGCCCAAAAAGGGAATGTGTTATACGTCGTATCCGACTCTGTCCTTTATACCTACATTCCTCAGAAAGGAAATAACCGGATCTCCGATAAAAAAGGGGTATTCAAGAAGATTGCATTCAACGAAAACGGTAGCAAGCTCGCTTACCTGTTTTGTTCCCATAAAGATTCGGCCGCAACCCGGAGCAGCCTGTATCTGGCAGAAAATAATACTCCCGGCAAACTGATTGCCGAACGGGGGGATAAAGCATTCCCCGCTTCATGGATTATCAGTGAAAATGCGCCCTTATATTTTTCCGAAAACGCAAGCCGTCTTTTCTTCGGAACTGCTCCGGAGCCCAAACAGAAAGACACGACCCTTTTGGCTGAGAATCGCCCGGATGTACAGGTATGGAGCTGGGATGAAAAGGTACAATACACGCAACAGTCCTTTAACAAAGCAACCGATTTGAAACGATCTTATACAGCCATCTACAACCTCGGTTCCGGACGCCTTCTCCAATTGGCAACAGAAGAACTTCCAACTCTGCAGACAGCCGATGAGGGGAATGCCATATGGGCGCTTCTCTCCACCACAAGACCTTACGGCACACAAAGCATGTGGACCGCACGCCAGTTTCATGATATCTACATGATCAACCTGGAAACCGGGGAACGCCGGCAGATCAAGGAGAAAAGCCCTTCCTACATGCGTTTCTCCCCAAAAGGAAAATACACATACTGGTATCAGGATCAAGATAGTTCCTGGTATACCCGTTCGATGGCCGACGGCAAAGAATACCGCCTGACAACTCCGCAGACATTTGCCGCCTGGGACGAAGATAACGATGTCCCCGACTATCCTTCACCCTACGGAATAGCAGGTTGGACGGATGACGATCAATCTATCCTGATCAAGGACCGTTACGATATCTGGAAGTTTGATCCGATTGCTGCTTCTTCTCCGGTCAACCTGACCGTCAACGGGCGAAAAGAACAAATCACTTACTCGCTGATCCAACTGGATCGGGAGAAAAGAGCCTACAATACAAGCGAAGCACAATATCTCACCGGATTTAACGAAAGAACCAAAGGTTCCGGATATTATACAACCCGCCTTAACAAGCCGGTTGCCCCGAAAGCATTGCTTGCCGGTAATTTCAAACTGGCGGCCCTGGCCAAAGCAAAGGATGCCAATGTCGTAATCTACACGCAGGAAACATACGAGCAATATCCGGATATCCAATTATCCAATCTCAGTTTCAAAAAATCCATCCGTTTGACAGACGGCATCCGCCAGCAGGATTCCATCATTTGGGGGACAGCCGAACTGACTTCCTGGATCTCCCTGGATGGCCGGCCTCTGGAAGGTGTCATCTACAAACCGGCCGATTTCGACCCGAACAAGAAATATCCGGTAATCGTAAATTTCTATGAACGCAATGCCAATACATTATATAGCTACCACATGCCCAGCCCGGGACGTTCAACGATTGACTATCCGTTCTACCTCAGCCACGGCTTTATCATTTTCAATCCTGATGTCCGCTTCACAGACGGCTATCCGGGTGAAAGTTGTTACAATTGCGTGATGCCGGGTATCACCTCACTGATCGCCAAAGGCTATGTAAATGAAAAAGCGATCGGTGCACAGGGACATAGCTGGGGAGGCTACCAGGTTGCCTACTTAGCTACCCGCACCCGGCTCTTTGCCGCAATCGAATCGGGGGCTCCGGTTGTTAATATGCTGAGTGCGTATGGCGGAATCCGTTGGGGCTCCGGCTTAAACCGTTCCATGCAATATGAACACGGGCAGAGTCGCATCGGGGGCAATATCTGGGAAATGCCGTTGCAATACATTGAAAACTCTCCCTTGTTCAATATGGATAAGGTGACCACTCCGATCCTGATCATGCACAACGATGCAGACGGGCATGTGCCCTGGTATCAGGGAATCGAATACTTCATTGCCCTTAAACGCTTGCAAAAACCGGCGTGGTTGCTCAACTACACCGGCGAACCGCACTGGCCGATGCGCCTGGCAAACCGGATCGATTTCCAGAAACGCATGTTCCAGTTCTTCAACCACTACCTGCAAAATGCCCCCATGCCCAAATGGATGAATGAAGGTGTTCCGGCGGTAGATCAGGATTTCGAATTGGGATATTAAAACTCCATCCGAAACTCTGTCCGGACATTCGGGATAGATGAGACGGAAAGTTGGCCGCCATGCAATTGCATGATACGTTGGGAAATCGGCAGGCCGATACCGCTTCCGCCGGATTTGGTGGAAAAGAAAGGAGTAAAGATTGCAGACAACCGTTCGGGAGGAATCCCCGGACCGTTGTCTGTTATTATTATAAGGAGATGCCCGGTTGCCCCAGCACATGTATCGACCCTGACAATTCCATCCTCTTGTCCTTCTACTGCCTGCAATGCGTTCCGGATCAGATTAATCAATGCAAGAGTAAGCAGATTGGCATCGCCATATACTTGAAGTTCCTTGCCTGTCGACCTATCAACTTTACCGTCGCAGTAAACGACCCGTTCACTTCTCGGTTCGGCTTGTAGTAACCGTTCCAGCTTAGTAAATAACGCCTGTATGGAAACTGTTTTATATTCCGGTTCCGGCAAATGTGTCAAACGATGGTACGAATCGAGAAAAGCAGTCAGGTTCTTCGCCTGGCTGTTGATAACTTCAAGTCCTTCGCGTTGCCGGGATATGGAAGTACGGTCCAGATGTTTTAACAGGTCTGCCGAAAGAGAAGCGATCGGAGTGACAGAGTTACGAATTTCATGTGTCATCACTCGGAGAATACTCTCATAATAAAGGCTTTTCTCTTCAATCTCAATATGTTTATCACCCAACTGCCGGAGGATATGATTCATATCGGCATATAAAGCATTCGTAAAGGGATCATCCGGATTAGCAGGGAAATGTTGCGTCGTATCCTCGTTTCGCATCGCCTCGAAGAAGACGGACAATTTATAGTTCAAGCGGGTTGCCAACCGGATTATAAACAGAGTTATCAACAGGATAAACAGCAGACACACAAATGATAAGAAAAATGACAACCGTGTTATTAACAACCAGGAGCCAATCAGGGATAAAAGCACGATCAATACTGCACCCCCTACAATCTTAGCATATAACCTACGACTGTACATAAAACAAAGGTACATCAATTACAGTAAACCAGCAAAAAGGCAGAAAGAATACGAATTGCACGTTATTTTACGAATAAACAGTAATATGTTTGTTTTTAACAAATTAAATCGATTTATTTGTATCCGACTATCTAATGCAAATAGAATACAAACAATTAATCCGGAGATTATGAACAAGACAACGAGACTTTTAGGAAGTTTGCTTATTATCACAATAGCAACATCCTGCGGAACGGGAGACAAAAATCAATCCGCACAAACAGACGATCCTTTGGCCAACAGCCCGATAGTCGGTCAATATGTACAGGCAGGAACAGACAATGTAATGTCGTGCGACCAGAAACTACTGGCCGATACTGTACGCATACCTCTCAGTTTCTTCACAGAAAAATTGGAAATAGTAAAACTGGATAGTCGGGACGAGGCATTGGTCGGACAAACCGGAGTGACAATTTCAGATAATTACATCTTGGTACATGGCCGCCAGCCAAACCCATTCAAACTATTCGACCGCAAGGGGAATTTCCTGACCAACATCGGTGCGATCGGACAAGGCCCCGGCGAATACCAAATGGTGTATGATGCCAAATTGGACGAGGCAAACAACCGCATCTATATCCTGCCTTGGAATGCATCGCAACTTTTAGTGTACGACTTGCAAGGAAACGTCTTAGACCCGATTCCTCTTTGCTTGCGTTGTCCGAAAGCAAAATTCAATGTCGATCTTACCGGAGGCAAGGTTTCGATAGTTCTGTTGCCTTTCAAAGGCTCTGCGGCCGTTGCCTGGACACAGGATTTGAAAGGAAACAGGCTCGGCTACATGGAACCGGGACATTTGGAAGCACCTCAGGACTTCAGTAATGAAGTAATATCAGGATTCAATATCCCCGGCACGTTCGATGTCAATATTTTATGTATAATGCCGACCCGCGTCGATTCGCTCTACCGATATGACGGAGACAACAGTCGTTTGATCCCGACATTCACACTCAACTTTGCCAATACAGATAAAATTCCCTGGCACGGATACGGAGAATGGCCACACCATTTCATTGGAGATTTCTCAGAACCGCCGGTTGAAGTCGCTCCCGGATCATGGACCAACGGAAAGACTTTTCATTACATCGTGGACAAAAAAACAGGAAAAGGTTCTTTCTTTAAACTCTATAACGACTATTTCGGCAATTTGGAAATCGACTATCCCAGTTATGCATTCTCAAATGGCTATTATATCCGGAATATCGAACCCGGTAACCTCATGACCGACATCGAGAACGCGTTGAAAAACAAGGATATCACCTCCGAAATGCGTAAAAAGCTGACCGATCTTCAAAACACGATCGAGGATAACGACAATAATTATGTCATGATCGCCAAGCTCAAAAAATAGCCTCCCACGAACAAACAACTACTCCTCATCCTGTTGCCGGCACTCCTGCTGACAACAGGATGTAAACAACAACAGGCATCCGGAACGGAAGGCACGATCATCAAGGTCGAAGCTCATCAACCGCTTCCGCCGAAAAACACGAAAGCCCTCTTTATCCGGACCTATAAAGAAGGCTATTACCTTTTCCCAATATACCGGCCGTCGCCTGGACACACAAGACTTCAATGGAGTGAGGATGTTTTTCTGTAGGAGATACAGTCTTTTTTGTTGAAACACGTGACTTATTTTGCTTCAAACAGGCAGAAAAAGTGC